>ERZ889217.273-NODE-273-length-34024-cov-16.875180_pt1 | contig 34024 bp, 29 predicted proteins | sample MGYA00521098_ERZ889217 | MGnify/ENA primary metagenome ERZ889217 (study PRJEB32303, sample SAMEA104408613) | aquatic metagenome | biome: Brackish water; feature: Pelagic; material: water | place: Baltic Sea | collected 2014-06-10T22:04:00 | depth 2,362 m ... | reverse complement strand
GGTTGCGGGGCATGGAATGTGCAGCGCTCACCAGTGCGCGGATGGTCAAAGGCCAATTCGCGGGCGTGCAACATCGGTCGTCCCACACGCAACCCAGCGCGTACGCCCCCATACGTGGGGTCTCCGACTACCGAGTGACCAATCGAAGCAAGGTGTACTCGAATTTGGTGAGTGCGACCTGTTTCGAGACGGCACTCGACAAGTGCTGATTCTTTCGGCGTGTAAAACATTTGCTCGACGGCGTAATGCGTTCGCGACGGTCGCCCGTCGACAACCACTGCCATCTTGGTGGGGTCGCGCTGATCACGACCAATCGGTGCATCAATCACCCCGTGCATCGATGCCGGATTGCCCCACACCAACACCGAATACACGCGTGTCACACTGCGCGCAGCAAGCTGGCCAACGAGCGATTCGTACGCTGCATTATTGCGCGCCACAGCAACCAGGCCAGTCGTGCCGGCATCCAAACGATGCACCAAACCAGGTCGCATTCGATCACCCACATCCACAATGTCGGGATACGCCGCCAGCAAATAGTTGACCATCGTGCCGGCCTGGTTTCCTGCACCGGGGTGCACGACCAAACCAGCGTCTTTGTTAACGATGAGTACATCCTCATCGGCGTACACGATGTGCAACTGACGTGAGTCGTCCGCCAACGGAATCGCTGGGCCAGCGGCTTGCGCAATATCGACACTGATGGTTTGACCCTGGGTGACTTTTTCTTTGCCTGCCGTCACCACTTTGCCTTCAACAGATACCCCACCGACTTCAATGAGCGCTGCTGCAGCGCTGCGACTGATGTCGGCAATGAGTGACACGACCCGATCGATGCGCATTCCATCGAGTGATGTCGGAATCTCTTCGGTTACCCGCCGAGCGATGCCACCGGTGTCGTCGCTCATAGTGCTGTGTCTGACTGTTGTGTTTGCGGGCCTATTGAGCCACGCCGCGGCGAACTAGGGCGCAGCGATGCCACGACCATAAGCACAGCCCCGATCGAAATCGCCGAGTCAGCCACGTTGAAGACCGGAAACCACTGCAGGTCTACGAAATCAACGACAGCACCCCGCAACCAGGCCTCACCGCGGAATGCTCGATCAATCAAGTTACCCAAGGCCCCACCCACGATGAGCCCAGCAGCGATCGCTGCCAGACCTTGGGCTTGACGACGCAGCCACAGCACCATCACAATCACCACGACAAACCCCAAGGCACCGATAACTGGCCCGGCACCGGTGGCCTGAGAAAACGCCATTCCTTTGTTGAAGACCAAATTAAAGCGCAGAGAGCCCACCAGATCGATGGTGCGATTATCAGAAAGTCGACTCAATGCCCAGTGCTTGGTGAGTTGGTCGACAACAACGATGGCTGCAATGAGCAGCCCAAGTCGTTGCGACTGGGCTCGACTCATCGACTGCCCAGACCGCCAGCCCGTTCTGTAACGAGCTCGGTGGTCCACGGCAGGGCTTCGAGGCGTTCCCGCGGAATCGGCAGACCCGAATACAACGAGTATCCATATTCACCGATTTGCATTCGTTCCAGTGCGGCATCAATGGCATCAACTTCGGCCAACGCTTGGTCAGAAAGAATCAGGTCGCGTTCACGTTCGACCACCATGGTGTCGCCTTCTCCGCCTTCTTCGCCGAAATCCACGTCGCCCATCTCTTGGTTGGCGACGATCTCTGCTGCTTCTTGCACGAGCCGTTTGGCCTGACCGACCAACTCGATTCGCTTGGACAACAGCAACGCCTTTTGGGTGCGCAGAAACGCAAGGTCAAATTCAACTGTGGCCGTGATGCCGTCAACTGAATCACTTTTGATGATTGGCGGCTTGACCGGCTTGGCCATTGCTTTTTCTTGCTGGGCGCGAATGCGAGCCTCTTCTTCATCGCGCAGGGTGCGAATGCGGGCCCGCTCGGCTTCGCGCACCTGCCGCTCGGCCTCTTTGGCCTTGGTGATTTTGTCGCGCTCGCGCTGCTTTTCGCGCCGCTCATCGTCGATGGCTGCCCTCTTGCGGGCCTGTTCACGCTTGCGCTCTTCGGTTGCTACTTGTCGTTCGAGGTCACGGCGACGCTTCTCGGCGAGTTTCACTTTGAGGATGCGTTTGCGTTCCGCAAGTTTTTCTTTGGCGATGCGCTTGCGCTCACGCTCGGCGGCAATACGTGCCTGCTTGCGCTCACGCTCGGCGGCAATACGTGCCTGCTTGCGCTTGCGCTCGTCAGCCTGGCGTTGCTGTGCTTGCTTGCGGCGCAAAGCTTCGGCTTTGCGTTGCGCTGCGCGACGATCTGCCTCTGCTTTTTTCTTGGCCGCTTTACGACGCTGTTCATCCTGAGCTTTTTTTGCCTTCCGGCGTTTTTCGTCCTGAATTTTCTTCATCTTGCGACGTTTGTCCTCTGCTGCCCGCTTGGCCTTACGGCGGCGGAGGTCTTCGATTTTGCGACGTTTGGCAGCAGCCTGCTTTTGCAGGGCTACTTTCTTGGCCAAGGCTTGCTTCTTAAATGCAACCTTCTTGGCTAACGCTTGCTTTTTGGCAGCAGCCCGTTTGGCTGCGGCTTTCTTCTGCGCAATGGCCTTTTTCTTCTGGGCTGCCTTGCGCCTGGCGGCTGCATTCATGACCCCGTCAGAGTAGCCGCTCTACTCCCACAAAAAGCGGCATGTCGTCCAATGTCGTATTTGCCGAATTGCCGTTGTCACCCACTGTCGTGACAAGCAACTCACGCGCCAGAGTCTCGCTTTGCACCATCGCTGCATGGGCCTGCACCGCTGCGGCCACATCCTCGGGTGCGCCGAGCGTCAATCGAATGCGATCTGACACGTGCAAGTCTGCATCGCGACGCGCTTGTTGCACCAGACGGATCACGTCACGGGCGACTCCCTCGCGCTTCAAGTCGTCATCCACAGCCAGATCCAACACCACAATGCCTGAGCCGTCGCCCAACGCTGTGCTACCCCTTTCGCCGGCACCAATGGCCACCAAGGTGAGCGAATATTCACCTTCGCGCAACTCCACACCGCCAGCCACCACGCGATCTGCGTCGATTGACCAGTCGCCTTGCTTCACTGCACGAATCACCTTTTGTGTTTCGGCTCCGAGCCGCGGCCCGAGCGCAGCAGGTGTGACCACGAGTTCGCGCCGAGCGTGTTCATCCACGTTGGCGCTCAGCACCACTTGCCGCACGTTCACCTCGTCTTTGATCACATCGACAAATTCCCCGAGTTTGGCAGCCCGCGAACTGGCCACGATCAACGACGCCAGCGGCTGGCGCACCCGCAATTGATGCACCTTGCGCAACGACAACGTAGAAGAGCACACGTCGCGTGCCAAGTCCATCGATTCCACGAGTTCGTCGGCTGCCGCTAAACCTTCGGTAGTTGGCCAACTCGTCAGGTGCACGCTGCGCTCACCAGTGAGGCCACGGTAGATCTCTTCGGTGATTAGTGGCATCAGTGGTGCCGCCACCCGACACACGATGGTGAGCACGCTGTGCAGCGTGTTGATAGCGGCTTGTTCGGCTTCCCAAAATCGATCACGACTACGGCGGATATACCAGTTGGTGAGCACGTCCAAAAACTCGCGTACCTGGGCGCAGGCATCAAACAAGTCGTTGCGTTCAAAAGCCACCGTCGAAGCGTCGACCATCGAGCGCGCCTTGGCCACGATGTAACGGTCAAGCACGTTGGGGCTCGAGGTGTCAAAGGTGCCGCGAATGCCGCCAGCGTTGGCATACAGCGACAAGAAATACCACGAGTTCCACAACGGCAGGATGGTCTGGCGCACAGTGTCGCGAATGCCGGCTTCGGTAACCGAGAAGTCGGCTCCACGCAATATTGATGACGACAACAAATACCAGCGCATCGCATCTGCGCCGAATGTGTCGAACACCTGCATCGGGTCGGGATAATTGCGCAGGCTCTTCGACATTTTTTGCCCATCATCGCCAAGCACGATTCCGTGGCTCACACAACTCTTGAATGCAGGGCGGTCGAACAAGGCGGTTGCCAACACGTGCAGGGTGTAAAACCAACCCCGCGTTTGCCCGATGTATTCCACAATGAAATCGCCTGGATAGTGGCTTTCGAACCACTCGCGATTTTCGAACGGGTAGTGCACTTGAGCGAACGGCATCGAGCCACTCTCGAACCAGCAGTCCAGAACCTCTGGCACGCGCTTCATCATCGACTTACCGGTGGGGTCGTCCGGGTTTGCCCGCACCAAATCATCGACGGCCGGGCGGTGCAACTCGGTGACACCCACGCCGAAGTCGCGCTCGAGATCAGCGATGCTGCCATACACATCGATGCGCGGGTATTCGGGGTCGTCACTACGCCATACGGGGATGGGTGAACCCCAGAAGCGGTTGCGGCTAATTGTCCAGTCACGGGCGTTTTCCAGCCACTTGCCAAAACTGCCGTCTTTGACGTGTTCTGGCACCCAGGTGATCTGCTGATTCAATTCCACCATGCGCTCTTTGATTGCTGCGACATTGACGAACCACGAACTCACCGCGCGATAAATGAGCGGTGTGCCTGTACGCCAGCAATGCGGATACGAGTGATCGTAGGTTTCGTGACGCAGCACAACTCCTGAGTCTTTCAACTTTTTGATGATGAGTGGATTGGCCTCAAACACCTGCATTCCGACAAAGTCGGTGATTTCGCTGGTGAACCTGCCGCGTGAATCCACCGGAACCACGAGTTCAATGCCTGCATCAGCACAAATTCGTTGGTCGTCTTCGCCGAAGCCTGGCGCGATGTGCACTACACCCGTGCCGTCCTGCGTGGTGACGAAATCGCCGGCCAAAACACGAAACGCCCCCTGACTTGCGCGTTCGGAAAAATACGGCAGCAGCGGCTCGTAGGTGCGCCCCACCAGGTCGCTGCCGCGCACGGTGTCGACATGTTCGGCTCCGGCCAACTCGCGCTCATACGACTCGCGTCGCTCGATGGCCATGATGTAGCGCACGCCATTTAATTCATAAACGCCATAGTCCACATCGAGGGCAACCGCTAACGCCAAGTTGGACGGCAACGTCCATGGCGTGGTGGTCCACGCCAACAGTCGCTCCCCTGTTTGCAAACGAAAACCCGCCGTGAGCGCTGGGTCTTGCACCATTTTGTAGGTGTCGTCCATGCGAGTTTCAGAATTGGACAACGGTGTTTCAAGCGCCCACGAATACGGCAACACGCGAAAACCTTCGTAGATGAGCCCTTTATCCCACAATGTTTTGAACGCCCACATGACGCTTTCCATGTAGGGCAAATCGAGCGTCTTGTAGTCATTGTCGAAATCCACCCAGCGCGCCTGGCGAGTTACGTACCGCCGCCAATCGCTGGTGTATTGCAACACCGAGGTGTGGCAGTGATCGTTGAACTTGGCAATGCCGAAATCGGTGATGGCTTGACGACCCGAGATGCCGAGCTGCCGTTCGGCCTCGGCTTCAGCAGGCAAACCGTGGCAGTCCCACCCGAATCGACGCTCGACGCGTTTGCCGCTCATCGTGCGATAACGCGGGATGGCGTCTTTGACGAAGCCAGTCAACAAGTGGCCGTAGTGCGGCAAGCCATTGGCAAAGGGTGGCCCGTCATAAAACACGAACTCTGTATCACCGTCGCTCGCTGATGTGCCGCTTGTGCGCGGATGCTGCTCAACGGACGCTTCAAAAGTGCGATCGGCCTGCCAAAAAGCCAGGATGTTCTCTTCGAGTTTCGACAGATTCGGCTGGGCCGCAACGTCGGGGTATGAGTTGGCCATTAGGTGGCGCTACTTACAAACCTGCAGATGCCAGCAATCGCTGCACGAACCCAAGACCAAACACCACGACAATGGGCGAAATATCAAGTGGCCCAATGTTGGGGATGATTCGTCGGGCTGGGCCCAAGACGGGCTCGGTTACCTGAAACAGCACGCGCGTTACTTGCGTAAGCGGCCCGCTCGAAGTGACCGGAAACCAGCTCAAGATGATTCGGGCAAAAATAACCAACGTGTAGAGAGAAATGAGTTGGGAAATCATGGTCGGGCTCCTCTTGCGTGCAACATTGCGGTGGGGTGATGGTATCGCCGATTAGTCGCGGGGAATTCGCACACCATTAGGGGTGAGACGAAAAACACCACGCGAGATGCGCTCTAGTGAACCGTTGAGCGCAAAAGTAATCCCCGAAGCGAAATCGATAATTCGGCGTGCCTCTTCGGGTTCGGTGCTAATCATGTTCATGATCACGGGCTGGCCGCTCTTGTAGCGCTCACCAATTTCTTTGCAATGAGTGAACGAAGTCGGCTTCAGTGTTACGGGTTCAACTGCGGCGGCATCCAACGCTTTGACATTTTTCGGTGGCTGACCAACTGGCCCACGCACCGTGACACCCGAGTCGTCGCGTTTACGCGCTGGACGAGAACTTGGCGCGTTGCGCGCAGGTTCGGTGTAGTCCTCGTCGAGTTCGTCATCGTCGTAGCCACCATCAACATCTTCATCGTCATCTTCAAGTCGGGTATTGCGTGCGGGTTGCCGACCACTGGTCGGGCGACGTGTATGCATTGACTGATCGCTGTCGCCGTACGCTTCATCAGCCCCGAGGCCGAGATACTCCATTGCTCGGCGGAACATTGACATGCCGTCAGATTACCTCATTTTTACGCATCATTTGGGGAGTGGTCGCTCGCCGAACAAAGCCGTGCCCACCCGCACCATGGTGCTGCCCGCAGCAAGGGCAAGTTCGATGTCGCCAGACATACCCATCGAGCACCCGGCAAGCTCGAGGTCATCTGCAGCCTGACGCACGGCCTGAAATGCGGCCTGCGTGCGCTCGGGGTGGCCATCAGTGGGGCCCACCGTCATGAGCCCCTCGACCACCAGACCACCCGCACGGGCATGGCGCACCAGATCTGCTGTGGCATGCAGGGCACAGCCCCCTTTATCGGGTTCATTGGTGGCATTGACTTGGACATAAATATGAGCCCCAGGGGCTCGCTTGACGAGTTCGTCCACCAGTGAGGCCCGATCCACGCTTTGCCACACCGCCACAACGCTGGCCAGCGAGCGAATTTTGTTGGACTGCAGACGGCCAAGAAAGTGCACCGGCGGATGAGCCGGGGCCACTTGGGCAATTTTGGCAATGGCTTCTTGGGCATAGTTCTCGCCAATCGCCTCACACCCCAGACGGTGCGCAATCTGCACGGCTTGTGCACCAAAGCCCTTTGTGACGGCACACACGACCACTGGCCCACGCGTGGCGCGCTCGTTGAGCAACGTGCGAAGCTGCGTCAGCCGGTGCGCGATCGCTGGTTCGTCCAACGTGATGTGACTACTTCAAAAAGTCGGGGATGTCGAGATCGTCGTCGCCGGCTTCTTGCGAACCAAAGATTTCTCGCAGGCGCGAACTGCCCTTGCCGGTTTCGGGGCGAGCATCACCACGAGTTGCGGTGCCATCGCCACGAGTGCCGATTCGACCAGCCGCTGAATCCCAGCGTTCGAAGCCCGACGCAATAACCGTGACCCGAACTTCGTCGCCAAGATCGTCATCGATGACGGTGCCCAGGATGATGTTGGCATCTTGGTGCGCCACGCGCGCGACGGTTTCGGCAGCTTCGTTCAGTTCAAAGAGGCTCATGTCAGATGGGCCAGCCACGTTCAGCAGAATGCCGCGTGCGCCTTCGATGGCTGCTTCGAGCATCGGTGAAGTGATGGCTGCGATTGCCGCATTGGAGGCGCGCTTGTCGCCACTGGCCACGCCGATGCCCATGAGGGATGAGCCGGCGTTTGCCAAGATGGTTTTCACGTCAGCGAAGTCGGTGTTGATGAGCCCTGGCGTAGTGATGATGCCGGTAATGCCAGAGACACCCTGCATCAATACTTCGTCGGCTTTTTTGAACGCATCGAGCAATGTGGTTTTGTCGGTGGCAATCGAGAGCAATTTCTCGTTCGGAATCACGATGAGCGTGTCGACTTTATCTTTCAACTTGGCGATGCCTTGGTCGGCTTGCACCGAACGGCGGCGTCCCTCGAAATTGAACGGTCGCGTCACGATGCCGATCGTGAGCGCACCTTCAGCTTTTGCGATCTCGGCCACTACGGGTGCTGCACCGGTGCCGGTGCCACCACCTTCGCCGGCGGTGATGAACACCATGTCGGCGCCAGCGAGATGTTCTTGGATTTCGTCACGATGTGCTTCTGCTGCTTCGCGACCAACTTCGGGGTCACTGCCTGCACCGAGACCGCGGGTGAGTTCGCGACCGATGTCAATTTTGTAGCTCGCATCACTCATGATGAGTGCTTGTGCGTCGGTATTGATCGCAACGAAGTCGACGCCGCGCAAACCAGCGTCGATCATGCGGTTCACGGCGTTGACGCCGCCACCACCGATACCCACCACTTTGATGACAGCGATCGGTGAATTTTGTGAGTTACTTGGCATATGTGTCTGACCCCCAAGTTGAGCATGAGGCTCAACCTTTACTACAGGCACACTACTCGTTGGCGATGACTGGTTGTCCAGACGACACGTCAATGGCAGCGATGAACGAGACATCCTGCTGGGTGAGCAAGACCATGACCTGGGTGAGCTTGTTGCGCACATCCACCGGAGCCCCAAGCGTGATAATCGTGCCTTTTTTCAGAGTTATTCCCAAAGCCTCGGGGCCATCGACAAAAACGTGCCGCACCTGGGGCAGGAGGTCGGCTGGCAGTGAATTCGCCAGTTGGGCTGCGGCTTGGTACACCAAGGTGGTGACGGTGCCGGGCGGCAGATTTGGGCCAACCCCTTCTATTTTCATGAACTGTGTGGGCTGGCCATCCAACACCTCGAGCACTCGCCCATCGATATCAAGCACCCTGGCGCGATTGTCTACCCCGACGAACCAGGCCACTGCGCGGCGCTCTTCGATTTCGATCACTACTCGATTGGGCAGGTACCAATTGAGTCGCGCTTGACGCACCCAAGGATCGCCTTCCAGCCGACGCTGAGCACCCTCTAAGTCGGCAGTGAAGACGCTCGCACCGCGCAGCGAGTCGCCTACATTGCTCAACAATGCTGGGTCGGAATATGTCACGCCCGTGACGTCGATTTGTCGGACGGCAAATAGTGGTGACGCCAAAATCACGAGTGTCAACGAAAACACAGCGATGAGGACGCCAAAGCCCACCAACGGCGACACACGCAGACGCGGCACACGCTTCCACCATGTGCGACGACCGATGCGGTCATCAACAATCACGTCACCGAGCGCGGCTGTGTTTGCGAATGTGCTCACGGCTCCACTTACACCAGTGCTTGCTTCGCTGCGTTCATGTGGCAACAAATGTTGAGCATCATCAATCACGACTGGCTCACCAGCAGCTGCTTGTTGCACTTCACGCGCCTGTATCGCAGTCGAGATGTCAACCACCTCGCCGACGGGTGTCTGGCTCGTATCTGCCACGCTGGGCGTGTCGTCGGGTCGGGTGATTGCACCAGTGTCGGCGAACAACTCACTCAACTCGACTACCGCTTCGTCGGGCAACGGTGGGGAAATCACAACGGCGCTCAACGTGTTGTCGTCACTCACCAACGGCCCGAACAAAGCATCAAGGCGTGTGCCACCAGATGAATCGTTCGGCGCGTTGTTGGATGTGCCGCCAACTTGAGCACCTGCATTACTCGCCACTTCAGGGTCAAAACCCACCAACCGCACTTCACTGTGCAGATCAACTCCTGTCTCGCTCAACACCCGCGCCCGCACCAACGCCATGAGTTCGGCGACGTCATCAGCACTTCCGCCGGGGTCAACTTGGATGAAATTGGCATGCTTGTCTGAAACCTCTGCCGTGCCGATGCGCAAGCCGCGCAGGCCAAGACCATCGATGAGCGCGCCAGCCGAACCACCATCTGGTGCCGGGTTGACAAACACCGAGCCCGCGTTGTGCCCACCTGGTTGGCGCTCGCGTCGCCAACGCACAATTTCTGCCATCTCTGCTTCGCTGGCTTGCTGGTCGCCCCACGACAACGCAAACGACGCAGAAATTACAACGTGATACGGCTCGAGATCGCTGCCACGAAAACGCAGACCCACATCTTTGGCCGCAACATTTGCCACGATGCCTTTTAATAAGTGGAAAATCTTTATCGATTCAAGGCTGGCCGCCATGTCTGAGCCATGTCCCCCGGCATTCATGCGCACGCCACCGCCCACCGAACCTGGCACGCCGACACCCCATTCAAAACCCGTCAAACCGCGCGCCGCACTTTGGCGGGCCAACACCGGCAATGCCACAGCGCCACCTGCCACCACTCGTGGCACTGCGGGTTGCTCGGGCCAGATGATTTGTTCGGCAAACTCACCGAGCACCACCACCAACCCAGCGAAGCCTTCATCGGCCACGAGCAGGTTGCTGCCGCGCCCGATGACCAGCAACGGGACCCTTTTTTCGCGCAATGCGTTACTGACTGCGTGAAGGTCGTCAATGGAACGTGCCTTGACGAGCAGGCTGGCCGGACCACCCACTTTGTAGGTGGTGTACGCCGCCAGTTTCACATCGCGTTGCACTCGCGCCCCGAGCAAGATGCCGAGGCGGTCGAGGGCTCGCGTCTCGCGTGCGTAGCTGTCGGTGTCGTCAGCGTCCACGAGATAATTCTCGCTTACGGGCAACGACTTCGTCGGGCAATGTCTCGATGTCACCACAACCCATCGATATACATAAGTCACCGTCACGCACCTCGCGAGCCACGAAGTCCACCAGGTCGGCACGCTCGGCCAGCCACTCAACCCTGGCCGTTGGATGCGCAGCACGCACCGCATCGACCACCAGTTGACCCGTGACGCCCTCAATGCGATCCGTACCCGAGGCGTAGATGTCGGTAATCACCACAACGTCAGCGTCGACGAAGGCATCGCGATATTGGTCGGACATCATCGCCATGCGATTGAAGCGATTGGGTTGAAACACTGCCACGACGCGCTTCCATCCAACGTTGTCGGTGCGCACTGCGCGCAGCACGGCGGTGATTTCGGCCGGCAGGTGGGCATAGTCGTCGACGAAGGTGGCGCCGCCCTCGGTAGCGCGCAGATCGAATCGGCGTCGCACCCCAGCAAAGTTGCGCACGGCTTCGGCAGCAACGCCGGGTTCGACACCAAGCTGCACGGCCATGGCCAAGGCCGCCAGACAGTTGCGCACGTTGTGTTCGCCACGCAGGGCAAGGGACACGGCAATACTGCCCTGTGCCATGTGGGCTACAAAGTGGCTCACGTCGCCGGCGAAACGCAGATCAGTGGCCCGCACATCAACTGTGTTGATCTCTGTGCTCGCTGTTGCATCACTGATGCCATAGGTGAAAGCGCCATGGCGGCGAGCCAACTGCAGAGCTGTGGCATCGTCAGCGCACACCACTTTGATGCCTTCAACTTCACTGAGGTACGAGTCGAACGAAGCCACGATGCCGGCAAACGAACCGTGCTCATCTAGGTGATCGGTATCTACGTTGGTGAGAATCGTGGAATCTGGGGCGATTGCTCGATGACTTGAGTCGCTCTCATCTGCTTCGACGACAAAAACATCACTACCCCAGTGGGCACTCGACTCAAGTTGGGGAACCTCGGCGCCGATGAGATAACCCGGGTCGCGCCCGGCGGCACGCAACATGAGCGTAAGCAGCGTGGTGGTAGTGGTTTTGCCGTGGGTGCCAGCCACCGCCACCGTGCGGGCTTGTGTGCTGATCCACCCCAGCATCTGCGCACGTGACCAAACGGTTTTGCCAGCCTGGCGGGCGGCGACGAGTTCAACGTTGGTTTCTCGCACCGCCGCCGAGTGCGTGACGATTTCACATTCGGCAATCACACCAGCATCGTGCGGCACGTTGACTGCTACTCCCAACGATCGCAGGCGATCCACAGTTGGCGACTCGACCATGTCGCTTCCCGAAACCACACCACCCATCTCGCGCAAGATGATGGCAATAGCGCTCGTACCGGGGCCACCCACACCAACGATGTGAATTCGTGGCGGCATGTGCGCACGGGTTAGTGGCATGGGTTCGTTCGACATCTCAGCGCGCCACCGACTCGATGATGGCCCCAATTGCCGACGAACGATTCAGCGCGCCAAGTGCATGTGACGCAGCAGCCAATCGTTCACTCAAGGCGACATCGTCGACAAGTCGACTGAGCTCACTGGCAAAGCGGTGTTCCAATTCGTGTTCTTGCACCATGAGTGCGGCACCCGCGTCACCCAACCAGGCAGCATTCAAGCGTTGATGATCATCGGCGGCCTGTGCCCAAGGAATAATGATTGCTGCCGAGCCCACCGACACCAACTCGGCCACGGTGCTGGCACCGGCGCGGCACACGGTGATGTCGGCCAGCTGCCAGACATCAGCCATGTTGTCGTGACCCGCACGCCGCACATATTGCAGCAACGAACCCGACGGCAGCGCAAACTCCGTATCCATGTATCGCTCGCCAGCCAGATGCACGATGGCCACGTCAGCCCGATTTGCATTCGCAATGGCCCACTCCTCAATGGCGCGATTCACCACCAGCGAGCCGAGTGAACCGCCCATCACCACCACCACGCGGCGAGCAGCATCGATACCAAACATTTCGGCGGCTTGCCTACGTGCACCATCGTGACTCGCAGTGCTGCGCGAGAGACGCCGCACTGCGGCTCGCACCGGTGCACCAGTGTGTGTGGCACCCGGCAACTTTGAGTCGGCAAACGCCACTGCAACTGCAGCTGCACGCCGTGCCTGGCGGCGTGTTGCCAAACCTGGATGCTGGTCGTAGCTCACTACCACGACTGGAATTCCCAATGCTCGAGCAGCACGGACTGCTGGTTCACTGGCAAAACCGCCGACGCTCACCACCACTCGTGGCTGCCACTGGCGAAACTGTCGCCCAGCCTGAGCCGAAGCGAGAACCAACTTCACCAGTGCGGTAGCAGTGCGCCACAAGGCACGCGGCGAAATACTGCGCTGCAAGCCATCCACATTGAGCAACAACCGAGGGTGCTGGCTGTCAGCCAACAAGCGTTGGTCACTGGGGCGCTGCGACGCAACAAATGCAATTGATAGCGGCGCACGGCCTTGCTCGATGAGCTGTTCGGCAATTGCCAGACCGGGAATGATGTGGCCGGCTGTGCCACCACCGGCGATGACGGCAAAAACTCGCGGTGACACCGGCATTGTCGAAGGCATAGTCGACGACGTTGTTGACGACGTTGTAGACATTGCCGCCACCAAACTTACCCGAACCCCACCGTGCGCTGCAGATGCAGCCGAGTGCTACTGCACCTTTCGCGCGACGTTCAACAGCAATCCTGCGGCGGCAAGTGTGATCATGAGCGAACTTCCCCCATACGAAATGAGCGGCAAGGTGAGCCCGGTGACCGGCATCGCACCAACCACGCCACCGATATTGATCACTGCCTGCACAGCGAACCAAACGGTGATACCTGCAGCCAACAACGCGCCCGAATAATCAGGGGCCCGCATCGCTACAACGAAACCCAACATGGTGATCAACGTGAAACCACCAATCACAAGACTCGAGCCGACCAAACCGAACTCTTCGGCAATAACGGTGAAGATGAAGTCGCTGTGGGCCAACGGCACGTAACCCCACTTGCTGGTGCCCGCACCAGGCCCGACACCGGTGACCCCGCCGTTGGAGATACTCAGCATCGACTGCCACACCTGATACGCGCTGTGCTCACGGTTGCCCTCGATGTCCAAGAACGCAGTCCAGCGGCTGATACCCGTCGACGATGTGAGCACATAGCCAAGCCCACCGACCATGGCCGCTAGCGCTGCGGCACCGATCCAGCGAACTGGGCTGCCTGCCATGTATAACACGGTGAATGCGATTCCCGAGAGCACGATGGCAGCACCAAGGTCGCGCTGCGCCATCGCAATCCCTGCTGCAACCAGCCAGGCCAACATGGCAGGTCGAAACGTTCGTTTAAAGTCGGTGAGTTCACGCTGTCGGCGACCCAGGATGTTGGTCATATAAATGACGAGTGCAAACTTCAGCAGTTCCGACGGCTGAAAGCGAATAATTCCCATCTCCACCCATGCCCGCGCACCGTTGACAGTGATTCCCAATGGGGTGAACGGCAAACAGTTGAGGGCCACAACCACTGCCAACATCGGCCTGTTGAGTTTCTGCCACACGTGATATGGCATGCGATACGTGCCGAAAGCGATGATGATTCCAAAGAACGCCCACATCAACTGCTTAAGAAACATGGTGAATGCCGAGCCACCATTGTTGACCGACACGATCGATGATGCCGACAACACCATGACCAGCCCCAGGGCCGTTAACACCGTGACACTGAGCAAGATTGCATAAAAGATTCGACCAGGTTCACTGTCGACTCCGATGCGGGTACCGTCGGCGCGACGCCCAGCCAGCACTGCTTTGCGTCGCTCACTTAGCGATGGAATCAGAAGTCCACCAGTGTCGTCAACGTTGACTGCAGTCATATCTGATTCTCCTTTGTAAGTGCGTGTACACATTGTGTGAAATCATCGCCGCGCTCGCCGTAGTTTGAATACCAGTCGTAACTGGTACACCCAGGCGAGAGCAGCACCACATCACCCACTGTTGCCAGGCGCTGGGCAGCACGCACGGCATCAGTCATCGAGTCGGCACGGGTCACAGGGCAAACATCGGCGAATGCGTTTTCAATCAGCGTCGCACTCTGGCCGATGGCTACGACGGCTCGCATCCGGTGCGGCTGGCTCGCCAAGGTCGACAACTCGAGGCCCTTGTTCTTGCCTCCGGCGATGAGCACGATGTGTTCAAACGAGGTGAGTGCAGCCTGGGCTGCATGTGGACTTGTCGCCTTGCTGTCGTTGTAATACGACACGCCGTCCACCTCGCCCACGAACTGGATGCGATGCGGCGCGTGGCGATAGCGCGCAAGTGCGTTGGCGACACCTTCGACCGTGCCCAATCCCGACTCCAGCACCATGGCACTGGCCGCCAATGCGTTCGTCAAATCGTGTGGCAACGAGCGACCCAACTGCCCGACATCAACGATGCGCCCGAGTGGGCCGACCAAGGCTTGACCCTCGATGCGGTAGTCGGCTTTGGTCATACCGAAGGTAACGACCCGAGCATTGGTGCTGCGGGCGGAGTCAAGGATCACTTCATCATTGGCCGGCGCGACCGCAACGTCGCTGGCACCGGCCGACTGCCAAATGCGCATCTTTGCGCCGCGATACGAATCCATGTTGCGATGCCAGTCGAGATGATCGGGTGCAAGGTTGAGCCACGTCGCTGCCTCGGCGCGAAAATCGTGGGTGTAGTGCAGGCGAAAACTCGAGCACTCAACGGCATACACATCGTGCTGGTCATCTAATGCTTCGACCCAAGGCGTTTCGGTGTTGCCCACGGCTGCAGCATTGCGACCCGATGCCGACAACATCGCTGCTGCCATCAGTGTGGTGGTGGTTTTGCCATCGGTACCGGTGATTGCCACGATTGGGCGCGGACGTCCACTGGCCTGCTCGGCGCGATACGCCAATTCGATCTCTGACACGAGTTCGATATGTGCCCGCAGCGCACTGGCGATGATCGGATGCGACTCAGGCACGCCAGGGCTCGGAGCAACCTGAGAAAAATCTGCAATGCGTTTGGCACAGGCCATGGCCGCTTCAGGGCCTTCCACCAACTCCGCTCCGAGCGACGCCGCAAACTCCGCGTTGTCAGTCGACACCCGATCGTCAGCCAAGAGCAACGGCTCACCACGCGCAGCCAAAAACTTGGCAGTGCTGCGCCCGGCGACGGCAAGCCCGTACACCAAGGTGGTCACAATGATTCTCCGATAAGCCGAATCTCGTTGGTGAAATCGGCGATGAAGAGCGCCACGCCTGCTGCTACACACATTGCAGCAAGCAACCAGAAGCGGATGATGACGGTGGTCTCTGGCCAGCCCGACAACTCGAAGTGGTGATGAATCGGCGACATCTTGAACAGTCGCTTCTTGCGACCACTCGCCTTGAACACACCCATCTGCACGGCTACCGACCCTGCTTCCATCACATTGATGCCACAGATGATCGGCAACAAAAAGTGTGTGTTCGTGGTGACCGCCAGCAGGCCCAGTGCTGCGCCAATGCCCAGTGCGCCAACGTCGCCCATTATGATTCGCGCTGGTGCTGCGTTCCACCACAAGAACCCGCCACACGCACCCGCCATTGCCGAGGCCAACACGGCAAGGTCAAGTGGGTTCACAATCGCTGAATAAATCTCTGCATTGCGAAAAGCAAAATATGCAATCAGGCCAAACGCACCAAAGCCAAACATTGCCGAGCCAGCGGCCAAGCCATCCAAACCGTCGGTCACATTCACCGCATTGGTCGTGGCCCACACCATCAGCGCAGTCCAGATCACCCACACCGGTGTGCTGACATCCCAACCGGGCACTTCGGCACGGGTGAACGAAATAGTTTCGCTCACACCCGTTTGTGATACCAGCAACCACATCAGCATCACAACGATGCCGAAAGTGATCCAACCCTTTTTCTTCCAAAAAATTCCGCGGTTATGTTGGCGACGCACCTTGAGGTAGTCATCCAAAAAGCCGATGCCAGCCAGCACGATGATGGCCAACCACATGATGATGACCTGATCAGAAAACACCAATCCGGCGCGACCATGTGGAATCAACCAGCCAAGAAATGCCGCACTCAAGATGGCGATGCCACCCATCGTGGGCGTGCCTTGTTTGTGCATGTGGTGAGTGGGGCCATGGTCTTCGGCCCCCAAGATGGGTTGACCCTTGCCGAGACGAGTGAAGTATCCGATTAACACCCGTGTGAAAAACAGCGAGGCTGCAATCGAAATAGCAGCAGCCATGAGGATGGCAATCATGAACCGACACCCAAAAGTTCGCGTGCCACTTCGGCGTCGCTAAACGCAATATCTCGACCAGCGATGGTCTGCACGGCTTCATGACCCCGCCCAGCAATGATGACCACGTCACCGCTGCCAGCCTGAGTGCACGCCATTGCTATTGCTTGACGACGATCTACTTCAACAGCCACCTTGTGTAGATGCGTCGGCGCCACGCCAGCAACAATCGCGTCGATGATGGCCTGCGGATCTTCGTGACGCGGGTTATCGCTGGTGACGATGACACTGTCGGCCGAAATTGCCGCCGCCCCCATATCTGGACGCTTGGTTGCATCACGATCGCCGCCACAACCAAACACCACGATGACCCGTTGGTCGGTCACGGCTCGGGCTGCGGCAATCACGTTGCGCAACGCCTCAGGTGTGTGGGCGTAATCCACGAGCACTGCAAAATTTCCGTTTGCATTGACATTTTCGAATCGCCCTGGAATCTGGGCGAGATTGCCAAGCCCGGCTGCGATATCGCCAACAGGAATACCAATCTCGGCAGCAGTAGTTGCAGCTGCCAACGCGTTGAGCACATTGAAGTCTCCTCCAACGGTGCACCAAATTCGCGCACCCCGCCACGAAAAAGCACTTCCTGTGGCACCGACCGCCACGTCAGTTGCATCACTGCGGCCGTAGCTAACCACTGCGACATCGCAATCCTCGGCAATTTGTTGTCCGAATGCGTCATCGCGATTGATGATGGCGCGGCTGGTGTAGTTGGACGTAAACAAACTTGCCTTGGCGGCAAAATAGGCATCGTGGGTGCGATGAAAGTCGAGATGGTCGTGACCAAGGTTGGTGAAGGTTGCGGCAGCGAACTGCATTCCGGCCACCCGCTGCAGGGCGAGGGCATGCGACGACACTTCCATCACGACTGCCTTTGTTCCCTTACTGCGTTCATCTGCCAAGGTGCGCTGCAACTCGGCTGCTTCTGGTGTGGTGCGGGCACCCGAGAGCGTTCCGAGCACGGTCGTGCGCTGGCCGTGTTGGGTGAGAATCGCCCCCAACATGTGAGCGGTGGTGGTCTTTCCGTTCGTGCCGGTAATACCGACCACCGTCAGATCGCGACTGGGGTGGTCATGAAATGCTGCGGCCAAGATCCCCGTTGCCTGACGAGTATCTGACGCGATGATCTGAGGTACATCCAGGTTCAAGCGACGGTCGACGAGTAACGCCGCTGCCCCATTGGCAACGGCATCTTGTGCAAAGTCGTGACCATCGTGTTGTTCACCACGCAAGCAGCAAAACAACGTGCCCTGCTGCACTGCTCGGCTGTCGCTCGTCACATCGGTGATGGTCACGCTTACGGCACCTTCCACGCTCAACGTGGACGAAGCCGATTGCTTGTCATCCACTCGCGCAAGTAGCCCGCCCAACGTGAGCATGTGCTTAGTGACTTGGTCCGAGTTCGGCGGGTCGTGTGCCGACACAACCAGTGTCACCTGGCTCAGGTCGCAGATCTAGTTCGTTGACGATTACCTGCCCAATGCGCTGGAACACGGGTGCGGCCGCAGTGCCACCGAAGCGGTCACGCGAACTCGGATCGGGTTCATCGATCGAAACGAGCACTGTGAACTGTGGTTTGTTCGCTGGCAAGAAACCGACGAATGAAGCAAAGTAGGCGCGCGAGCCGTCGTCTTTCAGGTAAGTGCCGTTGTCCTGGCGAATGTAGCCAGTGCCAGTCTTGCCAGCCACCGACATGCCAGGGATCTTGGCGAGTTGCGCCGTGCCGTAGCAGACGACATCGGTCAACAACGTGCGCATAGTTGCTGCAGTTGCACTCGAGACAACGCGACGAGTCGGTGCTGGCGGTGTAGGCGTGGTGACACCTACTTCGTCGACCATTGCCGAAACCAATTTCGGCCCGATGTACACGCCATCGTTGGCAACCACATTGACGGCTGAAACCAACTGCACTGCGTTGGATGCATAGCCATACCCGTAGGAGAAGGTGAACTGTTCGGTGCCCTGCCAGTTGCGTGCCAACTTGAGCAAACCCCTGGTCTCACCCGGAAACTGCAACGAAGTCTTTTCGCCGAAGCCGAACGCCGCAAGCCACTGTCGGTTGCGCTCCGTGCTGAGGGTCTGCGAGATCTGCACGGTACCCAAGTTGGATGAGTCGACCAAAATCTTGCGTACGGTCATTTGTTCAAGCCCGTGTGGATACGCGTCTTTGATTTCTTGCTCCCATTGAGTGCCCTTGTTGAACACCTGTTTGCCAGGCACCGAGAATGTTGACTGTGGGGTGACCGTGCCATCCTCAATGGCAGCAGCAACACTGAACACTTTGGCCACCGAACCTGGCTCATGGGCTTCTACTGCTGCGATGTTTCCCGCGGTGTGGGAATACGTACCGTCGTCATTGCGACGCACGTTGGACATCGCATAGATCTCGCCTGTCTCGGTGTGCATCACGATTGCAGTGCCGCTGCGTGCCAAGATGCGCTCCACTTGTTGCTGCAGAATGCCATCCACCTGAAACTGCAACGAGCGATGAATGGTGGTCATCAAGTTGACGCCACGTACTGCTGGCACATACTCGCTGCCCGCCGAAGCAATGCTTTGGCCACGGCTGTTCACTTCGCGTTCGAGCTTGCCGTTCACACCCGTCAGCACATCGTTGTACTGCTTTTCTAAACCACCGACACCAAGACCGTCGAGGTCAGTGCGCCCAATGAGTGGTCGCAAACCTTCAGTGGTGAGCGCGCGTCCCTCTTCCCGGTAGGTCGAGACCCCGGGCAACCGGAGATCGAGCACTGCCTGGGCAATGGCCGAATCCACTTGGCGCACCACATAGGTAAAGCTCGATGCCTTATTTTGCAGACGGCGCGCCAAATCCATCTCGGCTTCTGGCGTGAGTTGCAGCACCATGCCGAGTGCTCGCGCGGTGGTCACCGGGTCAGTGACTTCACGCGGATCAGCGAAAATCGTCCGGGTCGGAATCGGGATTGCCAGCTCTGCGCCGTCGCGATCGTAAATGGCACCGCGTTCGGCGGGGATCACGTTCGACTTCGTGCGTTGGTTCACACTCATCTCGCGATAGCCACCGGCCTTCCAGGTCTGCAGCACAACCACCCGCAGATACACCAGGCTCAACACCCCCAAGATGACTACGAACATCACCGAGATGCGTTTGCGCATGTCGCCGGCGTTCACGTTGTCGGTCATCTTTGTGACGCCATAGCTCGATACGGCACTGATCAGATCGCCGACCCCAACCGTGCGGCGCTGCTCGCTGGTCATTCGCGGGCGGCGAATTGGCGCGGTATCGCTCATGGCTGCTCCACCTCAACTGGTCGCATCTGAGCAACCGCACCTGCCGATGCCACCCCTGGGGCAGGGTCGGCAAAGAGCGGGTTCATCTTTGCAGTGCTAATCATTACTTGCGCCACCACATCAGCCGGCACGTCTTTGAATTTCGTGCTCAAGCCTTGATACATGCCCAGCATCACTGCTTGTTCGCGCAGGCGACTCGGCGAAAGCAACTCTGCTCGTTCTTGTCGCAGGTTGTTGTAATGCGCTTCGGCCATGCGTAAGTCTTTGGTCAGAGCATCAAGGCGAAGCTGCTGTTCGGCAATCGTGGCCTGAAAAATGACGACAGCAATAATGAACGCCGAAATTGCTGTGACCACGAGCGTGGCACGCGTGGCACGCGAAACAGCGCGACGTCGTGGTGCTGGTTGTGGCACCAACCGCAAATGCGAATCGGTACCGCGCTTGGGCCGCGGTGCCGGAGCATTGCTTGACGCGGGCAGGTCTTGACCCACTCGGGTGTGGCGACGCGCCCGAGCGCGCGCCGTTGCCGACGCTGTCATGCAGCCACCTCGCAACGTTCCATTACGCGCAAACGCGCCGACGATGCGCGCGGGTTACGCGCTTGCTCTTCGGCGCTCGGTTGTTTCGCCACCCGCACTTTTTGCCACGCACGGGGGGCCGTGCGCGACGGATGAGCAAATGGGGTGGCGATGTTGGGGCGCGTTGGGTCAGTTTCGGCGTCGCGCATGACCTGTTTGACGATGCGATCTTCTCCGCTGTGATACGACAACACAGCAACGCGACCACCGGGCACGATCAACGACATCACGTCGCGTAGCGCGTTGGGCAAAATTTCCAGCTCAGTATTGACCTCGATGCGAATCGCCTGAAACGTGCGCTTTGCCGGGTGGCCACCCGTGCGACGAGTTGCAGCAGGTATGGCTGTGGTTACCACTGCGGCCAGTTGGGTGGTCGTAGCGATTGGGCGGGCTGCAACGATGGCTTGGGCGATGCGCTTGGCGAATCGTTCATCGGCATTACGCCGCAAAATATCGGTGATGGTGTCGGCGGAGTATTCGTTCACCACATGCCAGGCCGATACCCCTTCGGTTCGATCCATTCGCATATCGAGGGGGGCCTCGTTGCGGTACGAAAAACCACGCTCGGCTAGGTCGAGTTGGGGCGATGACACGCCCAGATCAAACAGAGCACCCGACAATTGATGGATACCCAAACCGCGCAGCGCGTCAGTAGCGGCATCGAATCGAGCATGAACGGCACTGAAGCGGGCCGCGTCGGTGGCGGCGAGCGTTGCTTTGGCGTTGTTCGCGTGCTGAATTGCCATCATGTCTCGATCGATTCCCACCACCTGCAGACCTTGATGTCGACCAAGAATCGCCATTGCGTGTCCGGCCATCCCGAGCGTTGCGTCAAGCAACACTCCGTGGGGAATGGATCCAAACAGTTCGACGATTTCGGCGAGCATCACTGGTTCGTGAGTCCCGCTCATCAGCAGCCTCCCGGCCAACATATGCCTCCGGGATTTCTCCCCGGATAGCGAAGACGGCAGCGGGCGGAGTTGGGGCTGTCCATCTTTGCTGACCGGGAGACTGCTGATGAGCGAAACTTCAACGCGACCAATGGTCAAGTCGAAGCGTTCCTCGGTACTCCTTTCGTTCGTTGTGTTGAATCATGAAGCGCCACCCGCCATCTGGGCGGTGCCGGCTTCGCTCACGCGTTGGTGACGCGTTGGATCCCAAATTTCACAGCGGTCAAACGAACCGCTGATCACGACTTTGGAATCCAGCGTGAGCCCGGCATACGCCCGCAATTTTTCGTCGATGTTGATGCGACCTTGGGCGTCAATCGTGACTTCCACTGCACTGGCAGCCAGTGCACGCTGCTGAGTGCGATCTACTTCGCCCCGGCGAACTTTTTCCATCATGTCGCTGGCCACTTGCTCGAATGCTTCGGCAGTGAGAATGTCGACACATTTGTCAGCACCCAACGCGAGATAACAACGTGGTTCAAGTCGCGGGCGAAACGCGGCGGGTAATGCGACGCGACCTTTCGGGTCGAGTTGTCGTTCGTGTACACCTACGAACATGTCGCGTTACTCCCTCTCATCCGATTGCTCGGATCCCGTGGTGGGTTTCCCACCGACCCGCACCCTATCCCCCACTTCTCCCCACTGTCAACCACCCTGCCCCACACAGCCCAACTCAGACCCATCTGGGACCCACCCGGCCCATCCGGGACCCACCCGGGACCCACTCGACCCATCCGGGACCCAGCTCGACCCCTGCCCGACTCTCGGGTGCTGTGCCTCCTAACCTCACCCGGGGTCACGGGGCTGGGGTCACGGCGTCGGTATCGTCGCGGGAGTGCAGATGCACCCCCATGCCCTGATTCCCCGCAACGCTGCAGCGGTGTCAGGCCAGTCGCTGGAGCGTGCCACCTTGCGTCGAGTCGGTGAATTCGCCCGCCCCTACGCCACGACCATCGCTATCTTTTTGGCGGCCATCATCGCGTCGGCCGTGGTGGCCTTGGTGCCGCCATTCGTTTTTCGCGCAATTATCGATACAGCGATTCCGGCCGGCAACCGCAGCCAAGTGTGGTGGCTGGCGTTACTGGCCGTTACTGCTGCGTTAGTCGAAGCTGCACTTGCCATCGTGCAACGCTGGGGGTCGGCCCAAATCGGTGAGGGCTTGATCTATGACCTGCGGGTTGCACTCTTTACCAAGGTGCAGCGCATGCCTATTGCATTCTTCACCCGCACCCAAACCGGGTCGCTGATTAGTCGTCTAAATAATGACGTGATTGGGGCCCAAAGTGCAGTCACCTCCACTCTGGGCACCGCAGTGAGCAACTCCGTTGTGTTGGTAACCACCGTCGCAGCGATGCTTACCCTCGAGTGGCGCCTCACGGTGTTGTCACTGGTGGTGCTGCCGGCCTTCATCATTCCGGCGCGCCGGGTTGGCAAGCGACTGCAAGCCATCGCTGCCAAACAGATGGATCTCAACGCCCAAATGAACACCCAGATGCAAGAACGCTTCAACGTGGCAGGCGCGTTGCTGGTCAAACTTTTTGGTCGCCACAAACAAGAAACTGATGCGTTCTCGGGCCGTGCCGCTGGCGTTCGTGACTCGGGGGTCTTGGCTGCAATGTACGGACGCGTATTTTTTGTAGCACTCGGTCTGGTCGGGGCACTGGGTGCCGTAGCGGTCTATGGCATCGGCGCTCAACTCGTGGTCTCTGGCGACATCACTTCTGGCACGCTGGTGGCTCTGGCTGCACTCGTGGCCCGCGTGTACATGCCACTCACCGCACTCAGCAACGCACGCGTTGAGCTGCTCACTTCGTTCGTCAGTTTTGATCGCGTATTTGAGGTGCTGGATGCACCAGTTGCCATCAGCGACCGCGCAGGTGCCTACGACCTGGTTGCCCCGCAGGGCCGGATCGAGTTTGACCACGTCACGTTTCGCTATCCCCCGGCTGCATCAGTGTCGGTGCCTTCACTCGAAGCACCTGGTGCACCAACCGGAGACCCTGACCGCGATGTGTTGCGCGATGTCTCGCTCGCCGTGGCGCCGGGGGAAACCGTCGCCATTGTCGGGCCTTCGGGTTCGGGCAAAACGACGTTGGCGTCGTTGATTCCACGTTTGTACGACGCAACTGCCGGTGTCGTGCGCATCGACGGCCACGACGTACGCGACTTGACCGCAGATTCACTACATGCCGCAATTGGCGTGGTGTCGCAGGACCCCCACTTGTTTCATGAAAGCATCGAGTCCAACCTGCGTTACGCCCGGCCCAGCGCCACCGACGCCGACATCGTTGCTGCGTGTGTTGGTGCGCGAATCCACGACACGATTGCTGCGCTGCCTGACGGGTACCAAACTGTTGTCGGCGAACGTGGCTACCGATTCTCGGGTGGCGAAAAACAGCGTTTGGCAATCGCCCGGTTGCTGCTCAAAAATCCGGTGCTCATGATTTTGGACGAAGCCACCAGCCATCTGGACAATGAAAATGAATCCCTCGTGCAGTCGGCATTGGATGATGCAATGCGTGGTCGCACCGCCGTCGTCATCGCCCATCGCTTGTCAACAATCGTCTCCGCAGACCGCATCTTGGTGGTGGAAGATGGCCGCATTGTCGAACAAGGCAGCCACGCCGAGCTCATGGCGCTCGAGGGTGCCTACGCCCGCCAAGTGCATGCTGGCGAAACCACCACAACACTGCGCTAGCCCAGTTGCGTTGATTGTCGCCGCGGCGACGGTCAGCCCAGCTTTGTCGCCAAAGCAATAGCAGCTCGGTGACCCACGTCGTCGAGTGCATCGCCAACACCGCACGCATCGCGCAAGGTTGCCGGCACCGCCACCGCCAGCAACGACTCGTGTAGTGCAACGTCGATAGCACGAAACAGCGTGCACTGAAATCGGGCGGCATCCTTGGTGCGTCGTTGCGAAATACCGACAACTTTTTTGCCAGCCACGCTGTCTGATTCGCTGCGTAGCACTTCACCGGGGCCAACTGCCGCGAAACACACGCTGCGCTCCAGCGCACTGGCCGCCAGCTTGTTGCGGTGCACCCGCCAGGAATGCATTGCATCCACTTGTTGCAACACTTCGCACCACACTTCACCGACCCACCATGTGGCCCGCTCCACATCGTCGTGCCACAGTGGATGCCCGCGTGGCACCGTCACATCGATCCACACATGATTATGAGGCTGCAAGATCACGATTCCGCCACCGCTTCGCCGCCGCACGACGTCGAAACCCTGGTCGTTGGCGCGATCAACGTTCACGATGTCTTGGGCCTGCGTACTGCCAAGGACTACTGCCGCACGGCTGATAGCAAGCACTTCCACACCTGCGAGCGCCGCAATCGGGCGATGGTGCAATGTTGCAACATCACCATCTATGCGACGCACGTTGCTATCTGCGCGATGCACGTTCGCCGCGTCGCTCATGAAGCGATGGATAGATACTGCTTCCACGCCTCCGGCACTTTTTGCACCGACACGGTGATCCACGCCAGATCACGCGGCAGGTGTGGCGTCTTGGCCAAAATCATTCCCGCTTCTTTGGGTGTGCGGTCGCGTTTATGCAAGTTGCAGGTGCGACACGCTGCTGCCACGTTTTCCCAAGCGTGCTCACCACCCCGCGACTTGGGCATCACATGGTCGATGGAATCAGCCGGCCGACCGCAGTACTGACACTTGTAGCCGTCACGCGCAAACACAGCACGACGCGACAACGCGGTGCGCCGACGAAATGGGGCCCGCACCACGTAATTGAGACGAATCACCAATGGTGCTCGCATCACTAATGTTTCGGCACGCACTTCGGTGCCGTCATCTTCGATGATTTCAGCTTTTTCAGACAGCACCAGACAAATTGCTCGTCGTGCTGAAACCACACTCAACGGCTCGAATGTTGCATTGAGAACGAGCGCGCTTCTCATGTGACTACGCCCTGGGTCTTTTTCTACTTTGATGGCGCCGATAGCCACGACACCACGCCAGGTAGGTCACCATGTCGTTAGCTGTAGGTCGGTGCATGGCATCACCGTACTGCGTCTCCATACGGAAGCGTAAGTACCGCGCGTCAGGTATCGGCAGGAACGGTGCCCGATGCCACCAGCCGTTCGGCGCCAACCGAAAAATTTGACCTACTGCCGTAGACCACAGCTCTGGTCGCCGAGCGACTGCTGCAGCTGCTTTCCACCACGATGACTTCATCGCGCTGCTCAGTTCGGTTTTGGTTCTTTCGGCAGGCCAAGCACCATTTCACCGATGATGTTGCGCTGAATCTGTGACGAGCCTGCGTAAATGGTTCCGGCTCGCGCGTTAAGAAACGTCATGGCCCAACTCATGCTCGAGTTGGCAGCACCTGGGTCGTCGGTTTGAAATGCCGTGCTTGGCTTGCGCCCAACGGGAATCATTGCATCCATCCCCATAATGTCGATTGCCAGTTCGGTTGACTTGGTGTGATACTCGCTCCAGTACAGCTTTGACACCGCGCCATCAGGGCCCGGGTGATGGCCTGCCAAAAACTTGGTCAACGTGCGTCGTCCGAGATACTTCATGATCTGCACCTTCGTATAGCACCATGCCAATCGCTGACGGATGCGCGGATCGTTGATGACACCACGTTCGGTGGCAAGCGCAACGAGACGGTCGAACTCGGCTTCGTATCGAATCGGCCCGGTGGCTGCGGCTTCACCACGTTCGAAACCCAACAGTGCCATCGCAATAGCCCAACCGTTATTAACACCACCAACCACATTGTCTTTCGGCACGCGAACATCGGTGTAGAACACCTCGTTGAACTCGCTCTCGCCCGAGATCATCTTGATCGGACGCACCTCGATGCCGGGTTGACGCATGTCAACGAGCATGAACGAAATGCCCTTGTGCTTGGCCACCGTCGCGTCGGTGCGCGCCAGCGTAAAGATATGAGTGGCGAGATGCCCGGCTGAGGTCCAGATTTTTTGACCGTTCAGCACCCATTCATCGCCGTCCAATTCAGCTTTCAAACCGATGTTGCTCAAGTCGCTACCAGCATTCGGTTCGCTATAGCCCTGACACCAGATGTCGTCACCAGCAATGATGCGCGGCAAGTAATAACGCTTTTGTTCTTCGCTACCGAACAGCAAAAGTGTGTTGCCCAACATCTGGATGCCGAACACATCGTTCATCGCCCCGGTTGGCACCCCGGCGCGGGTGAACTCTTCAGCGACAATCACTTGTTCGAGTGCGGACAATCCACCGCCGCCATAGGCCGTTGGCCAACCCGGTGCCAGATAGCCGCTCTGGGCGAGATGTACTCGCCACTGAGCAATAAAAGTTTCGAGTTCTTGTCCGTCGAGGCCACCGATGCCCTTCCAGCTGGCGGGTAATTTTTCGGCGAGGAAGGCCTGCACCTTTTCGCGGTAGGCCTCGGCTTCAGGGGTATAGGTCGGACGCATATCGCCGACGCTAGTTGAGCACCCCAAGCACGCCAGCACCCAGCCCACTATGCCAATTGGCGGCGGGCGATTGCTGCAGCGCCCACGAGTGGCGCATCGCCACCTAGGCCTGCGGGGAGCAACCTGATGCCGCGGGCAAACTCGATAGCGGCATAGCGATCTGCTTCGGTTTGCGCGGCACGAAAAAATGGTTCGCCAAAACCCAGGGCCACCGAGCCACCGATGACGGCCAAGCGCAAGTCCAACAGCGCAGCCACTGACGCCACTGCTCGACCGACATACGTGCCGGTCTGCTCAATGACGTGGGCGGGTGCCTCGGCCGCTGGTTGGCCGGTCATTTCAGCGATGGCCGTGCCCGATGCGACGGCTTCAAGACAACCGCGTGCCCCGCACTTGCATAATCGACCATTGGGCACCACGCAGATGTGGCCAATATGGCCGGCGTTGCCGCTATCGCCATCAAGCAACCTGCCGTCGGTGATGATGCCCCCACCCACCCCAGTAGACACCACCATGCCGATGACATCACGGCATCCCGCTGCTGCCCCACACCAGGTTTCGCCAAGCACGACGGCTTTGGCGTCGTTGTCGACGAATGTTGCCAGACCGGTGAGTTGAGCCAGCGATGATCGCAACGCAAAGTTGCGCCACGATGGAATACTCAGTGTCGACACCTTGTCGCCGTTGTCAGACATCGGCCCACCCGCACCGACACCGCAAGCAATCAACTGCAGGTGCGCAGCGCCCGCCATTACTCGGCCAACCAACCCCGAAAGGGCATCCCACACTTGCGCTGGGGGTGTTGCGCAGCGTTCTTGGGCGAGCACTCGCCCATCGAGCGACACCACACCGCACGACAACTTGGTTCCGCCAATATCCACGGCCAAATAGGCGCGCTCGGCGGTCATGGCGAGATGGTTACTGGTCGCGGCCCATCTTGTCGCGCATTTGTTTGGCGTTTTCGCGCGTGGTGCGCAACATGGTGGCGAAGTCACTCAGACCCACCTTGCCTACGGCACGTAGTTCACGTTCGATAACCAGCACACAACCAAGCATGAGCGCAAAGCCAGCGAAGCCCGCCGCAAAATGAATTTGCAAACCGACGAACACCAACGCCAACGACGCCACTGCCCCGAGGGCAGCTAAGCGCACTTTTTTTACTGCGGGTCGGTACAAGCCCGATGGCGATACCGCTTGAGCGAAACGCTCGTCGCTTTCGAGCTGCGCTTCGATCTGGCGAAGAATCTGTTGTTCATTGTCAGACAACGGCACGTTATGCACCTCGTGGGGCTAGGACGGCAAACTTCATGAGAACTAGACCTTAGTAGCGCCGTGTGATGTTGTCACCCCCTGCGTGGGCCCCATGGTGTGCTTTGGGTCTCGTCAGAAACACCCGTGCTTATGGCGCTATCGCCGAACTTTTCTCGAATCTGGTCAATGGCCAGTGACGCCGTGCGCCACTCCGACTCCGCAATTTTTTCGGGTTCGTCAAACAGGCTCAACTGGGTTTCTGGCAGCCCGAAATTTCGCAGGCTCACTCCCGCCAACCGGATGCCTTCGTGAACTTCTACATCCTCGAGCAGATCATCAATGATGGCGATAATTGCCTGGCTCGTGTCGACTGGTGGCTCGACGGTGCGTGAACGCGACATGTTGCGTAAGTCGCCGTAACGAATCTTGAGCGTGACCGTGAGTGCAGCCAACCCCTGCTCACGACAGCGCCGAGCCACGGTGTCTGCCATCTGCAACAAATGGCGCCGCAGTTCAAGCGGGTCGGTCACATCGTCAGCAAAGGTTTCTTCGCTGCCGATGGACTTGGCCTCGCGGTCAGGCTCGACATCGCGGTCATCAACCGCATTACTCAGCTCAAACAAATGCTCGGCCTGGTTGGCACCCACCGCTAACGCGAGCAGGCTCAGTTCGCATGCCGCGATGTCACCGACGGTCTTCATCCCAACGCTGTGCAACTTTTCGAGTGTGACCGGCCCGACACCCCAGAGCATTCCCACATCCAGCGGATGCAAAAACTCAAGCTCGGCACCTGGCGCAACTTCGAACACCCCGGGGCCGGGGTCGATTCGTTCGCGCGAGGCCCGTGGCTTGGCAAATTCTGTTGCCAGTTTGGCGATGAACTTGTTCGTAGCGATTCCAACACTGCACGCCAAACCAACCTGGGTGCGCACCGCCTCGCGCACTTGTTGTGCCACGGTGCGGGCATCACCGAAGATTCGCTGCGCGCCCGTGACGTCGAGAAATGCTTCATCAAGCGACAAGCCTTCGACTAATGGTGTGTATTGGCGAAACACGTCAAACACTTGTGCGCTGATTTCGCTGTAGAAGTCGTGGTCACCATCCAGAAACACTGCATGGTTACACAACCGATGAGCGTGCGCTGAAGCCATCGCCGAGCGCACACCAAATTGCCGCGCTTCGTATGACGCAGCTGCCACCACGCCGCGTTGAGCCGAGCCACCCACCACGACCGGCTTACCAATCAGCTCGGGCCGCCGCAGCAACTCACACGCCACAAAGAACGCGTTCATATCCACGTGCAAGATCCGCCGTGGGCTGCCGTTTGCTCCTGGCGTGACGGGTGACCGTTGAGGTGTCACCGACATGAGGGCAACGCTAGTAATACCGTATGAGGGCGATGAACGACCGACCGCTTTCTGCTTTGCCATCGCGTGCAGCACGCACCGTTGCCTTTGGTGCAATCGTGGTGTCGGGCTTGGCTGGCGGCACCATCGGTTATGCGCTCGTTGATGTGCAGTGTGACGGTGACTGTGCCACATCTTCGGGTGTGGCGATGTTGATTGGTGCAACAAGTTTTGCTGCAGGCATCGCCGTGGTAGCCGTGCTTGGGTTACGAGCCATGGGCGAATGGCGCGAACGCGGCGACCAGCAAGTGCAATAAGTTGAACGAGCCTTCGATGACTGCCGACCTATTAACCCTGGCGCAAAACCTTGCCCGCCGTGCCGGCACCCAGGCCCGCATCGGGCGCAGTCAAGGGATGCACGTTGTGGGCACCAAACTCACCGACACCGACATGGTGACCAAGTTTGATCGCGAAGCCGAAGCGATGATCATCGCCGGGTTGCGTGCTGCACGACCAGACGACTCGATTGTCGGCGAAGAAGGCGGCGGCCACCGCGGCACAAGTGGAGTCGAGTGGCATGTCGACCCCATCGATGGAACCACGAGCTTTATGTACGGGCTGCCAACCTGGTGCGTTTCCATTGGCGCGCAAGATGCTGACGGTGCACTCGTCGGCGCCGTGTTTCTGCCCGACCTCGACGAAATGTTCGCCGCCCGACGCGGCCACGGTGCCACGCTCAACGATGCCCCACTGCACTGTTCAGGTTTGTCAGACGTCAGCAAGGCACTCGTTGCAACCGGATTCAGTTACACCCCCGCCCAGCGCACGGTGCAGTCGCGCCGCTTGACCGAATTCATCCACCGCATTCGTGATGTGCGGCGCATGGGTGCTGCCGCAATTGATATCTGCTTCGTGGCTTGTGGGCGCCTCGACGCCTACTTCGAAGAAAATCTGCACTCTTGGGACATCCTTGCTGCTGAACTCATCGCCCGCGAGGCCGGTGCACGCGGTGGCGATTTCAGTGGCGGCCCGCTGCGCCCACCCGAAGTGCTGGTGGCGACCCCAGGTGTGTTTGATGCACTCTCGGAAATGCTGGTGGATGCTGTGCGCAAACACCCACACGCCTGACTAGCCACTACCTTGGTGCGTCGTGGGCACGCGCGTTCTGACTGTCGAAGACGACGAACGAATTCGCGCTTCAGTGCGCTTGGCGCTCGAAGACGAGGGTTGGACAGTTGACGAGGCTGCCACTGGCGAAGATGCAGTCGAGTTGTTCATCGCCAACCCTGCTGATGTGGTGTTGATCGACATCATGTTGCCGGGCATCGATGGTTTCGAGTTGTGTCGACGAATCCGCGCCAAAAGCAGCGTGCCCATTGTGATGGTCACGGCGCGAAGCGACACCCACGACGTAGTAGCTGGGCTCGAAGCCGGCGCCGACGATTACCTCACCAAACCGTTCGCCCCCAAAGAACTCTCCGCGCGCATTCGCGCCCTCCTACGCCGTATCCGCCCAGCAGATCACGTGCATTCGACCCTTACCTTCGGCGATTTGGTAATTATTCCCGAAGAAGGTCGTGTCACGGTGCGCGGCGACGAGGTGCTGGTGACCAAAACCGAGTTTCGGCTGCTCTGCGTGCTTGCCGAAAACCCAAGCGGGGTGTTCAGCCGAGAGCAACTATTAGAAAAGGTCTGGGACTACGACTATTTCGGTGATGGACGTTTAGTTGATGTGCACGTGCGACGCCTGCGCATGAAGATTGAACTCGACCCAGCGAACCCTCGTCACGTGGTCACCGTGCGCGGCCTTGGCTATCGCTTGCAGTCGTGACCAGCCCGATTCATCCATCGCGGCCATCACCTCTTAATTCGCTGCGCGCTTTCGTTCGTCGCCGCAGGCCACGGCGCATGGGGGTTCGCTCGCGAATTCTGGCAACATTCGTGGTCGGCTCGTTGTTGTTGTCAGGTGTGCTGTTTTTTCTTACGTTCACACTCACTCGCTCGAACCTGCGTGAGCGCGAGGGCGAACTAGGTCTGAGCAACGATCTCATCAACGAAACCCTGAACAGTGTGCGGGCATCGTTAATTTTGGCAACCATCATCACGGTGCTCGTTGGGTTGATGCTTGGCATTGTGTCGAGCGAGCGAGTGGTACGACCGCTCGCTGGTGCCGCCAACGCTGCGCGCGCCATCGCCGATGGCCGACTCGATACGCGACTTGAGCCCACCGACGACCCAGATCTCAACGCTCTCACCGAGTCATTCAATGACATGGTGGCTCGTTTACAGGATCGCGTCGAGCGTGACGCGCGGTTTGCATCAGACGTGAGCCACGAGTTACGTTCACCATTGATGACCTTGGCTGCGTCAGTAGAGGTGATGGTGTCGCGGCGCGACGAACTGCCCGAGCGCGGGCAGGCCGCCCTCGACTTGTTGGTTGCCGATGTGGCTCGGTTCAGCAGTCTCGTTGAAGACCTTTTGGAGATCTCGCGCTACGACGCCGGTGCAGTGCGAATTATGCGCGACCAGTTGCGTGTCGCAGAGTTTGTCGAACAAGCCGTACGCGCGAGCACACTCGCCCGCTCGCCAATCCACGTAGATCCACGCTGCGCCACCACCACGTTGAGCGGTGACCGCCGTCGCTTGGCACGCGTCGTAGCCAATCTCATTGACAATGCCCGTTTGCACGGTGGCGGCAGCGCTTCGGTGCATGTTTGCCCGGCTGAAGATTCAAACTCGCACGTGTGGATTGTCGTCGAAGATGCCGGAGAAGGCGTCGTCGACACCGACGCTGATCGAATTTTCGAACGCTTCTCGCGCGGTGTTGGCGCCAGCAAGCGAGGCGCATCCGAGGGTGCTGGGCTCGGGCTCGCACTCGTGCGCGAGCACGTGCGACTGCACGGTGGACGCGTGTGGGCAGAGTCGCGCCGTGACGGTGAGTCGGGTGCGCGCTTCATCGTCGAACTGGCCTGTGAGACCACGGCCATATGACAGCCGGCGCAACTTCTGCAGGCGTGGTGCTGGCAATTGATGCAGGCACCACGGGCGTGCGCACCCGTGCGGTGTTCGCCGATGCGCGACCGTCAATCGCCGACTATCGCGAGTTCACCCAGCACTACCCACAACCAGGCTGGGTCGAACACGACGCCGAAGAAATTTGGCAAGCGGTGCGCGCCACTATGCAAGCGGTGTGTGCGCAACTCAACGAGCCGATTGCTGCGATTGGTATCACTAATCAACGCGAAACTGTGGTGGCTTTCAACCGCCGCACGGGTGAGCCGCTCCATCGTGCGATTGTCTGGCAGGACCGCCGCACGGCTGCCCGCTGCGACATGCTCACCGACCAGCTGCCCGTTGTTCGTTCGACAACGGGATTGGTGCTTGATCCATATTTTTCTGGTTCGAAAATGGAGTGGTTGTTACACAACACCGAGATTGGCAGCAACCCCGATTTGGCTTTTGCCACGATTGACGCATTTCTCATCCACCGCCTCACCGGCGGCGCGGCGTTTGCCACGGATGTTTCCAATGCGTCACGCACCATGCTGTTCGACATACGCACCTTGCGCTGGAGCCCAGAGATGTGTGCAATGTTCGGTGTCAACATCGATTCGCTACCGCAGGTTGTGCCGTCTAGCGCACGCATCGGGGTGACTGTTGGCGACGGTGCAATTCCGGCGGGTGTGGCTATTAGTGGTGTTGCCGGCGACCAACAGGCAGCACTTTTTGGTCAAGCGTGCTTTGCAGTAGGCAGCGCCAAGAACACCTATGGCACCGGCAGTTTTGTGCTGCTGAATGTTGGCACCACGTGCCCTGCCCCAACCACTGGCATGCTCACCACCGTTGCCTGGCAACTCGGCAACGAGCCGGCGGTGTACGCACTTGAAGGAGCCATCTTCGTGACCGGTGCAGCAGTGCAATGGTTGCGCGATGGCCTCGACATCATTTCTGCAGCAAGCGAGCTTGGCCCGTTAGCAGAGACCGTTGCCGACACGGGCGGAGTCGTGCTCGTGCCCGCCTTCACTGGGCTGGGTAGCCCCTGGTGGGACCCATATGCGCGTGGTGCAATCTTGGGCATTACACGCGGCACCACACGGGCCCACATCGCTCGCGCCGTGGTGGAGTCGATGGTGTTTCAAACTCGCGACGTGATCGACGCCATGACTCGCGCCTCTGGTGTGGCGATTCGTGATCTGCGAGTCGACGGCGGTGCGGCAGTTATGAATCTGATGTTGCAAATGCAAGCTGACCAACTTGATGTCGACGTGTTGCGGCCAACCGAGTTGGAAACTACAGCCATGGGTGCGGCGTATCTTGC
>ERZ889217.272-NODE-272-length-34056-cov-13.672863_pt1 | contig 34056 bp, 33 predicted proteins | sample MGYA00521098_ERZ889217 | MGnify/ENA primary metagenome ERZ889217 (study PRJEB32303, sample SAMEA104408613) | aquatic metagenome | biome: Brackish water; feature: Pelagic; material: water | place: Baltic Sea | collected 2014-06-10T22:04:00 | depth 2,362 m ... | reverse complement strand
GACTGGTCAATCAATTGATTTACGACAGTTTGTTACTGCTGCAGCACAGGGGACAGGATGCCGCTGGCATCGCCACCTCTGATGGCAATCTTTTCAACATGTTCAAAGGGCACGGCTTGGTGCGGGATGTTTTTCGCACCCGAAGCATGCGCTCATTGCCTGGGTTTAGCGGCATCGGTCAGGTGCGTTACCCAACAGCTGGCTCAAGTGACAGCGCGGAAGAGGCGCAACCTTTTTACGTTAATGCGCCCTTTGGATTGACTTTTGCGCACAATGGAAACCTCACCAACTGGTTGGAGCTTCGCGAGTCATTGTTTCGCGTTGATCAGCGTCATATCAACACCAACTCTGATTCGGAAGTCTTGCTCAATGTGTTGGCTCACGAACTTCAAAGAGCAGCCAATGGTGTGAGTTTGGATGAGGGGGCCATTTTCCGGGCCGTGACGGCATTACATAGCCGAGTAAAAGGGGCTTATGCTGTCGTGGCACAAATCTCAGGCTATGGCTTGCTCGCCTTTCGTGACCCACATGGCATTCGGCCACTTTGCTTAGGTCGTTTCGAATCCCCTGAAGGCACCGAATGGATGGTGGCTTCTGAATCGGTGGCACTCGAAGGCTCTGGATTTGAGTTTGTTCGAGATGTTGAACCAGGCGAAGCCATTTTCATTTCCCTTGACGGCAAGCTTTCGAGCCAACTGTGTGGCCCTAATGTGCCATTCGCACCCTGTATCTTTGAATATGTCTATTTTGCGCGGCCAGACTCAGTCTTAAGTGGTGTATCAGTCTACGGCGCCCGATTACGTATGGGTGAATACCTTGGCGACAAACTGGCGCGGTCAATTCCGCTAGGGGATATCGACGTGGTAATGCCCGTTCCTGACTCGTCAAGACCTGCTGCGATGCAATTGGCCTCAAGACTCAATCTAGAGTACCGCGAGGGTTTGATCAAAAACCGCTATGTGGGACGAACTTTTATCATGCCTGGCCAGGCGATTCGCAAAAAGTCTGTTCGCCAAAAGTTAAATACGATTGGGCTGGAGTTCAAAGGTAAAAACGTTTTGCTGGTCGATGATTCCATCGTTCGTGGAACGACGAGCCGTGAAATCGTTGAAATGGCTCGCGCGGCCGGTGCCAATAAGGTTTACATGGCGTCAGCTGCACCACCGGTACGCTATCAAAATGTCTACGGTATCGATATGCCAACGCAAGATGAGTTGATCGCCACTGGGCGCGATGATCAAGAGATTGCTCGGATTATTGGTGCTGATGCGTTGATTTATCAAGACATTGAAGACATGAAAAAGTCGATTTCCGACTTAAATCCTGCGCTAACAAATTTTGATACCTCATGCTTTACGGGTGAGTATGTGACTGGCGACATCACACCAGAATACTTGGCACGAATTGCCATTCCGCGTGATGGCCCCGAGCGCGGCACGGGTTTGCAATTTAACTTGGGCTTTGCTGCCAACGACTACTGAATATCAAGCCAGACCAATCCGCCACCCGTCAAAAGGAATGACACATGAAGGATTTGGGCTTTCCCCGTTTTCTGGGATTGGTCGGTGCCATCCTTTTGTTGGCTTTGGGCAGTGGCTTTCAAGCGATAGCGACACCAACAACGTACCAGCCAAAGGCCATTGTCGTGGCGCCTGGGATATTCGCCATCATCGGCCCACTGGATCAACGTAGCGAAGCGAACGCTGGTTTGAATGCCAATTACGGCTTTATTGAAACGCCCACGGGCGTCATATTGGTTGACAGTGGCGCCAGTGATTTTGCAGCAGCCCTGCTAGAAAAGGCGGTTAAACAAGTCACGGATAAACCCATCAAGTGGGTCTTAAATACCGGCTCGCAAGACCACCGCTGGTTAGGCAACGGCTACTTTAAGGAGCGGGGTGCCGAAATTCATGCCATGACACCCACGGTGAACACGCAACGCGAATATGCGCCACAGCAAATAGAAAGCCTCAAAGGGTTTGTAGGCGATCAAATGACTTGGACCAAACCGGTATTTGCGCAGACCAAGCACAATGCGCCGTTGACGTCACTGGTTATTGACGGTGTCTCGCTCGAATGGCTTTCAACCAATGCGCACTATCCTGGTGACAGCATGATTTATTGGCCACAAGGGTCGGTCATGTTCACCGGTGACTTGGTGTACGTTGATAGGTTATTAAGTATCTTGCCGCAATCAAACGTTCGCCAGGCGGCGCTCGCTTTTGAGACGTTGACCGAAAAGTCACCCGCTGTCCTGATACCTGGTCATGGGCGGGTGACTGATTTGGCCCAAGCGCAGCGCGAGACAGGGGATTACTACCAATTTTTAATTGCAAACGTCGGGACGGCAGCACAAGACATGAGTCCCATGACAGAAACATTGGATAAGTTTGCGACACCGAAAGCCTTCATGCACTTACAGAATTTTGAAGCGCTGCATCGTGCCAACATGAGTCGTGTTTTTTTGGATTTTGAGGCAAACCCTTAACGACGCTCACGGCGTTTGAGCATCTGTCTTTCATTAGAACGCCATGAGGTAACCAGCATAGCGAGACTGTAAACAGCGTATAGGGCAAAAAGTGCCAATCCCCAAGCGGCATAATCAATGCCTAAGACACGAACACTGGCATCCAAACACGTGGCATAAATACCAAAAAGCCATGGGGCTAGAGCCTCTAAACCGCTGCCGCTGACCACGCGATCGGCAAATGACTGATCACAACTGAATGCTTTCGCCGCGACAGTGACTTGATGCCAAGCCACCGCAATGCCTGCGGATGCTGTGACCACAATCAGACCCCAGTTCAATAAACGCCACGGGCGAAACGCCGAACCCAGAAAGCCGAGCAGGGCGAATGCGGCAATCAAAACAAACAAAATACGCTGCAAAATGCACCAAGAGCAAGGTGCCATGTCTAGCACATGCTGACTGAACAGGGCGATACCGAGAGCGGCGAGAGCCGTCAAAAGTACCAGTAAAAAACCATTTTTGTTATGCGGCATGGGCGACCTCTTGGCTCAATGCATCTGAAACCGCACGCTCAAATTGACGTTGCTTTCGGGGCTGGTTCAAATCTTCACCACTGATCACAAACACGTCTTCAACGCGTTCACCCAACGTCATCACTTTGGCGGTCAACACAGAGACATTAAACTGAACAAAAACCCGCGCCACATCGGACAGTAAGCCAGGGCGGTCAGAGGCGACGATCGCCAAGCGCCAATGTTTGCTGCCTTCGTCGGGCTGAATCTCAACCATTGGTGCCACTGGAAAAGCACGCGACAAGCGTGACAAACGCGGATAACCCATTTTGGTGGCAAGCGCAGCCCCAGCATTGTCCTTTTGCAGAAATTCTCGCAACTCGTGTTCGATCAAGGCGGTCAAAGCGCGAAGGTCACTTTGACCCGCGGCCGGAAACACCATAAAACTATCGAGTGCAAAACCGTGTCGGGTGGTGTGAATTCGAGCATCCAAAACACCAAGATTTCTCATCCCCAAATAAGCACAAATATTTGAGAAAAGATCTTTTTTATCATGGGTATAGACCATGATTTGTAAGCTTTCGGTGGTGCCAACAGGGCGCACTTTGACGACCACGCCATCGGGACTGACTTGATAATGCAAGTGCCGTGTGTGCCAAGCGATGTCGGGCGCATCGTGACGCAAAAAGTAGGCAACGTCTAATTTTTCCCAAAACGCTTGCCGATGCTCGTCAAGCAAACCCGTCAATCGAGTCAACCGAGTTGCCTCTTCAATCCGTTGCTGCAATACCGTTTTTGCTGATGCCATTTCCCCACCCAAGGCGGCACGGGTCAGCCGGTATAAGTCCTCGAGCAATTTGCCTTTCCAAGTATTCCAAACCTTGGGGCTCGTACCCCGAATATCAGCAACAGTCAGTAGGTAAAGCGCCGTTAGTTGGCGCATAGAGCCCACTTGCTGAGCGAAGTTTTGAATCACAACAGGGTTCGAGAGATCTTGCTTTTGCGCAACCTGTGACATCAGCAAATGACTTTTGACTAAAAACACAACCAGTGCCGTGTCTTCTTTGCTTAATCCGTGCTCGCGCGCAAATCGTTTGACTTCAACAGCGCCGAGTTCAGAGTGATCGCCACCACGGCCTTTTGCGATATCGTGAAACAGTGCCGCCACATAAAGCAGCCAATGATTATCCAAATTGGCAATCAAATCTGAGGCCAGCGGATATTCTTGCGCATGCTCGGGCATGGTGAATCGTCGCAAGTTGCGAATAACCTGCAGCGTGTGTTGATCAACCGTGTAGACATGAAACAGATCGTGCTGCATTTGCCCCACCACTCGACGAAAAACCGGCAAATAGCGTGGCAAGACGTTTAGCAATGTCATCCGACGCAAGGCGTGAACAATGCCTTGTGGCTGCTGCAAGATGGACAGAAAGATGGCTTTGTTTGTCGGATCACGCCGAAAAGCCGAATCAATTCGTGTGCGTGCGTGCCAGATGGCTCGCAAGGCTTTGGCAGAAATCCCCGTCAGCTCGGGATGTTGTTGCATCACCAAAAAGGCTTTCAGCAGAAGATGAGGATGCTGTTCAAAGACCGTCTCGTCCTCGATTTCTAAACGTGACTGGCGATCAAAGAAGTAACCCTCAGCATCAAGCGGCAACAATCGCGCACCGGGCACTGGAAACAGTTGCGCTTGAATGCTTTCGACCAGAACCGTGTTCAATTGAGTCACCAAGCGAGCGGCCCAGTAATAGCGCTGCATCAATATCTCGCTGGCTCGCCGATTGTGCGCGGGCAAAATGTCGTAGGCTTGGGCTAGGCTGTGTTGGAGATCAAACACCAACCGATCTTCACGGCGCCCAGCAAGCAAATGCATCTCAATGCGCAATCGCTTAAAAGCGAGTTCGGCCTTTCTCAGGTCGCGTGCCTCAGTCGATGACAGCAAACCGCTGCGTGAGAGCTGCGTCCAATTGCTACCAAAGCCTGCTGCCTTTGCCATCCAACGAATGACTTGCAAGTCGCGCAAACCACCCGGCGATTCTTTACAGTTCGGTTCAAGGGCATAGGGGGTGTCTTGGTAGCGCGCATGGCGCTGCCGCATTTCTGTCAACTTGGCTTTAAAGAACAGTTGTTTGTCTAAAGCCGAAATCAGCGCTGTGTTGAATTGCTTAAATAAATTGCGTCGACCCGCGATAAATCGACTCTCCAAGAGTGAAGTCTGAACGGTAATGTCTGCCTCAGCCTCAATCAAACACTCCTCAAGGGTGCGAACGCTATAGCCTGGTTCAATACCCAGGTCCCAGAGCGCGGCCACCAGTTCGCTCAGCATGATTTGATCTTTCTCGCTCGCAGGCTGCGCGAGCAAGATCAAAAGATCAACATCTGAATAAGGGTAGAGTTCACCGCGTCCGTAGCCACCGACAGCGGCCAAGGTCGCCCCTTTGGGTAGCGGATGAATTCGAAGAAGACCACGCAAAGCGTCATCTGTTGCGCGACGCAGGTCATTTAAAAATCGGTCTGATACCGGCTGCGACCTAAAAGCGCTAACGGCATTATCTCGCTTGGCAGCTAAGACTTGGCGTAATTCGCTTAAGGCAGGTGCTAGATTCATGCGTTTGGCTGAGTCAACGAGAGGGGTTTAGCTGGCATACCGTCTGAAATGGTTAGTACTTCAACGCCCGTGTCAGTGACCAAGACGGTGTGTTCCCATTGAGCCGATAAGCTGTGATCTCGTGTCACCACTGTCCAGCCGTCTGACAGTTGACGGATTTCACGCCGACCCGCGTTAATCATGGGTTCGATGGTAAAAATCAGACCAGGTTCTAGAACTTGACCCGATTTGGGGCGCCCGTAATGCAGTATTTGGGGATCTTGATGAAATTTCGTGCCGATGCCATGGCCGCAGAATTCACGCACCACCGAATAGCCCTTGGACTCAGCATGCTGTTGAATCGCATGACCGATATCGCCGAGCGTTTGGCCTGGTTTAACTTGTTCAATGCCAAGCCACATGCACTCAAAGGTGGTTTCGGTGAGCCGCTTGGCTTGAATGGAAGGCTCACCCACAAAATACATACGGCTGGTATCGCCAAACCAACCGTCTTTGATGATTGTCACGTCAATATTGACGATGTCACCCGCTTTTAAGACTTTTTCACCAGGAATACCGTGGCAAACCTGATGATTGACAGAAGTGCAAATGGCACCAGGAAATGGTGGGTAGCCTGGCGGGGCATAGCCCACCGTTGCTGACTCAACCTTCAGAACATCGGTAATAAAAGCCAGCGTTAGACGGTCAAGATCCCCAGTAGATACACCTGGTTTGACAAAAGGCGTGAGGTAATCAAGCACTTTCGCAGCGTCGCGGCAAGCAGCGCGCATTTTATCGAGGTCTTGGGGGTCAGTAACAAGAGGCATTGGCGCGGTTCAATCAGAATGGTTTAGGGCTCGGCAAGGGTTTAAGCGGCAAAATGTGATGCCACTTGAGCCTTTGCCCAGAAAACAGTTAGAATTATAGGCTTTCCCACAAAATTGGCCTCAAAAACTGGGCTAATGCTGTGGGATTAGCGGTGGTTCCGAGCGTTTTTTCGTCATCAACTTGTTGTTGCTTATAAAAGCACATCATGGCTGAAGATACAAGAAGCATGGTGCTGCCAAATCGCGCGCTGTTGAACCAGGGTGCTGGCCTTTGGCCAGTGCAGCAACAGTGCTAGAACCAACCCTTGGAGATTTAAATGTCATTAATGCGTGAAATGTTAGAAGCGGGTGTGCACTTTGGCCACCAAACGCGGTATTGGAACCCCAAAATGGCACCTTACATTTTTGGGCACCGCAACAAAATCCACATCATTAACTTAGAGAAGACTGTCGTTAAATACACGGATGCCGTTAAATTCGTGCGTTCGATTTCAGCTAAAAATGGCAACGTGTTGTTCGTCGGCACCAAGCGTGCAGCACGCGACATCATTGCTGAGCAAGCGCAACGCTGTGGTATGCCTTACGTTGACAGTCGTTGGCTCGGTGGCATGTTGACCAACTTTAAAACGGTCAAGAGCTCAATCAAGCGCCTAAAAGACATGGAAGTGATGGCCGCTGACGGCGCCTTAGAGCGTATGTCGAAAAAAGAAGGCTTGATGTTTGAGCGCGAAATGACAAAGCTCAACACGTCAATTGGCGGCATCAAAGACATGAACGGTTTGCCCGCCGCTATCTTTATGGTCGATGTGGGTTACCACAAGATTGCCGTTGCAGAGGCGCAGACACTGGGAATTCCAGTGATTGCCATTGTTGATACCAACCACTCACCTGACGGCATTGACTTTGTTATTCCCGGCAACGATGACTCGGCTAAAGCCATTACCTTGTACGCCAGTGGTATGGCTGATGCTGTCCTAGAAGGACGTCAACAAAGCCTTAATGGCTTGGTTGAAAGCATCACAGAAGGCGAAGAATTCGTTGAGCTGCAAGAAGACGCCAGCGAAGAGCAGGCCTAAGTCGATGACTATCCCGTGCTTGATAGCACGGGATTAACGAATTACTTAGGGTAAAGCACCCAATCTGGTGTTTTGCGCGACTTGTTAATAAACACGGAGCAAATATGGCTGAAATTACCGCCGCAATGGTCAAAGCATTGCGTGAGAAAACAGACGCACCCATGATGGAGTGCAAAAAAGCATTAACCGAGGCTGATGGCGATCTGGCACGGGCTGAAGAAGTGCTACGCGTCAAGCTCGGCGGCAAAGCGAGTAAAGCCGCCTCACGCGTAACCGCCGAAGGACTTATTGGTTTGACGATTGATGCAGCCGGCAAAACTGGCGCCATCGTTGAGATCAACTGCGAGACCGACTTCGTTGCCAAGAACGACGATTTCATCGGTTTTGCTCAAGCAATTGCCCATTTGGTCATGACACAAAACCCCAGCGATGTGGCTGCACTCTCGGCACTACCAATGGGTGACGGTACCGTTGAGTCAACACGGACAGCGCTTGTTGGCAAAATTGGGGAGAACATCGCTATTCGCCGATTTAAGCGCATGGCCACAGAGAACTCGCTAGCCAGCTACGTTCACGGCGGCAAAATCGGTGTGATGGTTGAATTTGCCGGAAGCGAGGATGTGGGTAAAGATCTTGCCATGCACATCGCTGCCACAAAACCCCGCGCCATCGACGAAACGGGTGTGCCTGAGGCCGACAAGGAAGCCGAGCGTTCAGTGGCTCGCCAAAAGGCCGCAGAGTCAGGAAAGCCCCCAGAAATTGTCGAGAAAATGGTCGAAGGCTCGGTTCATAAATACCTGAAAGAAGTGGCTTTGTTGTCGCAGCTGTTTGTCAAAAATGACAAACAAAGCATCGCTCAAATGTTGAAAGAGAAGGGCGCTTCGGTACAGGCTTTTGAAATGTTTATCGTGGGCGAAGGCATTGAGAAAAAAGTGTCGGATTTTGCTGCTGAGGTCGCTGCCGCTGCTTCTGGCAACGCTTGATTTTAAGCACACCCCGTTAGCTTAAATATGATTGCCTAGCTGATTTCTATTTTTAAGACCTAACGGACTGCAACGACCTCGGTGTCTAGCAGTCCGTTTTTTATGTTGCACCCCGTGTTTCGTCACAAACGTTCGCCGATATGGCGAACGTTTCGTATAAACTGATTGAAATAAATTAGCCTCAAAGGATTCGAATATGTCAGGCCATCGTCATAAAAGAGTCTTGTTAAAACTTTCTGGCGAAGCCCTCATGGGCGATGATTCGTTTGGAATTAATCGCGCCACGATTGTCCGCATGACCGAAGAGGTCAGCGCTGTCGCCCACCTTGGCGTACAACTGGCCATCGTTATCGGTGGCGGTAACATCTTTCGCGGCGTCGCGCCCGGCGCCCAGGGCATGGACCGCGCGACGGCTGATTACATGGGCATGATGGCCACTGTGATGAACGCCTTAGCCTTGCAAGATGCTTTAAAACATCAGTCCGTTGATGCTCGAGTGCAATCGGCACTGAACATTGAGCAGGTCGTGGAACCCTACATCCGCCCCAAAGCGCTACGCTACCTTGAAGAGGGCAAAGTGGTTATTTTTGCTGCTGGTACGGGCAACCCTTTTTTCACCACTGATACCGCTGCTGCCCTTCGTGGGGCGGAGATCGGTGCTGAAATCGTGTTGAAAGCCACCAAAGTTGACGGCATTTACAGCGCTGACCCAAACAAAGATCCGGCTGCAACAAAGTACGGTCGTATCAGTTTTGATGATGTCATCGCGCGTCGTCTAGAAATCATGGACGCCACTGCATTTGCTTTGTGTCGTGATCAAAAACTGCCCATCCGTGTTTTCTCTATCAATAAACCGGGTGCTCTCGGTCGTGCGGTTAACGGTGAAGACGAGGGTACTTTGGTACATGTGTAGTTGGGCACTTTATTTTGCGCAGTCAGTATTACTTTTTAGGAATCATTGAAATGACCGTTCAAGACATGTATTCAACAACAGAAGCGAAAATGTCTAAATCGCTTGACGCTTTGAAATCAACACTTTCAAAAATCCGAACGGGACGGGCTCACACAGGCATCCTAGACCACGTTGAAGTTGAGTATTACGGCGCCATGACGCCGCTTAGCCAAGTGGCTAACGTTAATTTGGTTGACGCCCGAACGCTCGCCGTTCAGGTTTGGGAAAAGTCGATGGCTGGTGCTGTTGAGAAAGCCATTCGTGAATCTGACCTTGGATTAAATCCACAAGGCATGGGTGAGACCATCCGCGTACCGATGCCAGCGCTGACTGAGGAACGCCGTCGTGAACTGACCAAGGTGGTACGAAGCGAAGGTGAGGACAGCAAAGTGGCCATGCGTAATCTTCGCCGCGAGGCCAACGATGCGTTAAAGAAATTGGTGAAAGACAAAGAAATTTCGGAAGACGATGAGCGCCGGGCTCAAGAGCGGGTTCAAAAGTTAACAGATCAGTTTGTGACCGATATCGATAAGATGGTGACTGACAAAGAAGCTGAAATCATGAAGGTTTGAAGGATATTAACTTTTGAAACCTGTCAGCTCAACACAAGAAATTCCTGTCGTCTCAGCCGTGCCGGCCCACGTTGCCATCATCATGGACGGCAACGGCCGTTGGGCTGTGAATCGTCACTTACCAAGAACGGCTGGCCACGTTAAGGGTGTTCGAACTGTTCGCAAGGTTGTGGAATACTGCGTTAAAAACAATGTTTCGCATTTGACCCTGTTCGCCTTCAGTTCTGAAAACTGGCGCCGACCAGCCGATGAGGTTTCACTTTTGATGCGACTGTTTGTCCAAGCACTCGATCGTGAAGTGGCACAACTCAAACAGCAAGGTGTTAGGCTGCGTGTGGTGGGTGACCTTTCAAAGTTTGACCCTAAACTTCAAGGCATGATCGAGCAAGCGCAACTAACAACCGCTGAAAACGATAAGTTGCACTTGACCATCGCTGCCAATTACGGTGGCCGATGGGATGTGTTGCAAGCCACTAAAGCGATGCTTGAACACTCGCCTGAGCTTGCTAAAGACCCATCGGTTATTGATGAGCAAACCCTGGCTTCTCATTTGTGCATGAGCTGGGCGCCTGAACCCGATTTGTTCATCCGAACGGGTGGCGAACAGCGGATATCGAATTTTTTGATTTGGCAACTGGCTTATGCCGAACTTTACTTTACCGATTGTCTGTGGCCAGACTTTTCAGCAACCGAGTTGCAAGAGGCCTTTGACTGGTACCAAGCCCGCGAGCGACGCTTTGGTCGAACCAGCGCCCAACTGCCCACCAAGCATTCAGTCGCATAATCGATGCTAGCCCAACGTGTCATCACCGCTATCGCACTGTTGGCGATTTTGGTTTTTGCCCTATCCGTTCAATCCAAGTGGCCCCTGTTGGTATTCATGAGCTTGATGGTTGCTGTTGCGGCCTATGAGTGGATTAAACTCACGTTACCCAACCGGCCGAGCCTGGCTTGGGTGATTTCAGTGGCAATTTTGGCATTAACCCTATTTCAGGGCTGGGCCTGGCAAATCGAACTGCCTGCGGTTTGGTCCATTTGGCATCTCTGCGTCACTTTGACAGCCTTTGTGTGGATTTTTGTCATCCCCATTTTTACACTGATGATCAAAAGCACGAAACCCCTAAAAAGCTGGACGCTTTTCGCACCCATTTGTTTGTTCGCCACCTGGGGTGTTTTAGGGCTGACATGGATACAGTCTGGCGCGTGGGCACTGATTTCCTTACTGACAATTGTCTGGATTGCCGATGTCTTTGCGTACTTTGGTGGCCGTCAATTTGGTCGCCACAAACTGGCGCCAGCCATCAGCCCCGGCAAAACCAGAGAGGGCGCGCTAATCGGCATTGTTGGCGTGGTACTTTGGATGCTGGTCTCATCGCAATGGTCGGGGAGTTACGCCGCGAAAGTGCTTAATCAGTGGGGCTTTTTGGGGCTTGTCCTAGCGGGTGGTTTGCTGGGTTCAATTTCCGTCTTGGGTGACTTATTCGAATCTTTACTCAAGCGTTGCGCTGGGGTGAAAGATTCAGGACGTTTATTGCCGGGCCATGGCGGCGTTTACGATCGGGTTGACGCGGTTGTCGCTGTTGTACCGGTTGCCTTTTTACTTGTTAGTGATTTTTGGTATTGATGACGCAAAAAAATATCACCATTCTTGGTTCAACGGGCTCAGTCGGTCAAAGCACGATTGACGTGGTCTTGCGTCATCCCGATCGGTTCCGGGTTCATGCGCTAAGCGGCCACCGTCGTATGGAAAAGTTGGCTGAACAAGCCCTCCAAACCCAACCCGATTGTGTTGTCGTTCCCGATGACAGTGCCGCTGAGGCTTTCAAACAGTTTTTTGGCCCGGGGCAGCCTAGACCTGAAATCAGAGTCGGCAAGCAAGCGCTTGCGCAAACGGCGGCGGATCGCGAAACGGACATGGTGATGGCGGCCATTGTTGGCATAGCAGGGTTACCGAGCGCTTTGGCTGCGGCATGCGCGGGTAAGCGCGTGATGTTGGCCAATAAAGAGGCGTTGGTCGCAGCCGGCTCACTTTTTATGGATGCTGTCAAAACGCATCATGCTGAACTATTGCCAATTGACAGTGAACACAATGCGATTTTCCAGTGTCTGCCAACCGCTGGTCAATCTTTGGCTTGCTTAGAGCCTGCTGGGGGTGTTGATCGTCTTATCCTAACGGCATCGGGCGGTCCTTTTAGAACTTACCCTCTTGATGGGTTGGCACATGTCACGCCTGAACAGGCCTGTGCTCACCCGAACTGGGACATGGGTCAAAAAATATCTGTCGATTCGGCAACCATGCTCAACAAAGGGCTTGAAGTCATTGAGGCACACTGGTTATTCGCCATGCCGGCTGATCGAATTGACGTCGTTATTCACCCCCAAAGTGTCATTCACTCGATGGTGCAGTACCATGACGGATCAGTATTGGCTCAAATGGGCAACCCCGACATGCGCACACCAATCGCCTACGCATTGGGCTTTCCAAATCGCATAGAAGCCGGCGTGGCCGGATTAGATTTGGTTGCTCTCGGTAGACTCGAGTTCGATGCCGTGCAAGTGGATCGCTATCCTTGTCTCACCTTGGCTTATGAGGCTTTGCGCCAAGGGCAATCGAGCTGCATTGCATTAAATGCAGCCAATGAGGTTGCCGTGGCTGCATTTCTCGAGCGAAGACTGCCTTACTTAAGTATCTCGCAGGTTATTGAAAAAACCCTGCAATGGGAGGCTGGCCAACCACAGTCTTCGGTTTCAAGCTTAGAGGACGTTATGTATCGAGACCAACAAGCCAGAACCTTTGCGCAAGCGCTTTGTCCAACTGATGGTTCTTCTGTTTCACAGCGAGTACTTAACGCATGATCACCACCATCCTCTCTTTTTTATTTGCGCTTGGGATTCTCATCACCTTTCATGAGCTGGGTCATTACTGGGCGGCTCGGCGTTGTGGCGTGAAAGTTCTACGATTTTCTGTCGGCTTTGGTAAGCCACTGTGGCGCCGAGTTGATAAAAATGGCACTGAATGGGCGGTGGCTGGTATTCCACTGGGTGGTTACGTCAAGATGCTTGACGAACCAGAGCCTGGCACTGACCCTGCGGCCCCTAAAGTTGATTTTTCCAGCCAGCCAGTACGAAACCGTTTTTTTATTGTTGCGGCGGGACCGATAGCCAATTTTATTTTGGCGGCTTTTCTTTACGCCGGTTTAAGCTGGGTTGGTAGTGAAGAGCCAGCGCCAATTTTAGCGGCGCCAACGGCTAACAGCGCTGCGCAAATGGCGGGTATACAAGCCGGTGACCGCATCATTTCAATCGATGGTCAAGCCGTCACGTCATGGCGCGATGCGCGCTGGCAAATGCTCGATCAGAGCGTCTCTGGTGGCAGGGTTGAATTAACGGTTGATCGCTTTGACCGAAAGATACCAATCACCTTGATGTTACCAGCCTCAGGGGCAGAACCCGACACTGACGCCCTAGCGATTGCAGGCCTGGGCTTGAACACTGGGTTGCCTGAAATCGGAAAGGTACAGCCTGGTAGCGCTGCCGCTGCGGTAGGCCTTCAAACAGGCGACATTGTCCAATCCATCGGCTCATTGCAGCAACCCGGCGTTCGCCAAATGATCGAACTGGTTCAAATGAGTACCGGCCAAGCGCTACCCTTGACCGTGAATCGGTCGGGCGCGTTGCTGAACCTGTCTGTTGTGCCTCAAGCAACGCCAAACGACGATGGGCAAAACGTCGGTCGGATAGGTGTTTCGCTTGGCTCTGATGTACCCATGGTGACCGTCCAGCACGGTCCTATAGACAGTCTTTGGCAAGGCAGCGTTCGAACCTTTGAGACAGCCTGGTTTTCTTTAAAAATGCTAGGCAAAATGGTAACGGGTGCTGTTTCCTGGAAAAACATCAGTGGTCCGGTAACGATTGCAGACTATGCTGGGCAAACCGCGCGGGTTGGTCTGGCTTCTTACATCGCATTTATTGCACTGGTGAGTGTCAGCATTGGTGTCTTAAACTTATTGCCCATCCCCATGCTGGACGGTGGTCATCTGATGTTTTATGTGATCGAAATGGTTCGCGGCAAACCCGCGCCTGCCAAGTGGCTTGAGGTCGGGCAAAGGGCAGGGGTGTTTGTCCTGGCAGGCCTCATGACTTTGGCCATTTTTAACGACCTTACCCGGCTTTTGAGTTAGTCGTATTGTCCCGTAAAATAAAACTTCGAATTTAAATGCGCCCGTCGGACGGAGAACTTTCTGCATGTCATCTTTTATTCGCCGCCCAACCGTAATTAGTCTATTGGCGCCAGTTAGCCTCATGCGTATGGCCTTGCTGGGCTTGGTTTTGTTATTTTCCTCCGCTACGTTTGCTTTTAGCCCATTCATCGTCAAAGACATTCGGGTTGATGGCATTCAACGCACAGAGACCGGCATTGTGTTTTCCTATATTCCTGTCACGGTGGGTGAGCGCTTTACGCAAGAAATGGCCACAGAAACCATCAGACAGCTGTTTGGCACGGGATTTTTTAGCGATGTTCAGATCAGCACGGACAACAACATTGTTGTTGTGAGTGTGCGTGAGCGGCCTGTGATCGCCTCTGTCTCTTTCACTGGTATGCGCGAGTTTGACAGCAAGCAAATCACTGATTCGTTACGTCAGGTTGGCTTTGGTGAGGGGCGCGTTTTTGATCAAGCCATGCTCGAACAAGCCGAGCTTGAACTCAAGCAACAATATTTAAGCAAAGGTAAGTACGGCGTCGAAATTACTTCGACCACCACGCCGCTGCCACGCAACCGAATTGGTGTGAATTTTGATATCTTTGAAGGTTCTATCGCCAAAATCAAAGACATCAAAATCATCGGCAATCAAGCTTTTTCGCAGAGCAACCTGCTCGGATTGATGTCACTGTCAACCAGCGGCTATTTAACGTGGTACACCCAGACTGACAGATACTCGAGTGAAAAGCTTGCTGCTGACATGGAGACCATTCGGTCGTATTACCTTGACCGAGGCTATCTCGAGTTTCGGATGGAGACACCACAAGTCACCATTTCACCGAACCGTGAGGATATTTTTATCACGCTGACGCTCACCGAGGGCAAGCCTTACAAGGTTGAGTCTGTCGACATTGCCGGCAACCTACTCGGGTTAGACGCTGAAATACAGGCGCTACTGAAAATCAAAGCGGGTGAAATTTTTTCTGGTGCCAAATCCAATGAAAGCAGTGTTGCTATCCGCGATTATCTCGGTGGCCTCGGTTACGCCTTTGCCAACGTCAATCCAAACCCTGTGCTTAATCGAGAAGCGTTAACGGTAAACCTCACCTTCTTTGTCGATCCCAGCCGTCGGGTTTATGTCCGTAAAATTGAAATCACGGGTAACGAGCGCACACGTGACTCCGTTGCGCGTCGTGAAATTCGTCAGCTAGAGTCTGCTTGGTACGACGGCGGCGCCATTAAGTTGTCAAACGAGCGGCTTGAACGGTTGGGCTACTTTCAATCCGTCAATGTTTCCACGGAACCCGTTCCCGGCTCAATCGATCAAGTTGATGTCAATGTTGCTGTTGAAGAGCGGCAGACTGGGTCAATCAATTTGGGTGTCGGCTATGGTCAAACCGACGGGGTCATCCTAAGCGCAGGCATCTCTGAAGACAACGCGTTCGGCAGTGGCACAGCGCTTAACTTTAGCGTGAACACAAGCCAAGACAGCCGCACCTTCGTGATTTCGCACACCGATCCCTACTGGACCCTTGACGGGGTGAGCCGCAGCACTTCTATTTTTTATCGCACGGTGACCCCTAGCCTAAACAACCCGGGTAGTTATGAGGTTAAGTCTGCTGGTGGTGGATTAAATTTTGGGATCCCCATCACCGAATTTGATCGCATTAGCCTAGGTGCTAATTTCGAATCCGATCAAATCGATGTCGATCCAACTTCACCCAACTCTCCTGAGGCATACAACCAGTACGTACAAGCGTATGGCGAAAGCACCAATTCAGTGATTTTTAACCTGGGATGGGTCAAAGATACCCGAGACAGTTTGCTGTATCCGACAAAAGGTCATTACATCAAACTAGGGGGTGTTGCTGGCACCATGAGTCTCAAGTACTACTTGTTAAGTGCGCAATACCAACACTACTTACCGCTTGGACGCGACTTCACGCTAGGATTTAACGCCTTGTTTGACTATGGTGGGGTTTATGGCAGCGACAAGCCGTATCCCGTCATTAAAGATGTCTATGCCGGTGGTATTGGCACCGTTAGGGGCTATCTTGGCAATTCTTTGGGACCGAAAGACCCCAAAACTGGCACATTTTTAGGTGGCTCTAAACGCGTCGTGGCCAACACCCAGTTTTATTTTCCGTTCCCAGGCACTCAACGTGACCGCACATTGCGCATGTTTGTGTTTGCCGACGCAGGACAGGTCTATGGGGCAGATGGCGGGGGCAATGACACAAATATCGACTTGGGTGACTTGCGTTACTCTACGGGTATCGGTTTATCTTGGTTATCGCCAATGGGTCCTTTGCAACTTGTCTACGCAAAAGCACTCAACTCGAAAGAAGGCGATCAAACGCAGGTTTTTCAGTTTCAGGTTGGCTCAGCATTCTAGTCACTTAACAGTGGCACAATATGTTGAAATGTCGGTGATTATTTAAAAATTAATGGTGAATTAGAAATGGCAGATGTTCAAATGCTAGTCACGAAAACACGCAATCAAGCGAGTCACGCCCGTTTGGCTCTCTTGGCACCAGTAGCGGTGGTTGCTTCATTTTTTTTAGCAGTCGGTTGGTCCAGTAACGTCTTGGCACAATCCAAAACGGTGACGACCAAAAATTCTGTTGCCAATGATGCCACTGCGCAATTGGGTACAAAAGTCGGTTTTGTTAATACGCAACGTATTTTGTTGGATTCAGCGCCTGCCAAAGTCGCTCAACAGAAAATTGACGCTGAATTCGAAAAGCGTAACGCTGAATTGCAAAAGCTCGTTGCTGACCTTCGTAAACGCGTTCAAGCCTTTGAGAAAGATGCACCGGTGTTGGCTGAAAGCGATCGCAACCGTCGCCAGCGTGAGTTGGGCAACCTTGATGCAGACGTGCAGCGCAAGCAGCGAGAAATCCAAGAGGATTTTAATCGGCGCCGAAACGAAGAGTTTGCCATCATCATCGAACGCGCCAATGCGGCCATTAAAAAAATCGCTGAAAGCGAAAACTATGACTTGATTTTGCAAGACGCCGTGACCGTAAACCCAAGAGTTGACATCACCGATAAAGTGATCAAGGCACTTAACTGAGTCCTTTTTGTTTGAGTCTTTTACGGTAGCAATATCCCATGCCTGTGATACTTGATGCCGACGGATCACCATCACTTGAGCAACTCTTAGAAGCCATACCCGAGTCTCAAGCGCTGGTGACGTCCTGGCGAGTCGGTCCGCAGCACGCAGCAACGCATCGCATTCGAGGAATAGGCCCCTTGGGTTCGGCCAGCGTGCACGAAATCTCTTTCATCGTTGCCCCAAAATATCAGTCTGAATTAGAAAAAACGTCGGCCTGTGCGGTTATCATGACCGCCGAACTCGCACAGGCCAACGAATCGATCTGCCAGGCCAAGGGGTTTGGACAAATCATTTGTTCTCAGCCGTATCTGTTATACGCGTTGGTTGCCCGATGGTTTGATCGAGCACGCGAACCAGTTCGCAAGGGCGGTATTCACCCAAGCGCCATCATTGACCCCACAGCAGATATTTCTGCGTCAGCGATTATTGAGCCCTATGTCATCGTTGGTGCGAGAACCCGCGTCAGCGATGGCGTTCAGTTGCGTTCCCATACCGTTTTGGGCAGCGATTGCAATATCGGGCGAGACACTGTCTTTTATCCCGGCGTGCGCTGCTACGATCGGGTCACCGTCGGCGAGCGTGGTCTGATTCATAGTGGTGTGGTCTTGGGTGCTGATGGCTTTGGCTTTGCGCCAAATCCAGCCGCGGGCGTGGGCGCTTGGGGCAAAATTGCACAGCTTGGTGGTGTTCGAATTGGTCATGACGTAGAGATCGGTGCCAACACCACAATAGACCGCGGCGCGCTCGAGGACACGGTGATCGGTAATGGCGTCAAAATAGACAACCAGATCATGATTGCGCACAACTGCCAAATTGGCGATCACACAGCCATGGCAGCTTGTGTTGGGATCGCTGGCTCAACCAAAGTGGGTGCACGCTGCACCATTGGAGGAGCATCGATGTTGTCTGGACACTTGGTCATTGGCGATGATGTCCACATTTCGGGGGGGACTGCAATTACCACCGATATTGATAAGCCTGGTCGATACACGGGTGTGTTGCCAGCGGCACCCCATGCCGATTGGCAGCGTAACGCCGCTGTTATGGGTCAGTTGTCGGAGCTGCGCAAACGTCTTCGAAAATTAGAGCGAAGCTAGACGCCTTACCAAGCAAGACTTAATACGGTCTTGGTTGTGCTTGCATCCAACACCAATCGGCTTAATTTGAATAGAATTTAACGCAAACGCTATCGTTTGCCCTTACTAGGACTCTTTATGCAACTAGATATCAAAGCCATTCTTGATCGAATCCCCCATCGCTACCCAATGCTTCTTGTCGATCGAGTTTTGGACATGGTTCCTAGCAAGTCAATTCATGCGATCAAGAATGTCTCCATCAACGAACCCTTTTTTACGGGCCACTTCCCTCAATATCCCGTCATGCCCGGTGTCATGATATTAGAGGCGATGGCGCAAGCCGCCGCCATCTTTTCTTTTGTTGACGAAACGGGACTTAAAGCGTCAGATGAAGAGTTGCTTTACTATTTTGTTGGCATTGATGGGGCACGCTTCAGACGCCCCGTTGTTCCGGGGGATCAGTTGCATTTGAAAGTCATCGCTGAACGTTTGAGTCGTACGATTTGCAAATATCAAGCTGTTGCACTCGTAGATGATCATGAGGTCGCAAGCGCAAAACTGATGTGTGCCATCCGGCCAGCGAGCCCTCAATGACAATAAACATCCATTCGACAGCTATCGTCGATTCAGCCGCTCAATTGCACGACAGCGTCACTGTTGGACCCTATGCCATTATTGGGCCCAACGTCACCATTGATGCAGGCAGTTCGATTGGCGCCCACTGCATTATCGATGGCCACACGACCATCGGGCGAGACAATACGTTTTATCGCTTTTGCAGTATCGGGGGCATGCCTCAAGACAAAAAATACGCCGGTGAGCCGACGCGCCTTGAGATCGGCGATCGCAACATGGTGCGTGAATACGTCACCATGAATACAGGCACCACACAAGACGTTGGTGTCACCCGCATCGGGTCAGACAACTGGATCATGGCTTATGTCCACATCGCGCATGACTGCCAAGTCGGCAGTCACACCATCTTGGCCAATGGTGTGCAAATGGGTGGCCATGTTCACATCGGGGACTGGGCTATTGTGGGTGGCTTAGCTGCTGTGCACCAGTTCGGTAAGATCGGTGCGCACAGCATGGTTGGCGGATCTAGTGCGTTACACATGGATGTGCCCCCGTTTGTCATGGGATCAGGCAACCCCTGCGTACCCGTGGGGATCAACGCAGAAGGATTAAAGCGGCGCGGTTTTACGCCAGAAGCCATTGCGGCGCTGCGCGAAGGCTACAAAATCATTTACCGTCGGGGTTTATCGCTTGATCAAGCCCGGGCGCAGATCAAAGAAAGACAAGAGGCTGAGCCAGCAGTCGCAACAGTGCTTGAAACTTTACTGACTTTCTTAGATAGCAGCACTCGGGGCATCATTCGTCCATGACGCTGCGCTTGGGTCTTGTCGCTGGCGAACCCTCTGGCGATCTGATTGCCGCAAAGGTTCTTCAGGGCATACATCAAGCGTGCCCAGAACTATCTGCCAGTGGCATCGGTGGGCCTCACCTCGAAGCCGCTGGGCTAGAAATCTGGGAGCCGATGAATGCGCTTTCGGTTTTCGGTTACGTTGATGCCCTGAAAAGCCTACCCCGATTGCTTTCGATCTACCGTCATGTCAGTCAGCGATGGCTGACTGAACCCCCAGACCTCTTTCTTGGTGTCGACGCGCCAGACTTTAATCTACGCATAGCGCTCAAACTTCGGCGCCACGGCATTCCAACCGTCCACTTTGTGGGCCCCTCCATTTGGGCATGGCGCTACGAGCGGATTCAACAAATTCGCGAGGCTGTCTCGCATATGTTGGTGTTATTTCCATTTGAAGTTGAAATTTACGAGAAAGAGGGCATTCCCGTCACGTACGTGGGCCATCCCTTGGCAGATGCCATTGATTTAGAACCTGACCAACTCGCGGCGCGGCGGTTGATTGGCGTGCCCGACGACGCCCGCGTGATTGCGGTTTTACCGGGCAGTCGCGCCTCTGAAATCCGCCTAATGGCACCACGCTTTTTAATGGCTGCGCAAACGTTAGCCAAGCGGGACCCGTCATTGGTTTTTGTGGTTCCCATGGTGAACGAACAGCGTCAAGCTGAATTCCAAGCGGTACTTGATCAATATCCTGTTGCGCGATTGAAAGTGCTGACGCCTTCATTGGTTCAAGCCAGTGACGCCATGCCCCTGTCTTGGCAAGCTTTGGCTGCTTGCGACATGGCCATGGTCACCAGTGGTACGGCGACGTTGGAGACTGCACTTTTTAAACGTCCAATGATTATCAGCTATGTGCTCTCGCCTTGGATGCGGCGCATCATGGCGTGGAAATCAGGCCAAGACAAACCCTTGCTTCCCTGGGTTGGTCTACCAAATGTCTTAAGCCGAGAGTTTGTGGTGCCCGAGCTTTTGCAAGACGACGCCACCCCTGAAAAGCTTGCCGACAGCTTCTGGGCGTTATGGCAGAACCAATCCCAGCGGGCAGCGATTCAGTCCAAGTTTCATGGGTTGCATCAAACCTTACGTTGTGGAACCGCAAAACGGGCTGCTGAGGCCATCGTACAGGTCTTGGGGCGATCGACGTGAATCATGCATTGATTGCTGGTGTGGATGAGGCAGGCCGCGGACCACTTGCCGGATCTGTCTTTGCCAGTGCGGTCATTCTAGACCCTGATAAACCCATCGAAGGTCTCACCGATTCAAAAAAACTATCGCCTAAACGTCGTGAAACATTGGCTGTGATCATCAAGTCGCAATCACTGGCTTGGGCTGTTGCCAGCGCCGATGTGGCTGAAATTGATACCCTGAATATTTTGCAGGCGACCATGCTAGCCATGCAAAGGGCTGTGCAACTGCTGTCATTGAGACCAACTTTGGTCCTCGTTGATGGCAACCGAGCCCCTCAAATACCGATGGCGGTTCAGACCGTTATCAAAGGCGATCTCACGATTGCCGCTATTTCAGCGGCGTCTATTCTCGCCAAAACCGCTCGCGATGCTTCCGTGATGCAACTGCATGAGATCTACCCCAATTATGCCTTTGACCAACACAAAGGCTACGGTACAGCCCTGCATTTAGAACGCTTGCGCGCGTTAGGCCCCTGTGCGGCGCATCGACGCAGCTTCGCACCAGTACGCGACTGGGTCAGGCCATGAAAGTGATAGCGTCCCGTGCCAATCCCTTTTATAGAACACTGTTGCGCCAATTTCGTGTCGCCGGAAAACCGGGCGAATTGATCTGGCTTGAAGGGCCGCATCTTTGCCAAATGTGGCAAACCCACCAAATGGGCATGGCATGGCTTATTTTTGAGTCGTCACGACTTGGCGACCCAGCCATAGAGGCCTTGCGCGTTGGCGTTGATTTAGAGCAACAGATTTGTCTAAGTCACGATTTATTTGATTCGATTTCGTCAGTGCAATCTCATCAAGGGGTATTGATGGTTGTGCCAGCGCCAGAGGTGCCTTCGTTGGTGCGGCTAAATTGTGCCACGGTGCTTTTAGACCGTATTCAAGACCCTGGTAACGTTGGAACGATTTTGCGAACCTGTGCGGCGGCAGGCACCACTCAAGTCATTTGCTCGCCAGGCACCGCAGCGGTTTGGTCACCCAAAGTATTGCGCAGCGCCCAAGGTGCTCATTTTGTGTTGCAGATTCACGAAACCATCGACTTGTCTGCCTTGCTGGCTAAAGAATCGGGGTCTCAAGATAGGCTACCGGTGCTGGCAACGGCACTTGATGCCTCAGCATCTTTATTTGAGACGACCTTGCCCAAGCAGGCTGTCTGGGTGTTTGGGCACGAAGGGCAGGGGGTTGCGCCCGAGTTATTGGCCATGGCCGATCAACGCATTCGGATCGATCACGCACAAGCGGCTATTGAGTCTTTGAATGTTGCATCGGCTGCCGCGATCTGTCTATTTGAGCAACAGCGCCAACATCGGCAAAGTCAGTAACCCGTGTGATGATCGAGCTTGATTTCCTGAAGAATGGTGGTGGAGATTTCCTCAATCGATTTGGTCGTCGTTGAAAGCGAAGGGATTGTCTCAATGCGCATGAGGCGCTCAGCTTGATCGACCTCATAGCGACACTGCTCAAGTGTGGCATATTGGCTACCGGGCCTTCTTTCTTTCCTGACTTCAGACAATCGTTCAGGCTGAATGGTCAAGCCAAACAGTTTTTCACGAAACGGATGAAGGGTCTTGGGCAATGCACCGCGCTCAAAATCCTCTGGTATCAGCGGGAAATTGGCTGCTTTCACGCCGTACTGCATGGCCAAGTACAAACTGGTGGGGGTTTTGCCGCACCGTGAAACACCCACCAAAATCACATCGGCCTGCGCCAAGCCTTTGATGAATTGCCCGTCGTCGTGGGCCAAGCTGTAATTGATGGCATCAATTCGATTGCGGTACTTTGTGGAACTGCCACCCTTGTGGGACTTGCCCACTGAGTGGCTTGAGCGCAAGCCCAAGCTTTGCTCAAGTGGCTCAACAAAACCAGCAAAGAGGTCTAGAAACAATGCGTTAGCGGTTTTAATGCGGGTAGAGATGACCGAGTCGACCAAGGTAATAAAGGCGATCGGTTGGCCTTCTTGCGTGTTGGCCACATGGTTGATGCGCTGCACCACCAAATCGGCTTTTTCTAGTGTGTCCACGAAGGGCACCCTGACTTGCTTGAATTGAACACTTTCAAACTGCGACAACACCGAATGACTAAAGGTTTCAGCAGTAATACCGGTGCCGTCAGAGATGATAAAAACCGTCCGTTCAATAGCGGGCGCATCTAAAGGGTTGGTTTGCTTGGAATCGTTCATCAGAAAAACTGTCCTAAAAGATCATTCGGCGGTTGTACAATGCAGTGCAACATAAATCCAAACCCTACAACCAATTTAGCCATTTTTGAGTCTTTTGAAGTGGTGTGACTCAAGGCTGGTTTGGTCAGCGTATCACTGAATAGCTTAGTCCACTTGGTGAGCATTGACCAAACTCGCTTTCCATTGATTGTAAAAGGGTGACTTCATGTCATATGTTCTACCATTTGAACAACTCCGGATGACGGATGTTGATACTGTTGGCGGCAAAAATGCCTCATTAGGCGAAATGATCAGTCAGTTGTCTGACGCCGGCGTTAGGGTACCTGGTGGATTTGCCACCACCGCACAAGCCTTCAGGGACTTTTTGGCCCAAACTGGCCTGGACAAAAAAATCGCTGAGCGCTTAACGACCTTGGACGCTGATGATGTTCGGGCTCTAGCCGAGGCGGGTCGTGAAATACGACAGTGGATCGAACAAACACCACTGCCTTCAAAACTTGATCAAGACATTCGCACCGCCTTTGCTAAGCTAGACACCGATGGCAAGGGCTCCTTTGCGGTGCGCTCTTCGGCAACAGCCGAGGACTTACCTGACGCTTCCTTTGCCGGCCAGCAAGAAACCTTCCTGAATGTTGTGGGCATTGACGATGTGATCGATAAAATCCGCCTCGTGTTTGCCTCGCTCTACAACGATCGGGCGATCTCTTATCGGGTGCACAAAGGCTATGCCCATGCTGAAGTGGCGCTATCAGCCGGTATTCAGCGCATGGTTCGTTCAGACCGTGGCAGCGCTGGTGTGATGTTTACAATCGACACTGAGTCTGGTTTCTCTGATGTGGTCTTCATCACGTCTTCTTATGGTCTCGGTGAGACAGTGGTTCAAGGTGCTGTGAATCCCGACGAGTTTTATGTGTTTAAGCCGACGCTTGCGCAGGGGCATTACCCCATTGTTAGCCGTCGAATTGGTTCAAAGTTACTCAAGATGGAATTTGACCTTGAGCGCACCAACGGCCATGCCGTGCGTACGGTCGATGTGCCCGTCTCAGAACGCAATCGCTATTCCTTAAGTGATGCCGATGTGATCGAACTGGCGCGATATGCCGTGATCATCGAGCAGCATTATCAGCGTCCCATGGACATTGAATGGGGCCGTGATGGTTTAGACGGCAAAATTTATATTCTGCAAGCGCGACCCGAAACCGTTAAGTCGCAGCAAGGGCAGCATGATGTTCAACTGCGGTATCGCTTAAAAGCCACCGGTGATATCTTGATCACAGGTCGCGCCATTGGCCAAAAAATAGGTTCGGGTCCCGTGCGCGTGGTTTCTGATATTTCCGAAATGGACAAAGTGCAGGCTGGTGATGTGTTGGTCACCGACATGACCGACCCCAACTGGGAACCCGTCATGAAGCGCGCATCGGCCATTGTGACTAACCGTGGTGGGCGCACTTGTCATGCCGCCATTATTGCTCGCGAGCTTGGTATCCCAGCAGTGGTGGGTTGTGCTGACGCAACCAGTGTTCTTCGTGAAGGTCAATCAATCACCGTGTCATGTGCCGAAGGCGATGAAGGCCGAATCTACGATGGCTTAATTGAGACTGAAGTTGAGGAAGTGCGACGCGGTGAAATGCCACCAATCGACCTAAAAATCATGATGAATGTGGGCAACCCCCAATTGGCTTTTGATTTTGCACAAATACCAAACGAAGGCGTGGGTTTGGCCCGCTTAGAATTCATTATCAACAACAACATTGGTATTCATCCCAAAGCGGTTCTTGACTATCCAAACGTCGATCACGAATTGAAGTTGGCGGTCGAATCAGCCGCCCGAGGCTACGCCAGCCCACGTGCTTTCTTTGTTGAGAAGCTCGCCGAAGGTATGGCAACCATCGCCGCGGCATTCTATCCAAAGCCAGTCATCGTCAGACTGTCAGACTTTAAATCCAACGAATACCGAAAACTCGTTGGTGGCTCACGCTATGAGCCGGAAGAAGAAAACCCAATGTTGGGATTTCGTGGTGCTTCGCGTTATTTGGCGGGTGACTTCGCTGAGTGTTTCCGCATGGAGTGCGAAGCGGTCAAGAAAGTGCGCGATGAGATGGGGCTAACCAACATGGAATTGATGGTGCCTTTTGTTCGCACCGTTCCACAGGCTAAGCGCGTGGTTGACTTGTTGGCTGATCACGGTTTGAAACGTGGTCAAAATGGCCTTCGCGTTGTGATGATGTGCGAAGTGCCTTCAAACGCGATTTTGGCTGAAGCGTTTCTTGAGCACTTTGATGGTTTCTCCATCGGTTCAAACGACATGACACAGCTGACGCTCGGCTTGGATCGTGATTCAGGCATGGAACTGTTGGCTGCAGATTTTGATGAGCGCGACGATGCCGTTAAGTTCATGTTGCGACGCGCGATCCAAGCCTGCTTAAAAGCCAATAAGTATGTGGGTATTTGCGGTCAGGGGCCAAGCGATCACGCCGATTTTGCGCAGTGGCTCAAAGCGGAAGGCATTTTGTCGATATCGTTGAACCCTGACACCGTGGTCGACACGTGGAAGCAGCTCGCTGGCGATTGACCGGTACAGGCTTAATCGTCTTGTCGGCGCGTGTCGTGTTTGAGTAATCGTTCACGCTCGCGCTGCCAATCCTTATCGGCTGCTGTATCGCGTTTGTCATGTTGCTTTTTGCCACGTGCCAAAGCGATATCTATCTTGATACGCCCATTTTTATAGTGCAGATTTAAGGGCACGAGCGCAAAGCCACGTTGTTCGACTTTGCCAATCAATTTGGATATCTCTTCGGCTTTTAGCAGTAACTTTCTGGTGCGCGTGGCATTTGGTAGCACGTGGGTGGAGGTCGAGGACAGCGGGCTGATGTGCATACCCAAGAGCCACAACTCGCCCTGAAGGATAACGACATAGCTTTCTTTTAATTGGGCGCGACCAGCCCTGATGCCTTTGACTTCCCAGCCCTGAAGCACCATGCCAGCTTCGAAGCGCTCATCGATGAAATACTCATGAAACGCTTTACGGTTTTCTATGATGCTCATAAATACGTTATTTCTCGGTTGAACCGTTAAAATCTTCCCATTCTAGCGATTTGTGTGATGTGATGCATTCGATTGAACGATCTGTTTTGGTGCCCTATAGTGCGGCGCAAATGTTTGACTTGGTGGCTGGGGTTGAAAAGTACCCTGAATTCATGCCTTGGTGTGGCGGCAGCCAAGTTCAGGCGTGCGATGAGCATGGGATGAGGGCCTCTGTGACCATCGCGTTTGCGGGCTTGCGCCAAACCTTCACCACACAAAATCAACACACTTATCCTTCATTAATTACCCTTGAGTTGATCGACGGTCCTTTTTCCGAGTTACACGGTCGTTGGGCATTCGTCGCACTCACTGAAGAGGCCTGCAAAGTGGTTTTTACCCTGCGGTATGAATTTTCCAGCCGGACTTTGGAAAAACTGGTTGGCCCCGTCTTCAACCGCATCGCCAATGGTTTTATAGACTCCTTCACCAAGCGCGCCGAAGCCTGTTACGGGACGGGACACTAAAATATGGCAATTCAACAACAGGATGCCAAATTTGCCGTTTCGGTGTTTTACGCCAGTGCGACAAATGAGGTATGGTTCGAATCAGTCTACTTGAACCAACCCGCAACAATCGCCGAAGTCATTGCGCTCAGTGGTTTTGAGCAAGCTTTTCCTACTATCAATTGGCAAACTGCTGGTGTGGGACTTTTTGGCCGCAACTGCTCGCCTGAGGAACAGGTATCGGCAGGTGCGCGCATTGAAATCTATCGGCCACTGACGTTCGATCCAATGCAATCACGTCGCCGTCGCGCAGCCCACCGCAAAGCCCAAGCGCTGGCTAAGAAAAAACCTCGGGTCAAACATAAGCGACACGATCGCATTAAACCAACATCAACATTAGAACAATCAACGGAGAAAAGTCATGGATGACAGCGTATTGTTTGAGACCGTGTCTTGTGCGGCAGGAAAGGCCATCGGTATTGCGACGCTAAACCGGCCCAAAACACTCAATGGCTTGTCACTGGAAATGACGCGGCTCTTGGATAAACAGCTTGAACAATGGGTAACCGACGAACAAATCGTGGCGGTGGTTTTAAAGGGCGCTGGCGAAAAGGCATTTTGTGCTGGCGGCGATCTGCACGGCCTCTACAACGCCATGAAAGACCACCAAGGAAGACCCGCTCAAGAGAACACCGTTGTTTGTGAGTTTTTTGCTGAAGAATATGCCTTAGATTATTCAATCCATACTTACCCAAAGCCAATCGTGTGCTGGGGTGATGGCATCGTCATGGGTGGCGGCATGGGATTGATGGCCGGTGCGAGCCATCGCGTGGTCACAGAGACGTCACGACTGGCAATGCCTGAAATCAGCATCGGCTTGTTTCCAGACGTCGGTGGTTCTTGGCTACTGGCGCGTGCGCCCGGTCGCACAGGCATTTTTCTTGGTCTAACGGGGGCACAACTGGGTGCCTCAGACGCCATCTTCGCTGGCATGGCAGACCACGCAGTCAATCGAGATCAGTGGCCCATTTTTTTGCAAATGGTGAGTCAACACACGTGGCTGGGGCGCTACGACGACTTTCAAGCGATGACTGATGTTTTGACCTCTTTGGCAAGCCCAGCCCTAGTGCCAGGACCACTGTGGCAACACTTTGATACGATTCAGCACACCTGTGAAGGCTATGAACTTGAAAGCATTGCCCAGCGGGTTGCTGCGCTAGCCACCCATGAGGACGCTTGGCTTGCGCGTGCGGGCCAGACGTTTGTGGCTGGGTGCCCAGCCACCGCCCGTTTGGCTTGGATTCTTTGGCGCTGCGCTCGCCAGCTGTCGCTGGCTCAAGTGTTTCAGGTAGAGTGGGGTGTGGCCATCGAGTGCGCCGCGCAAGGCAACTTTCAAGAGGGTATTCGAGCTGTTTTGATCGATAAAGATCGCAATCCACAGTGGAAGCCTAAGACGCTAGCCGAAACTAGGGGCCAGTGGAATGCCCCTTACTTTGAAGTTGCCATTGACGACCCTAACCACCCTTTAAGCGGGCTTGGCGTTTAGTATTTAACGCTCAGTGGTGATCGGGTAGGGCAAGTCTGCTATCGCTAACTTAGGGCCATCGGCGGTGCTAACACGTAAAGCGCCGCTCTCGTCAGTTTGGGTCAACTTCATGGGCGCTTCAAACAGCAACCATGTTTTTTCCCCATCGAAACCCACGTTCACCACACGACCACATGGATTAGGTCCATCTGCCGGGCAAAAAACATCCTCACCCGGCTTAATTGGCAAAAGTGCGCCGTCCAGATGCGCCAATTGCATGCGGCGCTTAACAGTGCCGCGATAATGGGCGCGTGCAACGACCTCTTGACCGGGATAGCAGCCCTTGGTGAAACTCACGCCCTCGGTTAAATCCAAGTTGATGGTTTGGGGAATGAACAGATCAACCGTCATGTCGTTAATCCAAGGTAAACCTGCCTGCAAATCTTGCACCGCCCAAACATCGTCAGACTCAAAGGTGACAAAGTCCACACCAAGGCGCGTGCTCAAAGCCGCTACCTGCGACTCATCAGCCACCCACCAAAACCTAGCCAACGTTATGTCGGCGCTAGGCGCTGCAATCCAAATACCGTCATCACTATTAACCGTATCCCAAACGGCTTGTGGCAGGGTGTAACCGAGCGCTTGCGAGGCATGCGCCAACTTAGCCGTCTCAACAACAATCCCGCTAACTTGTCGCGTTGTCGACTCTAGCGTGACTTTGCTGCGCAAAACAAACATCCGCAAGCGTTTCAAAAAATTGGGTAAGATTTCGCGTTGAACAATCCCCGTGACCGAATCGGGCTCACCGGTAGTCGGTGCTAAAACCATATTGGCAAGCAATCGACCTTGGGCCGTGCAGTAACCCGCTAAAGCGGCTTTGCCTGATTTCAGGCGATCCACATCTTGGGTCAATTGGGACTGCAGAAAACCGAACGCATCGGCACCATGTGCAGTAAACACCACCAGATCTAAGCCAACGTACTGAGAAATCAACGCTTTTGCCATCACAAGCCACCATTTTTAGCCAATATGACCATGGCCACGCCATTGGTCAATCGCAAAGGGTCACCACGTCACCCTGTACAACGACCATGGTATCAATGCGCAGGCCTTGTGCAATATCTCCTAGGGAATGTCATAGGGCTTTTTTGCCACTAAAGCGATGTTCATGTCACCGACTCGAGCAGTTGGGAACGCCAAGACGCGAGCACTTGTATCTATTACACTTCTAACCAATGAAATGGTTAATAAACACTTTTCTTTGGTTGATCTTACTGGCCGTGCTCGGCGCTGCGGGTGCGGGTGTGTTCGTCTACCAATGGGTTCACAAACCCTTGATTTTGAAGACGCCCACCATTGATTTTAGGGTGTCGGCCGGTTCTGGTCTGCACCAAATCGCAAGGCAGTTGGTCAGCGCTGGGGTTGACATGCCGCCGCAAGCTTTCGTTTGGTTAGCCCGTTTGACTGAAATGGATCGCGACATCAAGGCAGGTGGCTACCAAGTATCACAAGGCGACAGCCTCATTGATGTTTTACAACGCATGGCTCGGGGCGAAGTCAGTCATCGGCAAGTGGCTTTTATAGAAGGGTGGACGGTCAAACAGATTGTCCAAGCCGTGGCCAAACACCCTGACATTGACCGAACATTATCAGACCAAGAGTTCAGTGATCAAAAGGCCCTTGCTAGCCGATTGGGGGTGGAACACCAACACGTTGAAGGCCTTCTGTTCCCAGATACTTACGTGTTTGCAGTGGGGACAACCGACGCAGAGATTCTGAAGCGAGCCTTTGTGGCGCAAGAAGAAATCCTAGCGCAAGCTTGGCGAGAGCGCGCCCCTGATTTGCCCCTTAAAACCCCTCATGAAGCCCTGATCTTGGCCTCTATCGTTGAAAAGGAAACTGGCCGCGCCGACGAGCGAGCGAGGATCGCTGGTGTGTTCATCAACCGCCTGCGCATTGGTATGCCGTTACAAACAGATCCCACCGTGATTTACGGCATGGGTGATTTATACATGGGTCGTATTTACAAAGCTGATTTGCAACGCGACACACCATGGAACACTTACACGCGACGTGGTTTGCCACCGACCCCGATCGCGAGTTCAAGTCAGGCTTCCTTACAAGCCGCGCTAAATCCCGAATCTCACGATTATCTTTACTTCGTGGCACGGGGCGATGGATCGAGTGCTTTTGCCAAAAATCTGGCTGAACACAACAATAACGTTCGACGCTATATTTTGAAAAAACCATGACTGAACCCACCCAAACAAACACTGGCTTGTTTTTAACCTTTGAAGGGGTAGACGGCGCGGGTAAAAGCACGCACGTGCAATGGGCTAAACAATATTTGTGCGACCGAGGCGTGGCGGTGTGTTTGACCCGCGAACCCGGTGGCACCGCGCTTGGAGAACAGTTGCGTGATTTATTGCTGACTGAACCGATGCACTTAGAAACCGAAACCCTGTTGATGTTCGCTGCACGCAATGAACATTTGCGCACCGTGATTGAACCGGCCTTGGCCGCTGGCCAGTGGGTTGTCTGTGATCGATTTACCGATGCCACGTTTGCCTATCAGGGCGCGGGGCGTGCCTTAGGTCGCGACCGAATCAACCAACTGGCGCAGTGGGTACACCCTGGATTTGAGCCCAATCGTACTTGGCTGTTTGATGTGCCGCTTGAAGTGGCTCGGCAAAGACTGTCTGATGCGCGTGAACCAGACCGATTCGAACGCGAGCAGGCCGATTTTTTTAAACGAACACGTGAAGGCTATTTGCAGTGCGTCAATGCCTCTCCAGAGCGATTTTTAACGGTCGATGGTACACAATCGATTGAACGCATTCGAGAAGTGCTGGCCGCTGACTTAGACACGCTTCTAAGGCGCGCTTCAAAAGGCAGGGGCTAGACCATGGTGGCGGGTTTTTTGCCGTGGCAAGCACAATTTGCGCAGCATTGGCTTCAGAGGCAAGCAAGTCTGCCCCATGCGCTGCTGATTCATGGCTTAAGCGGCACCGGAAAACGAGAATTTGCTTTGGGTATGGCTCACGCTTTACTGTGCGAACGGCGAGCCCCAGGTAGTCCAGACTTTGCTTGCGGTGAATGTGATGCTTGCCGCTGGAGCGCGGTGGGCAACCACCCCGATTTGATGCATATCAGGCCCGATGCCTTGGCTGCCCGCGAAGGGGCAGCGCTCGCCAGTGAAGAAGCCCCAGTGGATGAACCCAACGTTGACGAGTCACCTACCACCAAGAAAAAACTGTCAGAAGATTTAAGGGTCGATCAAATCCGAGCCCTTGAGCCTTGGTACCATCGGGCCACGCATCGGGGCGGTCTGCGCATTGTGGTGCTTTATCCTGCCGAAGCCATGAATGCGATTGCTGCTAACGCATTGCTCAAAGCGCTCGAAGAACCGTCACCAGAGACACTGTTTCTTCTGGTTACCGATGCACCTGACCGATTGCTTGCGACCATTTTGTCGCGCTGTCAGCGTTTGACAACACCCATGCCAACAGAAGATCAAAGCCTGTCTTGGTTGGCACAACAAGGCCTAGAGCAGGGCCAAGCGGGTGAGTGGTTGGCCGCGGCCGGCCATGCGCCTTTGCGTGCACTTGCGCTGTCGCTTCAACAAGCAACACCGTGTCCGCCATGGGCCAACGATCTCATGACGGGTTTGGCCAAATCAGACCCCCATCAGGGCGGGGTTTCCGTTGGGGGCTTGGCAGATGAATTGGCGAAGAGTGCGGCTATTCAATGGTTGCCAGTTTTTCAGCGGCTCGGTGTCGACTTGACATTGGCGCGAGCAGGACTACCCGTTCGTTACTACCCAAAACTGTCTGCGGTTACCAGACAACGGGCACAACAAGCGCCACTGACACATTGGTCATCATTGGCCAGTTGGCTCAACAGCCAGTTGCCACTGGCCACACACCCCTTAAATGCCAAGCTGTTTGCCCATGCTTGCCTACAACGCTTCTGTGATTAAACGTTATGACTGTTTTTATCGATTCACACTGTCACGTTAACTTTCCTGATTTGGCGGGTGACTACCCGGCTATCGCACAACGCATGGCTCAAAACAAAGTCAGCGGTGCGCTGTGTGTGAGTGTGAACCTCAGAGACTGGCCCCAAATGATGCAAATGGTTGAGGCTGAGCCAACACTCTGGGGGTCTGTCGGCGTGCACCCCGATTATGAAGATGAAATTGAGCCTACCGTTGACGATTTGATCTCAAGAAGCCAACACCAAAAAATTGTTGCCATCGGTGAAACAGGGCTAGACTACTACCGTTTGGAAGGCGATCTGAATTGGCAGCGTGAGCGCTTTAGGATTCACATTCGCGCCGCTCGCCAAACAGGCTTGCCGCTGATTATCCACACCCGTAGTGCTCGCGAAGACACCATTAAGATTTTGCAAGAGGAACAAGCCCACGCTGTTGGGGGTGTCATGCATTGCTTCACCGAAACATGGGAGATGGCCCAGGCGAGCATGGCACTTGGTTTCTACATTTCGTTTTCTGGGATTGTGACCTTTAAAAATGCGCTTGAGCTGCAAGAAACAGCAATCAAGGTGCCTCTGGATCGTCTGCTGATTGAGACTGACTCCCCTTATTTGGCGCCTGTGCCTTATCGCGGCAAACGCAATGATCCTTCGCTGGTGGTTCACGTGGCAGAAAAAATTGCCGAGTTACGTGGCATTTCAGTTCAAGCAGTGGCTGATGCCTCCACAGAAAATTTTTATCGACTTTTCAATAAGATAGAAGCACGACCTCATCAGGAATCTTGATATGAGAACCGAATCAGAATCAACATTAGATTTTAATTCTAACCTATTGTTTTTAAATAACTTATTGGCTAAATTACTGGTGCTTTGCGGTCTGTTTTTTTTGCTGCCATTGGCACAAGCGCAAACTGTCGATGACCTGTGGATTTACGTCAAAAATAACCGTACTGCTGATGTTCAGCAATTGTTGCGGCGTGGTTTGGACCCCAATACAACCACTGATAAGGGCAACCCCATCATCATGCAAGCGATTCGGGATGACAGTTGGGATGTGTTTGATTTGGTGATGAAGCAACGCAAAACCAACATCAACATCATGAACAGCTTTAAAGAGACACCGTTGATGTATGTCAGCCTGATGGGAGATTTGCCGAGGGCTCGGGAATTGATCAAACGAGGCGCTGAGGTCAATCAGCTGGGCTGGACACCTCTGCACTATGCCGCCTCAAAAGGTCATCTGGAAATGGTTAAGTTCCTTCTGGCGCAAGGTGCGATGCCAAACGCACCAGCCCCCAATGGCACAAGCCCCATCATGATGGCCGCTGCCTCGGGATCCACCGCGGTGGTGCAGGTACTTCTGGATGCCGGCGCTGACCCTTCTGCTGTCGATATTAACGGTGCAAACGCGGCTGTTGCCGCGCGAAACGCCAAACACAGCAGCCTAGCTGATAGCCTCGAAGCCATTATTCGAAAACGCTGACAGGAGAATTGACAAAAAATGGTGGCTTAGTGCGTCAAGGCAGCTTGCGTGAGTATTTCTGGCTTGATGATACTGCCTAGCACAGCGTACGGAATAACCAGGCTTGGCTCTCCGAAAAAGCCAGGTGCGATGGCATAGCGTGGATACATCACGGTTAAACCACTAGGCATCAGGGCCGCATTGTCTGATACGGCAAACGGCCATTGCTCGATGAAAGCGTCGATATCGTCGATGGATCCAGTTTTGGCTTGGGACGCCACCCAAGCCCCATGAGCACTTTTCAAAGCCGCAATAAATTTAGGCATTGCACCAGGCAACAACATGGATTCCAGTGAAAGGGCACGGTTTTGAGGCAGTAACCAAT
>ERZ889217.270-NODE-270-length-34263-cov-10.373948_pt1 | contig 34263 bp, 32 predicted proteins | sample MGYA00521098_ERZ889217 | MGnify/ENA primary metagenome ERZ889217 (study PRJEB32303, sample SAMEA104408613) | aquatic metagenome | biome: Brackish water; feature: Pelagic; material: water | place: Baltic Sea | collected 2014-06-10T22:04:00 | depth 2,362 m ... | reverse complement strand
GTCTCCGCGTTTATAAATTTTCCGATGTCTATGTTTGCCGTGCTAATTACTTTATTTTTTATGTATTTATTTGGTAAAACTTGGCCAACATGGCCAAGTCAATGGTGGCTCTATAGTGCTGGGATTCTGGGAGCAATTGTGGTTTATTTAGCTGCTGCAACTGTTAGAAATCTAGGAGTTTTACTTTTTGGATTAGTCAGTGTCTCAGGCCAATTGATTGCTTCAATCGTTTTGGACATAGTGATTCCCAATAACAACATAAATGTTGGATGGGCACTGTTAACTGGTGCAGGACTTATGCTCTTGGCTGTCTATTTAGCAAGTGATGTGAGGTAGCGTTACTTTTATGAGTGCTACAACTCCTCAATCAAATTCTGAAAATAAAGGTCTTCATGCCATCGCTAACCCAACACAAAAAGGAAGATGGCAAAAATTATTTAGACGACAATGGCCAACCTTATTTCCATTGTTAATAACTATGTCAGGCATAGTTTTAGCTACTCAAATCAACTTTCGAATAGGTGCCCTAGTTTTCTCTTTGGGGGTGGGTGTTGCAGCAGTGTTGCGTGCATCACTTCCGCGATTTACCCTGGGCTGGTTGTATGTGCGAACCAAGTGGATTGATGTTTTGATCTTGGTCAGCTTTTCTCTTCTCCTGTTAACTCTTTCTATAGTTGTGCCCTCTTAAACTTTGTTTTCTAGTATTTGACTAGGATTTGTATCGAAAGTAAATAAATTTGTTGTTTTAATTTGAAAGGATTACTCATCCAGGTGAGCAGATCAGGCAAAGTTTCCGTCATCGGAGCAGGTTTTTATGGTTCCACAACTGCAATGCGCCTAGCCGAATATGACATTTTTGAAACCGTAGTTCTAACAGATGTGGTTGATGGAAAAGCAGAAGGACTTGCTTTGGACATGAATCAATCAAGACCTATTGAAAAATTTGAAACAAAGATAATTGGACAAACCACTACAGCAGATGGTTCTGGCTATGAAGCAATAAAAGGATCCAACATTGTTGTGATAACTGCTGGTTTGCCAAGAAAACCAGGTATGAGTCGAATGGATTTAATTGAAACAAACGCCAAAATTGTCCGTCAAGTTTCAGAAAATGTTGCCAAGCATGCGCCAGATGCCGTTGTAATTGTTGTTTCCAATCCGTTAGATGAAATGACCGCTTTAGCTCAATTAGCAACAGGTTTTCCAAAAAATAAAGTGATGGGTCAAGCTGGCATGCTTGATACTGCAAGATTTAGTAATTTTGTGGCAGAAAAAACTGGCTCAAACATAAACGACGTCAAAACTTTAACTTTAGGTTCTCATGGTGAAACTATGGTTCCAGTACCAAGTCAATCAAGTGTAAAAGGAAAAGTGTTAAGTGATGTTTTATCAAAAACAGATATTGATTCACTGGTAGATCGCACCAGAAATGGTGGCGCTGAAGTTGTTGCATTATTAAAAACAGGTTCTGCTTACTACGCACCTTCCGCAGCTGCGGCAAGAATGGCTAAAGCAGTTATTACAAATTCAGGTGAAGTAATGCCTGTTTGTGCCTGGGTGGATGGCGAATTTGGAATCAGCGGAGTTTACTTAGGCGTTGAAGCTGAAATTGGATCTAATGGCATTAACAAAGTTGTTGAAACAAAATTATCAGAAGATGAGCTCAATAATTTAAAAACTGCTGCTGAAGCTGTTAGGGCCAAACAAGCAGACGTTAAAGATCTGTAGGGAATAGGAATCGACATGACAAAAATTAAAGTAGCAAATCCAGTTGTTGAACTTGATGGTGATGAAATGACTCGCATCATTTGGCAGTTCATTAAAGATGAATTAATTTTGCCCTACCTTGAGATTAATCTTAATTACTTTGATTTAAGTATTGAAAATCGTGATAAAACTGATGATCAAGTAACAATTGATTCAGCAAATGCAATTAAAAAACACGGAGTTGGAATCAAGTGTGCAACTATAACTCCAGATGAAGCACGAGTTAAAGAATTTAATCTTAAAAAAATGTGGAAATCACCAAATGGAACTATTCGAAACATTCTTGGTGGAGTTATTTTTCGTGAACCAATAATTATCAGCAATATTCCAAGACTTGTTCCTTCATGGACTAAACCAATTATTATTGGCCGTCATGCCCATGGAGATCAATACAAGGCAACAGATTTTGTGGTTCCTGGTCCTGGAAAAGTCACTATGACTTATCAGCCTGAAGATGGTTCAAGTCCTATGGAATTTCAAATAGCAAACTTCACTGGTTCAGGTGTAGCAATGGGAATGTATAACTTTGATGAAAGCATCAAAGATTTTGCTAGAGCATCTTTAAATTATGGTTTAAACAGAAATTATCCAGTTTATTTATCAACCAAAAATACAATATTGAAAGCTTACGATGGTCGCTTCAAAGATATTTTTCAAGAAATTTATGAAAAAGAATTTAAAGCTCAGTTCGATGCTGTAGGATTAACTTATGAACATCGATTAATTGATGACATGGTTGCCACCGCCTTGAAATGGGAAGGTGGATATGTGTGGGCATGTAAAAACTATGACGGAGATGTGCAAAGTGACACTGTGGCCCAAGGTTTTGGTTCCCTGGGATTGATGACAAGTGTTTTGATGACACCAGATGGAAAAATTGTGGAATCAGAAGCTGCACACGGCACGGTGACTCGTCATTATCGACAACATCAAAAAGGTCAACCAACTTCAACAAATCCAATAGCATCAGTTTTTGCTTGGACTAGAGGTTTAATTCACAGAGCTAAACTAGATAGCAATAAAGAATTAGATAACTTCGCCAAAGCTCTTGAAGATGCTTGTGTTAAAACAGTTGAGTCTGGTTTGATGACTAAAGATTTAGCCGGATTAATTGATAAAAATCAGAGCTGGGCCACAACTGAGGATTATTTGGCTGGAATTAAGCGCCAATTAGACTCAAGTTTATAAACTCTGACACTGATTGAGTAGCATCTTAAACATATGAGTACTTGGGTTAGTGCCCTTATTGTTCTAGTTTTTATTCTAATTGGTGGGTTTTTTGCTGCCGCTGAAATTGCTTTAGTTTCTTTACGCGAATCACAAGTAAACAGAATCGCAGAAACAAAAGGTAGAAGAGGAAAACTCTTAAAAGATTTACACGAGCACCCAAATAGATTTTTAGCTTCAGTTCAAGTCGGAGTAACTGTGGCAGGTTTTATCGGAGCTGGATTTGGTGCATCAAGTCTAACTCCAGTGCTATCTCCTGTTTTAGATTTGTTTCTTCCTAAACAAATTGTTTCATTTATTGCATTTATATTAATTACATTATTTATTGCTTATTTTTCATTAGTATTTGGAGAATTAGTACCAAAAAGGTTGGCATTACAAAATTCAGAACAGTGGGCATTAATTGCTGTTTATCCAATAGATCTCTTAGCTAGAATCTCTAGACCATTTATTTGGTTATTAAGTCGTTCTACAAACATAATCCTTAAATTACTTGGGGTAGATCCTCAAGCAAGTAGACAAGAGTTAACCGGCGAAGACTTAAGAGATCTAGTAGCTGGGCACGGAGAATTAAGTGATAATGAACGAGCTTTAATTGATGATGTTTTTGAAGCAGACGATCGTGAAATAAAAGAAGTAATGACGCCTCGCACAGAAGTTGAATTTCTTGATGCTGACTCAACAATTCCTGAAGCTGCCCTAATTGTAGAAAAACTTCCTCACACTAAGTATCCGGTCATGAACAAAACAGCAGATGAAGTTGTTGGCTTTGTTCATGTTCGACAATTGCTTTCACTTGAGGCTAGGAAATCAAGTAAGCAATTAGGAGAGATTGCTATTGCTGTGGATTCAATTCCTGGTACAACTTCGGTGCTAAGTGCATTAGCTCAAATGAGAAACGGCAATCAACATTTATTGATCGTGGCCGATGAATATGGTGGAACAGCAGGAATCGTTACACTTGATGATTTGGTTGAAGAACTAATTGGCGATATTCGCCACCAAGATGAAGAACCTGAGCATGAAGTAAATGAACTAGATTTTCATGGCGAAATAGAAGTTGAAGGGTTAATGAACCTAGATGACTTTGCTGATGAAACACACATCCATTTACCTGAAGGACCTTATGAAACAGTTGCTGGATTTGTGATTGCCAAGCTTGGCACTCTTCCAAATGTTGGAAAGTCTGTTATTGCCGAACAATGTAAATTTGAAATCATCGCTATGGATATCAGACGAATTGCTCGGGTGAGAGTAAGTCGAATTGAGCCCTCAAATGCCAAGCATGGTGGACAATAAGTCTTATGGCAAAACCAAGTGTTTTATCTGGAATTCAACCTACGGCTGATTCATTCCATATCGGAAATTACTTTGGAGCGCTTCGACAATGGGTGAGTATGCAAGAAACTCACGATTGTTTTTATTCCGTTGTAGATCTACATGCCATAACTTCTGAATTTGATCCTAAAGTTTTAAAGAAAAGAACTTTAACTTCATTTGCACAACTTTTAGCTGTAGGAATTGACACAAACAAAAGCACAATTTTTGTACAAAGCCAAGTCCCTCAGCATGCCCAACTTGCTTGGGTTTTAAGTTGTTTCACTGGTTTTGGTGAAGCAGGAAGAATGACACAATTCAAAGATAAAACTCAAAAAGGTGGACAAGAAAGATCTTCTGTTGGATTATTTACCTATCCAATTTTGCAAGCTGCAGATATTTTGCTTTATCAAGCACAAAGTGTTCCAGTGGGAGAAGATCAAAGACAACACTTAGAGTTAACAAGAGATTTAGCAAATAGATTTAATAACCAGTTTGGTAAAACATTCATAGTTCCTGAAGCTTTCATTGTTAAAGAGTCCGCTAAAATATTAGATTTGCAAGATCCAAGTGCCAAGATGAGTAAGTCTTCGCCTCAAGGTTGTGTTTTTATCTTGGATGAACCAGATGTGGTGATGAAAAAATTTAAAACCGCGCTAACAGATAGTGGAAAAGAAATTAAATACGATCCCGTAAATAAACCAGGTGTTTCAAATCTATTAGGCATCATCAAAGCTATTACTAGTGAGGAAATGTCTTTAGTTGAGAGCCAATTTGTCAATAAAGGCTATGGAGATCTCAAAACATACACAGGAGAATTGGTTGTGGAAAAAATCATCAAACCTTTTAGAGAAAAAACACTTTCCTTGCTCGGAAATGAGAAGGAACTTAGTACTTTAATGACTCAAGGAGCCCAAAAGGCTGAAAAAGTTGCCGCAAATACTTTAAGAAATGTTTACGAAAAAGTCGGTTTTTAACTTCTAATTATTTACGGCGGGCAATTGTTTTGCCCAACCAAACAAGTGGATCGTACTTAATGTCAACTACACGCTCTTTCATTGGAATAATTGCATTATCAGTAATCTTGATATGTTCTGGGCAAACTTCTGTACAACATTTGGTTATATTACACATTCCCAATCCATGAGATTCTTGTGCTTCTTTTTTTCTGTCCAATTTATCTAATGGGTGCATATCTAATTCTGCAAGTCTGATGAAGAATCTTGGGCCAGCAAAACTTTCTTTGTTTTCTTCGTGATCACGAATTACGTGGCATACGTCTTGGCATAGGAAACACTCAATACATTTTCTAAATTCTTGACTTCTTTCCACATCTTGTTGCTGCATTCTGTATTCACCGGGTTTTAAGTTTGCTGGTGGTTGGAAAGATGGAATTTCACGGGCTTTTATGTAGTTGAAAGAAACATCTGTGACTAAATCTTTAATTACAGGAAATGATCGTAACGGGGTAACTGTTACCTCATCGGTTTCGCTAAAAGTATTCATACGGGTCATACACATTAAACTTGGTTTACCATTTATTTCAGCACTACATGATCCACATTTTCCGGCTTTACAATTCCATCGCACCGCTAAATCTGGGCTATCGGTAGCTTGCAAACGATGAATTACATCAAGTAGTACTTCACCTTCGCTTACTTCCACGTTGTAATTAACAAGTTCGCCTTTTTCTTTATTGCCACGCCAAACTCGTAACTTAGCTAGATAACCCATTAGTTAAGCCCCCATTCCAAGTTGTACTAATTCTTCAGGTAGTAAATATTTACTTAATTCTTCTTCGCCAAATAAGTCAGCTAATTCTTTTGGCATTGGCGGAATTGCTTCAATCTTGGTATCAATACTTGATCCATTCCAGGAAGTAATAACGTGTTTTGGTCGCCAATTTTTATCCATATTAGGGAAGTCATTTCTGGTGTGACCACCACGTGACTCTTCTCTAACTAAGGCACTTTTTGCAATTGATTCACTGACTAAAAGCATGTTTTCAAGATCAAGTGATAAATGCCATCCAGGATTGAATTGTCTTTCGCCCTGTACTGTGACTTTTTTTGCACGTTTCTTTAAGTCTTCTAGTTTAGATATTGCATCAAGCATTTCATCACCATCACGAATGATTCCTACAAGATCATTCATAACTTGTTGTAGTTCTTGATGTACGGCATAAGGATTCTCATCACTATTGCCCTTAAACGGGGCTAGTGCTTTATTTAATGCTTGTTCAACAATTTGTTCACTTACTTTAGGTTTAGAACTTAATGATTTAACATACTGACTTGCCCCCACACCGGCACGACGACCAAATACCAAAAGATCTGAAAGTGAATTTCCACCTAAACGATTTGATCCATGCATGCCACCTGCAACTTCACCCGCGGCAAATAATCCGGGCACTCCAATAGCAGCACCAGAATCAGGATCAACTTGAATGCCACCCATTACGTAATGACAGGTGGGTCCAACTTCCATTGGTTGTTTAGTTATGTCCACATCAGCTAATTCTTTAAATTGATGCCACATTGATGGCAATCTTTTTTTAATTACTTCTGGTTTCAAACGTGTTGACACATCTAAGAACACACCACCATGAGGAGATCCTCGAGAGGCTTTTACTTCAGCATTAATTGCTCTGGCTACTTCATCTCGTGGCAATAATTCAGGAGGTCTTCGATTTGAATCAGGATTTTCATACCAACCATCTGCTTCTGCTTCAGTTTCAGCATATTTGTCTTTAAATATGGCAGGAATATAGTTGAACATAAATCTTTTACCTTCAGAGTTTTTTAAAACTCCACCATCACCACGAACAGATTCAGTTACTAAAATTCCTTTAACACTTGGTGGCCAAACCATCCCTGTGGGATGAAATTGCACAAATTCCATGTGCATCAAGTTTCCACCTGCTTTTAAGGCAAGTGCATGACCATCTCCTGTGCCTTCCCAAGAATTGGAAGTTACTTTGAAAGATTTACCTATGCCACCTGTTGCTAACACAACAGCAGGTGCTTGAAACATTACAAATTCGCCATTTTCGCGTTTATAACCCATCACACCTGAAACTTTGCCATCAGTTTTTAAAATTTCAGTAATTGTTAACTCTGCAAAAACTTTAATTCTTGCGTCGTAATCTCCAGATTCTTTGAAGTCTTCTTGTTGGAGAGAAACAATTTTTTGTTGCAAGGTTCTTATTAATTCCAAACCAGTGCGATCACCAACGTGGGCTAATCGAGGATATTCATGGCCTCCAAAGTTTCTTTGGCTAATTTTTCCATCTGGAGTTCTGTCAAATAGCGCACCGTAAGTTTCTAGCTCCCACACACGATCAGGTGCTTCTTTGGCGTGAAGCTCTGCCATTCTCCAATGATTTTGAAATTTGCCACCACGCATTGTGTCTCTGAAATGAACCTGCCAATTATCTTTGGAATTAACATTTCCCATAGATGCAGCAATTCCACCTTCAGCCATAACGGTATGAGCTTTTCCAAAAAGAGATTTACAAATGATGGCAGTTCTTAAGCCACTGGCACGAGATTCAATAGCAGCGCGTAATCCTGCACCACCTGCTCCCACTATCACAACATCAAAGTCGTGACGTTCAATTTCTGACATTTATCCCCTTTAGAAGAAATAGAAATTAGTTATGGTGTTACTTGCCACAAGTCGAACATAAAAATCACACAGTGCTACACCAATTAATGAAACCCAAGCATATTTAGGATGACTAGCGTTCAATTTAGAAATAAGCATCCAACTTTTATACCTAATTGGATGCTTACTGAAATGTTTTAATCTACCGCCCATAATGTGACGGCAAGAATGACAGGAAAGTGAATATAGCCATAAGAATGTTGCATTAGCTAATAAAATTAGAGTTCCCACACTCATATGACCCCATTGACCTTCAGGGTTTTTGAACGCAATTATTGCGTCGTAAGTAAGCAAGGTGTTAAAAGCTAAACCAGCAATAAAGAAGTATCTGTGAGAATTTTGTAAAATTAATGGAGATTTAGTTTCACCTGAATATGATTTATGTGGTTCTGCTACGCCACAGGAAGGTGGAGATAACCAAAATGAACGGTAATAAGTTTTTCTGTAGTAATAACAAGTTAAACGAAAGCCAAGTGGGAAAACTAATATTAGTAGCGCAGGTGAAAGTACCCACCAACTACCAAATGGTTGTCCAAGATGTGAAGCTCCTTCAATACAACTGGTGGCAAGACATGGAGAATAAAAAGGTGAAAGCAATGGTTCAGTAAAATAGTATTTATTTTCAAAAGCTCTGAAGGTGGAATAAATAATGAAAGAAACTAAAACAAATACTGAGATAGCAGGTTCTATCCACCATTTATCAACACGTAAATGACGCAAACCAATACTTGCTCTACCTGAGGATTCAACCCCACGTTCTAGCGAGCTAATTGCCATATTGTGAGTTTACTGCGAGTAGGGGTAAGCCTGCATAGTCAGAAGTTGGTCAAACCGATGTGAAATGTCACACAAGTTTATTTAGGATCTTGGTTAAGACGCATCCCTAATTTCTAAAAGCACAGCACCGTTTGCAACAGATGCCCCAACCTCCACAGATAAGTCACTTATGACCCCATCTTTATGGGCAGAAATAGGTTGTTCCATTTTCATGGCCTCGATTACAAATAATAATTCGCCTTGACTTACTTTTTGACCATTTTTAACAGCAATCTTTACCACTGTTCCCTGCATTGGACTTTGAACCGCATCTGAATCAAGAGATCCAAGTGTTGTTCTTTGATGTCTTGCTACCGGGGGCTTTTTTTGTTTAACCCCACCAGAAGATAAACCAACAGGCATAGTGATTTCTATTCGTTTGCCATTTAATTCCAAAACTAAAGAGGATCTATCCTCAAGCACAATTGAAGAGGATGAATCTTGGTATTGGGGAATTTCATTTTTAAATTCTGATTCAATCCAACTTGTATAAATACTAAATTTTTGCAAAGGGTCAACTGGGGCAAATGCAGGATCATTTAAAACGGCACGGTGAAATGGTAGAGCTGTTGCAATACCTTCTGCTTCAAATTCACTTAAAGCCCTTTTTGCTCTTTCTATTGCTTCAGTTCTATTTGCTCCAGTAACAATTAATTTTGCTAGTAAAGAATCGAAGTTTCCTCCAATTACATCACCTTGTTTAAAACCTGCATCAATTCTTACTCCTGTGCCACTTGGTTCCTTCCAAACTTTGAGCTGACCTGGTGCTGGTAAGAAATTTCTGCCAGGATCTTCACCGTTAATACGAAATTCAATACTGTGACCATTAACTATGGGATCGTGGTATCCAAGTTTTTCTCCACTGGCAATTCTTATTTGTTCACGAACTAAATCAATACCTGTTACTTCTTCACTTACGGGATGCTCTACTTGCAGGCGAGTATTTACTTCTAGAAAAGAAATAGTTCCATCTTGACCAATTAGGAATTCACAAGTTCCAGCACCTTCATAATTTGCTTCTTTAAGAATTGATTTTGATGAATCATAAAGTTGTCTTCGTTGATCATCTGTTAAGAACGGGGCAGGTGCTTCCTCAACAAGTTTTTGGTGTCTTCTTTGAAGTGAACAATCACGAGTTGAAATAACAACAACGTTGCCAAATTTGTCTGCCAAACATTGAGTTTCAACATGTCGGGGGCGATCAAGATATCGTTCAACAAAACATTCACCACGACCAAAAGCTGCTGTTGCTTCTCTTACCGCTGATTCATAAAGTTCGACTATTTCTTCTTGAGTACGTGCCACCTTTAAACCGCGGCCACCTCCACCAAATGCTGCCTTTATGGCAATTGGTAAACCATATTTATTTGCAAATTCAACAACTTCTTGAGCGTTTTTTACTGGATCTTTTGTTCCAGGAACAAGAGGAGCACCAACTTTTGCTGCAATGTGTCGTGCTTGAACTTTGTCACCTAAAGCTTTTATTGATGCGGGGGAGGGACCAATCCAAATCAAACCAGCATCAATGACACTTTGGGCAAACTCAGCATTTTCTGAAAGAAATCCATAACCGGGGTGAATTGCATCAGCACCTGATCTTTTTGAAATTTCTAATATTTTGGGAATTGATAAATAAGTTTCAGATGCCACATTTCCATTTAAAGAATAAGCTTCATCGGCGTGTAATACATGAAGTGAATCTCTATCTGAATCGGCATAGATTGCAACACTTGAAATTCCAGAATCTTTACACGCTCTTGCAATTCGAACTGCTATTTCGCCTCGATTAGCAATTAAAATTTTTGTTATAGAATTTTTTTGAACACCAGATTTTTCCATGATTTGTTACTTTAGGCCATTTCCCATAACGAAGTCCACGAGAGCCCAAGTTCGCGAACAATTTCTCTTAATGCTGGAAGTGATAAGCCAACTACATTACTGTGGTCACCTTGCACTTGCTTTACAAAAGCAGCCCCAAGTGAATCGATTGTGAAGGCCCCAGCAACATTTAAAGGTTCACCACTTGCAACATAGTCAAGAATTTCTTTGTCATCAACATCTGCAAACTCAACTGTTGTTGATACAACTTTGGAAATAGTTTTTTTGTTGTCTAATCTAATTACCGTGTGACCTGTGTGTAAAACCCCTGATTTTCCGCGCATATTTTTCCATCGCTGGATAGCATTTTCAGCATTTAGAGGTTTACCTAGGCTTTGAGATTCAAATTCCAACATTGAGTCAGCTGCAATTAGAATCCCACTATTGAGTGAAATATTGTTTTCTAGAACATAATTTGCTTTTGTAAGAGAAAGTTCTTTAACAATAGTTGTTGTTGGTTGACCTTTTAGTTTATTTTCTATTTCTTTTTCATTTATTTCAGATGGGATAACAAGTGGTGTAATTTTTTGGCTTCGAAGAAGCATCAATCTGGCAGGCGAGGCAGAAGCCAGGATTACCGGAAAACTCATGCTCCTGGAAGATAGGAATATTGCCAACCACTATTTAAATGTGGGGTATTTCTGAATCTGAATGCAGGACTGTTCCAATTACTAATTCTCTTTTTTTGCTTTCCTAATTCTTCAGACGAATTTTTGGCAATCTGAAGTGCGACATGAATTGCTGCTATTTCATCTGCTGTGGGATTTCCTCTTAAAACTTTAAAATCAAGGGGCTTGGTCATAGTGGGATATTTCCGTGTTTTTTAGGTGGCATTGATTCGCGCTTGGTAATCAGTTGTCTTAAACCTCGAATGATTCGTATTCTTGTTTCACTAGGTGCAATAACTGCGTCAATCCATCCTCGTTCTGCTGCAACATAGGGATTATCAAAAGCTTCTTCATATTCACTAATTTTTTCTGCTCGTTCAGCCATAGGATCTTTGGCAGAACTTATATCTTTTCTAAATAAAATATTGACAGCACCTTGCGCACCCATCACAGCAACTTGTGCTGTAGGCCAAGCAAAATTTAAATCTGCCCCTAAGTGCTTAGATCCCATCACTATGTAGGCACCACCATAAGCTTTTCTAGTTATAACTGTAATTAGTGGAACTGTTGCTTCTGCGTAAGCATAAATTAATTTTGCGCCACGTCTAATAATTCCACCATATTCTTGATCCACTCCAGGTAAAAATCCTGGAACATCGACGAAAGTAATTATTGGAATATTAAACGCATCACAAGTTCTCACAAATCTTGCTGCTTTCTCCGAAGATTCAATATCTAAAGTTCCTGCAAATTGCATTGGTTGGTTAGCAACAATTCCTACACTTTGACCTTCAATTCGTCCAAATCCAACCATAATATTTGGCGCCCAACCTCCATGTATTTCAAAAAATTCATCGTCATCAAGAACATGTTTTACTAAAACATGCATGTCATATGGCTGATTAGGTGAATCTGGAACAAGCGTGTCCATTTCTAAATCATGTTGATTAATTTGAAGATCTACTTTTGATTCAAAATGTTGGGAAGGTTCAGCATTATTTGAAGGCAAAAAACTTAGAAGTGTTCGCACATAATCAAGTGCATCTTCTTCATCACTAGCCATGTAATGGGCTACGCCAGATTTTGTGGCGTGAGCTCGTGCACCACCTAAGTCTTCAAATGAAACTTCTTCTCCTGTAACAGTTTTGATAACGTCTGGTCCTGTAATAAACATGTGAGAAGTTTTATCAACCATGACAACAAAGTCAGTTAATGCTGGTGAATAAACTGCTCCACCGGCACAAGGTCCCATAATGATAGAAATTTGAGGAATTACTCCTGATGCTTTAGTGTTTCTTAAAAATATTTCGCCATACATTGCTAAAGATGCAACACCTTCTTGAATTCTTGCTCCACCAGAATCATTAATGCCAATAATTGGTGCACCGGATTTAAGTGCTAAATCCATTAACTTAACAATTTTTCCACCCATTGCTTCACCTAAAGAACCACCCATGGCAGTGAAGTCTTGGGAATAAACATAAACAGGTCGACCATCAATTGTTCCAAATCCAGTAATGACACCATCTCCTGCTGGACGGTTTTTCTCCATCCCAAAATTATTTTTTTGGTGTCTTACTAATTCATCTATTTCTTGAAATGATTCTGGATCAAGTAGGGAAGCTAATCTCTCTCGCGCACTTTGCTTACCTTTAGCGTGCTGTTTTTCAATAGCAGTATTTGCTTGGTCAACGTGGATATCTTTTTTAATCTCACTTAATTGAGCTAATTTGGACGCGGTAGTGCGAGGATTTGCACCGTCACTCGACTTTTTACCCACGTGGTCCTCTCTAGATAAAAAAGGCTCTTGTCGTACGGTAACAGTGTGACTGAATTTTTCAAGAATCGAGCACCTCTTGATGCTCAAAGATTGGCACATGAACTGCGTATTCGACAATGCCTATGGCAAGAGGCAGTTATCAAAGATGAAGTAACTTCCACTAATGATCTGGCACAAGAATTAATTAAAGACAACATTTCAGCAGGAACCTTTGTTGTTGCAAACTTTCAAACTAATGGCCGTGGAAGACAGTTAAGAACTTGGGATGCACCAAAAAATTCTTCTATCTTTGTATCAATAATCTTAAAACCAAATCAAGAAAGAAAGTTAGGTTGGATACCTTTAATGACAGGTTTAGCTTTACTTAATGCCATTTCGATTGAAACAAGGAAGGAAGTGAAATTAAAATGGCCTAATGATTTAATTTTGGTAGAAAATAAAAAGAATTTTAAGTTTGCCGGAATTTTACTTGAAAAACATGATGAATATGTTATTGCAGGAGTTGGCATTAATTACAATCAATCTTTTTCAGAATTGCCTATAAGTGATGCCACGTCGTTGAAAAATATTTTGAGTCAAGAAATTTCAAAAGAAGTGATTTTGGCATCTTTTATTTCAGAATTTGCCACCATTTGGGAAGAAGGAAAGAATGCCAAAGATTGGCCAGCACCTTCACTGATTAGAAACTATTCAGATAGTTGCCAAACCCTTGGACAGCAAATTACTGCACATTTACCAGGAGGAGAAACAGTTTCAGGTAAAGCTTTAGAAATTTCACCTGAAGGTGAACTTGTTTTGGTAACTCATAAAGGAATACTGAAACTAAATTCTGCTGACATTCACCTAGAACACTAAGATTTCAATATGACATCGTCTGCCCACTTCCCAACAGTTGGTGTAGTAGGAGCAGGTCAACTTGCCAGAATGATGATTGAAGCATCAGCGCGGGTCAATATCAAAATAAAGCTTCTTGCTGAAACACCCAATGATTGCGCAGCACTAATTTCTAATAACGTTGAAATTGGGGATTATAAAAATTATGACACTCTACGTAAATTTTGTGAAAATGTTGATGTATTAACTTTTGATCATGAGCACGTTCCACTCGAACATTTAAAGAAACTTGAACTTCAGGGTGTAAAAATAAGACCTGGAATTAAAGCATTGAGTTGTGCTCAAGATAAAGCAATTATGCGCACAACACTTAGCGAAGCAAAATTAGAAATGCCTCGCTGGGCAATCGTAAAAAATCAAGAAGAAATAGAAAATTTCGCAGCTAAAATTGGTTGGCCGTTAGTTATAAAGTCTTCAGTTGGTGGATATGACGGCAAAGGTGTTTGGATTGCACAAGATATAACTGAGGTACAAAAAATAATTGAATCTCCGATAAAAGAATCATCACAATGGCTTGTTGAAGAAAGAGTTAATTTTAAAAGAGAATTAGCAGTTCACGTTGCCAGATCTCCTCATGGTCAAAGTGTTGTTTATCCAGTTGTACAAAGCACTCAAGTTGATGGGGTTTGTGAGGAAGTTATTGCACCTGCCCCAAACTTGAGTGATAATCATGCCAGTCAGATTCAGGCGATTGCTTTAAAAATTGCAGAAATATTAGATGTGATTGGTGTATTCAGTGTAGAACTTTTTGACTTAGGAGACGGAAAAGTTTCAATAAATGAATTAGCAATGAGACCACATAATTCAGGTCACTGGACAATTGATGGATCTAATACTTCACAGTTTGAAAATCATTTAAGAGCAATACTTGATCTTCCACTAGGTAGTCCAAGTTTGACATCACCCAACACGGTTATGGTTAATGTGCTGGGTGGGCAATTTGATGACATGTATAAGCCTTTTATGCATTGCATGGCCCGAGATCCTGAATTAAAAATCCACTTGTATGGCAAAGAAGTAAAACTAGGACGTAAAGTAGGACATGTGAACATCTGCGGTGAAAAAGTTTCTGATCTTTTGGAAAGAGCTCACCACGCCGCTGATTATTTGACCGGGAAAATTACGGAATAACAGGTGAAAATTGACTAAGCCAATTGTTGCAATTGTTATGGGAAGTTCTAGTGATTTACCGACCATGCAAAATGCAATTGATATTTTAAATGAATTTAATGTGCCAAATGAAGTTCATGTAAAAAGTGCCCATAGGACTCCTGAAGACATGATGGAGTTTGGCTCAACTGCGCAAGCAAATGGATTAAAAGTTTTAATTGCTGGAGCAGGCGGGGCAGCTCATTTGCCAGGAATGCTAGCTAGCACAACTTCATTGCCAGTAATTGGTGTTCCTGTTAATACCAGTAGTTTAGATGGTTTGGATTCACTTCTTTCAATTGTGCAAATGCCATCTGGTGTTCCAGTGGGAACTGTTGGAATTGGGAATTCTAAGAATGCTGCATTATTAGCTATAAAAATATTAGCAATAAGTGATCTTGAATTAGATAAAAAATTAAAACAATTTGAAATTAAGCAAAAAGAGAATTCAAGAAATCAAGATAAAGAAGTTAAAAACTAATCAGTTTTTTCAAAAGAAGGAATTCGATTTCCTTCTTGTAGTGCTTTGAAGACTAAATCTGCATTTTCTGTTAATTTTCTAGTTGAACCAAGATTTCCTGAACTTCCCCCAGATTTATTTGGAATTGTTGCTGACTCAATTCCACCACTTCTTAGAGCCACAACTAGGGGCACCAAATCAAAGGGTCCGACTTCATTGTTAACCGTGATTGCATTTGCAATGGCCGAGACAGTTTGAGGAGCTCTAGTCAAATTAAGCAAAGTAAATGGGGAAAGAGACTTCTTCATTATTTCCTTTACAACTTCTTGTTGTCTTTCAGTTCGACCTATGTCACCCTTGGGATCGGCAAAGCGCATGCGTGAATATGCAAGTGCGGTTAGACCGTCCACATTTTGACAGCCTTCTTTAATGTCTAAACCAGATTTTTTATCAGAAAAATCTTGGGAAGGACAAACAGTTATTCCACCAAAGCTATTAACAATATTTACAAGTCCGGCAAAACCTATTTCTGCATAATTGTCCATCTGTACACCTGCTAAAAGCTCTACCGTGTTTATAGAAAGACTTGGACCACCAAATGCGTAGGCTGCATTAATTTTATTTTTAGTTTCACCTGTTTCCCCGTAGGCTGGAATTGTTACTGCGAGATCTCTAGGAATACTTGTTAATTGCAGTGGAGTTCCAATTTTCGGCACACTCAAAATTAAAATCGTGTCACTTCTTTGTCCTTCAAACTTTCCTAAAGGTGCCCCTTCTAAAACTGGGTTGTCAATATCTTCTCGTGAATCACTGCCAATTAGTAACCAAGTTTTACCTGGTGATTTAGGTATATCTGATGCAACTCTTTCAATTGTTAATTTATTTAATTGAAAAATTGAAATTAAAAGGAGAAAAGCAAACCAATAAGTAAGTGCTCCAAGAAACACCCAAAAAATCTGTCTCTTCTTCAAGCTTGCATTTTTCTGTTTTTTCGGACCCTTTTCTTTTGGAGTACCTGACTTTGAGACCCTAAACCATTCGTTGGGTAATCCATTTTTCTTCTCCACAGCGATAATCGTATGATTTATTCAAGAGTTTTTATGCGTATTCCACTAGCGTTGCTATTAAACAACAGAAAAAGTGGGTGATATTGATGACAGAACCAGCTGTTTCTGTGATTATCCCAGTTTTAAACGAAGAAAGATTTTTACGGCAATCTGTTGAAGCAATATTAAATCAGAGTTATTCCGGTGATCTAGAAATAATTCTTTCCTTGGGACCTTCAAAAGATGCTACAAATCATATTGCCCAAGAATTAGCTAAGAATTCAAAAATAAAGTTAGTGGATAACCCAAGTGGCAGAACAGCGTCTGCACTCAATACTGCGATCAAGAATTCAAAATATGACATCATCATCCGACTTGATGGACATGCCATCGTTGATAAAAATTATATAAAGAAAGCTGTTGAAACATTATTAGCAACTGGTGCAGATAATGTGGGTGGATTAATGCAAGCTCAAGGTACAAATACTTTTGAAAAAAGTGTTGCCACTGCAATGACTTCCAAGTTTGGAGTGGGAAATGCACCATTTCATGTTGGGGGCAAACCTGGTGAAGTTGACACAGTTTATTTGGGAACATTTAAAAAATCTGCATTAGAACGTGTTGGATATTTTGATGAATCTTTTATAAGAGCTCAAGATTGGGAAATGAATTATCGAATTAGAAATACTGGTGGAAAGATTTGGTTTAATCCAGAACTAGTAGTGATTTATCGACCTAGAGGAACTATTTTGGCTTTAGCTAAACAATACTTTGAGTATGGACAATGGCGCAGGCAAGTAACTAAAACTTATCCAAAAACTATTTCATTAAGATACTTAGCTCCACCAATTACTATTATTGGTTTAATTATTGGAATTATCATGGGAATATTTTCTAATAGTTTGAGTATTTCGTGGTTACAAATTGGTTGGTTAGCACCTTTGGTTTATGCTTCAGTAATTTTGTTAGCACTTTTGACTATTAAATCAAAAATGAGTCTATTAAGTCGCATCTATTTGCTGGTTGTTTTGCCAACAATGCATTTTTCTTGGGGCGTTGGTTTCTTGAAAGGAAGCAAACGCCTGTAGCCTTGTAGTTAACGCGATCACATCTAGTTAGCGTGGAGGAGAACGAACCCTTTGGGTAAGTTTGGTGCCTTTCGAATTTTGGTTTATCGAGATTTACAGATTAGATATGCCGGAACTTGGCTTGGTTATTTATGGACCTTGCTTGATCCATTAGCAATGTCAGCAATTTATTGGTTTGTTTTTTCATACATTATTGGTGCTAAATCAATAGGAGAGCAACCTTATATTTTATTTTTATTGACAGGAATTCTTTCATGGACTTGGTTTAATGGCGCAGTAACTGATTCTGCTCGTTCTTTAGTGGTTGAAAGTAAAATGGTTCGATCAATTTCAATTCCCAGATATTTATGGATAATAAAAAGTATTGGTGCAAAAGGAACTGAGTTTATTTTTGCTTTACCAATTTTAGTAGTTGTGGCCATTATTTTTAACGCTCAACCTTCAATCCAATTACTGTATATTCCTTTTGCAGTTTTAATTCAATTTTTACTGCTTTCAGGAATTGGTCTAATCCTTGCGCCTCTAACTGTGCTTGCTCGAGATACTTCAAATATTTTGAGAATATTACTTAGAATGATGTTTTATTTAACTCCAATTATTTATGGCATAAGTGATATTCCAGAAAGATTTCAAGTACTGTCTTATTTTAATCCCATGACTGGAATAATTTCTATGTATCGGATTGGTTTCTGGAACGACACGAATCTGATTACTCCCGTTATTTTCTCCACTGTAATTTCAATTTCAATTTTTGTTATAGGAATTATTTTCTTCAAAAAAGTTGAACGTTCAGTTTTGAAGGAGATCTAAAATGAGTGTTGTCATTGATGTTAAAAATATCGGGGTTAGTTTTAGACGAAATCGTAAAAGAAATTTCTCAATTAGGGAAATATTGTTGCAACAGAAAAATACCTCCCCCAAAGGAGCATTTTGGGCTTTAAGAGATATTAATTTTGAAGTTCAGGCTGGTGAAGCTGTTGGATTAATGGGTGCAAACGGTCAAGGTAAAAGCACTTTATTGAGATTAATTGCAGGAGTTTTATTACCTGATGAAGGAAGTGTCAAAGTAACAGGGGGAGTTGCACCCTTAATTGAATTAACCGGTGGTCTTAAAAGTGATTTAACCGCCCGAGACAACATTGCCTTAGTTGCTGGTCTTCATGGGCTTTCAAGATCTGAAGTAAAAAAGAGATTTGACAATATTGTGGAATTTGCCGAAGTGGGAGACTTTCTTGACACTCCAGTGCGACATTTTTCAAGTGGAATGAAAGTTAGATTAGGTTTTTCAATTGTGACTTCGATTGATGAGCCAATAATTTTGGTTGACGAAGCACTCGCTGTGGGAGATGCTGCGTTCAAAGAAAAATGCTACATCCGCATGAAAGATTTATTGAATCAAGGAAAAACTCTGTTTCTTGTCTCTCATAAAGAAAAAGATCTTAAAGAGTTTTGTACTCGAGGACTTTATCTAAAGAATGGATCTTTGGCATTTGATGGATCACTAAATGAAGCTTTAGCGCAGTATCAAAAAGATTCAGGGGGGATTCATGACTAATTATTCAATTGCCCACATTAAATCTGTCGGACAACCCCCCGAAGTTTTAAATCGCAGAGTCGCAGAACATTGGTCTGGGCCTTTATATATGCGAAAAATTTCACCATATCTATCAAAGTTTTTGTTATCCATAGGGTTAAGCCCAACAATGGTCACTTGGTTGATGGTTTTTTCAGGTTGGCTTGCAGCAGCAAGTGTGTTAAAAACTGGATTAATTGGAGTAATACTGGCAGTTGTTTTTGCCCAATTACAAATGCTTTTTGATTGCTGCGATGGGGAAATGGCGCGGGTTACTCAAAAATACAACCCAGCAGGAATTTTCATAGATCGCTTTGGACATTACTCAACAGAAGCCCTCTTAGCAATTGCTTTTGGTATCAGAGTCTTTTTAGAAAATGAAGAATCGATAAGTGCTGTAATTTATGGCTTAATTCTGGCATTACTTATTACTTTTAACAAAGTTTTTAATGACATGGTCCATGTGGCACGAAGTTTTTCTAATTTGGCTCGACTTTCTGAAGATAAAGATATAGCTGTTCCTAGAAATAAACTACTTGCAATGATTAGATCGATTTTTAGATTTTTTCCAATTCATAAGATTTATCATTCCATTGAATTAAGTTTTATTATTTTAATTTCAGCAATATTTGGTATTTCTCAAAACATATTAGTTCTGTTAACTATCGCTGCATTTATAACTGTGGTGGGCCACTTGGTGGCAATCTTGACCTCTGCTCGACTTCGTGGCTGAGTTATGAACCAATTAAGTCCAACGTTTGGTTGCGTAGTTTTAACCCAAGGCAACAGAAAAAAACAATTACAAGCCGCTTTGAGTTCACTACTGGGACAAGAGGATGTGGAAATCGATGTAGTTGTAGTAGGAAACGGATGGCAACCAACAGCATTACCAGAAGGTGTTAAAAGTGTTCATATCAAAGAAAATTTAGGAATACCTGCAGGTAGAAATTCTGGAGTAAATGTTGTGAATGGAGATTTACTTTTCTTTTTAGACGATGATGTTGTTTTAGAAGATATTGATACATTGGCAAGAATTTATAAAAAGTTTGTAGCTAAACCAACAGTTGCTTTAATTCAACCTCAACCAAAAGATCCAAATGGGCTTGAAACTCCTAGAAGGTGGATTCCTAGAATTAACACAAAAAATCCAGACAGATCTTCACATATGTTTTCACTTTGGGAGGGTGCAACAACAGTTCGAAGAGATGTTTTTCAAAAAGTAGGCTCATGGCCCTATGAATTTTTTTATGGGCACGAAGGTGTTGATTTGGTTTGGAGAATTTGGGATGCAGGATATAAATGCTGGTATGCAGGGGATGTTGTTGTAACACATCCTGCTGTAGAGCCGGAAACTCGACATAAAATTTATTATCAATACCAAGCACGCAATCGAGTGCTGCTAGCTAGAAGAAATCTTCCTAGATTCATTTCTTATCTATATTTATTGAATTGGAAATTAATTTCCCTTTATAGATTAAGAAACAATAAAGAGGCCCGAATTGAGTTTTTAACAGGTTGGAATGAGGGAAAGCTTACTGAGATTTTTAATCACAAAAAAATGTCTTGGTTAACAGTATTGAAAATGACTATTTATTTGCGCCCACCCATTATTTAGGTAATAGGGCAGAACAATCCACTTTCTGGTGCAGCAATGGCACTTGGGGAAGGTTGTGGTGCAGGAACAGATTCTGTTGAAGTTGTTGTCTCAACTTCAACACTTCCTGTTGGCGCACTCCAAGTTTGGGGGGCATTATTACCTAAAATAATGGCCACATCTCCACCAACTAATTCTGGATCTTCAGCAATATTGGTTATACCCAAAAGCTGACCCACTAATTGGGCTTTTAGGTTGTTACCAGAAGTGTGAATAATTAATGATTCTGTTGTGTCTTTATTTGGAGCATTTCCCACTTCAGCGACATTGACTCCCTGATTTTTAAGGAAATCACTTGTCAATGCGGCAAATCCTGCTCGCCTTGTTCCGTTCAAAACAATGGCTGTGACATCACTTGGTTTCACCACAATATTTTCTGTTTCTGGGGCAGGAGAAGTTTCAGTTGGTGTAGTGGCAACAGGACCTGGTGGCCAACCTGTGTCATTAATAATGGCACTCCATAATTCATTTGCCGCCTCTGTCCATTGCACCCTATTTCCATCAGGAGTGCTTTCATAAGGAACAGTTACAAAAGAAACATTTTCAGATCCCATACTGGAAAGACTTGTGGAAAGAGTTACTAATGAATCTAGATTTGAAAGTCCTGAATCCATTTGTAATGAAGAAGTTGCAGCGTTTAAAACTCTGTAAAGCGCTGGTAAATCTGTAATCAAATTCATATCTGTTACTTGATCTATTGTTAGAGAGAGTAATTCTTGTTGTCTTTCAATTCTTTTCAAATCACTACCATCTGAAAGAGAGTATCTTGCACGCATTAAACCTAATGCGCTTTTACCATCAAGAGTTTGAATTCCCGCAGGCAATTGAACTCCTGCACCTTTTTGCACCGGCTCATCAATTGCTTCTGTTAAGCACACTTTAATTCCACCTAAGGCATCAACAACATTTGAAAAACCAATAAAATCAACGATCACAGCGTGATTAACTTCTATTCCAGTTAAAGTCTCTAGGGTCTTAACCGTGCAACCAGGTCCAGCAGAAGCAAACGCTGAATTAAACAAATCAGTTCTTTCTGGAACAGTGGTGCCATCTTCTCTGGTGCAAGCAGGAATATTTACAACAGAATCTCTAGGAATACTTACGGCAACTGCACTTTTTCGATCATTAGAAAGATGAATTAAAATTGTGGTGTCACTTCGACCAATACCGCCGTAGTCTTCTTCGCTTCCAAAGCCACCACCTTGATCGGTTCTAGTATCTGTTCCCATCAACAAAATATTTAACGGACCCGTTTCGCCAACTGGTTGAGGTGAGTCGATAACTTCAAGTGGTTCAATATTTCCAGCTAGGTTTCGGGCTGCAAATCCAAAGATTCCTGCGAATGTGGCAATAATCAAGATGACACCTGAGGCAATGGCAACCAACACCCGAAAGCGGCTCATGGGTGTTTTGGTGATCTTGTTGGTAGTCATATCTCCACTTTGACTTTTGTGAGGAAATCCACTGTTTTAGAGGTTTATTCTTAATGAACACTACCTATTAATAGGTGAGTCAAGGGTGATGGACGTGGGATATGCACCTATCGTGTTAAGTATGATAAAAACTCTAAAAATCATCGCACTTGCCTCAGCGGCAACATTTTTGCTTTCCGCATGTGGAGGTTCTACTACTTCACAAGACTCAACAGCACCTGAAACAGAAGTTAGCGAATCGGCCACAGTTGCCTTTAGTCCCATCTCAGGTCTACCTGGGGGAAATGGTGGACCAGTTGCAGTTGTCAAAATAGATAACGTAAATCCAGCTCGTCCGCAATGGGGAATTTCTGCTGCCGACATGATTTTTGTGGAAGAAGTAGAAGCAGGTTTAACTAGAATTGCAGCAGTTTATAACTCAACATTGCCAAATAAAGTTGGCCCAGTTAGATCTGCACGAATTTCGGATCTTGAAATCATGGAACAATTCGGTACCCCATTGTTTGCATATAGTGGAGCACAACAAAAGTTTTTACCTTTAATTGATCAAGCAAATTTGATCAACGGAAGCCATGGACTAAACGGAAAATATTACTCACGTCAAACCGATAAGAACGCTCCTCACAATTTAACTGTCGATTTGGGTGCTCTTGCCGGTGCTTTGCCTGGCATAAGCGGAGCCAAAGATATGGGTTGGACTTTTTCTGATGTAGCAGCAACAGGTGGTACAGCTACAAATTCATTCTCAGTGAAATGGCCAGCTTCTAGAGTTGGTGGTGAATGGGATGGTGCAAATAATGCATTTGTCATCGCACTTGATGGTAAACCAGCATCTGATGCTGTAACAAATCAACCTTTGTTTGCAAAAAATATAATTGTTCAATATGTAGAACAATTAGAAGACTCAGGTTTCCAAGATAAGAGTGGAAACAAAACCCCACTAATTGAAAGTGTGGGATCAGGTGAAGCAATAATCATGAGAGATGGCCAAAGATTTGAAGCAACTTGGACAAGAGCAATGGCCTCAAGTCCAACTACTTACACAGTAGGTGCAACAAATTACGTCTTTGCCCCAGGACAAACTTGGGTTTTGTATGTACCAAAGACTTATGCCGTAACTTTTGATCCAGAAACCTCACCAACACCAGGTTCATAAGTAAAGTTTTATTTATTAATAATAAATAAAAACTGTGAGGGTTTGTGACTGAAGCAATTTTATTAGTCGGGGGCTATGGCACCCGGCTAAAACCCTTAACTATTCACACCCCTAAACCAATGCTGGAAGTGGCAGGTTTTCCTGTCACTGCACACCAAATTTCAAAAGCGAAATCAGCAGGTATCAAACACATTGTGTTGGGCACAGCATTTAAAGCTGAAGTTTTTCGCGAGCACTTAGGTGATGGCTCCTCATTAGGTGTAAAAATTAGCTATGCCTTCGAGCCCGAACAATTGGGCACTGGTGGTGGTATCAGAAACGCTGCCGAGTTATTAACTTGTGGACCAGAAGATCCAGTTGTTGTTTTCAACGGTGATGTTTTAAGTGGAGTTGATATATCTAGAATTTTAAAGTTATGGAAAGAAAAAAATGCTGATGTAGCACTTTATTTGACCAAGGTTGAAAACCCATCGGCTTATGGACTAGTACCAACTGATTCAAACGGAAATGTTTTAGCCTTTCTCGAAAAACCTGAGAGAAAAGAAGATATTGTTACAGACCAAATTAATGCAGGAATGTATATATTTAAAAGAAAAATTATTGACACAATTGCTACAGGACGAGTTGTTTCAGTTGAAAGAGAAGTGTTTCCCAATTTATTAAAAGCAGGTCATAAAGTTATTGGGGTGGTAGATGACAGTTACTGGCTAGATTTAGGAACTCCAGCTTCTTTTGTTAAAGGTTCAAGTGATTTAGTGCAAGGGAAAATAAAAACAGGTTTGTTGAATCAATTTGGTGAAAAATTAATTTTATCTGGGGCAAAGATTTCTCGGAGTTCAAAAATAACAAATGGTTCTGTGGTGGGAATAAATTCTAATATTGGAGATAATTGTGAAATTAGTAATTCTGTAATTGCAAATGAAGTTAATATTGAATCAGGTTGTGTTATTGAATCAAGTATTATTGCAAAAGGTGTAAAACTTGGCAAAAATTGTGTCATTAAAAATTCGGTGGTCGCAGATTTTGTTGAACTTGCTAGTGAATCTGTGTTAACAAATGACTCCAGGCTCTGGCCAGATCAAAAAATTAAAAAAATAAAGCTTGATAATCAAAGCATTCCCCAAAATCCTGACTGGGGTATTTAAGTTCATTTGGTGCCAAAATTGGGTTTTAGGTCGAAAAAACGGACTTTTAGGTCTAAAAACATAAAAAAGTTACAAAAAGATGCCAAAAACACTTGACCTACCCCTAGTTACAAGCGTGTAATTCGTTCAGGTAGTTTTCTACCTGTGCCGAAATAGGGTTTCGGCAAACTAGTTGTGGGGGTTTTTAATTGTCCGACTTCACGGGCTTAAGTCTTGTTCCAAGCGATAGTGAGCCAGCAGGCTGGCAAGAAAAAGCACTATGTGCGCAAACAGATCCTGAAGCCTTTTTCCCTGAGAAGGGCGGATCCACACGCGAAGCTAAAAGAGTTTGTTCTTCGTGTGAGGTTAGAGCTGAATGTCTTGAATACGCGTTAGAAAATGATGAACGTTTTGGTATTTGGGGTGGATTGTCTGAGCGAGAACGTCGCCGGATGAGACGCTCACAAGTGATCTAAAAAGTTCTTCTTTTATAACAGCAGTATCAAGAAATAACTTACGTATATATAAGTATCAGGCGCGCCTTTTCGTCACTTTTGTAACAAATTCACTACCGTATTAAGCATGGCATATTTAAGAAAATGCACCAGGCTTTCGTGTGGGAAATTAGCGATGGCAACGCTCACCTATGTTTATGCCGATTCCACGGCAGTACTTGGCCCATTGGCCACAATTGCTGAACCTCATTGTTATGACTTATGTGAATTTCATGCTCGCAAACTCACCGCACCAAGGGGTTGGGAAATTGTGAGATTAGAAAGTGAACCAGATGACTTAATTCCATCTCAAGATGATCTACTTGCCCTTGCCAATGCTGTTCGCGAAGCAGCAAAACCTCAACCTGATGTTTGGTCAGAACCAGCTTTTGCAAATGACTACGCCAACAGAAGCCATTTGCGAGTAGTTCGTGATGAAGACTAAATCAACCTAAGTGTTGATCTGATTTCTCTACTAGTCTTTGAAGTCTTATGAGCCAAGAAATTACTCTTGATCGATTACAAAAACTGATTAAGGCCTATGACGTCAGAGGCATTGTTCCTGGTGAATTAGATGAGAATATTTCTTTTCAAATAGGTCAAGCTTTTGTAGTTGCGTTGAAATTAAGGAAATCTGAAGGTGGTTGTGGCCAAGTAGTAATTGCCCATGACATGAGACCAAGTGGCCCAGCGTTGGTGCAAAGTTTTGCCAACGGGATAAAAGCACAAGGTGTTGATGTTTTACACATGGGACTTGCTTCAACAGATGGTTTATATTTTGCTACCGGTTTTTTAAATATCGCAGGAGCAATGTTTACGGCCAGTCATAATCCAGCTCAATATAACGGCATAAAACTTGCTAAAGCAGGAGCTGCTCCTGTTGGACAAGATTCAGGATTGAAAGAAATTACCCAACTAGTGCTAAAAGGTGTTTCCCCATATGAAGGCGTAAAGGGAAAAGATTCAGAAAGAGATTTAAATAGCGAATATGTAAAGTACTTACACTCATTAGTTGACTTGAAGGCAGTCAGAAAACTTAAAGTAGTCATCGATGCCGGTAATGGCATGGGAGGCTTTAGTGTGCCTAAGGTTTTTGATAATTCGAATATTGAAATAGTTCCTATGTATTTTGAACTAGATGGAACATTTCCAAATCATGAAGCAAATCCGATTGAGCCAGCAAATCTAGTTGATCTGCAAAAAAGAGTGGTAGCAGAAAAAGCTGATTTAGGAATAGCTTTTGATGGGGATGCCGACAGAGCATTTTTTGTTGATGAAAATGGTGTCAGTATTTCACCCAGTGCTATTACTGCATTAATTGCTAAAAGAGAATTAAAACGTGAGCCAGGGTCGGTAATAATTCATAACCTAATAACTTCTAGAAGTGTGGCAGAGGTAGTTAGTGAAAATGGGGGCACGGCCATAAAAACTCGAGTAGGCCATTCATTTATTAAACAAGTTATGAAAGACACAAATGCCATTTTTGGAGGCGAGCACTCAGGTCATTTTTATTTCAGAGATTTTTGGTTTGCAGATAGTGGAATGTTGGCAGCCTTACACGTGTTATCAGCATTAGGTGAAACAAAATCTGGGGAGACTTTTTCTGCGCTGATCAAAGAATTTGATAGATATATTGCAAGTGGTGAAATTAACACTCGGGTAAAAGATGTTTTGGTTACTTCAAACAAAGTAAGACAACATTTTGCGTTAATGAAAGATGTCCAAATTGATGATTTAGATGGATTAACTTTCGCATCAGATGCATGGTGGGTCAATATCAGACCCAGTAACACCGAGCCTTTACTCAGGTTAAACGCTGAAGCCAAAGACCGTGCAACAATGGAAAAGCTACGTGATGAAGTATTAGTAATAATTCGAAAGGATCAACAATGAGTTCTGTGATAAAGCCTGAGTTATTAGAAATTTTGGCTTGTCCTTGTGACAAGCATGCAGATGTTTCTGTTTCAAGTGATGACACAAAAATTGTTTGTGTCAAATGTGAAACAAGCTTTCCCATCAAAGATGGAATTCCTGTGATGTTGCTTGATGAAGCAACTCCTGGACCTCGCGGTATCGGCGGCTAATCTTTTTAAATGGATAACAATTCAATAATTGTTGTTAAAGGTTCGCTAAAAGAATACGCCTGGGGAAAATTAAATGGTTTAGCAAACTGGGGCACAACAACTGATAAAGCCCAAGCCGAACTTTGGTTTGGAGATCATCCTGAAGGTAAGTCAATTGACAAATCTACAAACAAAGAGATAAAAACTAATTCAAGTTTTCCTTTGCTTATGAAATTACTTTGTGCTAACGAACCATTATCAATTCAAGTTCACCCAGATCAGCAAACAGCAGAGTCAGGAATGCAAGAATTTGAAAATAGTGACAAATTTCTCAGTGACAACAATGGTAAAGATGAAATGCTTTTTGCATTGGAAGAGTTTCAAGCCTTTGCCGGAGTTGAGAGTAAAGAAAAAAGAGATGTTGTTTTTAATTTACTGTTTAAAAAATCTCAAGAAAGTCACATAGCAGAGGTAATACAAACCTCAACATTTTTTGATGCTGCCGATATTATTTTTGCAATTCCAGAAGCTAAAATCAAAATTCTTAATAATTTAGTTATAGAGTGTGTGAAGGATGCGAAATTTAATCAAAAAGCAATCTCTGCTTTTGAAAAAATTGTTACTAAATACCCAAATGATCCAGGGGTTCTAGTTTGTCTTTTAATGCAATTTCATGTCTTGGAGAAAGGTCAAGCAATTCACCTATCCCCAGGAACACCACATTCATATGTCAAAGGCTTAGCTGTGGAAATAATGACTTCTTCAGATAACGTTTTAAGAATGGGTTTAACCAATAAACCAATAAATATTGATGCGGCCTTAAGCATTGTGCAAGAAAAGCAAATTCAGGTCATGTCATTAGATACCACTGATGGTGTTCATATTTATAAACCAGAAGCAGATTATGAATTAGTGGCGGTAGACAACGCTACTTATAAATCTCGGGACACCAAATTTGCTGGGGTGCTCAATTTAGAGGGCAAAACTACAATTAGTCACGGTTCAATTGAAGTGGTGCTGGAAAAGGGGGAAGCAGCACTATTTAGCAATATTGATGTAAATGTGGTTGTTGATGGTCATGCCGTTGTTGCAAGAACTCTCTAGTCTGGCACAATTGGATTTAGTTTGATTCGTCACTAATTCCCAGGGGTAAATATAAAGTGTCTGATTTTTCAATGAAAGTTGATCGTGCTGGAAAACTTGATTATAAAGTTGCTGATCTGTCATTAGCAGATTTTGGTCGTAAAGAAATTCAATTAGCTGAACATGAAATGCCAGGATTAATGGCAATGCGCAAAGAGTTTGGTGCATCAAAACCTCTAAAAGGTGCCCGAATAACAGGTTCCCTACATATGACAACTCAAACAGCAGTTTTGATTGAAACTTTAGTTGAACTTGGCGCTGATGTTCGTTGGGCTTCTTGCAATATTTTTTCAACTCAAGATCAATCAGCTGCAGCAGTTGTGGTTGGTCCGCAAGGTACAAAAGAAAATCCAACTGGTGTGCCAGTTTTTGCTTGGAAAGGTGAATCACTTGAAGAATATTGGTGGTGCACAGAACAAATATTGAAATGGCCAGATGGTGAAGGGCCAAACATGATTCTTGATGACGGGGGAGATGCAACTCTTCTAGTTCATAAAGGTGTCGAATTTGAAAAAACTGGTGATCAACCAGAACCAGAAAAAGCTGATAATGAAGAGTTCGCTGTTGTACTTAAATTAATTCAGAAAACTTTAAAAGAAAATCCAAGACTTTGGACAGATATAGCAAACAACATTAAAGGTGTAACGGAAGAAACCACTACTGGGGTACACCGTTTATATGAAATGTTTAGGTCAAATCAATTACTTTTCCCAGCAATAAATGTAAATGATGCTGTAACTAAAAGTAAATTTGATAATAAATATGGCACTCGTCATTCTTTAATTGACGGAATAAACCGTGCAACAGATGTATTAATTGGTGGCAAAGTTGCAGTGGTTTGTGGATACGGTGATGTAGGAAAAGGAACAGCCGAATCTCTAAGAGGACAAGGTGCTCGAGTTATTATTACTGAAATTGATCCAATTTGTGCTTTACAAGCTGCTATGGATGGATATGAAGTTAATACTTTAGAAAACACACTTTCATACGCAGATATAATTATCACAGCTACAGGTTGTAAAAATGTAATCACAGTTGATCAAATGTCAAGAATGAAAGATAAAGCCATTGTTGGAAACATTGGACATTTTGATAACGAAATAGATATGGCTGGACTTGCAAATAATAAAAATGCAAAGAGAATTAACATAAAACCTCAAGTTGATGAATGGGTTTTTGATGACAAAAAGTCCATCATAATTCTTAGTGAAGGACGTCTACTTAATTTAGGAAATGCAACAGGTCATCCTTCATTTGTGATGAGTACTTCATTTACAAACCAAGTCTTAGCCCAAATCGAATTATTTACTAAAACTGAGCAATATCCAGTAGGGGTTTATACATTGCCTAAGGATTTAGATGAAAAAGTTGCACGCCTACACATAGATGCATTGGGCGTTAATTTGACAGAACTAACAACTGAACAAGCTGAATATCTTGGTCTAGATAAAAACGGACCTTATAAGTCCGATCAATATCGCTACTGATTTGCTGCTTTATTTAAATCTGTAGCAATATTTTCTTTACGTATTCTTAAATCTGTGTAAAGCAATGTTGTGAATGCGGCCATAAATGGCAGCATGACTGCGTAACCAACAATTGAGCCCATGGTGGACATAAACACTGAACTCGTAGTTGGGTCTTGAAGTTGACCAGCTTGGGCTAAGAGTGTGAATGGTGTTGAGACCACAATTGATAATGCTTGGCTAGTTATAACTCCTATTAATCCAATTCCTAAGACACGCATCATATTATTTTTTGCTAAGTAAAAGGAACGTTTAAAAGAAATAGTTATAAATGAGTCTTCAAGAATTAATGTTGGAAGACTGACATAGAGTCCAACCCAAATATAAATTGCAGCAAAAATTCCCATACCTAGTCCAACAAAAATAAAAAATGAACTAATCGCAGAAAGTGCAACACCAATAGAAAGACCAGCTACAACTGCGAGAATTGGAAATAGAATTGAAATTAAAGAAAGAACAATTATTCTTCTCAATTGTGGTTTTGTCTTTTCCCAAGCTTGATTTGCTTGAATCTTTTTACCGATAATGGCATTGCCAATGATGTGTGTAAATAATCCAACTGAAATAGATTGCACGAAAAAAAGTACAATCGCTGTGATTACTGCAACCTGAAGTGTCGGAGTGAATGCGGTAATGAGCTCTTCTAATTGTTCTTGTGTGATTGCTGTTCCCGGATTTGGTAATTCTGGAATTTCAAGACTGTCTCCACGTCTAATAATTAATGTTGAGGTGAAAATCGAACTTATGCCCACAATAAATCCTGAAAATAAACCAATTCCTAATAATGTTTTGGGCATTCTTCTAAGGGAGTTCAGGGCACCACCCAAAATTTCAGAAAGGCTTAATTGCTTATGGGGAATCAAATTTGAACCAGTATCTTGGGTCATCACTACCTCCACTTTGATTTTGTCACAGATGAGGTGACACCATTACATTATGGCTCGCGTATTAGTGGTTGATGATGATCAGGCCCTTTCTGAAATGTTGGGAATTGTATTAAGGGCTGAGGGGTACACTGCTTCATTTTGCGATGATGGATCAAAAGCCTATGGCATCTTTAAAGAAACAAAACCTGATTTAGTATTACTTGATTTAATGTTACCTGGACTAGATGGAGTAGAGGTTTGTAAAGTAATCCGGGCAGAATCCGGTGTACCCATTGTCATGCTAACTGCTCGTGGTGACACTTTAGATGTTATAAAAGGTTTGGAATCTGGAGCAGATGATTATGTAATTAAACCTTTCAAACCTAAAGAACTTATTGCAAGAATAAAAGCGCGATTAAGAAAAGATGACTTAAAAGCAGAATCACTAACCTTAGGTGACTTATCAATTGATGTAATTGGACACAGTGTTAAAAGAAATGGCAAAGAGATATCACTTACGCCTTTGGAATTTGATTTACTATTAGCTTTGGCACGAAAACCTTGGCAAGTTTACACTCGAGAGCAATTATTGACAGAAGTTTGGCACTATAGAAATCCAGCTGACACTAGATTAGTAAATGTGCATGTTCAACGTTTAAGAGCAAAAGTTGAACATGATCCAGAAAATCCTGAAATCGTCATGACCGTTAGAGGCGTTGGTTACAAGGCTGGTCCGTGAGATTATTTTATTTAATAAAACAAGCTTGGAATAAATCTTTAAGTATAAGAATTATTGCCACCACGTTTATAGTTTCGACAATTCTAGTTACAATAATTGGTTTAATTTTAATTAATCGTGTTTCTTCAGGAATCTTGTCATCTAAAGAATCATCATCTTTAACTGAAGCTTCTTCTGCAATCAATGAAGCTCAAAGAGTGGTGAGCGCTACTGACATAGGAGCTGGATCTCCTACCGTTTCTGTAATTGTTGATACAGCAGTAACTGCACTTGCCGTTAGGGCAGGCCAATCTGGACTTTATGATGTTTTGTTTCTATCTGCAGAAGAAATGTCTAAACAAGGGCTTCCAGAACGTGGCACAAATCTTGTTGCGGAAACAAGTGTAAGTGATGAATTAAGAAATCAAGTTGAAAATTCAGATAAATTGCTTTGGTCCTACACGCAAATTAACTATCTTGATGGAAGAAATATTCCTGGACTGGTTATTGGTGCACCAATAAAGATTAATAATGTTGGAACCTATTCTTTATTTCTACTCTTTCCACTTGATAAAGAAGAAGAAACAATAAGAATTATTAGATCTGCTGTTTTAGTTACTGGAATTTTTCTAATATTTGGACTACTAATTTTAGTTTGGTATTTGACAAGATCAGTCTTATCTCCTGTCAGAAAAACAGCTAATGCTGCGGAAAGACTTCGCATGGGACTTCTCAATGAAAGAGTTCCTGTAAGTGGAGAAGACGATCTAGCAAAATTAGCTGGCTCTTTTAATTCCATGGCTGCTTCGATTCAACAACAAATTGGCCAACTTGAACAAATGTCACGGATGCAAAGAAGATTCGTCTCAGATGTTTCGCATGAGCTAAGGACACCATTAACCACTGTTCGCATGGCAGCAGATGTGCTTTATGAGTCTCGTAACCAATACACGGGTGAAACTGCTCGAGCAGCAGAACTATTGAGTACTCAAATTGAGCGATTCGAGATTTTACTTTCACAGCTTTTGGAGATAAGTCGCTTTGATGCAGGAGCAGCTGACTTAAGTCTGAAGCAAACAAACATCAAAAACCTGATTGAAAAAACAGCAGATTCTCTTTCTAATTTATTAACAAAACAAGAAACACCCGTGGTAATTAATGGAAGTGCACCAGAAATTGAAATGGATCCAAGAAGAATTGAAAGAGTTTTAAGAAACCTAATATCAAATGCTTCTGAATATGGTGTAGGAAAACCAATTGAAGTTGAAATTGGTAGTGATGAAGAAGCAATCGCTGTAATAGTTAAAGATCAAGGTCCTGGTTTAAAGCCTGGGGAGTCTTCATTAGTTTTCAATAGATTTTGGAGAGCAGATCCTGCCAGAGCCAGAACTACGGGAGGAACCGGTTTAGGTTTAGCAATTGCATTGGAAGATGCCAGATTGCATTCAGGTTGGTTAGATGCATGGGGATCTCCTGGTCAAGGAACAATGTTTCGTTTAACTCTTCCAAGGGTTGCACACAAAGCGATATCAAAATCGCCTTTAGCTATTGGCTTAGGTGATGAAAAGCAACTCGAGTTAGATATGTCTGCGTTAGCAGAGTTAATGACCACAATTCCAATGGGCACCAAAAATGAATAAGTTATTAATAATTTTTGTTTCAGTTGTTCTAACAGCATGTGGAACAGTGCCTATAAGTGGTGCAATTAGAGAAGGATCAATTCTAGGTTCTATTTCTGAAGGCTCAATTGTTCGCGTTATTGCAAGTAATCCACAATCTGGAATGACTCCTGAAGAAATCGTGTCAGGTTTCTTAAATGCATCAGCCTCAATTGATAATGATTTTAGAATTGCCAGGGAATATTTAGTTCCTGAAATAAAAAACACTTGGCTTCCAAATGAAAAGATTCAAGTTTATGACGGTCAAGGAAGACTTAACCCGCTTCAAACTGACACCATAATTTTTTCAGCACCTTTAACTTCTGTCATTGATGGTCAGTCAAGATTAGTTTTAGCAGAGCCTGATGCAGAAGTCATTCAAGAGTTCAAACTTAGACAAGTAGATAACGAGTGGAGAATAGATTTAAAAGATAATGGATTATTGATCTCTCAAGCAGATCTAACTAGAAGTTTTACCAGTTATCCTTTATGGTTTCCCGATACTTCCTTAAGAACTCTTGTCCCAGATAGTGTTGTTTTGCCAAAAACAACAAGTGGTAGTTCAACAAGGCTCATGCAGCTGTTACTTGCAGGACCTGGTGATTATTTGACTGGAGCAGTTAGAACAGCTTTTCCGATTGGAACAACACTGGCTCTTAATTCAGTGCCGGTAAATAGTGCGCTAGCTACTGTTTCCTTAAATGATTCCGTATTATCTGCAGAGCCGTTTTTAAGAGAAGTCCTATCTGCTCAAATAGTAAAAACTTTATTGAGAATTCCAGAGCTAGGTACAGTAAGAATTAATGTTGGAAATCAATCATTAGTCGTACCAAATACTCCAATTAGGCAAACTGCATCTTTGTGGGACAAATTTAGAGCTGATTTCACGAGAACCTCTGATGCTTTAGCTATACAAGAGGGAAAAATAGTAAGAATAGATTCTGAAAGAATTACGCCATTAAATAATCAATTTTTTACGAATCAAAACTGGTTTGCTGCAGTAGAAAATAGATCAGGAATTATATTGGCAGCAGTTTCTGCTGATCGAAATCAGCTTCTTGTGCAAGATAACACAACAGGGAATTCACAAAATGTAATTGTTGAGGGTCAAAGTTTAAGAAGCCCACATTCAGATATTTTTGACTCAATTTGGGTCACT
>ERZ889217.269-NODE-269-length-34349-cov-14.962967_pt1 | contig 34349 bp, 35 predicted proteins | sample MGYA00521098_ERZ889217 | MGnify/ENA primary metagenome ERZ889217 (study PRJEB32303, sample SAMEA104408613) | aquatic metagenome | biome: Brackish water; feature: Pelagic; material: water | place: Baltic Sea | collected 2014-06-10T22:04:00 | depth 2,362 m ... | reverse complement strand
CTTGGTCGCCCAACCACGGTTCATCGAGCACAGTTCCGTTGATTGACACCACGCAATCGGCAATCGTGATGGTTTCGCCAGGCAAGCCAATTACACGCTTGATGAGATCGTCGTGCTGCACGGTGTCGCCATTGAGGGTGATTCGGTCGAACACAATGACATCACCGCGTGATGGAGAACCAAAGCGGTACGACAATTTATTAACCAACACTCGATCATCGCCGAATAGTGTCACTTCCATAGATGGCCCAGCAATATAAAACTGTTGCACCACAAACGTGCGCAGAGCCATTGCAATAAAGACCGCAGCGACTATTACAAAAAGCCATTCGCGTACTTGTTTCAGCCAAGCAGCGCGTCGCAGGTCTGGTGCTGCGTCACTCACTGGTGTAACGCTAGTTGCGAAAAGTCGCGGCTCATCTCTGACGGGTGGAGAGGCAAGCGTTTTACAGCGAAGCAATCAATTTGTCTACCCGGTCGTCTTGGCTCTTGAACGGGTCTTTGCACAAGACCGTTCGCTGGGCTTGATCGTTCAACTTGAGATGCACCCAATCCACCGTGAAATCACGTTTGCGCTCTTTTGCCCGGCGGATGAAGTCGCCACGCAGTCGAGCCCGCGTGGTTTGGGGAGCAACGTCTTTGGCCAAGTCGATGGCCTTGTCGTCACATAGGCGCTCGACCATGCCTCGGGATTGCATCTTGAAGAAAATGCCTCGCTCGCGATCAATGTCGTGATACTGCAAATCCAGCATCTGCACCCGTGGGTCATCGAGCCCGACGTTATGGCGTTTGCAGTATTCGTCAATGATTCGATACTTGATGACCCAGTCGATTTCGCGGTCAAGTTTGAGGGGGTCATTCTCTAGCGCAACGATGCAGTGCTCCCACATGTCGAGAGCCCGCTGTTCTTCGGTGGTAAAGCCACGTTGGTCGGCATAGCGCAGTGCGCGATCTAAGAGCTCGCGTTGAATGTCGAGTGCCGAAAGTTCACGCCCACTTGCTAAGCGCACCTTGCGGCGACAGGTGATGTCGTGGCTGATATCGCGGATCGCACGAATGGGGTTCTCGAGGGTCAAATCACGCAAAGAGGCGACCGGGTCTTCGATCATCCGCAGCACGCAGGCCGCAGCCCCCACCTTTAAGAAGTTCGTGTATTCGCTCATGTTGGAGTCGCCGACAATCACATGCAGTCGGCGAAAGCGTTCAGAGTCGGCGTGCGGTTCGTCGCGAGTGTTGATGATGGGCCGGCTACGGGTGGTGGCGCTGCTGACGCCTTCCCAGATGTGCTCGGCTCGCTGCGAAATTGAAAACACTGGGCCGCGTGCGGTTTGCAAAATATGTCCAGCACCCGCAAAAATCTGACGCGAAACAAAGAATGGCAACAGCGTGGCGCCGTAATACGACAAATCGTCGGTACGCGTGGTGAGGAAGTTTTCGTGACAGCCATAACTATTGCCCGCCGAGTCGGTGTTGTTTTTAAACAAATAGATGGTGCCGCGAATACCTTCGTCACGCAGTCGTTGCTCGGCGCCAGTTACTAAGCCTTCGAGAATGCGCTCCCCCGCTCGGTCGTGGGTGATGCACTCAAGAATGGAGTCGCACTCCGGCGTTGCATACTCAGGGTGCGAGCCAACGTCCAAGTACAAACGGGCTCCATTTTCTAAAAACACGTTGCTCGAGCGACCCCATGACACCACCTTGCGAAACAGATAGCGCGCTACTTCGTCGGGGCTCAAGCGTCGTTGGCCACGCAGGGTGCAGGTAACGCCGTACTCGGTTTCGATTCCGTAGATCCGCCGCTGAAGTTCGGTGGTGGCCATCAGCGCAGGGCTATTGCCACCGCGTCGTCAGAGACTCTGGTGAAAGCACGACGCTTGCCGTTGCGAGACAGCGTCGCTATTTCCAGATCGCTGGCCGCCAAGGTGCGCTCTGGCCCGGTGAGAGCGGTGACTGCAACGCGGATCGCACCCGCAACATCGAGGTTGTCGTTGAAGTTGGGCTCGAGTCGCTTAAGAATGCCTTCGGCGTCGCCACCCAGCACACAGAAACGCTTTTCTTCGAGCAAGGTTCCGTCGTACAAAATATGAAACATGCGGTCGTTGGCAACAACGTCGGATACCTCGACCACCAGTAGCTCTACTTCGAGTGGCTTGGGCCCCATCGTGGAAAACACATCGCCAAGCACTTGGGCATATTGGTTGGCCAAACTGCGCGCGTCTACGTCGTTGCGCGAATACTGATACCCACGCAACTCGGCCGCACGCACACCTGCCACGCGCAATTGGTCGAACTCGTTGTACTTACCGACGCCGGCGAAGGCAATGCGGTCGTAAATCTCGCTCACCTTGCGCAGAGTGGTGGAAGGATTCTCAGCCACAATGACGATGCCATCGGCAATTTGCATCGCCACTAAGGCTCGACCCCGGGCGATGCCTTTGCGCGCGTAATCCGCGCGATCCTTCATCATCTGCTCGGGCGAAACGTAGAACGGCATGCTCATCGGGTGCGCACCTCGCCCATGATTGTCTCGTACATCGCCGCCAGCCTCGTGTCGTCGACGCGACTCCAACCCGTCGAGTCAATTGAGGCCACTATTGGGTAGATGCCGCGCAGAACATCGGGGCCGCCAGTGGCTGCGTCGGCGTCCGATGCTTCCCACAGTGCTCGCGCGGCCAAATCGATTGCGGCTTCACGACTCAGGTTCTGTCGCCAGCCCACACGCAGCACGGTGCCAGCCAAACGCGAACCCGAGCCAGTGGCTACGAAATCCCGTTCTTCGTATCGACCACCAGTTGGGTCATAGTCCCACAAGCGACCACGGCCGACGAGCGGGTCGTATCCAGCAAAGATCGGCACAACCATCAGCCCTTGCATGGCAGCAGGCAGATTGGAGCGCACCATCATCGATAACTGGTTGGCTTTGCCCTCTAGCGACAGCGCCTGGCCTTCGACCTTTTCGTAATACTCCAATTGCAGCTGAAACAATTTGATCATCTCCATCGCCGGCCCTGCGGTGCCAGCAATGGCGACGCCACTCAAGTCGTCAGCCTGCACCACTTTGTCCATCGTGCGATGGCTAATGCTCATGCCGGCGGTCGCGCGGCGGTCACCAGCCATGATGACACCACCATCAAACGTCAGCGCCAAACAAGTAGTTGCATGAGGAAACGACTGGGCATCGCTCGCCGACACCAAAGTGGCAGGAAACGGATCAATGCCGACCTTGCGCAACAGTTCGGCGAAGCTGGCGCCGGGGTCATCACCGGTAGAAAATCGTGGCATGGTCATGAAGTGTTTTACTGTCCACCCTTTTGCACGTAACTCTTCACGAAATCTTCGGCATTGGTCTCCAAGACTTCATCTATGTCGTCGAGCAGACCGTCGAGTTCGGCCTTGAGTCGATCTGTTTTTTCGGTATCTGGGACGGTGGCAGATGTTTGCTCGCTGCCGGCCGACTGGTCGGTTTCTCGAGGGTTCGTGACTCGCTGTTTTTTGGTACGTTCAGCCATGTCAAGCACCATAGCAAGACGAACTACCTGCGCCGCCGACGATGCTTCAGGTGGGTTTGGTATCACCCAGTCGGGCAATGAGTTCACCAGCATTGGCACACGACGCAAGCAACTCCCCTGTCAGTGCCTGGGTGCCGCGCAAGGGCTCCATCATCGGAACCCGACGTAACGGTTCGCGCCCCACATCAAACACGATGGAATCCCAGTTGGCTGCCACGATCTCGGGTGCGAATCGTGACAAACACGTGCCACGAAAATAAGCCCGCGTCGTAACCGGCGGGTGTTCGATCGCATGCTGTGCGTCGCTCGGGTCGATGAGGGTGCGTAGCCCGCAGCGGGTGGCCAGCGATCGGTCACGGCGCAGATCGGAATATTGCAGGTCGATGGCCTTGAGTCGCACATCAGTTGGGGCGAGCGAGTGACGCTCGGCGTAGCCGTCGACCAAGCGTTTCTTGGCTACCCAATCCACCACATTGGCCACACTGAGTGGATCAGACTCCAGCCCAGTCAGCACGTTCTCCCACTCGTGCAAAATCATCTTGCCCTCATCCACCGTGACGGAGTCAAGCCCAAAGCGATCTGCCCATGATCGAGCCCGCTCGAGCAGTTGCCATTGCACTTCAAGAGCGGTCATTCGCTTGCCATTTGCCATCGCAATTGTGGCGCGCAGGCTCGGGTCGTTACTCACCTGACGAATAGCAGTAACCGGGTGAGCCAGCATCAAATCATCACCGATTGCATCGTCTTCAATCATCGACAGCACGATTGCTGTCGTACCGACCTTGAGGAAGGTGGCTACCTCGCTCATATTGGCATCGCCCACAATTACATGCAGGCGCCGGTACTTCGCTGGGTCACAATGCGGTTCGTCACGGGTGTTGACAATCGGCCGCTTGAGCGTGGTCTCTAGGCCAACTTCTTCTTCGAAAAAGTCTGCTCGTTGGCTGAGCTGATAGGCAATGTCACCTGGCACCGAGCCCGGAGACTCGCACCCCACCTTGCCGGCCCCGGTGAACACCTGACGAGTTACAAAGTGCGGCGTAATTTGCGAAACGAGGCGGCCAAACGGCACCGCCCGATCAACCAAGAAGTTTTCGTGGCAGCCGTAGCTATTGCCTTTACCGTCACTGTTGTTTTTGTAGACGACGATTTCGCCACCATTGCCGAGCATCGTCTTGGCCCGCTCCATGCTGAGACGCATGATTTCTTCAGCAGCCCGGTCATACAACACGGTCTCGGTTGTGGTGCGACACTCGGGGGTTGAACACTCAGGGTGAGCATGGTCGACGTAATAGCGCGCACCATTGGTGAGCACGGTGTTCACTAGGTGCGTTTCAATTTCGGGAGCAAGAATCTCGTTGAGCAACAAGCCGCGGGCATCATTGCCGGGTTGTTCGTCGAAGAAGTCCCAAGCGGTTTTGGTTTGGGTACGTCCCAAAAACGAATTGATCAACATCGAGCTCGCCGTAACAGCGTTGAGGTCGGCATCGCGAACCACGATGCCGTACTCGGTTTCGATGCCCGAAACTTTCGGAATCGCCATCGCTAGAGGTACTGCCCGGTGGCTGTGCGTTCAATCGCCTTGCCTCCGGTTGCGCCATCAGTATGGGTGAGGGTGCGAATGAAGATGATTCGCTCACCCTTGCGCCCCGAAACTTTGGCCCAATCGTCGGGGTTGGTCGTGTTCGGGAGGTCTTCGTGCTCGCGGAACTCTTGGCGTATCGACGAGGTCAAATCGCTGAGCTCAATCCCGCGCTCGCCACCGGCCAGCAGTCGCTTAATGGCCAACTTCTTAGCCCGCCGCACGATGTTTTCAATCATGGCCCCTGAGGCGAAATCGCGGAAGTACAGCACTTCCCTGTCGCCGTTTTGATATGTGACTTCCAGAAAGCGGTTGGTCTCGTCGTTGGCGTACATCTCGTCAACTGTGGCTTCGATCATGTTGTGAATCGCCTGCTTTACATCGCCGCACTTAGCGATCTCGCTGGCGGCAATCGGCACCTCGCTCGTGAGGTAGCGACTGAAAATCTGCCGAGCGGCGTGTGCGTCGGGGCGTTCGATGCGAATCTTCACATCTAGACGCCCTGGGCGCAAAATGGCGGGGTCAATGAGATCTTCACGGTTGGTGGCACCAATCACAATCACGTTGTGGAGACCCTCAACACCATCGATTTCGGCGAGCAGCTGCGGCACGATTGTGGATTCCATGTCCGACGAAATGCCCGTGCCGCGAGTGCGAAACATCGAATCCATCTCGTCAAAGAACACGATGACCGGCCAACCCTCTTCACTCTTCTCGCGAGCGCGTTGAAACACCATGCGAATTTGGCGTTCGGTCTCCCCGACATATTTGTTGAGCAGTTCGGGGCCTTTGATGTTGATGAAGTAACTGCGACCCTTGTCGGCCCCGGTGCGGGCGGCAACCTTCTTAGCCAACGAGTTGGCAACGGCTTTGGCGATCAGCGTTTTGCCGCAGCCCGGTGGGCCGTAGAGCAGGATTCCTTTCGGAGCAGGCAACTGATGCTCGGCAAACAAATCGCCATGCAGGAAGGGAAGCTCCACGGCATCGGCAATGGCCTCAATCTGGGTATCCAACCCGCCGATGTCGTCATACGAAATATCAGGAACCTCTTCGAGCAGCAAGTGTTCGACCTCGGGTTGTGCCAAACGCTCGAGCAATAAACCGCTGCGCACATCGAGGCGCAACAAGTCGCCATTGCGCAGATGTGTGCCGCGCAGCGAGTCGGCAAGTTCACACACACGGTCGTCATCACCGCGACCAGTAACTATGGCGCGGATGCCGTCTTCGAGCACTTCTTTGAGCGACACGACTTCGCCGGTGATGTCCGCGTGGCGAGCCATAACCACATTGAGTGACTCATTCAACACGACCTCGCTACCGCGCTCGAGGGTGTGGGCGTCGATCTCGGGATGTAACGAGACCCGCATTTTGCGACCGTTGGTGAGCACATCGACGCTGCCGTCATCATTCGACCCCAACACCACGCCGTATGCCGAGGGTGGTTGAGTAAGTTTTTCTACCTCTTCGCGCAATGAGGCCACATGGTCACGCGCTTCACGCAACGCATATGACAGTTTTTCGTTCTGGGCTTTGGCTGCAGCTATCTGACCCTTGGCCTCAAGGACGCGTTCTTCAAGTGCACGAAGTCGCGCGCCTGTGTCATCGGCCATGCCCTGAACCTAGCGGGCATCCGTGTATCGTGAACAGCCATGAAGGTATGGATCGACCAAGACCTCTGCACGGGTGACGGCTTGTGTGAAGAGATCGCCCCCGAAGTATTCGCACTGCTCGACGACGGTCTGGCTTATGTCAAAGAGGGCGACAAGATTTTCGCAACCGCCAAGGGCAATGCTCAGGGTGCTGAAGGTGTCGCGAACTTCGCTGACAAACACTTGGATGCCGTAATCGAGTCCGCCGAGGAATGCCCCGGCGAATGCATTTTCATCGAACCGTAATCCGGTTCGTTATTGCGCGATCAACAGTCGCGCTGTTGTCAAAAACCCTGTGTGCGCCACCATGCGATGGTCGGGGCGAACCGACTCACCTTCAATGTGCCACGTGCGGTGCAACACTTCGAGCGTGCGCATAGCAACCCACTGTCCGCGATGGCGAGCGAGCACTTCGCGCACCTTCACTGCTTGAGTAATGCTCGGGGTATAGGCCACAACAACGCCACCCCCATGCATCACCCCGGCAAGATGCGGCACCACTTGCCATGGCTCGGGCAAATCCAACACGGCACGATCAAAGCGGCCACCGTTAGGCAGGTCGATGCCGGCATACGAGTCGCGAATCATGACGTGAAATCGAGCAGATGCTTCGTCGCCCAGAAATGAGGCCACATTCTTTTTGGCTCGTTGCGCAAAATCTTCGCGCAGTTCATAACCGATGATGCGCGCCCCAGCTCGCAGCATGGTCATCGACAACGCGCCAGATCCGACGCCAGATTCAAACACCAGATGGCCCGGTGCAATGTCGGCGAGCATTGCGATAGGTGCAAGATCTTTTGGATAGATGACTTGTGCCCCGCGTGGCATTTCGAGTACGAAATCTTCAAGCGTTGGGCGCATCACCACGTAGCGAGCACCTTTGGTCGATTCCACCGTGCAACCTTCGCTTGACCCAATCACTTGTGTGTGGGGTACGAAGCCAGCGTGACTATGAAACTCCCCCGTGGCTTCGAGGGTGACGAGATAGCGACGTTCTTTGGTGTCGATCAAAAGTACGCGATCGCCCTCAACGAATGCAGCAGACATCAGTTGGCGCGCCGACGTTGTACTGAGACAATTTCGCCTTGGCGCAGCTGCACTGTCGTGCGGTCGATTCGACGATTGCGACGACGCCACCAACGCCAAACAACCAGAGTTGCAGCGACGATCGGGTAACGCTTCAGCGTGCGAGTGAACACCGCGATGCCAAGCACGGAAGACACTCGCGATACGGCAGACGACACGGCTTAGCGACGAATCTCGATCACACCGCGACGTCGCTTTCCGCCTCGGCGACCGAACAAATAGGCCACCAGTAGGCCAGCCGCAATTCCGGCGACAGCCAGCACGGTCAAGGACGCCTTTTTGGTCTCGGTAATCTCAGTGACATCGTCTTGCAGTGCCTGAAAGCGCTGCTCGAGATCGTCGCGGGTGATGCGTTGACGGTCGTTCACTTGCGCCCCCGGTTGAGCTCGAACACTCGTACTCGTGACCACGCCAGAATCGACAGTGCACAACCAACCGCCAGCGTTACCACATATGGCAAGAACGACAAACCGTCGGCCTGCTCGGGCCACCAGACATGCAGCATCAAGTCCTGGGTGAAGCGCAGCACCCCGACGAGCAAGATGATGATGCCTACCGACATGAAAAACGCGGCCATCAACCCGAATGCGAGCCACCGCCCAGCACCGCGCAGCGGGCCAAGGGTTTCTTGCTTGGCATAGTCGCGCACCATTTCCAAGGTGTCGACAGGGTCAAATTGCATACCTTCTGTCTATCTGTGTCTCTGCGAGCTGCGTTTTCGTGTGCCGTGGCCCAGGGCCTGTATTTCCAACGATTGTCCGCCGAGGCCCCGTCCTACGGGCGTGGCAGCAGGTCGTCAGTAGTGGGTGTGGCACTGAAGGCTGCCAGTGACTGCATCAACTCGTTCCACAGCGGCTGATATGAAGTTTTATTGGATATCCCAGGCCCATTGAGCACAAACGCAAACGTAATCACACTCTGCCCCGATGCATCCGCTACCGGAAAAAAACCGCTGAGAGATTTAGCAAGCCGTAAAGTTCCAGTCTTCGCCCGCACTCGGTTGAGGGCCGGGCCGGTCGTCAACTGTTCGCGCAGTGTGCCTGTTGCCCCTGCCACTGCCAGAGCTTGACCTACTGGGCTGTTAATTCCATATGTATTGAGGAGCGTGACCAACAGCTGACAAGAAACTTGATTGCTGCTGTCCAGGCCTGATCCATCGGCCAACACCAGACCCTCAACCGGAATCGCACGTGCTTCGAGCACTTCGGTGATGGTTTCTAATCCTGCTACGCGTGTTGCTTGCTGTTTGTTCACCAGACCAATTTCTTTCAGCAGCAGTTCAGCAACGTTATTGTCGCTGTTGGTCAAGAGGTCAGCCAGGATGTCAGAAAGCGGTGCACTTGTGAGCTGACCGAGTGTTGAAGCAGTGGGGGGAACTACCCCACTGCGTGCTGCACCTATCACCGTGACACCGCGTGCTTGCAGCAGTCGAGTGAACGCCGTTGCTGCACCAGTGGCGGGGTTGGCTGGCTTGAACGGCTCACCGACCAACACGCCGTCATCCACCATCAACGCCCCAAGCGGGCCTGCTTCGATGGAACGAATGCCGTCACCCCAGGTGGGCACGTAGCGCTCGGTGTCATAGCGCGATTCATCGCCAACTACTGCGCCGGTTATGAGCGTGACGCCACTCGCCACTAACTCATCGGCGAGAGTTTCTAAGTAGGTCGGGTTGATCGCTGGATATGTCTGTGTAGGCGGATACGCACGAGTGCTCAGCACCGGATCACCCCCGCCTACCAGCCACAAGTCGCCCAACACAGCCGCGCCGCTGCGGTTGCCAAACAGCAACGTAGTGAAGCGATAGTCGGCACCCAGCACATCGAGGGCTGCTGCTGCCACGAGCAACTTCATGTTGCTAGCCGGAATAAGTGCGCGCTGTGCCCGCGTGGTGGCGATAGAGCGTGATTCGGCCAGGACCACCAAGCAGGCACTCTGGGGCAATTTGGCTGACAGCGTCGCAAGTTGGGTACGCACTTTGGCCACGCGTGCCTCGATTGCAGTGGTGCGAGCGATTCGTCGTATCGAAAACACGGGTTCGGTCGGCTGTGGCCCAGTATTCGCTTGAATCGTGAGCGGGGTGGCAGCACCGGCCGAACCCAGCGTTACTTGCCACGCAGAAAACAACGGAACGAACACCACGACAGCAGCAACGATGAGGCTGACTGCAGCACGCTGGCCGTCAGCTGTCAACACATGGCGGTCAAAAGCGCGCAGTCGCTGCAGCAGACGACTCAACACCGACGACGGAGCTCTGCGTTCGCTCATGCCATTAATCGGCCAGGCCACGATGCCGCGCGTACGAGTAGGCATGACCAAGTGCGCGCACCGCACGCGGGCCGCTCGCGTAGCACATGCCACCCAGTTTGCGCACCGTGCGCGGGCCTGCGTTTTGTGGGTCGGCTACCGCAAGCTCGGTCGCAATCAAGATTGGTTTGCCAGTCGATTGCGCCAACTCGTGGGCAGCTGTAGCAAATCGTTCGTCTTGCCGCTCGTGGTATTCCACGATGCGCGCCAAGCCGTGCTCGGGATGAAACTCACCTTCGCGCATCAGTCGTGCCTGGTTGGCCTGAATGCCGATGCCCAAATACACCACTGCATCCACGCTTGAAGAGGATGCGAGCACTTCCAGCACCAGCGGGATGGTGTCACGGGTTTCGCCGCCTGCGCAATCAACGGGGTTATTGCGCGACCACCGAGCAACTAGCAAGTCATCTAGTTGTGCCATCACATCGTCGGGCAATTCCGCTAGTTGCAAGATTCCATCGAGGCTCAGTGCATCTGCGGTCACGACACCCCAGCCACCAGCAGTCGTGAGAATTGCCACCCTGTTGCCTCGTGGCAGCGGTGATGTTGCAAAGAATGCTGCGGCGTCGAAAGCCTCTTCTACCCCCGCAGCACGCACAACGCCCAGCTGGCGACACAGCCCCGAGAACACATCGTCGTTCGATGCCAAGGCGCCCGTGTGGCTTGATGCGGCGCGAGCGCCTTCGGCAGACGCCCCACCCTTGAGCAACACGACGGGCTTGCGAGCTACGGCAAGTTCTAGCGCAGTGCGCAATCGTTGACCATCGGTTACACCTTCGATGTAGCTCAGAACGGTGGCCGTGGCCGCATCACGTGACAACCACTCGATGTAGTCGGCTACGTCGACAGCGGCGGCATTACCCGCTGACACCGCACGGGCCACACCCACCCCAGTAGACCGAGCCAAGTTCATGAAACTCGAAACAAAGTTGCCGCTTTGGCTGGCAATCGAAATCGCGCCGGCGGGTGGATACGGTGCCACGATTTGCGCACACAGCGAACTCGGGGTGCTCACGACACCCTGGCCGTTCGGCCCAGCTAGCAACACGTTGGCAGCCTTTGCCGTCTCAACAAGTTGCAGTTCGGCTGCCCGACCACTATCACCGGCTTCGCCGTAACCCGCCGAGGTAATGAAAGCCGCCCCTATGCCACGAGCTGCGCAGTCTTTGAGCAACTGCTCATTCGCACTGGCCGGTGTGCAGAAAAATGCCAAATCAAATTCACCGGCAGGAAGCTCGCTAACCGACTCCACTGTTTGGATGCCGAGCACTGTTTCACGCGCCAAGTTGGTGGCAGCAACCCGACCGCGGTAACCACTGGCCAACAAATTGTGCAAGGAAACGAAACCAAACTTGCCGGGGTGGGTAGAGGCACCCAGCACCACTACCCCGCGCGGCTCGAACAGCGCACGAAAGCCTGCGTCGGCATGGCGCGGAAAAACTGGAATCGCCGTTGATGCTTCTGAGGCTTGATTGTCAGTGTGTACTTCGATGAGCGCATCAACCGCAATCGGCTCGCCTTGCGGAGTAACGATCACAGGATTGATATCAATTGACGCAATGTCACTGCGCTCAATGGCGGTTTGTGCAACCGCATCGATAGTGCGCCAGAGTGCGTCACGGTCCAACGGTTGTTGGCCACGAAACGCACCTAGCAGCGAAGTTGCAGAGAGCGAGTCGAGCATGTCGTCGAGATCTGCGCGCACCAGCGGCGCTACGCGCATCTGTACATCATTAATTGCTTCAGCACTTACCCCGCCTATGCCCACAACAATGACCACACCAAATAGTGGATCGCGCACCATTCCTACCAACAACTCGCGTGAGCCGCTCACATGTTGAGCAACAAGCAGACCAACTTCGCCGTCATCAGCCCGACGCAGCGCCAAGAGGTCCTGCGCCGCTTGTTGCACCGCACTTGCGTCACCAAGACCGACGCGCACCAGGCCACGTTCGCTCTTGTGTGCCAGGCGTTCACCTACCAACTTGACCACTACAGGAAACCCAAAGCGCTGAGCCGCTGCAACTGCCTGTTGGGCGTCTGGCACGATTGCTTCGCCGGCAAACGACGCACCACGAGTCGCTAGAACTTGCTTGGATTCGTGCTCGCTCAGTGTGCGCAAGTCAACCACGGCTTCCAACGGTAGTGTTCCAGCCTCATGCACATCGTTGCAGCACTTTTCGTCGATGATTTTTCCATGCGTCAAGTGGAGGGCCCCTCAACGAGGCTTGACCTCAAAGGTGTGTATTTCTCTCAAGTGGCACCACAACCGCTGCCGTGCACGTTGTCGCCGCACCTGGTGGTACTGATCTATCGTCCAGCAGAGAGCAAAGGTGACGGCGTGCTGCAGGTGGTGTTTCATCCGCCGGGGGTTGCACCAGACGTGTCATCTGGCTTGTCGTCCGGAGCGACTACAGAAGGCACGCCTCCTATGGCCCAACATGCCAGCCCGTTCACCGTTGAGCCTGGCAAATTCACCTATCGCCTGGTGCGCGCCGAACTGCCCATTACTGAATTCGGTCAGGTAATCGCCCACAGTCGAATCGATAATGGTCCATGGCTCGCAGTGCCGCTTACGATCTTGCCGCCGGTCGCCACAAGTTGAGCGTGATCAGCCGAAACAAGTAGCAAACAGCGAAGTTCGGCGTAGCCCTCGCTGGGCAACTATCGTCATCAGCCGTGGCGATTCGTTTGACGAGCGAGCAGGATCGCTTGGCCGTCGCCATGATTCGCGGCTTGGCAATGGATGCACCGCTGGCGGCCAAGAGTGGCCATCAAGGCACGGCGATGGCGTTGGCCCCATTGGCCCACGTGTTGTACAGCCGCATCATGCAGCACGACCCAGCACACCCCGACTGGGCGAGCCGCGATCGATTCATTTTGTCCAACGGTCATGCGTCGATCTTGCAATATGCAATGTTGTATCTCCATGGCTATGGGTTAGAGCTCGACGACCTTCGGGCATTTCGCCAATGGGGTTCTGCCACGCCTGGTCACCCCGAGGCGGGTCACACAGCAGGAGTCGAAGTCACGACCGGCCCACTTGGTCAGGGGTTTGCCAACGCTGTCGGAATGGCTATCGCCGAGCGGCATCTGCGCGCTCGGTTTGGTGCCGATGCGCATAGTCACCACGTGTTTGTCATCGCTGGCGACGGCTGCTTTATGGAAGGCATCAGCCATGAAGCCGCATCGTTCGCAGGTCATCAGCAACTTGACCGGCTCGTCTGTATTTTTGACGACAACAAAGTCACGATTGACGGTGCAACATCACTTACTTGCAGCGACGATGTGGCGCAACGTTTTACTGCCTATGGCTGGAACGTGGTCGAGGCTGGTGATATCGCCGACGATATGGATGCACTCGAGCGTGTGTTGACCGCCGCCAAGGCGCACACCGGTTCACCCACATTGTTGATACTGCGTAGTCACATCGGCGCACCATCACCAGATTTCACCGATGCGCCGGAGGCCCATGGCAACCCATTCGGTGCAGCACACGTGACAGCAACCAAACAGGTGATGGGTATTCCCGACGAACCGTTCTGGGTAGATGGGCCAACCGTTGCGGCAATACGAGCAGCGGCTCGCGAGCGTTGTGCGCCTGCACGTGACGCGAACCTCGCCGCCATCGCCAAATTGGACGCTGATCACACCGCACTGTGGAGCCAAATGTGGAATCGAGTACCTAGCACCGAGTGGAAGTCAGCACCACCGTCGTTCGATGCCACAACCAGCGTCGCCACACGCGTTGCAGTGCAGAAGTCAATCGATGCTTCGCGCGATGACGTTCCAGGTTTGCTCGTGGGCAGCGCTGACCTCACCGGCAACACCGGGGCCAAATTGTCGAGTGCCACTGCCCTATCCGCCGATAACCCAAGTGGCCAACAGATTTATTACGGCATTCGCGAACACGCCATGGGCGCTATCGCCGTGGGGATGGCACTGCATGGTGGTGTTGTGCCAGCTGTTGGAACATTCTTCGTATTTGCCGACTACATGCGCCCCGCACTGCGCTTGGCGGCGTTGTCACAGGCTCGCGTGATTTTCATTTTTTCTCACGACTCGGTCGGGGTCGGCGAAGACGGCCCCACTCATCAACCCGTCGAACAGCTGGCGTCGCTGCGGGTGATTCCGGGGTTACGTGTGGTGCGGCCCGCCGACGCAAATGAAACAGCCCGGGCTTGGCGCAATGCCTGCGATCACTCCGGGCCAACTGCCCTCATTTTGTCGCGTCAAAACACAGCGATTGTGACCAACGGAATGGCAGTGGATCGCGGCGGTGCCGTGGTGCGCGATACCGATACTGCGCCAAAACTTATCTTGATTGCCACTGGCACCGAAGTGGCTCTTGCCGTCGAAGCTGCCGCAGCACTCGCTCAAAATGACATTGCAGTTCGTGTGGTGTCGATGCCCTGCCCAGAGTTGTTTGCCGGGCAAGACCCCACATATCGAGCCCACGTGCTGCCGATTGGTGTGCCAGTGTTGGCAGTTGAAGCAGGTAGCACATTCGGCTGGAGCACGTTTGCTGACGATGCCATCGGTATCGATCGCTTCGGGGCCAGTGCGCCGGGCAACGTCGCGCTAACTCGACTGGGTATTTCGGTAGACAATGTGGTGGCTCGAGCCAAGGATCTGCTCGACGCGTTCGGGGTGTAGCGATGGGCTTATTGCATCGTCTGCACAGTGAAGGCGGCCAGAGCCCGTGGCTTGACAATTTGCGTCGCGGGTGGATCACCAGCGGGCAACTGGCAGCCATGCGTGATCGTGGCGTACGTGGTCTCACCAGCAATCCGACGATTTTTCAAAAGGCAATTCAAGGCTCGGCGGATTACGACACCCAGTTCACCGAACTCGTACGCGACGGCGCCTCGCCTCATGATGCGTATTGGGAACTCGTACTGCGCGACATCGACTCGGCACTGGATGTGTTTGCGCCCGTGTATGCAGATTCAGGCGGCACTGACGGCTTCGTAAGCGTCGAGGTTGATCCGAGCCTGGCCGACGATGCAGCTGGCACACTGCAAGCGGCACGGTCACTGCACGAGCGCATCTCACGGCTCAATGTCATGATCAAGATTCCAGCCACGCCGGCTGGCCTTCCCGCTATTCGCACGATGATTGCAGAAGGTCGCAGCGTCAATGTGACGCTCATCTTTAGCCTCGAGCGTTACGGCGCAGTACTCGAGGCCTATGTGGCTGGTCTCGAAGACCGCTTGGCCAGTGGTGTGCAGAACTTGTCGGTTACTGCCAGCGTGGGAAGTTTCTTTATCTCGCGGGTTGACACCGAAGTTGATCGTCGCCTGAGCGAGATCGGCTCGGATGCAGCCCTGGCGTTGCGCGGCCAGGCAGCCATTGCTCAGGCCCGCCTGGCGTACCAGATGTTTTGCAACACCTTCAGCGGCCCTCGCTGGAACAAGCTGGCCGCTGCGGGTGCACAAATGCAACGTCCGCTGTGGGCTTCAACATCAACCAAAAACCCGGCTTACCGCGACACGTTGTATGTCGATGAACTCATTGGTCCGCACACGGTAAACACGCTTCCCGACGCCACGCTTGAAGCGTTCGACGACCACGGACGCATTGCGCGCACGCTTGATGCTGACATCGCACAGGCCAAGCACGTCTGGCAAGCCATTGCCGATATCGGCGTTGACCACGCTGCAGTGGCAGCACAGCTCGAACGCGAAGGGGTGAGCTCGTTTCAAAAGAGCTTCGATGAGTTGTTGGCGGCCTTGGCCACCAAAGCTGCTGCTCTACGCCTCAGTTGACGGCATTCGCTCAAGCAGGTTGATTGCTTTTTCCACTGCGCGCCGTGCCTGGGTCAGTGCCCGCTCGGCATCCGGACGTTTAGTTTCGCCGGCCCGTGAGGCTTCGCTCAACACGCTGAGCGCGCGATCAGCAATATCTTCAGATGCCGAACGTAACCGCTCGATGATGTCGTCTAAGTCCGCCATGGTGCGGGCTCAGCCACCTTTTTTGCCGGCGCGACGCCGATCTTCAATACTCAACCAACGTTTACGAATGCGAATCGACTTGGGGGTTACTTCCACAAGCTCGTCATCGCCAATCCACTCGATGGCTGTTTCCAGCGTGTGAATCACCGGTGCGGCAAGTTTGACACCATCGTCGTGACTGTGGGTACGAATGTTGTTCTTTTCTTTGGCGCGCACCGAGTTGACCACCATCTCTTCGCCACGAGCACACTCACCCACAACCATGCCTTCATACACCTCGTCGCCAGGCTCAACAAAGAGCGTGCCGCGCATCTGCAAGTTGTCGAGCGCATAGGCAGTTACAGGCCCGATGCGGTCGGCGATCATGGCGCCACCAAGACGGTGCGGCACGTCACCCGCCCACGGCTCGAAGCCAGCAAAGCTTTGGTGAATCAAAGCAGTGCCGCGGGTAACCGTTAACAGCAGTGAGCGGAAGCCGATCAGGCCACGCGATGGAGCCGAAAAGTGCATGATGGTGCGACCCGAGTCGCCTGTGCGCATATCGACAATGCGACCACGACGTGGCGCTATCGCTTGTGTGACTGCCCCAACAAACTCATCGGGCACGTCAACGGTGCCTCGCTCGTATGGCTCGTGTGTTTTACCAGCGACTTCTTTGGTGATGACTTGAGGACGGCTCACTTGCATCTCATAGCCCTCACGGCGCATGTTCTCAATCAATACTGCGAGTTGCAATTCGCCACGACCGGCTACTTCAATGACGTCGGGTGAGTCGGTTTCGAATAAACGAATCGATACGTTGCCGAGAATTTCTCGATGTAGACGATCGCGCAAGTGGCGACTGGTCACATACGTGCCTTCGCGGCCCGAAAACGGCGACGAGTTGACCGCAAAGCTCATGCGCAACACCGGCTCATCGACTTCGAGACGTGGCAGTGGCACGGGGCTTTCGACGTTGGCGATGGTGTCTCCGACGTTCACATCATCGATGCCAGCCAGGATGAACAAGTCGCCGGCCACAATGGTGTCGACTTCCTTGCGGCTAATGCCGACGAACTGCGACAGATTGGAGATACGACGCTTCAGCACTGGTTGCGTATCGCCATCAGGCTTGCCTAGCAACGCAATGGTTTCACCCTTGCGCAAGGTGCCGGCGTGTACGCGACCGATGCCAAGGCGACCGAGATAGTCGCTGGCGTCCAAGTTGGTCACCAGAGCCTGGAGCGGCGCGGTCGCGTCACCCTGAGGTGCTGGGATCGTGTCGAGAATTGCGTCGAGCAACGGCACCAAGTCGGCATCAGGGCCAGGCATGCCGACGCCTTTCATTGCCCTGCCCTCGCGGGCCACTGCCGAGATCACCGGAAAGTTCAAGTGGTGGTCGGCGTGAGCGAGATCCAAAAACAAGTGTTCAACATCGAGCAACACTTCTTCGGGTCGCGCGTCGCTGCGATCCACCTTGTTAATCACCAGCACTACGGGCAAGTTGGCATTCAGTGCCTTTGACAAAACATAACGTGTCTGTGGCAGCGGGCCTTCGGCGGCATCTACCAGGAGCAGTACCCCGTCAACGAGCGCGAGTGCGCGTTCGACTTCTCCGCCAAAGTCGGCGTGACCAGGTGTGTCGACCAAATTGATCTTGACGCCGCGCCACTCGATCGAGGCGGCCTTGGCCAAAATGGTGATGCCGCGTTCACGCTCTTGGTCGTTGGAGTCCATGACGCGTTCGACCAAGTTTTGGTGCGCAGCAAATGTTCCGGTCTGGCGCAGCAATTCATCCACCAAGGTGGTCTTGCCATGGTCGACGTGCGCGACGATCGCGACGTTTCTAAAAAGATCGCTCAGGTGGACGACCCTTCATCTTCGGCGATTTCGCCCTCGTCATCAAAGACCACGCCATACCGCTCGGCGATTGCCGCAAACTCGTCGGCCTCATTCTTTTCTGACTTCTGGGCTGCAATACCGAGGTCTTCAGCGGATGGGCCAGACTGCTTCAGACGGCGCGCTTCTTCAAACCGACGATGACGTCCCTTTTTCACTTGGGGGCTCCGTTGTTACTGACGGAGCCACGAGGGACATCCGCCTAGGCGATGGACATTGGCTAATACTTTACTGGCTGTTGGGCTCTTTGGCAGGGATGAGCCTGAGCCTGCCGTCACCGTCAAACGACAGACCGGTTTCGCCCGCCAGCAGCTTTTCGATGTCGCGGCCAACCAAATCGCGTCGCCAACCCTGCGCCAAGCGCGACTCTCCCCCCGCCAGCAACGCCACGATGTCGCGGTTGGTTGCCACCAATGTGGGATCAATTTCGTGGGTGCGAGCGAGTTCTCCGATCCATGCAGTCACCAGGGTGACCGCTGGTCGCAAGCGCTTCTCAAGCGGGTCGTGTGTATTGGCTTCGATCTCCACCACTCGTTCGCGACCATCGCGCACAGCCGCCAACACCTCCCGCGCGATCGAGCCATTGAGATAGCGCTCATCCACCCCACGCGCATGCGACAACTCTTCGGTAGATACAGGCGCAGCCTGGGCGATACCAACCAACGCCATATCGCTCATCACTCGTCGTAATGGCACGTTGGTGGCCATCGCCCGACGCTCGCGCCAAGCAGCAAGCGCTTGTGCGACACCGCGTGACACACCCTTCAACGCCCGAGCATCTTTGATGCGCAGCCACGCTTCGTCGGGGTTGCTTTCCCCCCAGGGCCGCAGGCGCAGTTCTTCGCAAGCTTGGGCCACCCAATCACTGCGACCAAGTTCGTTGAGCCGAGCGCCGATGCGTTCGTATAGCTGCTCAAGGTATGCCACGTCGCTGCGTGCGTATTCACATTGACTTGTGGTGAGTGGTCGACGCATCCAATCGGTCATGCGATCACCTTTAGACAACATCACCTTCAACTGAGACTGCACGAGTGCTGCCAGTGACGGTGTGGAATAGCCGATGAAGCCTGCCGCCAGTTGCGTGTCAAACATTCGACTCGGCACTTCACCGACTGCGTAGCGCATGACTTCGAGATCTTGTTGCGATGCGTGCAGCAAAGCCAGCCCGGGCCCGCGCAACAAATCTCCGAGGCCCCGCGGGTCGACTGCGAGTGGGTCGATGAGCACGTTGTTGTTGCCCCACTGCAATTGCACGAGGGCCAAGCGCGGAAAGTATGTTCGCTCGCGATGGAATTCGGTATCTAGGGAGTAAATCGATGCAGTAAGTGCATCACGTACCACGTCGGCCAGTGCCGCATCATCGGCAACGAAGTGCTCGGCGATGGTCACACCGGCACCGAGTAGTTCACGCTTGGTCGCCAACCGCGAGGGGGTTGCCCAGGGCCGCGAAACCCATCGTGCCACCAGCCACGTTGATCACGTTGGTGACACCCGCATCGTGCAGGAACTCGCACGCCCGCATGCTGCGGCCGCCAGTTTGGCAAACGACGTACACCGAGACTGGTTTGCGAAACAACTCCACTGACTCGGGCACTAGTCCAAGCGGCACCGAGATTGCGCCTGGCACATGCCCTTCGCGATACTCGTCGGGCTCGCGCACATCTATAACGGCGACGCCCCGCTCTAGCAACAACGCCAGGTCCCCTGCAGTAATTTCTCGTATTGACACGAGCGCCGAGCCTATCTAGCACCACGCAAGGCAGCGGCGATGTCGACCAGCGTTATTTGGTCGTTGATATTCACTGCTTCATCCTCGCCAATGCCCAACCGAGTCACACGCACAGTTGCCGCAGCTCGGTGCACAGCACGTTCACCCTGCTCGTAGGCCGCGCGCAGCGGGGCTAAGGCCGAAACATTGGCTGCCATGATCGACCAGTGGGCGTGCTCTGCATTTGACGAAGCAACGGCAATGTCGAATGCTGAAATACTGTCCCGCTCAGCAGCACCGCCACTCAGCGCAGCAACCAACTGCTGCAGCGTCTGAGTCGTCACTAGTGGTACATCACAACCCAAGATGATTACTGATTCACATTCTCTGTCCCGCGCATACGTGAGCGCCGCCAATATGCCAAGTAGCGAACTGCGCTCAGTGGTGTCGACACCGACAATCGCATCATCCACATGGTGAGCCAACGGATCGAGTGCCGGCCGCCGCTCGCCCCCGACATACGCCAAACAATCCACCGGAACGCTGCGCAAGGTATGTAATTGGTGGTCAAGCAAGCTGACGCCATCCAGTTGTGCGTCAGCCTTGTTTGATCCGAACCGCCTACTTGCCCCGCCAACCAACACCGCGCCGAGGATGGGCAACGCTGTCAGCCTCGCCCGCGCGGGTCAAGCTGCAGCAGAAATTGTTGGCAGCGCACCGCTTCGGCTTCTTCGCCGATGACACCAGCATTCACCGCTAGGCCTTCCAAACATTCCAGAATCCCATGGTTGGAAGGATGCACCCAACGCACATATCCCGACCCACGCCAGCCGTTGGCGCGCAATTGATCTAAACCACGGTGATACCCGACGCGAAACGCCATGTAGGCCTCAATACCCGGCGTGCTATTGCGCCCGAGCGCTGCCCAAGCTTGCAAGCAGGTGGGATACTTCGCAGCAATCGCAGCAACCGCAGCACGACGCTGAGCGGGTTCACTGGCCAAAGCCTGGGCCAACTCGTGTGCGATGTGTGCTTCTAGTGGCGGCATCACAGTTTCGGGTGGGCCGCTGCGCGACATTGAAATCGGCTGGTCACTCATCGGCTTGGTCTCATATGCACACTCTACGAAGGTGGTGCTGGCAGACTTTGCAACGTCATGGATCTGTCATCGTTCAATGCCCAGTCGGCGCGTGATATGTCGCTCATTGCGATGGTGGCGGGTGTCTTTGGGGTGCTATTGGTCTTGAAGTTCGTGTCATCGGTGGTGTCCAAGCTGCTGCTCATCGCGGTCTTTGCCGGTGTTATTTGGTTCGGCTTCACCCAGCGCGACTCGCTATCGGCTTGCATTGCCGAAATTCAGACCCGCGTCGAACAAGGTGACACCAGCGATATCACCTGTAGTTTCTTCGGGCGTGACGTCTCGGTCGAAATCCCGTTCCAGCAGTAAGCCCAAAACTGCCCAGCGAGCCAAGGCAAGTGCCCGCACCAGCGTGTCGGCCCCAACAGTCGACAGCCTCTTAGATTTCTTGCACCGCTCACCCACCGCTCACCACGTGGTGGCAACAGCGGCCCAGCGTTTGCTCGCCGCAGGTTTCACGTGGTTCGACGCCTTGAGCAGCCTGCCTGCAACACAGCAGCCAGTAAAAGGTTTCGTCACTCGCGACGGCGCGCTCGTGGCATTCGCTGTTCCGCACGCGAGCGCGAGTCACTTTCGCGTAGTCGGCGCGCACACCGACTCACCGGGATTACATCTCAAGCCCAACCCAGAGGGTGTGGCCGCCAACTTTGGCACTCTCGAAGTGGAGATCTATGGTTCGCCTCTGCTGAACTCGTGGCTAGACCGCGATCTCAACATTGCCGGCTACGTGGTGCATCGCGATGGCACACAGCGATTGTTCACATCGCCATCGCCGGTTGCTCGGCTTGCCCAACTCGCCATTCATCTTGACCGTGGTGTAAATGAAAACGGCGTCGTGCTCGACAAGCACGCCCATCTGCGACCTGTGTGGCACACCGGTGCTGCTGACCTCAGCGTTCGCGAGCTGGCTGCCAAGTGGGCCGGGGTTGCCGAGCGCGATGTGGTTGCGGTGCACGCTCAGTTAGTGGACCACGAGCCTGCGCGGGTGATTGGCGTTGATCAATCGATGGTCGCAGGCGGCCGGCTCGATAATCAACTGTCCTGTTGGGCGGCAATCGAAGCCGTGTGCAGCACCAGCCGAACCACAGCGAGTGATGCGGGCATTGGCGTGGTGGCATTGTTTGACCACGAAGAAGTGGGCAGCGAGAGCACTACGGGTGCTGCTGGGCCACTCTTGGAGCACATGTTGGAACGCATCGCTCATTCGATTGGCCGCAGCCGCAATGACTACTTGGCGATGTTGCCAGGCTCGTCATGTTTGTCGTGCGACAATGCCCACGCCGTGCACCCCAACTATCCCGAGCGCCATGATCCCAAGCATGCACCGTTTATCAATCGTGGCGTAGCACTCAAGAGCAATTCAAACCAACGTTATGCAACGTCAGCAGCTTCAGCGGTGGCATTTCTTTCTGCTTGCGCTGCTGCGAAGGTTAATCATCAACTGTTTGTATCGCGCAACAGCATGCCGTGCGGCTCAACCATTGGCCCCATTACCGCAACACGGCTGGGTATCGACACAGTAGATGTGGGTGTACCTCAGTTGTCGATGCACTCGGCGCGCGAAGTGTGCGGGGTGCGCGATGCACTTGACCTGCCACGTATCGTCGGCGAATTCTTGCGCGGCTAGAAGCTATTTCTTAAGCGTCACCCACACGGCCACGAGCATCGTCGAACGCAGCCTGCAGCGCTCCAGCCAACTCTGCAGTTATCGCTGCCATCCGCTCGCGATCAACTCGGCTGGTGGTGCTGCGCTCAACAATGATTGGCGCACCGATGGTGAGATGGCACTTGCGCGGCCAAATCATCTTTGAACCTTTGCGCATAACTTTTTCTGATCCGCCAATACCCACCGGCACGATGGGAACACCGCGTTTCAAAGCGACGTAGGCGGGCCCTTCGAAAAGTGGCTGCAAGATGCTGCCACTCTGGCGCGTGCCTTCGGGAAACATCACGAGCGGCTCACCGGCATCGAGCACTGCAACGCAGCGCTTGAGGGCTTCGAGATCGGCGGCACCGCGCGTAACAGGAAACCCACCGAGCAGCGTGAACACTTTGCCGATGCTGCGAATCTTCCAGAGCGAGTCTTTGCCCATAAAGCGAGCTCGTCGGCGGGTGATGAATGACGCCAATGGCGAATCGATGTTCGAGCGGTGCACTGGCGCAATGATGTATGCGCCAGACTTTGGTAAGTGCTCGCGACCGCTAATCGAATACCTAAACCACAGTTTGCAGAGCACCAGCAGCACATCGCGAATCACGAAATACGTGAGGCGGGTTGCTAACGACTGCCCCACCAAGCCTGTTTCGTATTTTGTCATGACGATTTGAGGCGCAGGGTGAGGAGTGTTCGAATGTCAGTAACAATTTGGTCAACGCTGCGATTGCTCGTGTCGACCACAACGGCATCGGGTGTTTGGCGCAGCGGGCTGTCGGCGCGGGTGGAGTCACGTTCGTCGCGTTCGGCAATGGCGCGCGCGATTTCTGCCACGTCTCCCCCGTGCTGAGCAACCCGCCTTTCCGCCCGCACAAGTGGCGTCGCCACAAGATACACCTTCAATGTGGCATCCGGAAAGACAACAGAGCCGATGTCGCGACCTTCTACAACGCCCCCATTGTGATCAGCAATCCATTGACGTTGTCGTAGTCGCATCTCATCGCGCACGACTGAATTCGCAGCAATGTGGCTCACCGCAGCGTCAATTTCAGGTGTGCGAATCGCCGCAGTGGCATCCACGTTGTCCACTTCCAAAGTGTCAGCTGTTTGAACGAATACCACGCTCTGTGCTACTCGACCAACTGCATCAACATCAGTGGCCGAGAGCCCTTTGCGCAGCACCGCAAAAGTGACGCCGCGATACATCGCACCTGTATCGAGATACGCGATGCCCAGATCACGAGCAAGCGCTTTGGCAATCGTGCTCTTACCGGCCCCAGCTGGGCCATCGATGGCGATTACTACGGGCTGCATTACCAACTGGTATCGATCGGACGACCTTCGTCGTATCCCGACGCACTTTGTATCCCAACGATGGCTCGCGAATGCAATTCGGTGACGCTGCGCGCACCCGAATAGGTGCACGACGAACGAACGCCAGCCACGATCTGATCAATGATGTCTTCCACGCCGGGGCGCGCGGTATCGAGATACATCCGCGAGGTGCTGATGCCTTCTTCAAACAATTCTTTGCGGGCACGCTCGACAGCAGTTTCGGTGCGGGTGCGATTGCGCACGGCACGATTCGATGCCATCCCAAAACTTTCTTTGTACAACCGACCGTGGGTATCGCGCACCGTGTCGGCGGCCGATTCGTAGGTACCTGCCAGAAGCGAACCGAACATCACATTGCTGGCACCAGCAGCCAAGCCGAGTGCCACGTCGCGCGGATAGCGCACCCCGCCGTCAGCCCATACGTGTTTGCCCAGATCCTGGGCTGCGCTCGAGCACTCGAGCACAGCAGAAAATTGTGGACGCCCAACACCAGTCATCATGCGGGTGGTGCACATGGCCCCAGGGCCTACGCCAACCTTGACGATGTCGGCACCTGCGTTAATGAGATCACGTGTGCCTTGGGCAGTCACCACGTTGCCTGCTACCACCGGCGTGGCATCAACATGACGGCGCACTTCGCTGACTACTTCCAGCATGCGATCTTGGTGCCCGTGTGCTGTGTCGACGACGATGACATCAACACCGAGCGCGGCTAAAGCCTTGGCTCGCGTCGCCGGATCAGCATTGACCCCAACTGCAACAGCGATAAGCAAATTGCCATTGCGATCAACAGCCGGTTGATAAATCGTGCTGCGTAACGCACCTTTTCGAGTCATGCAGCCGCGCAGCTGGCCATGCGCCGACACCACTGGGGCAAAACTCAGGCGGGCGTCCGTCAAACGCTCGAACATGGTCTGAGCATCAAGCCCATCAGGGAGCGTGAACACTTCGCGACTCATCACGTTGTGAATCTGGGTAAAACGATCAAAACCTGTGGCGTCATGTTCGGTGAAAATACCCACTGGCTGTTGGTCATCGTCGACCACCACCAAGGCACCGTGCGAACGCTTGTGAATGAGGCTGAGGGCCTCGCCAACAGTGTCGTGGCCCGACAAGGTGATGGGTGTTTCATACACCGCATGGCGTGATTTAACGAACGACACGACGGTCGATACCACGTCAAGTGGAATGTCCTGTGGCAATACCACCACTCCCCCACGGCGAGCCACAGTTTCGGCCATGCGACGCCCGGCGATGGCCGTCATGTTCGACACCACAATCGGAATCGTCGTACCAATGGCATCTGGGGTGCGCAGGTCAACGTGCATTCGTGACGACACCGACGACAGACTTGGCACCAAGAACACATCGTTGTAGGTGAGGTCGTAATTCGGTTGACCATTCAAAAACTGCACGCCACACCTCCTCAACGAGCTTTAACCGACTCGCCAAGGCTACTCTTGCCCGCAATGGACGTTACGGACAAGGCTGTTGCCCATCCAATTGGCAATCCAGCTGATGCGCCATCCCAACATCCGGTGCTGTTGGTGCATGGATGGGCTGGATCATTTGCCCACACCTGGCAACGCTCGGGCCTGGTCGATCTGCTTCGTGAATCAGGCCGCACAGTCGTGGAGTATGACCTCCCCGGGCACGGTCGTGCCACCAAGTCACACGACCCAGCCGACTATGGCGATTTGGCCGAGCATCTACGCGCGCACGCAGCACCACACGGAGTCGTGGATGCAGTGGGCTTTTCGCTGGGTGCAATCACCTTGTTGCGCGCATTGACCACGTCGCCACAAAGCTTTGGCACGGTGGTGCTGGCAGGAATTGGCAATGGGGTATTTGAGGCACATGATCCCATCGCTACCGAAAGAATTTTGGATGGTCTTGAAGGTCGCAGTGCACCAGGTGATATCACTGCGCGAATCTTTGGCAAGATCGGCAACGAAGCCGGCAACGATCCGATAGCGCTGGCAGCGGTGCTACGACGGCCGCGACAAGAACCTTTTACGGCTGCCCATCTCGCTCAAATTTCCAACCCAGTCGTTGTTGCGGTCGGGGATAAAGACTTCTCACACCCCGCTGATGCGTTGGCTGCAGCATTCACTCAGGGTCGCCTGGTGGTGCTGCCGGGCATTGACCATTTTCGAACCCCCGAATCATTCGAATTCATCGATCTGGTGATGTCACTACTCGCTTAGCGTGAGCCCACCAATGAGCAACGTGCAGATTGCCAACGAAGCCGGCATCACCGCGGCAGTCGCTGCGCTGCGCCGGGGGCAACTCATCGGGCTACCGACCGAAACGGTGTACGGATTGGCTGCCGATATCACCCACGACGCCGCACTCAGTGAAATCTTTCGGGTGAAGGGTCGCCCCAGCAATCATCCGCTCATCGTGCACATCGCCGACATCGCCCAGCTCGATGACGTGGCATCGTATGTAAGCCCGGCGTGCCGAGCATTAGTTGACCACTGCTGGCCGGGGCCGCTCACTGTTGTGGTGCCTGCAGCGCCGCACGTGAGCCGAGTCGCTACTGGCGGGCTTGACACCGTGGCAGTGCGGTTGCCATCCAGTCGTGCAGCCCAGGAAGTCATCGCGCGACTGGGTAATGCAGTGGCGGCGCCATCAGCAAATCGCTTTGGTCACGTCTCACCCACCACCGCACAACATGTAGCGCATGATCTGGGCGATGACGTTGCAATAGTGCTCGATGACGGCCCCTGCGAGCTCGGTGTGGAATCCACCATCGTGGATTGCACCAAGCAACAGCCCGAGATTCTGCGCCCTGGGTCAATCACCCCCGAAGCAGTGCGCCGCATTTTGGCCGCAGCGAAAATCGAACTGGCCTCTGGTGTGTCTGGCCCCTCACGTGCGTCGGGAATGTTGGCTCGCCACTATGCCCCGCTGGCCACGCTCGTGTTACACGAACAGCAAGCGATCGTTCCGCAAGACGGCTCCCCTGTTGTGGATTGTGCCACTGACCCAATTACCGCCGCCCATGACCTGTACGCCAATTTGCGCCACCTTGACGCGCTTGGCCATCGTGTCGTACACGTGATCATGCCTCGGGCCGAGGGGGTTGGTTTTGCCCTACGTGACCGGCTCAAAAAAGCCGCCACTGCCTTGTAGCCTGCCCTTACCCAATACGGACGGTCAGATGCCGTCCAACTCCTAGGGGGAGAAAATGAAGAAAAGCAACATGCGTCGTTTCGGCGCGCTGCTTGCAACTGGAGCACTTGTGCTCGCAGCTTGCGGTGGCGACGACGATGCGACCGAGGATGTCACTGAGGAGTCTGAAGAATCAGCTTCAGACTGCGCAGTTGACACCCTCAACATCGGAACCATCCTTCCGCTGACAGGTTCACTCGCGTTCCTTGGACCACCTGAAGTGGCAGCCTCGGGTTTCGCAGTGGAAGACATCAATGCAGCCGGCGGCGTGCTCGGAAACCAGGTTGTCATCAACCAGGGTGACTCGGGCGACGCAACGACTGACACCGCCAACACTGAAGTCGACCGTCTGCTTGCAGCCGGCGCCCAAGTGATCATCGGTGCAGCTTCGTCTGGTGTTTCGTTGACCGTGATCGACAAGATCACCTCAGCTGGCGTGGTGCAATTCTCACCAGCCAACACCTCGCCAACCCTCACCACGTACGACGACAACGGCCTGTACTTCCGTACGGCTCCGTCGGACTTGCTCCAGGGTCGCGTGTTGGCCAACCTCGTCATTGAGGAAGGTGCAACTTCAGCCGCAGTGCTGTACCGCAACGACTCCTATGGTGTCGGTCTTGCCGAGTCTTTCAAGGCAAACTTTGAAGCTGCTGGCGGAACCGTGCCAGAGTTCATCGAGTACGCCGAAGGAACCGAGAGCTTTGACGCCGAAGTCGACCAAGTTGTGGCTGCTAACCCAGACGCAGTTGTGATCGTTGGCTTTGCCGAAACTGGTCCGATCCTTAACACCATGCACGAGCGTGGCGTTGGCCCAACGGCCAAGGCTGTATACGGAGTGGACGGCAACATTGCCGGTCTCGACCAGTTGGTCTCGGATGTTTCCATCCTGGCCGGCATGAAGGGCACCACCCCATCAGTTGACCTCGCCTCCATCAGTGACTTCGTAGCGAAGCTTGATGCTGCCGGTGTTGATGGCGTGTACGACTACGGCGCAGAAACCTATGACGCAATCGTGATCTCAGCACTTGCTGCTGAAATTGCTGGTTGTGCCGATGGCGTTTCGATCGGTGCTCAAATCAATGGCGTGACCAAAGACGGCGAGAAGTGCACCGATTTCGCATCGTGCCTCTCACTCGTTCAGGCCGGAACTGACATCGACTACGACGGTCTTGGTGGACCGTACGAGTTCGTCGATGCCGGTGAGCCAGCAGCAGCATCGTTCCGCATCATCACTTATGGTGCAGCCGGTGCAGACTCCTCGCTAGACAAGTACGTCTTCGCGAGCTGAGTTCGTCTCAGAAAAAGAAGGCCCCGCCCGGGAAACCGGGCGGGGTTTTTCTTTTGGTAGCCCCAACTCGCGTTATGTCGCGAGGGTGCCGAGGTATAGCTCGATGACCTTGGGGTCGTGCAATAACTTGTCGCCTGTATCCGTGTAGGCATTGGTGCCTTGATCAAGCACATACCCGCGATGACAGATCTGCAGACAACGACGCGCGTTCTGCTCCACCATCACGACCGATACGCCCGCCTTGTTAATCTCGCGGGTGCGCACAAAGACCTGATCTTGCAACACTGGCGACAAGCCGGCAGATGGTTCGTCGAGCAAAATGATCTCTGGGTTCATCATGAGTGCGCGACCCATCGCCAGCATTTGGCGCTCGCCGCCAGATAACGAACCGGCGCGTTGCGAGCCACGCTCGGCCAGACGCGGAAACATGCTCTGGACGAAATCTGCTCGTTCGCGAAACTGCTTGGGCTTTAGGTAGATACCCATCTCCAAGTTCTCCAAGATGGTGAGCGAGGGAAACACGTTGTCGCGCTGCGGCACATAGCCAATGCCGCGCTCCACAAGCTCGTGGGCGTGTAAACCCACGATTGACTCACCGCGATGCGTAATCACACCCGACTGCACGCTCAACAAGCCGAACAATGCTTTGAGCAAGGTGCTCTTGCCAGCCCCGTTCGGGCCGATGATGCCTACTATCTCGCCGCGATGCAACGACAACGAACAGTCATTGAGAATATTTACCCCAGGTGTATAGCCCGCTGTAACCCCCTTGGCTTCGAGCAAGACTTCAGCTGTGGTGGGGTCGGTGGTCATGTCAGTTCTACCTGCGAGAGATCTTCGCCATGGTGGGCACCAAGATAAGCGTCCACAACAGCCTTGTTGGTTTTAATCTCCGCTGGGGTGCCTTGGGCGATTATGCGACCCTCGGCCATGACCACTACCCAGTCGGCGATCTCTTGCACTACATCCATATTGTGTTCGACAAATATCACGGTGCGACCTTCACCTGGCAAAGCCTTGATGAGCTCGAGCAAACTCTGAGCCAGAGCCGGGTTGACACCCGCCATCGGTTCATCAAGCATCACCAAGCGCGGGTCGGTCATAAGGGCACGGGCCATTTCCAATAATTTGCGCTGACCACCCGACATGGTTCCTGCATACTCATCTCGCATGTGGGTGAGGTTAAATCGCTGCAAGATTGCATCGGCACGCTGCTCAATGTCTTGTTCCTGTTTAGTCCAATAGCCCGGAATAAGAGCGGCCCAAAATTTTTCTCCCCGCTGATTCAGGGCGCCGAGTTTCATATTTTCAATTGTCGATAACTTGGCAAGTGCTTTGGTCAATTGAAATGTACGCACCATCCCCTCGGCGGCAAGGCGATGCGGCGGCGTGCCAGTGATGACCTTGCCGTCGAACTGAATTTCGCCTTCGTCTACTTGATCAAACCCGGTCAGCAGATTAAAAAACGTGGTCTTGCCCGCCCCATTCGGCCCGATCAGCGCTGTGATCTTGTTGCGGCGGATTTCGAGTTGGTCGACATCAACTGCCCGCAGACCCCCGAATGTCTTGACCACTCCGGTGGCGACAAGGATTGGTTCGTCAGCGACTGTCAAGGGCCATCTCCTCACGTGAGCCAAAGATTCCCTGCGGTCGGAAGCGGGCCAGGAGCATGAGCCCCAATCCAACCAAGATGAAACGCAACATGGCGATATTGAAATCCGAGAGCTGCACGGTGTCTTCCAGGGTGGAGCGCAGATCGGGCGGTAGTTGGCGCAAAGTATTTTCGATGAACACAATGAGCGTCCAATAAATAGATGAACCAATGATTGGCGACCAGACCCGCCCAGGCCCACCAATAATGAGAATCGTCCAAATGGTGAACGTAATGACCGGATTGAATGTGTCGGCTTGCACCGACGCCTTTTGAATCACCTGTATTACTCCGGCGACCGCTCCAATCATGCCACCGAGCATCAGCGATTGCATTTTGTAAAAGTACGAGTTCTTGCCCAGCGCACGTGCTGCGTCTTCGTCTTCGCGAATTGCGCGCAGGGTTCGGCCCCACGGTGAGCGCATCAGTTGGCGCACCATCAAGGTGATCAAAATCAGAAGTGTCCAGCCGACCATCAATACCCAAACGTCACGCCCCAAGTACTTAAACGGCCCAAACGAGTAGAACTCACCCAACTCAAACGGGCTCAAGTCATAGAACGGCCCAGCAAATTGATTGACGCCCTCCACCCCACCAGTGATTGGCCGCATCACCCGTGAGCGGGCGAGCAAGCGAATGGTCTCCGACGCAGCGATGGTGACCAGCGCTAGATAATCAGCCCGCAACCGCAGGGTGGGCAGTCCCAAGAGCAACGCGAGTACACCGGCATAGACGAACGCAAAAATGATGCCTACCCAGAAGTTCCATCCCAGCCAAAACACCGACACGCCCACGCCGTAGGCGCCAGCGGCCATAAAGCCCACCTGGCCGAAATTCATGAGCCCCGTGTAACCAAAATGCACGTTGAGCCCCACTGCGGCCAAGGCATAGACCACTACTTCGGGGCCAATCATGGCCGAAAACGACCGCTCGAAAATAAAGCCCCAGTCCATGTCAGCCAATCCGTTGTTTCTGGCCGAGGATGCCTTGCGGTCGAAGGAGCAAAGCCAAGATCAGCATGACGAGTGCGGTCATGTTCTTGAGTTCGGTATCGATGATGAGCGTCGACCAGTTGATGGCGATACCCACCATCAACGCCCCCACGAGTGCGCCGTACGACGTGCCGAGCCCGCCCAGTGTCACTGCGGCGAAAATGAGCAACAAGATGCGAGCACCAATATCCCACTTGACGGTGTCGAACCCGAAGAATGTGCCTGATAGTGCGGCCAAGGCCCCGCCGAATATCCACACTTGGGCGATCACTCGCTCAACATTGATGCCCGACGATTCGGCCAAGTCGCGGTTGTCGGAAACCGCCCGCATGGCACGACCAGTGCGAGTGCGGCCGAGACCGATGCCCACTGCAATCAGAATGATGATCGATACCACCATCGCTGTGGCATCACGACTGGTGAGTTCCATACCCAAGAACGAGTTGGCTCGTTGGGCTGCATAATCTTTGTAGACGCGATACCGACTACCAAAGAAGTAGACGAAGACATATCGCAAAAAGATCGCTAAGCCGATGGTCATAACCATCTGAGCGAGTAGCGACACGCCAGCGTTACGGGATGGGCGAAACACCACTCGGTTGAGCCCGTAACCCAATACGCCTCCCATTACCGCTGCCAAAGCAGTAGCAATGATGAAATTGACGCCGGCACCGAATGGTGCTGGCCAGCCAGCAAGAAATCCGAACGTGCCGACTAGGCCGTAAATATTGAAAAAATATGCCATCAGGGTGCCCCAGGTGATGAGTTCAGCGTGGGCGAAGTTCACCAGGCCCGTAGTGCCAAAGATGAGCGACAACCCAATCGAGGCCATTGCCAGATACAAGCCCAGCTTTAAGCCTTCAAGCGTGAGCTGGCTCACGCGACGCACCGAGAACTTGCTCTCGGATGTTGCGGCCACGGTGTCACCGGTAACCAACGGAAAAATAATCCGTTGGTCGGCGTTTTCACTCACCTTGACCACCAAATTGGCGCGCGACGGATCTTTGAGTGTTACCCCATCGGGCAACGTAGCCGTATTCAGCGTGATGGAGTATTCGCCCGGGCTAGAGACGGGAATACGGAAATTGCCGTCCTTGTCGGTGGTGTCTCCCCCAACATCGTCAATGGAGAGCTCGACTCCTTCGATAAACACCTTTGCGCCCGTGGCATCGGTGTATTGCAGCGTGCCTATGACGCCTAGGTCTTCTTGTACCGCTTCCACCAACGCTGCACTTTGGCCAGCCCCGCCGACCAGCCCGAAGCCTGCCCCGAGCGCCAAGCCCAAGGCCAAGCGCACAGTCCAACGGCTTTTTGGCATCCTCATAGTGTGCCACAACTTCCAGCCGGGAGCCTAAGGAGATCGCTGCGAATGAAGGCCTATGAATTATTGCGCCACGGCTTTGACCTGCGCTTGGGCGACCAGATTCAGCGCTGCCAACCACACAGCCACACTGCCAGCAATGTGAATCGCAACGAGCACAATCGGCACGCCGGTGAAATACTGCCAGTAGCCGACCCCACCTTGCAGAATTGCCAATAGTAAAAAAATCTCCCAGGCAGCGGTGATATGGCGATGCACTCGAGCCTCGCGCCACAGGGCTACTCCCAACCAGACTGCTGCGCTCACGGTCGCAATCACCGACACACTGTGGATTCGAGCGGCAACGGTGAGAGCCACGTCAAATCGACGCGCCAGTTCGTCGCCCGCATGAGGGCCAGAACCAGTCACCACCGTTCCCGTCACTATTGCAATGCTGGTGAGAGTCAATACATATCGGGCAAGTGCCGCAACACGTGTCTCTCTGCTCAGCGACCAACTATGTCGTGAAGTGAGCTTGAGCCACCAGTCGCAGACTTCTTGAGCACTGTTGCTGGCAGCAGGAATGCCGCGAACCAACCAAAATGCCCACGTCATTAACACAATTGATAACAAAAAATGGCCCAAGTTGGACAGCGGATGCAAACCAGTAAGCACCACGATGCCTCCGAGCACCACCTGCCCCACCACCCCAAGCACCATCAACCCAGCCAGCCGAACCAACCGCGCACTGCGGGGGCGTACGGCAAAAGCAGCCGCCATCGCGGCAATAACACTGGCGGCTACTACCCCAGTGAACAAACGGTTGACCTGCTCGATCGCAGCATGTGGGCTGGAGACATCGACGAATCGCTCTTCATTGCAGGCCGGCCAATCAATGCAGCCCAGGCCCGAGCCCGTGAGTCGCACCAGCGAGCCCGTAATGATGATCACATACAACGAGGCAAACGCCACCCAAGCGATCACGCGGTACCGTCGCAAAGTAAGCCAACCGGTCTTGATCTCAGGTGTTTCAAGCGACATCACCTGAGACGCTACGCAATCGTTGTTATGTCTGCACATTGCTAAGGATGAGCTGTTCGTGAGTATTGTCACCACGTGAAGAAATACGCCGTGGAGACCCGCCGAGTGGAGATTCTGGAAGCCACATGCGAGGTGGTAATCGAGCGAGGTTTCGCCGGCACCCGCATCGCCGATGTTGCCAAGCGGCTCAATGTGTCAAACAGCCTGATTCACTATCACTTTGACAGTAAAGAAGCTTTGCTGGCTGCCGCCTTCGAATATTACGCCCGCAAAGATTTGTCTGAAATGGAGCGCGATATTGAACTCGGTCAGTCCGCCACGGCGCAACTGTGGCGCTTGATTGAAAGTTATGTTCCCGAAGGTAGCGATGACGTGGAATGGATGCTGTGGATTGACGCCTGGGGTGAGGCGCTGCGTAACCCCTTGATGAAAAGCATTAGCCAGCAGCTTGACGAGCAATCAATCGGATTTCTCGAACGGGTGCTACGACGTGGCAATGAAACTGGTGAGTTTCGCTGTGACCAGCCGCGAATCTCAGCCATGCGAATCACTGCACTTATTGACGGGCTCGCGGTGCAGTTCGCGGCTCATGAAGGTGTAGTCAAACGCAAAGAACTTATGCGCACACTGCGGGCACTAGCCGCATTCGAAACGGGCTTGTCCCCTGACGATATTCGAGATGGCAAACGCAGCAGCCGTCCAACGTCGACACGAGTAACCGCACCTGCTGTGGCCCCAGTTGGCACCGCGCCGACTGCGTTAACGGATGCCGCGCTGCGACATCTGGTGGCCACCATTGCCGATGCACAACTGCGCGGGGACGTCAGCACGTGGATCGCCTCATGGACTGCTGCTGGAGAGATTCAGATGCATGATGCCAGCACAGCCAAGGGCGTCGACCAGCTCGCAGATGTGTTTGCCAAGCACTATGCCGCAGATCGCTGGACGCTCCAGAGCCCCGAGATTGTGTTGTTTGTCGTCGATGAAGCAGGCGGTACGGCCAGCGGACGGATCACCGTGACCGAGCGTTTTCAGCGCCGCAACGGTGCCGTTGGAGCTCGGATCGCCACCTTGCACGATCGCTATGAACGAGGCCCGGC
>ERZ889217.268-NODE-268-length-34369-cov-20.629131_pt1 | contig 34369 bp, 38 predicted proteins | sample MGYA00521098_ERZ889217 | MGnify/ENA primary metagenome ERZ889217 (study PRJEB32303, sample SAMEA104408613) | aquatic metagenome | biome: Brackish water; feature: Pelagic; material: water | place: Baltic Sea | collected 2014-06-10T22:04:00 | depth 2,362 m ... | reverse complement strand
ACCCCGATATTCGAGCTTTGTTACGCATCGCAGTTGTCTGGAATATTCCGGTGGCTTGCAACCGAGCAAGCGCCGATTTTATTTTAAGTTCGCCTCTTCTTGGTGGCGTTTATCAACGACGCGTGCCGAAGTATTAGGACGCTTGCTTAATTAGTGCGAGGCGGTGGCGGTGGTCCAAAACGATTTTCACCCGAATCGCCGCTTCGCAACACCAGAACCAAATTATAAATTGGCACCAAAATAAACCAGCCCACGCGATCGACATCGTGCACGCGACGAATTGCAACCGCAATCGACGGCAAAAGTGTGACGAGCGAACCTAAATTGCCGAGCGAATCGTTGACTGACGAGAGCAGAATACTCAGAATCACGGTGAACAAAGCCCACCACCAATATTCGGCGCGCGATGAGCGACCTTTGAAGTTTGTATAGTTCTGAAACCCAGAACGAATTGCAGTTTGAAAGTTCATGGCTTCTTAATGCTAGTTACTCTCCGCCAGCGGGCTTTGGCTCTTTTGGTAGAGCTAGTACTCGCTCGCCAACAATGTTGCGTTGAATCTGGCTTGTGCCACCCCAAATTGTTTCTGAGCGAGAGAAGAAAAAACTCGACATCATCGGCGATGACGGGTAGTTAGCCCTTCGCTTGTCACGCAACGCACCCGGCCAAGTGCCAGATTCGGGACCAGTGTCAACAAGCATCGAGTACGGTCCGTAAATGTCTAGCGCGAGTTCCATCGCGCTTTGATGCATCTCTGACCAAAACATTTTGTTACTCGCACCAAGTGCCATCACACCAAAATCTTTTGTGCCCGCAAGAGTTGAGCCCAATGAGCGCAAACCATTGAACCGCAAGATTTGTATCTTTGCGTAATACTGCATAAGTCGTTGACGAATTGATGCGTCGTTGATTTTGCCATTCGCTTTGGCCTGAGCGACAAACAATTTATATTCTTCTTCAAATCGGCGGTACCCAGTTGTCGCGCTCATTCCGCGCTCGAATGCAAGTGTGCTGTTGGCGACCTTCCAGCCGTTGTTGATGCCGCCGACAACATTGTCTTTCGGGCAACGCGCGTCGGTGAAGAAAACTTCACAAAATTCTGCCGTGCCATCTGGTTGGGTAATACCGCGCACTTCAATGCCAGCTTGTTTCATGGGCACCAACAAATACGAGATGCCTTTGTGTTTCGGCGAATCTTTATCAGTTCGAGTGAGCAAGAAGCAATAATCTGCGTGATGACCTTGAGTTGTCCAAACTTTTTGTCCGTTAATCACCCATTCGTCTCCGTCGAGCACAGCAGTCGTTTTGACGCTGGCGAGATCGCTGCCACTGTTTGGCTCGCTAAAGCCTTGGCACCAACGCATTTTGCCGCTCAAGATCTTCGGCAAGAATTCTTTTTTCTGTTCTTCTGTGCCCCACTGCAAAAGTGTCGGGCCAACGAGTGTGTCACCAAAAAAATCTGCCCGCATCGGTGCACCTGCGTTGGCGAATTCTTCAGCGAGCACCACACCCTCTAACGTGCTCAATCCTTTGCCACCATATTCTTTTGGCCAGGTTGCACAAATCCATCCACCGGCAAACAACTTGTCGGGCCAAGAATCATTGAATGCTTTGCGCTCAGCGGCGGTCATTTCATAACTTTTGTCAAACCAACGCTCGGGCAAGTTGTCTTTCAACCACTGACGTACTTCTGCTCGACGGGCTTCGGCCTCAGGGGTATATGTCAACATAATTACATTGTTACCGTTTTTCGTGTCACAAGTCCACTTGAGTCAATGAGAATTTCGGCTCACTCACTAGGCTTGCGGGATGGTCGAAGTCGCCGAGCGTTGGACGCACCAGTGGAAAGAACTCTACGAAGAAGTAATCAACACTGGCTTGTGCACGGGATGTGCTGCTTGCGTTATTTCTTGTCCGCATGATGTGATCGGCTATGAACACGAAGAGGGTAAGTACAAACCATTTCACTTAGAAGAAGATCTTGGTCTTGATAATTGTGGTCACGGCGAAAAAGGTTGCACAAGTTGCACACGAGCCTGCCCACGGTTTCGCGCGTGGGAGCCCGAGGCTGACATGCACTTGTTCGGTCGCCAACGCAAAGACGAAGAAATGTACGGACAATATCGACAACTGTTGATGGTTCGAGCCGCCGACGAGCAGACTCACAAAAAAGGACAAGACGGTGGATTCGTCGGTGCGATGTTGATCTGGTTATTGAAACATGACTACATCGACGCTGCGTTGACAAGTTTTGTCGAGGGTGATGGCTCATCTTGGAAGGCTCTGCCGGGTCTTGCTCGCACTCCAGAAGAAGTGCTCGCGTCTTCAGGAAGTCGCTATACATATTCGGCCAATACTTTGGCGATTCGTGATGCACAAAAAGAGGGGTTAAATCGTCTTGCGCTTGTGGGCATGAGTTGTCAATCATCAGCGTTGCCCATCATGTGGAAACGCAAAGCCGGAAAGATCGGCAAGCCATTTTTGTTCAATATTGGTTTGCTATGTTCGAAAACTTTTGATGATGCAATTTTTGAAGAACTGTTCTTGGCGAAATACGGTTTGAAAAAAGAAGAAATGATCAAGATGAACATCAAAGGCGTCTTCCAAATTTGGATGCGCGACGGCTCGTATCACGAAATTGACCTCAAAGAATGTCACAAGTGGACACGCGAGGGTTGCAAGATGTGCCCAGATTTCGCTGCCGAGCACGCAGATATTTCAACTGGTGGCATCGGTGAAGATAACGACTGGACACTCTGTGTGGTGCGAACTGAATTGGGCGAAGAAGTCATGACCCGAATGATCAAAGATGGCTCAATTATTGCTCGTCCTGCTGAGACAGATGCGACGGCGATGAAACTGTTGCGGTTGTTGAGCATCGTAAGCCGTCGACGCTGGCCAGAGTTTGCCAACAAGGCTGTCAGTGTTGGTGTGCCCGCGCCCAAGAAAAAAGCTGACGGCACTTTGCCTGCGGCTCACTAGCGAGCGTCAACAGGCTACAACTTCATGGATGCTGGTTTACTGCGTGATGCTTTAACGCTGATCGCTGGCGTTGCAACTGGTTTGATGTCAGGAACTTTTGGCGTGGGCGGTGCAGTTATCTCTACCCCTGCGATACGCGCACTAGGTTGCTCGGCCGTTCTCGCCGTTGGCACAACCCTGCCGTCGATTTTGCCTGGGGCCATCAGTGGCTCTTGGCGATACCGGCACGGCGAATTGATTCAATGGAAAGTTGTCGCGTTTACCGCACCCAGTGGCATAGTTGCGGCAATTCTCGGCGCATGGGTTTCGCCACGCGTACCTGGCGACGGCCACTTGCTGATGGTGCTCACCGCATTGTTGCTGATGTGGAGTTCGATCAACATGATTCGAAGTGTCAAACCGACTGAAGTGGGCGTGACCCCTAAAGCAAAAACCAACCTGCGAAACTCACAAAGTTTTTTGGCGACTCTGACTGGTCTTGTGGCTGGTTTACTTTCTGGTTTACTCGGTGTCGGTGGCGGCATCGTGATGGTGCCACTCTTTCGGCGCTGGCTCAAACTGCCAATGAAAAATGCCGTCGCAACTTCATTGATCTGCGTGGGCGCCTTTGCGATACCGGGCACGATCACCCACGCAATCGAAGGCGGTATCGAATGGCGATTCGCAAGTTGGCTAACTCTTGGTGTTGTTGCTGGCGCGCCATTCGGGTCGAAGTTGGCGCTCAAGATGAGCGACAAAAAGCTTCAGCGCGTTTTCGGTTTGTTTTTGGCTGCGGTCGCCGTGGTCTACGGCGGCGGCGAACTTCTGGCTTTATAGTTTGAGCCAACTAGCTTTAGCGCGCTAGTTCTTGCGCGGTTTTGAAAATACTGTCAAACATTTTTTCGGTGAGTTTGCCTGTAAATGTATTTTGTTGACTCGGATGATATGAGCAGATGATTTTATATTTTGTGTGAGCAACGACAACGCCGTGACCGAACTTGGGTCTCGGGCGAATCTCTAATTCATCGCAGATTGCTTGAAACGAAAAAGATCCCAGGCAAATTATCACCTTGACATTGGTCAGGAGTGCGAGTTCTCGTGTGAGAAATGATGAACATTTTTTGCGCTCAGCGGGTGTCGGCTTGTTGGCAGGTGGCGCGCAGCGAACTGCCGATGTGACCCATGCGTTGCGCAAAGTCAAACCATCTGTCAGCGAAATCGATTCTGGTTGCGACGCCAAACCGGCTTTATGCATCGCGCGATACAACCAGTCACCACTGCGATCACCAGTGAATACTCGACCAGTGCGATTTGCGCCATGCGCGCCAGGAGCCAAACCTAGAACTAAAACTTGAGCCTGCTTATCGCCGAAGCCAACAATCGGTTTGCCCCAGTAAATTTCTGTCACATACGAGGCACGCTTTTCGACCGAGACTTTTTCACGCCATTTAACAAGGCGTGTGCACTTGTGGCAATCAATAATTTCTTTCGCTAAATAGTCAAGTTCATCGCGTTTGCGCACAACACGAGATTATGCGGTGTGCCGATAGTTTGAAGATCTACGATGACTCGCAAAAAAACTCACGCCCCGAAGTCGACGCTGATAATTATGGTTCGGCACGGCAAAACGCCAAGTACGGGCAAGTTGTTGCCTGGTCAGGCAAAAGGTCTTCACCTCAGCGATACGGGCAGGCAAGAAGCCGAAGAGGTTGCGCAACGGCTTAGCAACCTTAAAAATGTCTCTGCGATTTATGCCTCGCCGTTAGAACGAGCACGCGAAACAGCCGCACCGACCGCCAAACTTTTGAAGAAGAAAGTGATCATCGAAAAAGGTCTGCTTGAATGTGATTTTGGCGACTGGACAGGCAAAGAACTCAGTAAATTAATGAAACTTCCCGAGTGGTCGACCGTTCAACGCGCTCCAAGCATATTTCGATTTCCAAAAGGCGAAAGTTTTACCGAGATGCAAACTCGAATGACGACAACACTCGATGCACTGCGCGCTAAACATCAAGGTGGCGTCGTGATTTGTTTCTCGCATGCCGACCCGATCAAAGCCGCGGTCGCCCACGCAATGGGCACGCATCTTGATTTGTTTCAACGCATCGTGATCAGTACCTGCTCTGTTAGCGCTATTTCATATTCGGCGTTTGGGCCGGTAGTGCTGACTGTTAATTCGACAGGTGGCGATCTATCTGAATTGCGGATGTCGTGAGTTCGTACTACGAATTTGATGCAACTGATGCGTTTACCACTGGAGCACTCGGTGAACCAGGCCAGCGAACATTCGTGTTGCAAGTGCGTGCCGAAGGTCAGCGAATCACAATAAAGTGCGAGAAAGAACAAGTTGCGGCGATGTCTGAATACTTGCGCAAACTTCTGGCAGACGCGCCCGATGTTTCACAGCGACCAATTAAAGACGCGATGCAACTGTCAATGCCTGTTGTACCTGAGTTTGTGCTTGGCACAGTCGGCTTGGCATACGACTCAATAAGCGATCGGTTGGTTATCCAATTAGACGAAATTGATATTGCCTCAGACGACGAGAACGACATCGAAGACAATGATCAACAAGATCTTTCAAGAATTCGTGCCAACATCACCCGTGGGCAGGCTGCGGCGTTCTGCGAACACGCAGACGGAGTGATCGCATCTGGTCGGCCGACTTGTGTTTTTTGCGGTCGGCCGATCAACAAAGATGGCCATTCGTGTCCGCGAATGAATTAGATCGTTCTTCAGAAATAATCAGTCACTTGCTTCGCGGCGAGATGACTATTGAAACGCGCATGCCTTACAGCAGCAACGCAACTTTTCTAGTTTCAATACTTGATCAAGATAAAACTCTCAAGGCAATTTACAAGCCGATGCGCGGAGAGAAGCCGCTTTGGGATTTCGAACCAGGTTTACATCGTCGCGAAGTAGCGGCGTACCGCTTAGCAGAAGCAATGGGTCTGCACTTTGTGCCGCCAACTATTTTGCGTGATGGCCCGCACGGCGAAGGCTCGGTGCAACTTTTGATTGAAGCCGACCCAGATGATCATTATTTTACGATCTTTGAACAGCGTCAAGAACTGCACGATCAATTTCGGGCTATATGCGTTTTTGACATCGTGGCAAACAACACCGACCGAAAATCTGGCCATGTATTGGTAGACAAAGATTCGCGCGTTTGGGGAATCGATCACGGTTTGTGCTTTGCCCAGGACTTCAAAATACGAACAGTCATCTGGGAGTTCGGCGGCGAGGAAGTATCTGAAATTCTGCTAGAGACAGTCGAACCACTAACTCAAACAGTGCCTCTCGAAGTCGCAACTTTGCTCAGCGAGCAAGAAGTTATCGCTGTCACCGAGCGAGCCAAATGGCTGCTAAACGGCGCACGGTTTCCGGTTGACCCATCAGGTCGCCACTACCCTTGGCCCCTCGTCTAAATGTGAATTTAGTTATTGAGTTTTTTGGCAAGCACTTCATCAACTGCATCTAGCAGTCGTTGCGCATAACTGTGCTCGTCGACAAAAATATTTTCACCCGAATTATCAGGTTCTATACGCCGCGGGTTTGTCAAAAAGTCAATCAACAATCGCTCTAACTCATTTTCATCTTCGGCGATAAACACGCCAGTTGTGGTGCGCAACCCGCGTAAATGTTCGTAGCCCGATAAGTTGCACCACTGCGAACTGATCACTGCATCTTTTTTGAAGGCCGGCAAGATTACTGGTACACCCCTGGCTCGAGAGTCAACTATCGCCGAGGTTCCCTCTGACACAACTACCACCGCCGAGTTGAGTAAGTCGCAGTATCTAAAGTAAGCCGAAGAGACATCATCGAAAGAAATGCTCTGGGCACGATGCGACATGCCCCGCTTGATGTCATCGTCAAGTTCGATTTGACTATGCGCCTTGACAAACTCGTTCATAAAATTCAAACTGTTTGAATCGCCAGTCGGGTATGGGCGCCAAATTGTCTTGATTTGATTCGTTGGCTGACTAATTCGAGAAAGTGCTTCGCTGACACAGTTAAGCCATGGTGCTGAACTTGACGAGTCAGCGGTACTGCCAATGAGCACTAAGTTTTTGGGCTGGCTCGTCGCGACGATTGTCTTTTTTGCACCAACCTCAACACTGCCGATGGCGATTATCGAAGTTGCCGGCATCTTGTGCATGCGCGAACAAACTTCAACAAGTTGCTGGTTGTAAACCAGCATTCGAGTCGGCTTTTTTACCAACGGGCTCTTAGAAGATGCATTATCCCACTTCACAGGTATCAACAAAGTCGGAATGCCCGCTCGGGTGCCAGCATCAATCGACGCGACTACGAAGCCAGCCTGTCGCTGCATGAGGATCACAATCACATCTGGTGATTGCTGCACCGCAACTTCAGACAATCCGCAATTCTTACAAATCTTTGAAACTGCTACTCGAGACCAAAACCAAAAAAATAATCTGGTGCCACGAACAAATGATGGAAACTCGTTAATTATTCTTTGCCAAACCTGGCCGCGATTTCGAAATAATACGGCGAGCCCTGAGAGGTTTTGCCACCGATCAGGAACTTGCAGACCAACAAAAAATTTATTTCGTAGGCGTGTTCGGTAACCAGAAGCAAGGTTTCTAAATCTAAAAGTCAGTGCTTCACCCAACTGCGAACCAGCTTTTTTAGATTTCGCATCATATTTATATGGCACGACTTTTTCGAAACTGCTTTTGAACTCACTCGGGAGTTTCGCCCAACGCTGGCCTTCAAATTCTGATTGTGGCAACGCCAAAATCACTTGAGCAGAATCTGAAAGCTCTTTAAAAAGCCCATGAATTACAAACTGATCAAGGTGCGAGAGGTTGCCCGTGACAACGAGAATTTTCTTTTTAGTTGCCACGTTTATAACTTAAGTCAAACAAGTCGGCAGTTACGCCACGCGTCGCTATTTAAGAGCGAGTTTTGAGCGCTTCAATAAGTTTTGGTAAGACTTTATGAACATCGCCAACAATACCCAGGTCGGCGATTCCAAAAATTGGTGCTTCTTTGTCTTTGTTGATCGCAATAATATTCTTTGAGCCTTTCATGCCGACCATGTGCTGCGTGGCACCAGAGATGCCGGCGGCGATATACACACTTGGCTTGACGACTTTGCCAGTCTGACCAACTTGATAGGAGTACGGCACCCAACCCGCGTCAACGATGGCCCGTGACGCACCAGGTGCACCTTTAAGAAGTTTTGCAAGGTCTTCAATCAGCGAGTAGTTGCCGGCTTCACCCAGACCGCGTCCACCTGAAACCACAATTGCTGCTTCGTCAAGTTTTGGTCCGGTTGTTTGTTCGGTGTGTGTTGCAACCACACGTGCGCCACCTTGCGTGCCCAAATCAGGAACGGCAACGGCAACTATTTCAGGAGTGCCACCTGAGGCAGGCTCTGCAACAAAACTTTTTGGTCGAAACGAAGCCAGGTGCGGGCCTTGTCCGCTGAAAGCAGTAGCAACCAAGATGTTGCCACCAAAAATCGGTGTTGTTGCAACAACACCATCGGCAGTGTCTGCGATGTCAATGTTGTTTGTCAACACTGTGCGGTTGAGTTTCACCGACAACCGGGACATCGTGTCACGACCCTCGTAATTTTGTGGAAACATAATCACATCTGGTGTGTCGCCTGAATCAATAATCGATTTCATCGCCGCCGAAAGTGCGACGCCTGGCAACTTGCCGGCGAGATCTCCAGTTGCGTAAACCTTCGTGGCACCATGCTCACCGAGAGATGCTGCGAATTCGCTCGCATCGCCGCCAACAAAAGCAGTGACCTTGCTTGAAAGAGATCGAGCCTTAGTCAGCAACTCAAGAGTGCCAGTTGTTGCAACGCCACCAGAGCCTTGCGCGAATACCCAAATGTTGTTAATTGCCATAAGTTTTCAGCCTTCTGCCTTGGGATCTGTTTCAGATCAATTTTAAATTTTCGAGGAACGCAACAATTTTGCCAAACGCTTCACCATCATCTTCAATGACTTCGCCGGCCTTGCGCGCCTCGGCTTGCGTTACGTTGACAATTTTTTGACCAGCAGCCGCCCAACCTGTTGGCGTGACGGCAAGATCACCAGCAGTTACAACATCAAGCGGCTTCTTTTTTGCATCCATGATTCCTTTGAAACTTGGATACCGCGGTTCAACTACGCCCGCAGTGACGCTAATTACTGCGGGAAGTGTGCACTCGACTTCGTCGTAACCAGACTCGCTTTGCCGATCAACTTTCAAAACTGATCCTTCAATTTTTACTTTCTTGGCAAAAGTAACAGAAGGTAAACCGAGACATTCGGCAATTTGTTCTGGCACCGTGCCGGTGTAGCCATCTGATGATTCGGTTGCTGCTATCACAAGGTCAGCGCCACCAAGTTTTGTAATCGCCGCCGCCAAAACTTTTGCAGTCGTCAATGCGTCAGAGCCAGCAAGCGCTGGATCGCTCACAAGCAAACCTTTTGCAGCGCCCATCGCAAGCGCAGTTCGCATGCCGGATGTTTCACCATTTGGTGCCATCGAAACAATGTTTACTTCTCCGGCGCCCGCAGTTGCGACAAGTTGCAGCGCCATTTCGACACCGTAAGCATCTGACTCATCAAGAATCAATTTGCCTTCACGCTTCAATGCATTTGTTGAGGCGTCAAGTGCGCCCGGGCTGGCTGGATCTGGGATTTGCTTTACGCATACGACGATATTCATGACTTATATTCTTACCGCTAATCTCACCAACAACCACGCCGAAATCTCATCGCAAATCGCTGGTACCGTAAATGATCTTGCAGATCTTGCTCATTGTGAACTCGTTCGCATCAAGTGTTACCCCGCGTAACACGGTTTCGGTGCATCAATACCTCTCACGCCATCACAGCGTGCAGGTCGTTGAAACCAATGAGCGCGGTCATGCCACGCGATTCGCCCAAGACGCGGCCGATCGCGGCGTCGAGTTGGTAGTCGCTTTTGGTGGTGACGGAACTCTCAACGAGGTTGCGACGGGTCTGGCAGGCAGCAACACGGCGTTGATGATGTTGCCTGGTGGGTCAACAAATGTGTTTGTGCGCAGCCTCGGAGCAGCCAACGATCCGGTCGCCGCTCTACAACAATTCAGCGCTGGTCTTGACCACGACAATATTCACCCGATAAGTCTTGGGCGCGCCAATGGTCGCTACTTCTGTTTTCACGCAGGCATCGGATACGACGCCGCGGTGGTTGAACTTGTTGAACGTCGGGCTTCTCTCAAGAGGATTGTTGGCCAGCCGTTGTTTGCGTTTTCGGCGATGCAGGCATGGTTCGCAACCTACGACCGAAAGTTTCCACACTTCAATGTTGAAATTGATGGCCGAAAAATACCAAAGGGCTACTTCACAATTATTCTCAACTCAAACCCATACACATACATTGGCAAAAAATCGGTGAACTTGTCGGCTGCGGCATCACTAGACAAGAAACTTGTCGCCATTACGTTTAGAAAACTGACTACACCGCACATGGTGAACACGATGTTGCAAGCAATACGCACCGAAGGCATAAGCGCCTCGTCTGGAATTGATATTCAAACAGAAGTTGAAGATATAAAAGTTAGCTTCCCGGCACCGTTTCCATATCAACTAGACGGTGATTATCTCGGCGAACAAACTTCTTTGCACATCGAACACTGCCCCGACGCACTGCGCCTCGTAAAACCAATAATCGTCTAACGATTACCATTCAAGGGTCGTGCTAAAACTTCGTCAAACTTGGATTCTGTGGTTCACGCTTCTAGCTATACCCGGCTCTGGATTTTTGAGATTCGATGGCTTACCATTCAGTTCAAAAAGTGAATTTGCTGTTATTGCCGTCACTTGTTGTGTTTTATTTTCAAGCGAGATTCGAAACCGTTTTCGAAGCATGCTTTCGTCAAATCATGGCCAAACCAAACGGTGGATCAACACAACCCTCATTGCCGCAATTATTTTGAAATTCTTTACTTTCGTGTTAGCGCCCCATGGAGATGGTTTTGAATCGTGCTATCGAAGCATTTACTCCCCACCACGGCAAGAAGTCCTATGCGAGAAATCATTCGAGGCACCTTTTATCCAAGATGCCCGCATTACTGGGCTTGATCAAATCACACGAATGGAGCCAGTAATCAATTTCGGGTCTTCGCGAAAAGCCGGAAATCTTGGCGCGTCTGAAACAACTTGGCGGCTTCCGTTCGTCAACGAGTTTCCAAGATTTGACGCACAATGGCTAGATCGATTTCCCTTCACGGCAAAATTCGTTTCCTATATAAAAGTCAAGAATGACTCGTTTATCCCAGTTCAATTTGTCGGTGAAATATCTGTTTTGATTAACGACAACATCACTTCTGCCATCTCATATGAACAAGAGTCAATAATCCTCATTCCGGTCAAAAAAGGTACCCAAAAAATACAATTTGACTACAAATTTGCAGATCTTGAAATTTCGGAAATTCCCGACCGACAGCCTCCTATCCGTGGACCGTGGGCTCGACTTTTTGTCGGAAAACCAATACGCGAGAGCGGCCTGATCGCTAACTTGACTCTGAATATTCGCGGCTGGGCGATAAATCAAGACACTAGACAGGCACCGTCCACAATTGAGATTCGTAATCAGGCAGATGAAACAATTGCAGTCGTCACGCCATCACCACGACCAGACGTTGCGAAAGCATTCGGCAATAAGAATTACACAAATTCTGGCTTCGACTTCGTAGTTCCCGACATCGGCTTAAGTGAAAAGAATAAACACTTCGGACTTTTCGCAACATATCCCGACGGGCAAATCATCCCAATCGGAAAAGTAAGTCAAACACAAAATAAATCAAATTTCTTTACAATTGCCGAGATTGCTCCTGCCAATCAACCAGGCAATTCGGTCTCAATTGACTTTGCGACGTTCTCGATTGACACAAACAATGCGCCGCCATTGATTCCTGCGATGACGAAGAACTCAAGACTGACAGTCATTGCTTTTAGTCTTCTCGATCTTCTGGTATTCCTAGGAATATTCTTGAATATAGTTTTTTTAATACTCGCGTTAAAGCGAAATTCGCGCGAGTTAATAAGACTTTTAGTTTTGAGTTTGCTCAGTAATCTGATTTTGACCTACTTACCTTTTTCATGGTGGGGTTACAACTCAACTGTCATCCCCATAGCGATCGGATTATTGATTGGCTATTCATTGTGGCTCAATAAATCTTTAAACCTAATTGGGACACTCCCAGGCATATTGGCGGTCGTCGTCGGACCGACCATCTACATGGCTCGTCGTTTTATGGGCCTTGCTGATGCCCCATGGTGGGGCTTCCAACTCTTTCGTGGGCGCGATAGTGACTGGTTTGTTGCTCAAGGATATGGACGAAGAATCTTTATTGATGCTTCTCTAAACGGTGGTGAAAATCTATTTTACTTTCAACCTGCAACGCGATACTTAGTGTTCATTCAGCACCTACTTTTTGGCGAAAACGATGTCCTGCTCGGCGTTTTGATGGGCGTCAGCGCACTCACCGCCGTGGTGTTCACTGCTCGCCAAGCTCTCAAGCACTTCTCTGGTTCGCGTGAGCAGCACTTAACCACATTGTTTATTGTTGCATGCTTTGTGATGTTCACAGAACAAATATTTTTTTCATTTGCCATTGCACCATCAAGTGAGTATCCCACATGGATATTAATTTTTGTCACCTTTGGTGTAATCCTTCGTGGAAGTATTTCACAACGAGCGGCAATTATTGCAACAATTATGGCTGCCCTGACCGCACAATTCAGACCCAACCAAGCCATTGGAGCACTTTTCTTATTTCTGCTCGTTCAATCCGAACTTGGTACGGGCAAGAACTTGAAACGAATATTAGATCGCTTTCAACTTCTCATTGTCTTCACCACAACTATGAGTCTTTGCCTGATTCATAATCTGTATTACGGAGGCGAGTTTGTCTTGTTCTCGGTCACTGGTGGGCCAAGCAGTGACTTCAGTTACTCAGCGCTGCTAAATATATTCAGCGATGAAAATGCCAGAGCAATATTTGTAAATAAACTGGTGGTGACTTTCAATTACGGTTGGCCACCCAGCCCTCGCTCGCTAGCTTTTTGGGCCCTTGACTTGATTTGGTTGCTCGCAGTTGTGCGAACCATCAAGCTACGAGATATTGGCATTAAAATTTGGGTCGTCTTGATTTTTCCATTTGCTTACTTTGTGCCGCAAATTCCGTATGACTTCTCGCGAGGTGGCTACCACCCAAGGCATGTTGTCGCGATCCAACTTGCATTCGGTTTGTCCGGACTTTATGTTCTCAGCCGGCAGGCACGCAAGAATTCTGAGTTAGCGACTTGCGGCGACGACTTGCAGCGCGAGGTCGGGCACATTGGTGCAAATGCCGTCAACTTGCCAGTCAATTAATTCTTTCATTCGCGACGGGTTGTCGCATGTCCAAGTGTTGACTTTTAACCCGTGTTTGTGGAACACAGCGACAACTTGCTCGGTAAGCGAGGTGACCCACGGGTGAATCGCATAATGGCCCTGGTCTGCCATTTGTTTGGCGACTATTTCAAGTTCTGCATTATCAATAGTCATCACTAGCCACGCTGTTTTAAGTTGTGGCATTATTTTTCGAACCTCATCAACGGTTTCGCGCCTAAATGACGAGATCAACCACTGTTCTACTGAGCCGCGGTGTCTCAAGAATTCGACTACGTCACGCGTGATTTGTTCGGTTGGATCGAAATCTGGCTCAGCAGAATCGTTTTTTATTTCAATATTTACCCACATTGAGCCACAAGCGTTTAATGCCTCACTTAGCGTCGGTACATATTCTGGCAAATCAGTTTTTTGGGTCGAAATAATTGTGCGACCATCACTCAACTTTGCGTCGTGGTGCACAACGAGTTCACCAGATGCGCAACGGCGCACATCTAATTCGACCGCATTCGCCCCCATATCGAGGGCTCGACGAAATGCCATCGTTGTATTTTCTTGCTCGACCTTAGAAGCACCGCGATGTGCCATAACTTGGGTCACGCCCGCAGGCTACAAGAAAAGGTTCGCCAGATACGCGAAATAAAAACAATTTAAAATTTTCTTTTTTCATTGCTAACTCGCTGATTGCTCTCTAGTCTGAGCACAGGTCAGAACGAGTTTGTAAGTTTCTTAATTTAATGGGGGATCAATAAATGTCTTTTCTCGCAACAAGTCTCGCCCTTGGGTCAGCAGATTATTCATGGAGGCGAGAAGCTTCGTGTAAAGACACCGACCCCGAACTGTTTTTTCCAGTTGGCACCACCGGTCAAGCACTGGTGCAAATTTCAGAAGCCAAAGTTGTTTGTGATGAATGTTTGGTTCGGCGAAAGTGTTTAGATTTTGCTCTTGAAACAAACCAAGATTGGGGAATTTGGGGTGGCATGTCAGAAGACGAGCGCCGAGACATTCGCCGCCAACGTGCGGCCGAACGACGCAACTCACGATTACTCGCCTAAACCGTTTAAGGCAAGGATCTCCACACAGTAATTACTTACTTAGTCGCCTGTGAACGGAATCATCAAATCAACAACAGTTCCAGCCCCGTTACTTGCAATTTTTAGTTCGCCGACCGAATCTTCAACCAAAGCGGGTCGCATCTGAATTGTTCCTGCGAGTTCGGTGGTAACGAGTGTTCGAACAATCGACAAACCAAGACCAGTAGCCGCTTTGATTTCAAAGTCACTGCGCAACCCACGACCATTGTCAGTCACACGAATAGTTAATGATTCGTCATCGTGACTTAGCCTCACAAGTACTGATCCCCCCGCGCTTCCCTCGGGAAACCCGTGGTCAACTGCGTTTTGTAAAAGTTCAAGAATCACAACCGACAATGGCGTCGCAATCGTGGCCGGCAACCGCCCACCGTCGCCTTGAACGCTGAACTTCACCGGTCGATCAGAAGATTGCAGTCCCTCTTCGACAAGTCGTAATAATGGCCGCACGATTTCGACGAACGAAATATCCTCACCAGCCTCGTGTGACAAAGTTTCGTGAACGAGTGCGATCGTCCTTATTCGCCGTACCGATTCGGCAATTGCAGAAATAGCCTCTTCGCTTTTCAGTCTGCGCGCTTGGAGACGCAACAACGAAGAAATTGTCTGTAAATTATTTTTCACACGATGGTGAATTTCTCGAATCGTCGCATCTTTGGTGAGCAACAGTCGATCGCGTCGTCGTAATTCTGAAACATCGCGCAATAACACCACTCCACCAGATACGACAACGCCACGACCAACTCGCTTGAGCAACGGTATGGTGCGTGTCAGCAATGTAACTTCGGCTGTCTGTTCAAATTCTTCGACAACCGGCTCGAGCCGCTCATAAGCATTTCGTGCTGCAGTTTGAGCCACACCAAGTTCAGCCAGACTTTGCCCAACCGCATTTGTATTGACTCCAACGCGGTGCATTGCCGACACTGCGTTAGGTGACGCATAGCGAACGCGTGCATCAGCATCCAAAACGATTACACCGTCACCAACTCGCGGGGCAACAGTTGCATCTGCGACACGACCCTCAAATGGAAACAATCCCGTCGAGATCATTTTTGCGAAAACATCAAATATCGCCAGGTACATTCGTTCGAGTTGTCCAGGTTTTCGACCGCTGCGTGTTGACCACTCACGAGTCAACACGGCGACTACTCGGTCATCACAGCGCACGGGAATCGCCATCAAACTCACAGGGTCAATCTGCGACGCAATATTAATTTCACCGATTACAACTTTTTGCGTCGTAAGTACTTGAGCGATCATTATCTTCTTTGCCGAATCGGCGATCACGCCAACCAAGTCGGTTTCGTAGAGAGTTTGACCGGTGGCGGCGCGCACCTGTGCAGCAACAATCCATTGTTGATCGTTGGTGGGCAGATAGAGCAGCATGTCGGCAAAACAAAAATCTGCGAGCATTCCCCACTCTGAAACGAGTGCCCCGAGATGGGCTAATTCGCTTTCGGTCGTGTTGCCGAGTTCGTGAGCAATTTCGACGAGCGTTGGCATAGTTGGTGCTCTAAGTCTGCCCGATCAGAGTTGGCTCAAACAATATTCAGATTTTCACCAAGGGCGACCAAGCCATTTATGTCGGCGATATCGGTTTCAAGCATCGGCGCGGTGGCAAAGTGATCTGCGAAACCTGCAACGCGTTCTAGCAGCACAGACTGCTTCTCGGCAATCTGTGTCGTGGCTTGTGCGTAGTTTTGAACTGTCTCTAAGGTCTGGGTTAAAAGTTTTGTGAAGTTCTCTTCAGCAATTTCTGACGTGGAGTCGGTTTTGAGCAATAAGTCTTTGAGCAAACCCATAAGTTCGGTGTCTTGTAGTGCTTCGTTTAGAACTTGTGCCTGTTTATTCAACGCTTGACCGTGAAGCTCTTTGGGAATTATCCGATTCGCAATCGCCAAATTAGTCGAGAATTTACGCTCCTTGAGCGCAAGGCCAAGAAACTCGGCTTCACATAGTGGTGCGTCTTCAAGAGTGGTGACGATTGCAAACGAAGTTTTGTTATCGTGCAATAATGCCTCAACTTTTTTGGCTCGCTCAACAAAACCAGTTTCCATTGTTCTAAATAAAGTGAAGAACTCAGCGACATCTCGCAATAGCCCTTTGCCAAGCAGACGGTCGGCGATTTCGTAAAACGGTTTGGCTGCCAGCGCCAATAATTGCCACTGGGTGTTTGCGGTCAATATCTTAAGTAGTCGACTCGAAAAAAAATCCTGCATTCGTTTTGGTGCATCCAAAACAGTCAGCGCATTGCGCGAGGGTGGTGTGTCAACAATTATCAGGTCGTAAGCACCACACGAGTGCGCTTGATAGAGACGCTCAATTGCGATGTAATCGTGACTATGAACAAACCTCTCTGTCAGATTCTTATATAGCGAGTTTTGTAACACGCTGTTTCGTGTTGCCTCGTCGGGTGCGTGGCGCGAAATTAGATCATCCCAACTTGCTTTTGTATCAATCATCGCCGCAGACAATGACCCGCGTAACTTTGTTTTGCTTGTTTTGAATAAATCACTTGTGATCTGGACTTCGACATTGCCGAACTCGCTGAGTCCGAGTGCATTGGCGAGTCGTTTGGCGGGGTCAACGGTCAAGACCAACACGCGCTTTTCGGTTTGAGTGGCAGCCAGCACACCTAGTGCCGCCGAAACTGTTGTCTTTCCGACGCCACCAGAGCCACAAACGACGATCAACCCGTCGCGTTGAATCAATTCAGCAACGGTTGTCACGAGAGTTCTGCTTCAAGTTCACTGGATAATTTCGCCACAAGTGAATCAGTTGGCTCGTAAGAGAAATCGGGCAGAAGTAAAAACTCGTTAACTGGCACAAGTTGGGCGAGCCCACTGCGCAAAGATGCAATGTGATGTGTCGCCAGATTGCGTCGAGCCCGAGCCAGGCCCGTTGCTTGAAGCGAGAGATCAATGCTCGAGCCAGTTTTCTCGACGATAAATGATTTTGCCACAACCTGATTTAGTTGATTGAAAACTAATTCTTGTGACTTTGTAAAAATTTCCGAAGGCACGCGGTTGACGACTATCGCGGCAGTGTCGACTTTGGTTTTGTTTTGCAATGCTTCGATAAGTTCTAAAGCCTCATTGACCGCCATTTCTTGGCAGGTTGTTACAACTACAACTCCTGTTTTTTGAGGGTCTTCGAGAATCGCCGTCATCCAAAGTGTTTGTTCATTCAATGGCCCAAGAGGCACAAAATTACGCAGAGTTGTCGGGGCTGCGACTTGGGCGACGATATGCCCAGTTGATTCGGCGTCAACAATCACAATGTCGTAGTTGCCTTTGCGAACTTCGTAGCAAAGTTTGCCCACAACCAGCACTTCTTTTACTCCGGGTGCGGCATCGGCGACAAAATCGAAGATACCGGCCAGACCAGGAATGGCCGCAACAAACGGGGTCTTCAAAAAAATTGAAACATATTCGCGTAGAGCGTCTTGCGTGTTCATTGTCATCGCCGACAAATTCGGCGAGATCTCGCGCGGAGTAAAACTCAATTCGCTTGTTTGAAGCAAAGATGAAAGTGCACCTTTGGCATCCATCTCGCACAATAAAACTCTTTTACCTTGAGCGACTGCTGCTCGACCCAGCGAAGCAGCAACAGTTGATTTACCGACACCACCCTTTCCAGTGATGAAGAGAAGTTGGCGGTCTAACAAAGCAGGCAGTGTCAGCTGCCGAATCCCATCTTGCGATCACCGTTTGGCGCACCAAATTCAACAAATGCAATCTTTGCCGATGGAATTGCAGTTTCTTTGCCGCGCTTGTCGGTTAGCCAAAGAACTGCGGACTTGCCCTCAAGTGCCGCTTCGACCGCGGCACGAGTCTTGGCATGCACTTTTTCATCGTCTTGCATTTCAAGCGAAATTTCTCGCGGGGCTTGAGTTACGCCGATTCGAATATCCACTTTGTACTTCTTTCGTTCGTTGTTGCTGTTGAAATTTTAGTTACTGACTTGTAGTCACACTAGGCGCAAGTTCTGATATTTCGCCAGTTGACTAGTTGACTAGTTGACTTTGAGCGCGGCGCTAAATACTTTCTTTGGTTTCATGTCTTCGGCAATTCGTTTGGCGAGTTGTGCGAAAATCAGACCAACTTCAGATTCTGGAGCGATTGCCGAAATAGGTCGACCAGTGTCGCCGCCTTCACGAAGTTCTTCAAGAAGCGGAATCTGAGCCAGCAATGGAACATTTAACTCATCGGCCAACAACTGCCCACCGCCCGAACCAAATAATTCGTATCGCTTTTTATCCTCGCCGATAAACCACGACATATTTTCGATGATTCCGCGTACAGGAAGATTTACTTTCACCGCCATCGCCGCCGAAAGTCTCGCTACTTTTTGTGCCGCCAATTGTGGTGTCGTCACGACAAGAACTTCGGCGCGCGGTAGATATTGACTAAGACTCAACGCAATGTCGCCGGTGCCCGGTGGCATGTCAATCAACAAGAAATCTGGTTCATCCCAGTACACATCGGTAAGAAATTGTTCAAGTGCTTTGTGCAACATCGGTCCGCGCCAAACGACTGCTTGACCTTCAGGAACGAAATATCCGATCGAAATGCAACGCACACCCCACGCCTCTGGTGGCAACAACATGTTGTCGATTACAACAGGATCTCGATCGGTGCCGAGCATTCGTGGAATGGAATATCCGTAGATGTCGGCATCAACGACGCCAACTTTGTAGCCCGCAGTTGCGAGTGCGACGGCAAGATTTGTTGTGACACTGCTTTTGCCGACACCACCTTTGCCCGACGAAATCAAAATTGGGCGCGTCTTTGAACCTGGTTGAGCGAAAGAAATTTTTCTTCCCTCTGAGTGTCCTTGAGCGGGTGTGCTGCCTGCAGTCGCGGCTGGGTTGCCGTGCACGAGTTCGCGAACTTTTGCTCGCTCGGCATCTGTCATCACACCAAAGTTGAGGGCAACATCCGTTACTCCATCGAGTGCGCGCAATGCCGTGTTAACACGTTGTTGAATTTCATTTCGAAGTGGGCAACCCGAAATTGTCAACACAACGGTTAGCGATACTGCACCTGATGCACTTATTACGACATCGCGCACCATGCCCAAATCAACGATCGATCGATGCAGCTCTGGGTCTTGAACTGGTCGCAACGCATCAATTAGTTGTTCAATATTTGGCAAAGGCATGGGGGGTTTGGTTCCGATCAAATGGCGTTGAAAATTAACACTATGAGCATAGGTAGAATATCCATCGTGGCCATTAAACCGCCGAGTGCAACCAAAGAACTTAATAACGGTGACTTCGCGGCGACCGTGTCAGCAATCACATCGGCATTCGGTGACCCAACGCGTCGAGCAATATATTTATTCACCCGTGAAAGAGAAAATGGCGTTACCGCAAGCGAAGTGGCCGAGAAATTCGAACTTCACTCGAATGTCGCCCGACATCACCTAGACAAACTCGCAGCCGGTGGGTATCTCGAAGTTGAGGTCGCTCGCAATGACGGCGCCGGCGCAGGCCGACCATCAAAGCACTACCGAGCGACTAATCCAAACCAAACTTTAGAGTTTCCGGTGCGAAGCGACGACCTCGTGCTCTCACTTTTGGGTAAAGCATTGACCTTACTTTCACCGCAAGAAGCAACTGTGATGGCAGAAGAAGTTGGTCAACAATACGGTCAAGCGATGGCAACAAGTTTGGCCGGCTACGACATAACTACCACTCAGCGATCTTTGCGTTCTGCGATGCAGGCCGTTGCAGATGCATTAACAGCGCACGGTTTTGCTGCTCACACCGATCAGCGCAACAATCAATTACGAATTGTTAATAACCATTGCCCATTCGGCGAACTCGCAATTGAGCACCCAGTGATTTGCGCAGTTGATCGTGGCATGGTCAAAGGAATGTTGACTGCGCTTTATGGCGAGACAAATCCTGAGCTGTCATCGTCGCTGCCGATGGGTGACACTTTTTGCGCGACAACTATTTAACTAGTTTGCACTAGTTCGAACTATTTAAAAACGCTTAACACTCAAAAAAATTAGTCACCCCAGAAACGTTGTTCTAAAAACGGATCACCGTACATGTGATATCCGTTTTGCTCCCAGAAACCTGGGGCATCGGCATCACAAAGCTCCAGGCGACGCAACCACTTTGGAGATTTCCAAAAATATAATCTTGGAACCAAGAGTCGCACCGGCCCACCATGAATCGGCTCAATGTCTTCGCCTTCGTATTGATACACGACCAACGAATCGTCGCGCATTATGTCGGCAAGTGGAACGTTGGCGGTGTAGCCATATTCGGCGTGACCCATCACATGGGTCGCACTCGTTGAGATTTTTGCCATCTCAAATAAATCCCGCACTCGCACTCCGGCCCAGACCATGTCAAACTTCGACCACTTTGTGACGCAATGAATATCTGTTTTGATTTTCGTCGACGGCAACGCGCGCAGTTCGTCGAACGACAAAGTGAACGGCTTGTCGACTAAACCGTCGATTGTCAAACTCCACTCGCCTGGTTTGTAAGTTGGTACGTCACCAACATGAAGAACAGGAAATCGATCGGTCAAGTACTGCCCTGGTGGAAGCCGGGATGAATCAAAACCTTTTGCTGCTAATTCGTCACGATTTCGATCAAAGAATCCCATCGTGTAATTGTGCCTTAAAAATTCTGACATTGCATTAATCAAAGATTTATGAGATAACTTTTGCCGGTGACTCTTTACATAGTGCGCCACGCCAAAGCTGGAAAGCGCAGCGAATGGGACGGCCCTGATGAACTGCGGCCTCTGAGCGACAAAGGTTGGGAGCAGGCGCAGGCGATCGCAGAAAAACTAAATGAACTAAAGCCGAGTGCTCTAATTTCGAGTCCTGCTGTTAGATGCATGCAAACTTTGGAACCTTTGAGCAAAGCAGCGAAAATTAAAATCGTGACTGACCAAAGATTATTTGAGCATGGCGATGTTGCCAAGATGATTGAACTTCTTGAAGATGTAAAAGATTCAACTGTTATCGCAAGTCATGGCGACATGATTCCTGAAGCAATTAAATTATTGCAACGACGCGGAATGGAAATTGGCTCAAAACCAGATTGGAGAAAAGCATCAATTTGGGTAGTTGAACGCACAAAAAACGGCTTCACGTCCGCGGTTGTTATAGCGCCGCCGCTGTAATATTTAGCTCAGCCTGCAATCGCTGCGTCAACTTCGGCGATAATTGAATCAACAAAACTTTTCACTTCTGCTGGCGGATCTTGTGATTGACAAATTGTGAGTTGCTCGCGAGAGCCAACGGCATCGCCTGCGAGACGAAACCGAATAATGCCGAGAAAGCAATGAGCATCTGGATAATTGGCGTCAAGTTTTATTGCCCGCTCGAGATCACTTGACGCCGACAAAAATGCGAGTTGCTTAATTTCGTTACCGGCACCACGCGCAATGAGAGCGAGCAACCAAGCGCGATATGTAAGTGCCTCGACATTGTCCGGGTCAAGACCGAGAACCTGTGAATACAACTCAATTGCCGCCTGTGGATCTACAAAATTTGTGGCTCTAGCCCGAGACAACAATGATGCGGTTGAGTCTTCGATACCGCCAGATAGCGACTGACCTGCCAATCGTTGACCTGACTGACTCGCCACCAACCAGCCTGCGCCAGTGGCGACTATTAAAACCACCAACAATGTGATTATTGTCTGGCGAAATCTGCCGGCTGACTCAATAGTTTCACCAGTTGAGCTAGTTGAGCTAGTTGGTTCTGGTGACTCAATTTGTTTAATGACTTGCGCCGTGCGGGCGACATAATCTGACCGCAGAGAGTTGTAGTCGTCAAGGTCTAAATCACCAGCCTTGAATTCGTCGTCTAGATCGCGCAAAGACTGCAGCAAAAACTTTCGCTGATCCACGAGACTCTCAATATTTTCACCCGACTTATCCACGAAAATTAACTTTCGTTGCTGTCTTGTGCAGTTTCGGCAAGAGCATTTTTGACCAGTGTCTCATCAGCAGCGCTTGGATAGCCAGGCTCACGACGACCCCAACGAGCAAATGCGCTCACCAATAACGCCATCGCAACAATCAAAACCGCGACCGGCAGTGACCAAACCAATGAATCAATACCCGTTGATCGGGGCACCAGTAATACTTGACTGCCAAAACGCTGCTCGATGTAACTGATGATTTCGTCATCAGTGCGAATGCCCGCAGCAACTTGGCGCGCGACCTCGATGCGAATTGCTTGAGCAGCAGAGGCTTGCGATACAAAAACGCTCTCGCCCGAACATGTTGGGCACGCTAAACGCGATGTAACCAAATCAATACGATCTTGCTGGGTAAGCGGACCACCAGAGCGAGTCGCCCCGAATGCCAGCAGCACGCACACCAGCAACAACATCGCCAGCCAAACAGACTTTTTTGTCTTCATGATGTGAACTCGTCTCGCAACTTATCTAGTTGTGCTTCAAGTAAACCTGCACTCAACTCGCCCGTAACTCTGAGTCGCACCAACCCGTTTGGGTCAATAACCCAAGTTTCAGGAACACGAGCAACACCAAGTGCCACCGCGATTGCACCGTTTTCATCTCTTAATTTTTTCCAATCGCCACCGTTTTTTGAAAAAAAGTCTCGCACTGAACCATCGCTATCGTCATTGACGACCGTGTACAACTCGGCGCCATTGTCGTTGGTTGCTTCACGGTTTGCAAAATCGACAAGCAACGGATGCTCATTGATACATGGAACACAAGTTGAGTTGAAGAAATTTAAAACAACCCATGAACCCTTGCGTCGTTGCAGATCAAACGGCTGATCGTCTATTGTCGCAGTAACAATTGCCGGTGCGGGTTGACCGAGAAGCGGTGACCGTGCGACTTGGCCGTCATCTGGTTCGGAAACAATTAGAACCCAAAGCAACAACACAAGAACCAGTGCAACGACACTTGAAACGATCTTGACGAGATATTTAGAGCGCATGATCAGTTTTAAACTTCTTCGGCAACTAAAACTGGTGCACTAGTAGCGTCGGTCGGTCGGCGACGTCGACCAGGAAACGCAGCGAGAAAAGTACCAACAGCCATCAACCCAGTTCCGATCCACAACCATGTGATCATCGGCTTGATGAACACTTTGATTCGCGCCGTGTCTGAATCTTGACGAATTGGTGGCTCAAGAGTCAAATAGATATCACTTGTCAGTGATGCTTTTACTGAAGGCGTGCCGACATTCATTCCGATGCGCGTGTACTTGGTGATCGCCGGTTCGTAGATTTTGCCACCGTCTACGATTACGCGTGCTTTGACGCTCACGCTGCGATCGTCGCGCACTTCAATTACATCACTCAATTCAAAACTGTGGCCAGCAAAAGTTGCAGGCACACCCACGACCAATGAGAGTTCTTGACTCTTGCTATAACTATTGGATGCGCCAAGTGCGACTGCGATAAGAATTACGCCGAGGTGCACGATCATCCCACCATTTGCTCGACCCACGAGCCCACGCAAACCTTGTCGACGCGTGGCAAGAACAACTTGACGCAATGCTGCGCCGCCTGAAACTCCACCGAGAGTGAAAGTAAGCAGTGGTGCAAGACCATATGCACCCAAAGCCAGGCTCGCCACGAGCGCCGCGATGCCAGACCACATCGGCCAAAATAATCTCGTCTGCAAGGTTTCGGCAGATGCCTTGCGCCACGGCAGCACCGGGGCAATCGACATCAAGGTAAGTAATGCAATGCCGATTGGCACCGTCAGTCGATTAAAAAATGGCTCACCAACAGCGATCTGGCGATCTTGTAGCGCTTCAATAATCAACGGAAACACAGTGCCAAGCAGAACGATAAATGCAAAGACCGCAAAAAGAACATTGTTCGCCAAGAACGCCGCCTCACGCGACAAGGGCGAGTCGATAACGCCTGGGCTACGCAACTTGTCACCACGCCAACCAATTAGAAAAACCGAAACTATTAATACGACGGCGAAGAATGCGAGAAACCATGCACCAATACCACTCTCGCTAAAAGCGTGCACGCTATTTAATACTCCCGAGCGTGTCAAAAAAGTTCCGAGAATTGTCAAACTGAAGGTGGCGACCAGCAAAGAAATATTCCACACACGCAACATTCCTCGTCGCTCTTGCACCAGCACTGAGTGAATGTAGGCAGTGCCAGTTATCCACGGCAAAAGTGAAGCGTTTTCAACTGGGTCCCACGCCCAAACGCCACTCCATCCGAGAACTTCATAACTCCACCAACTACCGAGTGCAATACCAAATGTTAAAAAGCCCCAAGCGAAAAGTGACCAACGTCGTGTCGCGATTAGCCAACCTTCACCAACTCGACCCGTGACAAGTGCAGCGATTGCAAATGCAAACGGCACGGTGACACCAACATAACCCAGATACAAAATTGGTGGATGAAACATCACCAGAATGTGATTCTGCAATAACGGGTTGGGTCCTGGCCCATCTAAAACTCCTGGTGCACCCGCCGCAAATGGATTTGCCGGAAAAAATGAGACCAAGAAAAAAAACGCCAGCACGATCATCATCACTGCCATTGCCAATGCAGCAAGCGATTCGCTGAGTCGCTTACGCATCCAAAAACAAACAGCCACCGTGTAACCGGCAAGAATCAATACCCACATCAAGATTGAACCTTCGAGTGCGCTCCAGACCGCGGCGAAGTTGTATAAAGCAGGCGTCGACCAAGAGCCAACTTTTTGCACATAGGCCAAAGAGAAGTCGCGTGTGATCATCGCATACTCCATGACCGCGAAGGCTCCAACGGCTGCCACAAATGCCATCGTGGCGAAACGCGAAACTAAACGGATGACTCGTGGCTCATTATTTCTTACGCCTGTTATCGCCGCGAATGCGCCGAACACCGAACAGATAAAACCAACGAGCAATAGTGCCCGTCCAATCGTGCCTGCTATCCCTGCACTTGCGAGCACGCCGCGCTCCCTGGTTCTTCTAGCCGATCTTTATTTTTTGCTTCGTACTCATTTGAATGTTTGACTTCAATTCGATTTGATTCGAGCACACCGTTGACCAGTCGACCGTGTGCGACGACTGAAATACATTCTTGAAATACTCCGCCTGGGTCACCCGAATAAATCACATCCAGCGATTTGCCGTTGAATACAAGTTTGAATTCTGTCGTACCGGCGCTTTTCGCCAACGAGCCTTGCTCGACTGTGCCTTGCACTCGCAACCTGTTGGCCGTGTCACAGCCAGAGCGCACGCCCATCTCATCAACATTGCAGTAATAATCAATTGCCGAAGAAAGAAACTGAGTGACGATTATTACGCCGCCTATTCCGACTAGCGACAGCACGATGATCGGCACCAGCCGACGACGCTTAGGCGGCTGGGTTTGAGGCCGCGGAGTTAGATCCATGGTTTGTGTTCATCGTCGACATGTTTTGCCGACTCTCTAGCGCGGCGCAAAGTAACGACTGCGAACAATAAAACCGATCCGATCGTTAAAAAATACGAAGCGAAAATAAACCCAGCGTCTTTCATTAGTTGCCGACACTTTCATTTTGACGATTAAGAATTGCATCATCGATTCGGCGTTCAATCGCGAGATCACTCAACAACATCGTGCGTTGGCGATGCAAAACGAGCCACATGAACACGAGAGTGAACCCAACTACACCGCTGAATAAGGTGAACAACATCAGTCCATCCATCTTGACATCTCCATTCGGATCAAGAACCGTTGCGCGCTGATGAAGACTGCGCCAAAATACGACGCTGAAATGCACAAGTGGAATCTCAAGTACCGCCAATAATGCGACCACGCCTGATCGTTTTGCGCGCTGTTCAGTTGTGCCATCCAGACGGCGCACGGCGAGATAGCCGATGTAAGTCACAAATAGAAATGCCGTCGTCGTGAGTCGTGGATCCCACTGCCAAAACTCTCCCCAGGTAAGTCGACCCCACAAACTTCCTGTGACCAAAGTGATCGCCATAAACATCACGCCGACTTCTGCCGATGCGCCGGCAACGCGATCAAAACCGAGCGAGTGGCGCTTGGCGAAAATATAAAACGCCGATGCGATCGCAGTCACGATGAACGCAACATAAGCGATCCATGCGGAAGGAACATGCACATACATAATTCGAACAGACTCACCTTGTACGACATCGGCCGAAGTTAATGACAGTCCGCTGATTACAACCCATGTCATTACAACAATCGCTAGAACGCCAATAACACGAGTTGCTTGCGTGCCGGTGTTCGAAACTTTTTGCGATGACTGTGCTGACGTTTGTGACATTTTTAGACTGACTCCGAACTTTTTATAGCGTATTTACTGTGCTTATTATTCGTCGATCAACGGTCCGAAAGCTAATGATCCTCCAATTCCAAACACTGCGGCAAAAATTGTCAGCAGGCCAACCCACGCCCAACCTTCAGAAGTTGCTGCTCCACCACTGCCAAAAGCCGCTTCCGTGGCTCGTGTTGCAGCAATAAGAACTGGCGCCACTACTGGCAACAACAGCAACGGAAGTAAAGTTTCGCGACCGTTTGCACCCGCAGTGAGACCGCCATAGAGCGTACCCACGAAGCCCAATCCAGTTGTAGCGCAGGTGACACAAGTAACCAACAGCACCAGACCGATAGCCGAAACTTGTACTTGATACAGCAAAAACGCAGATGCGATCAACACCACATCAAGTGCAATCAATTGAAAGGTCAGCGCGATTGCCTTGCCAAGAAATACCGCCGATAGATCAATACCCGCGACGCGCAAAGAATCGAGTGCCGAGTCGGCTGTGTCAATTGCAAAAGACCTTTGCACGATTACGAACAACGAAAAAATTGTTGCCAACCAAATCAAGCCACCAGCCACTCGCTGCAAGACATCATCGTTGTCAAGAGCAAAGGCAAACATGATCATGATCAGGCCGGCAAACGGCAACACCTGATTTGTTACAACTCGACTGCGAACTTCTATACGCAAGTCTTTGATTAACACTGCACTGACGACACGGCTCTTGCTGGTTGTTTTCTTCATGTTGGCTTGACCGTGCCTGTTGTAACCAACAAACTTCGTGTGGCTAAAGCCTGTGCCCGCTCAATCTCGTGCGACGCGAAAATTATCGTGGCGCCTGCATCACGGGCGGCACGAATAGTTGCGTCTAGTTCATCACGACCTTGCGCATCAAGCCCAGCGTGTGGTTCATCTAATAACCACAGTTGAGCACGACGCACGATCAGCGATGCAAGTGCACACCGGCGTCGCTGACCCGCAGAAAGTTTGGCGACGGTTGTTGTGCTAAGACGACCCGACAAACCCATCGCGTTCATTGCTTGGTCGATATCTGCTTGATCTGCACCAACAAGTCGCGACCAGAACAACATATTTTCCAAGACGGTGAGATCTTGAAATAATCCGTTTGCATGACCGAGTAGGCCAACTCTTGATCGAACAGCCGAGCGATCGGTTTGTAATTCGCAACCTAAAACATTTGCCGAACCACGGGCGATTGGCAAAAGACCGGCACAGGCCCTAAGCAAAGTCGTTTTGCCGGCACCATTGGGCCCTTGCAACAAAATAATTTCTCCCGAATTGACAAAAAAAGTTGCACCAGCAATAGCCGGAAATTTGTCGTAGACAATCACAACATTTTTAAAATCGACTACTTTCTCGGTCGTCATTTATTCGCCTTTGAACTTTGCCTGGCGCTTTTCGACAAACGCACTGCGCCCTTCTTCGACATCTTTGCTCGCCCATGCGCGGTCGCGCGCCGACTGCACGAGTTGATCAATTTCTGGCGCTCGAGATGAAGCGTTTAATGCTGCTTTATGACCGGCAATTGACAAAGGTGCCAGCACCGCAATTTCATTTGCCCAGGTAACGGCCTCTTCAAGTTCGCCCAAGCGATGCACCGAACCGAGATTCGCAAGTTCGGCGCCAGAATAGTTTCTCGCCGCAAGCAACATCGCCCGCGCCACTGGCCACGAGCATTCACGCGCCAAACGCTCAACTGTCCAATGATTTACAACAAGGCCAAGTCGCGCCGCCGGCACGCCAATAACGCTTGTTGCAGTCGCAACTCTCAGATCACAACTCATTGCAATTTGCGCACCAGCACCCAAAGCAGGGCCGGCGATCGCAGCGATCGTCACGCTCGGTAGCGTCGCGAGTTGAATCAAGAAATTGTGCAAAGCATCAGTGAACTCTGTTTCACGAACACCAGATAGATCGGCACCTGAACAAAAGGCTGGTGCCGTACCAGTAATTATCACGACTCGAGTTTTTCGTGTTACTGACTCGTCAAGTGCACTTGCGAGTTCATACAGAGTCTGTTGATCAACAGCATTGCGGCGCTCTGGTCGATCAATTGTCGCGACTAGCACCGACTCGCCCCAATTCAACTTCACCGTCATTGAAAACCAGCCCGTAACATAAACACAGATGAATTCTCGCACACAACACCGCAAGTCGAATAGTGCGAGCGCTGGTTCAGCAACTAGTCGACTAACTAGTGAACTAGCGAGTGATCCGGTTCTCGTTAAGCGAGCGTTGATTTCTAATTGGGCAAAGCGTGCCGGCCGTTTGGGATACTCATTTTTCGGGATCTCGACCGTCGCCGTGATTTGGGGACTAACAGTTGAGTTCACTCCAAATGCCAGTCGTGTTGCATCTGCCGGACTAATTATCGGAAGTGTTATTTTGGCGCCGGCGATTCTCGTGCAATATTCAGTTAAAGCAGCCGTGCGCGACGAGCGCGAACGCGGTATCTAAAAGCAATAAATGCCAATGATTGCCCAGAGTTAGACTCACCTCATGCAACAGGCAACTGAGCATCACCCGGCGTTCGAAGAATACTGTGAATGCCTATATGAACTCGACGAAGACCAAATTGAGTTGATTCAAGCGCGTATCGCTGATCGCCTAAATGTTTCGCGTGCTTCAGTTTCTGAAATGATCAAACGAATGCAGACCGAAGGGCTCGTCGACTTGACTGGACCAAGAATCGCCTTGACCGAAAAAGGAAAAACCCTTGCCGAAGGAGTTGTACGCAAACACCGTCTGGCCGAATGTTTCTTGATTGATGTGCTGGGTCTGCCTTGGGCAACCGCGCATCACGAGGCCTGCAAATGGGAGCATGTAATTACTGACGAAGTCGCAGTTGCGCTTGCCAAGATGCTCGGTCACCCAACCGCATGCCCGCATGGCAACCCAATCCCGGGGTCTAATTATCAAAGTGTGCCATTTATGAAACTCAGCGATATTGAAATTGGAAAGTCTTTTATTATCGTTCGAATCTCTGAAGAGTTAGAAGAGACTGCCGACGTTCTCGACAGTCTTGAAGCAAACCAGATGTTGCCTGGTCGTCAAGGCGTGGTCACAAACAAATCCGTAGACGGTGACATAAATTTACTAATGAACCAAGCAGTTTCTCAAGACCCAGTGACCATCGGCTCGTTTATTGGTAGTCGATTGCTTGTAACAACTCACCAATAATTCATTTAGTTGCCCATAAGGTCTAAATATGAAATCTCGTTATTGCTATCTGGTGTCTTTAATTGTTCTTGCGTCGAGTTGCGCTACGACCATCAACCAGTCGGCTGTTACAACACTTGTGTCAAGTTCAGAATCAACAACTCAGGCGACAATCGACAGCCAACTGACAACCGATGAGTTGCTCGACGAATTATTGCGTGCCGTCGAAGATTTAAGTAATTCAATGCAAAAAGCCGAACGCAGACAGGTGACTCAGCAACTCGCACGAGTTATCTCGCTCAGCGACGCGATTCGTCCAAAAATATTGGCGACTAGCGACCAACTTGCATCTGATTTTGATCGCGTGATCGACTTCGCGAAAAGCGCGGTCGAACGTAACCGTCCCGCCGATGCCGACAAAGCATTGCGGTTTCTACCACTAGTTATTGATGCTTTTACAAAATTGTAAACAGCGAATCAATTTTCTAATTCAGATCATCTCTTTTGGCAGTGGCTCACTGTGCAACACACTCAACTGTTTCGTAGACCTTGTGAGCGCAACATACAGCGCGCGCAAACCGTGCGTCTGGGCCGCGACGATCTTGGCTGGTTCAACGACGATCACTCCATCAAGTTCAAGACCCTTGACCACACTTACTGGTACAACTGTGAGCCCGGCTTCAATGCCAGAAACACCCGCACGACCATGTGATACCTGTGCCTTGTCTAGTGCGGCCGAGATCGTTTCGGACATTGAATCAGGACAAACAATTGCAACATTTCCACCGCTAAGTTCGGCGACCATTCGCTGCGTATCTTTAATGAGTTCACTAAGAAGCTGATCAACAGTTGTCGAAATTATTTTTGGCGTCTCGTCACCTTCGCGAACCGAAACGGGCGAGATTTGTAGTGGCGCGGCAGATTTCAGCACCCGAGTTGCGAGCTCCATTATTTGTCGAGGAATTCGATATCCCACCGTTAGCCCGATAATTCGCGACGGGTTCTTTTTTGGCAAATGCGCCAAAACTTCCTTCCAGGACGAAGGGGCATGGGCCGAAGTCGCTTGCGCGATGTCACCAACAATTGTCATCGCGCCATTAAGCGACCGACGCGAAATCATTCTCAATTGCATTGGTGAAAGATCTTGCACTTCGTCAATCACGATGTGACCATAAGTGCGAACTTCGTCTTCGTCATTGATTCGACCATTTCGCCGAGGCTTTGGTCCGAGTAGTGATAGTGCCTCGTCAAGCACGGCAACATCGGCATCACTGAACTTGGCCTGCGCCAAAGACTCTGCACGTTGACGATGCAGTGACTCGTATTCTTCTGGCGTACAAACTTTTTGGGCGGCAAGTCGCAACAATGCTTTTGACGAATACAAGTCATGCAACAACTCTGCGGGCGTGAGCACGGGCCACATGTAGTTGATAATGGCGCGAAACTCTGGCAGATCTCGCAAAGCACTTCGCATTGTTTCGATATCGGCGTCTGGGTTGCCACTAGTTGCGATCATCGTGGCGATGATTTCTGTTTCGACCCAATGGTTTGCCGCGTTATGTCTGCGAAAGCGACGACGCCCTTCGCTCACCAGCGTCTTGGATTGATTAACGGTCAGACGCAAATATCCCGCGCCAAATGCAATTTCTGCATCTTTGCGCAATGATCGTTGACGATCTTTGATTGCCGTTGCAATAATTTGCGACATTCGCAGATCACCTTTAATTCGCGAGACTGCTTCACTGTCTTTGATGCTGAAATTATGGCCGCGCACGAGATCGGCCAACACGACTTGTTCGACACCGGCTTCGCCAAGCGACGGCAAAACTCGTTCGATGTATCGCAAAAAAACTCGATTCGGGCCGACAACCAACACACCTTGATCCTCCAAAGGAAATCTAAATGTGTAAAGCAAATATGCAGCACGATGAAGCGCCACAACCGTCTTGCCCGTGCCAGGCCCACCTTCAACTACCAGCACACCTTGCTGAGGTGAGCGAATAATTTCATCTTGCTCGGCTTGAATTGTCGCCACGATGTCGCCAAGTTGGCCGGTGCGACCGCGAGACAAAACACTCAGCAGCGTGCTGTATCCACGCAGCGTCGGAGTGCTCGATGCAGGCTGGCCGTCTAGACCTTCGTCATGACCGACACCTAGATGCCCTACACCAAAAAGTTCATCTTCGATGCCGAGCAACTCTCGACCTTGCACTTCGAAGTGTCGACGACGAGCAAGACCCATTGACTCTCGACCTGTCGCGCGATAGAACGGTTCGGCAACTGGCGCTCGCCAATCGACGACAACAGGTTCTCTTGACGAATCAGCAACTGCGATTCGACCAATGTGAAAACTTTCGAATTCTTCAGGCGACTCGGTCAGCCGATCAATTCGACCGAACACGAGTGCTGAATCGCCCAGATCAAGTTGCGTCAGGCGGCCGACAAGTACTTCGTCAAATGCGTTGCGCTCAAAGCGAGCCTGATAGGTACCCCCCATTGATGCTTCGTTCATCGCGCGGATCTTCCAGGCGTCGGTTTTGGTTATTTCGAGACATTCGTAGGCGTGGTCGATAAACCTCTGCTCATCCTCAAATTCAGGGTGATGTTTGGTCATTGTTTTGGTCGCAGATTCTAAAAAATAGAGTTTTTCAACTCTACCGACTGGCCGAAGCCTTTTTGCCAACACTTGATCGCAGACGAACAAGCGTCACATTGTTGTAATTAGATGCACAGTTTGACATTGATGCACACATCAGGGGCACACTGCCTTATCGGCACTCTGCGGGGGTACATGTTTGATCTCAACCTAAAGAAATCACGACGCCAGACTATTTCGCTTTTAGTAATCGGAATATTTCTCGTTTCTAGTTGCTCGTCATCGCCAACGCTGAGTCTGGATGATTCGGTGGGTGCAGTCAGCACACAAAGCACAGCAGAAAGCACGGCGGGCGGCATGACTCGACAGGCGATTACAACTAGTTCAACTAGTTCAACTAGCTCAACTAGCGCTGACACCTCAAACAGTACGAATCTTGAAGATGATCGAGATAATTATGATCAAACTGTTAGGCAGCAGTTTCAAGAATTAGTGCAATGGCAAGACAAGTGCTACCAAAAACCAAAGTCATGCAGTGTTGAAGACTTTACGATCTCAGGCACCAAATATCACCAAGCGCTCAGCGAGCAAATGAGTCTTTACGCCAAAAGCAATATTAATAGTCGCCCCGGTCATGGCAAGCGCGAAGTTGCGATTGAATCGATAACACTTGATGATGCTGCATCAGTGGCACAAGTTGACGCCTGCATTTATGACACCGTAATTCTGTATATGGATGGTTTTATTTTTAACGACCGTGTCTCGTCGTCGCACACTCGTTGGACGCTGCAATTAGACAACAGTCGTTGGAAGTGGATCGGCTTCCAAATTCTGCGTCGTCAATACAATACGAACATCTGTCAAGAGCAAAAATGAAACATCGTATTTTCGTTTGCACCGTTTCACTTGTTTTGAGCATTTGCTTTGTTGCTACGACAACTCAAAATTCGACTGCGAAGGCAGAATCAAATGGCCCGCATGCAGTGATTGATGAATACGGATCGGTCGTCGACAAAACAATCATCGCCGGAGTGATCGTTCAACAAAACGGTGCGCCCGGCGGCTTGGATTCTTGCCAGTGGTCGCCCTCTTTGCCTCGTGATTCTGGACAAGGTCAAGGCGCAGGTGACGAAGTGACAAAACAAGTTGGTTCAGTTAGCTTTCGACTTTACGATCGGGCCTGCGAGGGTCAGACAACGACTTACTATTGGATTCCAGAAATCTCAACTGAACAAATCGCTCGTTCGGCAGCCAGTGTTGTTTACGATTTAATTCCTGCGCCATTTGGCGAATTCGCTCCGCCGGCTCGCCAAGGTTTAATCAACATCGGCACTTGGTTTTGGGTTGAAGCAACTGTGTGGCAACCCAAATCAGTAACTGCTTGGGTTCCGACCCCAGAGGGGCCGGTCTTTGTAACTACAACTGCCACACCAACGAAACTCGTGTTTCATCCAGGCGATGGATTTCGCGGCAATGGCGACAAAACTTGTACAGGTCCTGGCCAAAAATGGACCAGCGGGATGGGTGACTCATTGCCATCATCATGCATGTATTCGTATCGGCACTCATCGGCAATCAATTCAAATGGTCTTTTCTCGGCAAGCCTGTCAATTATTTGGCGTGTGGCTTGGCGTTCAAGCACAGGTGCATCGGGAACCCTGCCAAACGTGATTACGAGTTCTTCTCACCAAATGAATATCCGTGAATTTCAGGCCCTAGTGACTTCGTAAGCCCATAACTTGCAGGGGTCGGCAAGAGTCGGCCTTCTAAGTTGACGGCGGACCAATTATTAGGAAACATGGTTTCAAGTTGCTACCCTTGACAAAGCGCTTTCGATCATGACTGCGTAATTCAAATAACAAGAAAGAAGTACAAGC
>ERZ889217.267-NODE-267-length-34416-cov-33.480137_pt1 | contig 34416 bp, 31 predicted proteins | sample MGYA00521098_ERZ889217 | MGnify/ENA primary metagenome ERZ889217 (study PRJEB32303, sample SAMEA104408613) | aquatic metagenome | biome: Brackish water; feature: Pelagic; material: water | place: Baltic Sea | collected 2014-06-10T22:04:00 | depth 2,362 m ... | reverse complement strand
ACATGAGTGAACGGTTTAACCACATCTCTATTCAACCACGCTCAGCAAGTTACTAGTTAGAAAAAGTTTGCTCCATCAAATCAGCGAGTTCTTGGTCATGAATCGTCTTTGACCCAGTTGCTGGGCTACCTGATTCAACGCGCGCAACATGAATTAACGAGTATCCCTCTTGTTTGAGCGCCCAAATTCGGTCATCAACAAAATATCTTGGTCCCATATTTTCTGGTTCTTCTTGAAGCCACACAATTTCTTTAGCATTTTTATATCTTGAGATTGCCGTACGAATCTGATCAATCGGAAACGGATATAACTGTTCAACGCGAACAACAGCGACTTTTGCGCCGCGCTTGTCGCGCTCAGAAATTGCATCCCATGCAACTTTGCCGCTGCACAACACAACTCGAGTGATTTCACTAGGTTCAATCACAAAAGGGTCGTCAATCACTTCATTGAAGCTGCCGGTTGTCAAACTTTCAATCAAAGATCGGCTTTCTTTCATTCGAAGAGGTTGCTTCGGAGCAACGACAACCAAAGGTCGCATGACATCGCGCTTAACTTGACGTCGTAGTAAGTGAAAATACTGAGCAGAAGTTGTCGGATTACAAACTTGAATGTTGTCTTCGGCGCACAATTGTAAAAATCTTTCGATGCGTGCTGAAGAGTGCTCCGGCCCTTGTCCTTCATAGCCATGTGGCAACAACAACACCAGTCCGTTGTGCTGACCCCACTTATCTTCGGCAGCGACCAAATACTGGTCAATAATAATTTGTGCGCCGTTGACAAAGTCGCCAAACTGCGCTTCCCACATCACAAGTGCTTTTTGATTTGCATGCGCGTAGCCGTATTCAAAACCAAGTGCGGCATATTCGCTCAACAAAGAGTCATACACCCAGAATCGACCAGTCGCTCCTGGCATCTCAGCAAGCGGAACCCAACGACTCTCATTCAAATAGTCGACCAATGTCGAGTGACGATGGCTAAATGTGCCACGTCGAGTGTCCTGTCCAGCGAGGCGCACAGATGTGCCCTCGAGCAACAAACTACCAATCGCCAAAGCTTCGGCTGTTGCCCAGTCAACATCATCACTTTTTACAATCTGCGCGTCACGGTTCTCGAACTGCCGCAATAGTTTTGGGTGAACCATGAAATCTTTTGGATACGAAGTCAATTGCGTCAACACCCTGCTGATGACTTCACGCTTCACACCAGTTGCAAGATGTGGCAAAATTCCCTGCGGCGCTGGTGGCTTTGCTGCAATAACTTTTTCATTTGGTTTGGCCCGAGTTTGCTCAAGCGCATCTTGTAACTTCGCTTGATAATCACTAAGCGAAACTTCTGCTTGCTCGATTGTTATATCGCCACGCTTAACCAAAGTTTCAACATATAGTTTGCGCACGCTGCGACGCTCCGCAATCGCCTTGTACATCAATGGCTGCGTGTAACTCGGATCATCACCTTCGTTATGCCCATATCGGCGATAACAAATCATGTCGATTACAACGTCTTTGTGAAACTGCTGACGATATTCGAATGCCAGTTGCGCAACTCGCACGCATGCCTCTGGGTCATCACCGTTGACGTGGAAAATAGGCGCTTGAACAGTTTTAGCGACATCGCTGCAATATTGCGACGAGCGCGCATACTCAGGCGAAGTAGTGAAACCAATTTGGTTGTCGATAATCAAATGAATCGTGCCACCAACCCTGTAACCAGACGTATCGCTCATCGCCAAACATTCGGCAACAACACCTTGACCGGCGAAAGCGGCGTCACCATGAATCGCCAAAGGCAACACGCTGTATGTAAGCGGCGGATCAATTTGATCCTGCATTGCGCGCACCGTGCCGAGCACGACAGGGTTAACAGTTTCTAAATGACTTGGATTCGACACCAACTCAACATGCATCCTTGCGCCACTCTGCGCAACGAACTCGCCTTTTGCGCCGAGGTGATATTTAACGTCGCCCGAGCCTTGTACTGATGAAGGGTCAACATAGCCCTCGAACTCTTGAAAAATTTGGTCATACTTTTTGCCCACGACGTTTGCCAATACATTTAAACGACCGCGATGGGCCATACCAATGACTGTGCCCTGTATTTTTGCATCTGTGGCAAGATTCAAAATTTTGTCAAGAATTGGTATCGCCGATTCTGCGCCTTCAAGACCAAATCGTTTCGTGCCAACATATTTGGTTGACAAAAATCGCTCAAATGCTTCAGCAGCATTCAGTCGTTCAAGCACTTGAATCTTGTCAACTGCAAAATCATTACGCTTGACACCCTCGAAATGTTCTTGAATCCATCGTTGCTCATCGGTATTTTGAATGTGCATGTACTCGACACCGATCGTGCGACAATATGCATCGCGCAAAACACCTAGCAATTCGCCAAGAGTTGAACGATTGACACCACCAACGCCACCGGTCAAGAACTCGCGATCCAAGTCCCAAACCGATAGGCCATATGTTGCCGGGTCGAGTTCGCGTGGCATTCGTGGTGCACGCCAATGCAACGGGTCGAGATCTGCAATTAAGTGACCACGCACACGATGCACGCGAATCAATGTCGCGATGTGCATCTGCTTTTCTAGCAATGCATCTTCGCTGTCAAGCGAATTTGAATCGTCTCGCCACTTCACCGACTCATAAGGAACACCAAGACTGCTAAAAATATCCGCATAAAAATTATGCTCGCCAATCAAAAGTTCATGAACGTATTTCAAGAACATTCCACTTTCGGCGCCTTGAATAATTCGGTGGTCATAAGTGCTGGTGATCGTCACAACTTTAGACACACCCAATCGACCCAATGCACGCTCATCACTGCCCTGAAATTCGGCGGGATAGTCGATCGTGCCTACGCCGACAATCAGCCCCTGACCGGCCATCAAACGTGGCACCGACATTTGTGTGCCGATTGTGCCTGGGTTGGTCAGGCTGATGTTTGCACCTTTAAAATCTTCAAGCGTCAACTTATTTGCACGAACTTTGCGGATGATGTCTTCGTAAGTCAACAGAAATCCAGCAAAGTCAAGTGTGTCGGCGTTACGCAAAACTGGCACGACCAAACTTCGTTGCCCTTTGCCCTTGTCAACGTCAACGGCCAAACCCAAATTCACATGGTTGAACTTTTTAATCTGCGGCTTGCCTTGTCCATCGGCTTCATACGCATGCTTCATATTCGGTACAGAATCAGCGATCGCTCGAACTATCGCGTATCCAATCAGATGCGTAAAACTAATTTTACTTTCGCCACTTCGTTCGCGATATCCGTTAATAACTTTCCGATTAACCTCAAGCAGTTTTGCTGGCACTTGACGCACACTTGTCGCAGTAGGCACCGCAAGGCTCGCCTCCATGTTGGTAGCAATAACTGCTGAAACTCCACGCAAGGGCTCGGGCTCGACTACTTCTAGTGGTGTCTGTTCAACTGGCGAAAAAGTGGCAACCGGTCGCGGCACACGCGACGTCGATTCAGACGAGATCGTTTCTCTAATCACCGATTTACTGTTGTCAGAAAATGTCGTCTCAGACTTTGGCTTCAACTTTGTCGCAGCAACCGCTGGTGCTGCAATAGTTGCTGCGACACTCGCTGAAAAACCTTCTGACATAACTTCAGGCGACGAGTCGAAACTCGGTCTGATTAATTCACCTGTTGGGTCGGCCTTCGGCGTACCAACAGGTTTATAGTCGCTAAAAAAATCGCGCCACGCCACCGACAAATTTTCAGGTTCGTCGCGGTACCGCTCGTACATTTCCTCGACTAGCCAAGAGTTTGCACCAAAGTCTTCGGGGCTAGACCTCTCAACCATCGACTATATGTTAACGATGACTACTTAAGAAGCACCTCTGAAGCAATCCAAAGAACAAGCCACAAGATACCGCCCGTGATCATCGCGTTCTTATGTGACTCGAATGGCCAAAGCAACTTGTTTGTTGCAGCAGTACCACCAAGCATGCCAAGTGCGTTAATTTGCAAGATTGCACCAAGCACAACACCGATAATCAACAAAGTAACGGCGTTGCTTTGAGTTGCATCACCAAATGCCGAGCCATAAAAGTGACCTGACCCGACCATAAACCACAACATTGCGAAAGAGAGAATGAAGTTTTGACGCGAGGCAAGCAAAGCTTTTCGACCTGCACCTGCAGCAGCAGGGTCAGCAGCCGCGCCACCCAAAACATTCACTGCGTTTGCCAGAATAACTTTTTGATTCTTCCAGATGATCATCCACACATTGGCGGCCATCAAGATGCCGTAAATCATGCCAATAGAAATCGTCATGTTGTGAGCATAATTTTGCAACCAGTAGTCCTTCACAAGACCAGTGATCAACAAACCTGTTACTAAAGTTGCGATTGCAGCCCAACGAAACCACCACAACGCACGACGCGCAACTTTGTCAAGAGTCAGCATCCGAGCCTTGCCCTCGTCTCCGTAAGCAGCAAGTGCTGGAACCTGCACAAGATTAAAGTAATACAACAAACCAATCCATGTAATACCCACAAGAATGTGCAGATACCTAAACAGAAAATCCCCGATATAAGCCTGAGTTAATAATTCCATGATTTCTCCCTTTTCGTTTAGTTCTATTTTTTTAAAATTCGTTTAATACTCGATTAAATCTCGTTCAATTATAAATTTAGGACTGTCTGACTAAAAGCCATTAAAAACTTACCACAACCAAACACGAAGCGGATTAAGATTCGAAGAAACTAGCACGGCAAATCGCCTAGTAGTTTATATGTCTTATGGCTGCCGAATTTATTTACACCTGCTACAAGCTCGCGCGCTTCTATCCACCTGATCGCACGGTGCTTGAGAACATTTCACTTTCTTTTTACCCTGGGGCCAAGATCGGTGTTCTCGGATCAAACGGCAGCGGCAAATCAAGTTTGCTGAAGATTATGGCGGGTCTTGACGATGAATTCACCGGCGAAGCACGCCTGACGCCCGGCTTTTCAGTTGGTCTGCTTGAACAAGAGCCGAAACTTGACCCAACTAAAGATGTTCTCGGAAATGTCATGGATGGCGTTGCGCCGATTCGTGACCTATTAGCCGAATACGAAAAAGTCACCGCAATGTGGGCTGAGCCAGACGCCGACTTCGACAAAGTTGGTGCACTGCAAGCAAAGCTCGAAGCGAAAATTAATGCTGCCGATGCATGGAGCCTTGAACGCAATGTTGAAATTGCGATGGATGCATTGCGTTGCCCTCCCAACGACAGCGATGTAACAAAACTCTCAGGCGGAGAACGACGTCGCGTTGCATTATGCAGACTTTTGTTAAGCCGACCCGACTTGCTACTACTCGACGAGCCAACGAACCATTTAGATGCTGAGAGTGTCGACTGGCTTGAAAGATTCTTGCAAGAGTATTCGGGCACTGTGGTCGCAATCACTCACGACCGTTACTTCTTAGACAACGTTGCAAAATGGATTCTTGAACTCGACCGCGGCAAGGGCATTCCGTTTGAAGGCAACTACACAAGTTGGCTGGAACAAAAGCAAGAACGACTCGGGCGCGAAGAAAAAGCTAACGAAACTCGGCGCCGCACATTACAGCGCGAACTCGACTGGGTGCGTATGGCCCCAAAGGCTCGTCAGTCAAAAGGTAAGGCGCGACTTGCTGCCTACGACAAGTTGCATGCTGAAGCCCAAGCGGCTGAACGCGACGACAATAAATTAGAAATTGCGATTCCACCTGGGCCACGACTTGGCGATGTCGTGATTGAAATTAAAAATCTTTCAAAGGGATATGGCGACAGACTATTAATCGAAGAACTGACATTCAACTTGCCACCAGCGGGAATTGTCGGCATCATCGGCGCAAACGGTGCAGGTAAGACAACTCTGTTTCGCATGATAACTGGCCAAGAGAGCCCAGATTCGGGCACCGTTACTGTTGGCGACACTGTTTCTTTAAGTTACGTTGACCAAAGTCGCGACACGCTAAACGCAGACGCCTCTGTCTATGAAGAAATTACTGCGGGTGTCGAAGTGATGAAAGTTGGTAATCGCGAAATCAACGGTCGCGCTTATGTCGCAAGTTTCAACTTCAAGGGCAGCGATCAACAAAAACGTGTCGGAGATCTTTCTGGTGGCGAACGAAACCGCGTGCACTTGGCTAAACTTTTGAAAAATGCGGGCAATGTGTTGTTGCTCGACGAACCAACTAATGATTTAGACATTGATACTTTGCGTGCGCTTGAAACTGCGCTTGAAAGTTTCCCAGGTTGTGTCGTCGTGATTAGTCACGATCGTTGGTTCTTAGATCGCATAGCAACACATGTTTTGGCTTTCGAAGGAGACAGCCAAGTTCGCTGGTTCGAAGGAAACTTCTCTGATTACGAAGTATGGCGCAAAAAAGAACTCGGAATCTCTGCTGACCAGCCGAAGAGAATTAAATACAAACCTCTCTCGAGAAAATAACTTGCGCGAAAAATAATGACTTCTCCAGCCGTTCGCGTAATCCGCATTTCATGTGCTGTAATTTTCGTATTAGGCATCGCCGGCATGATCATTTCGTCAATAGCCGGTAACAACGTCGGTTTGGTTACAACAATCGGGGTTACGACTGCAATTGCAGCACTTGTCTTGTTGATCGCCAGTGTCTCGTCTAGCCCAGGTCGTCTTGATGTCTTTGACGAAGCCGATGCGCAAATTCTCGAACGACAAATTGTCGACCTTGTTAAGTCAGGCACCGACGAAACTGCGCTTCGCTCAATTGTTCGAGATGCGACAAAACTTGGTCGGCAGCCTTGACAAGTACAGAAAATTTGAGACACCGCGACGATGCGCAATTCGCCGCATACCTTGCAACAGAAACCGGCAAGCGGCTTGTCGAATTGAGAAAAGAACTCGTAAGCAGAGGCTTCTACGGCTGGGATTTAAAAGATGCCGGCGATGCTATGGCGCAAGAGTTTTTAATGTCTCAACTTCGCGAACATCGACCAAACGATGCTGTGCTTAGTGAAGAAGCAGTTGATAACACCGCACGACTTTCTGCCGACCGGGTTTGGATAATTGATCCACTTGATGGCACGCAAGAGTTCAGCGAACCAGACCGACAAGATTGGGCGGTACATGTCGCACTGTGGCAGCGCGATGAAACAAATTACGGCGACCTCATTGCAGGTGCGGTGAGTTTGCCGGCAATCGAGTTGACACTCAGTACCGACCCTCCGCATGTGTCGCCCGAAAAACAAGACCGACCGCCACGACTCGTCACCTCTCGCACCCGCACCCCGCGCGAAGCTGTGATTGTTGCAAATGCGCTGGGTTGCGATGCAATGCGACTCGGATCAGCCGGTGCAAAAGCGATGTCAGTTGTTCTTGGCGACTGTGACATTTATCTACATTCAGGTGGTCAGCATCAATGGGATTCTGCCGCACCGGTTGCAGTCGCGCGCGCCGCAGGCTTTTTTACAAGTCGAATTGATGGCTCGCCACTGATTTACAACGATTCAGATACTTGGTTGCCAGATTTAATTATCTGTCGCGCCGATCTGGCTGAGTCAGTTCTCACAGCGTTGCATAAATCTGCCCGATAAACGGCAGACTAATGCGATGACTGATCTTGACTGGGGCGCATTCAGTGATACCCCTCCGTGGGTTTTGAACCGCGACGAAATTAGCTGGCTAAGTATTGCTCCCGTTTTGCGTCAGGCCGCACGCAAAGAAGTGCCGATGCTTACGAAGCCTTCACGAATTCCTCCTGTGTTACGTCTGTTAGTTGTAACGCGTGTACTTCTCGCTGCCCTTTTGCCATGGCTTTGGCACAAGAAGTTAAACCACTACAAATCTGAAAAAGACTCACGGAGCGATATTTCAAAGCGAATGCGCAAGGCTGTAGAAAAACTTGGATCAACGTATATAAAACTCGGTCAGATAATTTCAAGTGGAGAAGGGTTGTTTCCAACCGAACTTGTCGATGAATTTAAACTTTGTCGTGATCAGGTACCAGCCGAATCATTTAAAGATGTCCGCAAGGTCGTCGAGCACGATCTCGGCGCGACAATTGAAGATGTCTTTGAATTTTTTGACAAGACACCACTAGCGGCTGCGTCAATCGCACAAGTTCATCTGGCTCGCCTGCACACTGGCGAAACTGTTGTAGTAAAAGTTCAGCGACCAAGAGTGATCGAACTTGTACGAAAAGATTTGAAAGTTATGTCTTGGCTGGCACCACACCTTGTTGGCCGATTGAAAATCGCTGCACTGGCTAACCCTCCCGCTTTAGTCGAGTTATTTGCTGAAACAATTGTTGAAGAACTTGATTTCAGAATGGAAGCCGACAACATGATCGACATCTCTCGCATTCTGCGAGATTTAAATCAAACCGGCTACATCGTTCCGCGTCCGCACCCTAAATTAGTTACTCAGCGCGTTTTGGTTATGGAGCGTCTCGAAGGTTTCAAATTTGATGATGTCGTTGGAATGAAAAATGCCGGTATTGACACAGAGGCAGTAATTAGAACAGGCATGATTGCATTCATGGAAGGCGCAATGGTTCACGGCGCCTTTCACGGAGACCTACATGGTGGAAACCTTTTTGTAATGAAAGATGGTCGAACCGCGTTATTAGATTTCGGAATCGTCGGTCGTCTAAGTGGTCCGCGAAGACTTGCTTTTCTTCGACTGATGCTTGGGGCAACAACAAACGACGTCAAGGGTCAAGTCACAGCGCTTCGAGATCTTGGTGCCTTACCAATGGATACTGACTTAGATGCGGTGATTGTTGATCTCGGATTAGATCGCCCGCCAATTGATCCGACGAAACTCTCTGCTGATGAACTTGTAAAAGAAGTTCAACGAATCATGAAAGCACTCCTTGGGTATGGAGCACGAATGCCTAAAGAATTAATGCTCTATGTTAAGAACATGGTTTTTCTTGACGGTGCAATATCGCGTCTTGCTCCAGACCTTGACCTACTCGGCGAAATCGCGGGAATTTCAATGTTGTTTGCCCAGCGACACGGAGAACAACTTGGTCGCGAATTAGGTATTGACCACAACTCAATTGAGATCAACCTTGACAGTGTAAAAGCAGGACTCGGTGTTGAACTTGAAACCAATAGTTTGACTTATCGCGAACTTCAACAACGACGTGAATTGATTCAAAAACGAATGCGAGAACGCGTCAAGCGTTAAACGTGAAACGTTAAAAGATATGCGAATAATAATCGCGACTTGTAGTGTTAGCTATGAAGGTCGACTCAATGCTTCGCTACCAGTTGCGAAGCGACTGATAATGGTTAAATCAGATGGTTGTGTTGCGATTCACGCTGATGGTGGCGCTTACAAGCCCCTTAATTGGATGAACGCACCAAACACATTTGAAGAACTCCCAGATCGATTAATTGTTCGCAACCCAAAAGGTGAAACACTGACGATTCATCTAGTTGAAATTCACGCTGATTTCGCACACGAACTTGGCGAAGACCCAGGACTCACAAAAGATGGCGTTGAGGCTGATCTTCAAGTTCTACTGGCAGCGACGCCTGAAGCAATCGAGGTTGGTTTAACTTTGATCCGTCGTGAATATCCGACTGCGGTTGGTCCAGTTGACTTGTTATGTCGAGATGCTTCAGGTCAGACGGTTGCTATTGAGATCAAACGCCGTGGCGAAATCGATGGCGTCGAACAACTAACGCGGTACTTAGAGTGTCTCCATGCTGATACGTCGCTCGGCAAAATTCGTGGGATCTTTGTCGCCCAATCAATCAAACCGCAAGCGCGAGTGCTTGCGGAGAGTCGCAATATTGGTTGGTGTGAAGTTGATTACGACGAACTTCGCGGCAAAAAAACCGACGAACTTAAACTCTTTTAACTAGCAATCGCAAGTTGGCGCGAGTGTAAGTTCACGTGCGCGAGTTTATTTTTTTTGTGGTTGCGGCCAAGTACCATCTCGGCCGTCCATCCCTGCGTTGAGACGAGCCTTTGCCATCATCTCTTCGACAATTGGCCCAAGTTTTGTTGGATCTTCAACAGGCTTGCTTGTCGGGCCACGATGCCAACCTTCGGCAATCGCCAAAACATCGCCACTTGCTTCAAACACTCGACCAGTTATGCCTGCCGATTCACTTGAGGCAAGCCATGTCACGATCGGCGCGATCCACTTTGGTGAGCGGTGCTCACGCTCGGCTTCGGTCTCTGGCGCTGGTCCAAGATTTTCTGTCATTCGAGTTAGCGCAACTGGTGCTACAGCATTTACTGTTACTCCATAACGACCAAGTTCAAGCGACGCAATTGTCGTAAATGCTGCGATGCCTGCCTTGGCTGCACCATAATTCGTTTGCCCGACATTGCCATAGATTCCTGAGACAGAAGAAGTATTAATAATTCTTCCGTCAACTGGTTTACCGGCTTTATGTTGATCGCGCCAGTAAGCGGCAGCAAAGCGCGATGGAGCAAAAGTTCCCTTCAGGTGAACTTTAATAACGGCATCCCATTCCTCTTCACTCATGTTGGCAAGCATGCGGTCACGCAAGATGCCGGCGTTGTTGACAACCGCATGCAAATCACCGAAAGTTTCAACTGCGGTTTGAATCAATCGCTCGGCACCTGCCCATGACGAAATGTCATCACCGTTGGCGATTGCTTTGCCCCCCATTGCCTCGATCTCGTTAACTACTTGTTGTGCAGGCGATGTGTCGCCACCCTTGCCATCAACACCCGCGCCCAAATCGTTGACGACAACTAATGCTCCGTGCTTAGCAAGGCTCAGGGCATGTTCACGCCCGATGCCTCGACCTGAACCAGTGACAACAACTACTCGACCTTCACATAAGCGACTCATTCCCCAGAACTCTAGCCTGAGCGTCGTGCCCAATGCTATTTTCAAACCGAAATCGTCAAATCAATGTGATGTATTAATCGTTGGCGCAGGGCCCGCTGGCATCGCCGCGGCGATCACATTGACTGCCAGCGGTCAAAATGTTTTAGTGATCGATAAAGCAATATTTCCACGCGACAAATGTTGTGGTGACGGGTTAACAACTGGTGCGCTGCGCATTCTTGAAATGCTCGGTTTCAACCCCGCAACAGTTGACAATTGGAAAGTTTGCTCGGATGTATTGCTACGGTCGCCTTCTGGTCGCGAAATACAACTTCAATTGCCGAACATCAAAAAAAATAAAACTAGTCAGTTCGCAGCGATCGCACCAAGAATTGAACTAGACAACGCATTAGTCAAACATGCGCGTGCACTCGGAGTAAAAATAATTGAAGGTTGCGCATTCGCGGCAGTCGCGCATCAAACAACTGACGACATCACCGTAAGCACAGATTCAGCAGATACAGGAGATTTATCCAACGAGTTTCATGAGATAACTGCAAAATTTATTATCGCCGCTGACGGTATGTGGTCTCCAGTTCGCAAAGCGTTCGGAGCATCTCAGCCTGGTTATCTCGGCGAGTGGCACGCATTTCGTCAATATCTCAGCAACATCACTGGGCCTGCACGCGATCGTCTTTACGTTTGGTTCGACGCCGATTTGTTGCCAGGTTACGCATGGTCGTTTCCATTACCTAATGGTCGAGTCAATGTCGGCTTCGGCATTTTGCGAGGATCAAAATATTCGGTACAAGATATGAAATCGTTGTGGCCAAAACTTCTCGCGCGCCCTCACATTGCCGACGCACTCGGGCCCGATGCAACTCTTGAAGGTCGGCATACAGCCTGGCCAATACCAGCAAGAGTTACTAATGCGAAATTAGCGAGTGGTCGCGCGATTTTTGTTGGCGACGCAGTTTGTGCCGCTGACACTATGACTGGCGAAGGTATCGGTCAAGCGCTCTTAACCGGAGTTTTAGCAGCCGAAGCAATTATCGGCGCCCACCGACGCGGCCCGACGGCTGTCAGAAACTTATACGAGACGAAAATGCGTCGCGAGTTTTTTGCCGACCACCGGATGTCGCAGGTCCTGGGCCGAGTCTTACAAAACCCCCTGCTGACTCGCGGCGTGTTACGAGTTGCAAATTATTCAGACTGGACTAGGCGTAATTTCGTGAGATGGATGTTTGAAGATGAACCACGCGCCGCATTGCTCACACCAAGGCGTTGGCACCGAAAGTTTCTTAAGCGGCGAGGTGCTTTCGAAACAAACAGCACTGCGCCGATCAACTAGTTTGGATAGCTATGCGAACACGAATAACCGATCTATTTCAAATTGAACATCCAGTGATGCTCGCTGGTATGGGCGGTGTCTCATATCACGAACTCGTTGCAGCAGTAAGTGAAGCTGGTGGCATAGGCACATTCGGTGCATCAACAATGCGCGATGGAGAACTTACCGAAGAAATCACTGCACTTAAAACATTTACATCAAAGCCGTTTGGTGTTGACCTACTCACAGCATTGCCGCAACATTTAGAACAAGGCATCCACGCAGTGATTAATGGTGGAGCGAGAATTTTTGTTGCCGGTCTTGGTGTGCCGCGTGATGCAATCGATTTGCTACACAGTCACAATATTTTGGTTGGTTCAATGTGCGGGAAGGTTCGTCACGCCGTTTCAGCAGTTGCGAGTGGTTGCGATTTTGTAGTCGCTCAAGGTACCGAGGCAGGCGGACACACTGGCCTCGTTGCAACGATGGCGCTCGTGCCACAAGTTGTCGACGCAGTTTCGGCGAAGGTGCCCGTTGTGGCTGCTGGTGGATTATTTGACGGTCGCGGACTCGCCGCATCACTGGCACTCGGGGCCGATGCAATCTGGGTCGGCACTCGGTTTATCGCCACACCCGAAGCCCGTGCGGTCAACGGTTATAAAGAAGCACTAGTCACGAGTCGCGAAGATGACACAGTTATAAGTCGTTCATATACGGGCAAACCATGTCGCGTAGTGCGCAACGAGTGGACGAACCACTACGAACAAAATCCGCAAGACATTAAGACTTTTCCACAACAAGCAATTGCCTCTTCGCAAGCCAATGTCAATCACTTGGGATACCCAAGTGGAACGCAAGTCGATACTTCACGCGAGTTCTACCCAGCTGGCCAAGGCGCGGGTGCTGTCACCAGTTTGATACCGGCCGGAGATCTAGTTCGCGACATCGTCGCACAGGCAGAAAAAATCTTAAGCCAACTTGGCAGAACTAATTAGTACACAGAAACAATTAGATACATGTTCTCTGTTTTAAAAACAAATCGCGAACTTCGCCTACTTTTTGTTGCCCAGAATCTTTCGTTCATCGGTGATTGGTTTACGTTTGTAGCACTCGCAGGCTTGGTACAAGACCAAACAGGTTCGAAATTTCTGGTCTCACTTTTACTTGTCGCATTTTCACTGCCATCATTTTTAGCGTCACCAATAGGTGGCCCTGTTGCCGATCGTTATGACCGCCGAAAAGTTTTAATAATTGTTTCAATACTTCAAGCGATTGCAGCGTGTGGATTTCTATTTATTGGTGACTCACGAGTATGGATTGCTTTTGTTGCCCAGAGTGCGATTGCGGCTCTGGCTTCTTTCGTGCGTCCAGCACTTGAAGCAGCGATTCCAAACTTGGCTCGCGACCCCGATGAGCTTCGACAAGCAAATGCATTATTCGGCAGCAGTTGGGGCGTAATGCTGGCAGTGGGCGCAGGCATCGGTGGAATTTTCTCACAAATTTTTGGTCGTCAGGCAGCGTTCATCGCAGACATTGCAACTTTTCTTGTTGCTGCTGGGTTAATCGCTCTCGTCACACACCCAATGCAAGAAGTTCGATCAGCAAATCACAGTAAACGAATACGTCCGATTTCGGATATGCGCGAAGCATTGCACCTCGCCAAGTCAGATTCGGTGATTATGTCGTTGTTGATGTCAAAGATGACATTTGCGATCGGCGCGGGCGTTGTCAGTCAACTTGCCGTTTTTGCTGCCGACTCATTTAAAAGCGGAGATGCCGGACGTGGAATTATGCTCGGACTGCGCGGCTTAGGCAGCGCACTCGGGCCGCTATTAGCGGCGCGATTCGTCAAGAACGATTTATCGAAAGTGATTCTCGTATGCGGTATCGCTGGCCTGGGCTTTGCTGGCGGATATCTCGCCGCCGCCGTCTCACCATTTTTTATAATCGCCTGCGTGTGTATCGGTTTTGCACACTTAGGTGGTGGTGCGCAATGGACTCTTTCAACATATGGATTACAGATGCGCTGCCCCGACGAAATGCGTGGTCGAGTTCTTGCTGGCGACTTTGCTTTAATTACTTTGTCGCTCGGATTGAGCAGTTTGCTAGCAGGAGTAGTTTCAGAAATTATTGGTGCGCGCGGAACAATTGCTGTGTTCGCACTACTCGCAATTTGCGCTTCGCTAATTTACTTGTTTGCAACTCGCGGAGTTAGACAGAAGCTAAGCGAAGAACTCAGACACCTTCAATAATTTCGCGAAGCATCTCAACTTCTCGCACTGGGTCTGGACCAACCGGATTAACTTGCAATACAGTCACACCCGCTTCTTTGAATGCACCAAGTCGCTCTTTGATAAAACTTTTTGGGCCCACTAGATTCGACAGCTGTAACCACTCAGTCGGAATCACCGCAGCGGCTTCTTTCTTTTTACCATCAAGATAAAGATCCTGAATCTCAACTGCTTCTTTTTCATAGCCGTAGTCGCGACAAATATCATTATAGAAGTTTTTGCCACGTGCGCCCATGCCACCCACATATAGCGCATAACTTGGGCGAGCGAAATCTAAAATCTCATTTTGTTTTTCGGGTGTCAGCGACTCATCGATGTGCAACATTCCGCCTGCAGAAATATCAAGTGGCTTCATAGATGCATCACGTTTTGCTTGACCAGCCTTAAGTGCCTTACCCCATACATTTTGAAACTTCTCTGGCAAAAAGAAAACAGGCATCCAACCATCAGCCATTTCAGCAGTTGCTTCAACGCTTTTATCTTTAAGTGATGCCCACCAAACAGGAATCTCTGAACGAACCGGGTGATTAATCAACTTCAGTGGTTTGCCTAATCCTGTTCCTTGACCGGCAGGCAAAGGAATTTGCACAGTCTTGCCGTCATAACTAAGTGGCTTCTCACGCTTCCAGATTTCGCGACAGACTTCAATATATTCTTTTGTGCGTTGCATTGGTTTTTCGTATGGCATTCCGTGAAATCCTTCGATCACTTGCGGCCCCGAGGCGCCAAGTCCCAAAATAAATCGACCGTTGCTGACATAGTCGCAACCGGCTGCTGTCATTGCAGTTAACGCAGCCGTGCGAGAATAGACATTAATGATTCCAGTGCCGATCTGAACGCGCTCTGTAACCGCAGCCAAATAACCAACTTGCGAAATTGAGTCGTAGCTGTAAGCCTCGGCGATCCAAACAATGTCAAGACCTACCTTTTCTAGTTCAACTACTCGCTTGGCGGTTGTTTGAAAATCAGAAATGTAGTTAATCATCATTGATAATTTCATAAAATTGCTTTCTATTTTTAAATCGTTAAAAAATTTAATTAACTCGACGAGCGTGACCCTTCCAGTATGGCTCACGAAGATCTTTTTTAAGAATCTTGCCACTTGGATTACGTGGCAAAACTTCGATCCAGCCAACTGTTTTCGGAGTCTTGAACCCAGCAAGACGCTCACGGGCGAATGCAAGAATCTCGTTCTCGGTAACTTGGGTGTCTGGTTTACGTACGACGAGAGCCATTGGCACTTCGCCCCACTTTTCGTCAGGCACTCCGATCACGGCAACATCGGCGATAGCCGGATGCGCCATCAGCGCATTCTCAACTTCTGCTGGGTAAACATTTTCGCCGCCAGACACGATCATGTCTTTAACTCGGTCGAAAATATAGACGTAGCCATCTTTGTCGAAGTATCCAGCATCACCTGATCTAAACCATTGACCCTTAACGATTGACTTCGCAGTCTCTTCAGGCATATTCCAATAGCCCTTCATTACTTGACGAGACCGAATCCAAATTTCGCCAACTTCTCCCAACGGAACATCTTTGGCGGTTTCCGAATCCACAATTCGCAACTCAATGCCCGTAAACGGTTTGCCGCACGAACGCAAGCGGCCCTTATTGACTGAACTCAAGTCGTGATCTTCTGGTCCGAGAACCGTCACAACTCCCGTCGTTTCTGTCAACCCATAGACCTGCATAAACGGACACTTGAATGCCTTAATCGCACCTTCAAGAACTGATTCAGAAATCGGTGATGCGCCATAAGCAATTAGTTCAAGGCTCGAGAAATCTGTTGTGCCAATATTTGGCATTGCAAGCGCAAACTGCAACAGCGCAGGCACCATAAACGCGTGAGTGATTCGGTACTTCTCAATCCACGCAAGTATTTCTGCAGGATTAATATCGCGCATAATTATTGAGCGCGCACCACAATATTGTCCTGCCGTTGCCCAACCGCCACCACCAATATGAAATAGCGGCATCGCCACAAGATTTATCGTTTTCTCAGACATATGCCAAATTTTTTGCGCAGCAGGAAGAAGCGCAAAAAAATTGTCGTTTGTCAGCATCACGCCTTTTGGCCGACCAGTGGTGCCACTTGAATACAGCTGAAACGCAACATCACTGCTCTTAGTTGGCACTTTTGGATCGGTCGCTGATTGAGCATTGACCCATCGCTCATAATCGTCATGGTTCGAGTGTCCGCCAATCACGATGATTGTTTTGACTCGAGTCAGTTCGCCAATGATTGCATCAAGCACTGGCACAAACTCCTGGCCGACGATTAGCACTTCGGCCTGCGAGTCGTTGACAATAAATAAAACTTCTGGCGCTGCGAGTCTCCAGTTGACATCGACACTGACCGAGTTGAGTAGCGCACAGCCGTAGAAAACTTCGAAGTGCTCAATGCCGTTTTTGTCTAAAAATGCGACGCGATCCTGGGCCTTTACGCCTGCTCGTTTTAAACCCTGCGCGACTTGCGCCGACCGCGAGAGTAATTGCGCCCAGGTAAGAGTGCGTTCACCCAGCACAAGAGAAACCGCGTTTGGCTGTTTCTTGGCGTGATAACGGACGATACCCCCGACATCTTTAATCGCATTTAACAGATTTCGTGGACTTTTATTTACATTTTTCTTAGAGCTTTTGGCGACCAGTTTTTTCGCGCTTTTCTTAACGATCTTCTTTTTAGCTAGTTTGTGAGAGCTCTTTTTAATGCTCTTCTTTTTAGCTACTTTACGAGTGCTCTTTTTAATGCTCTTCTTTTTAGCTACTTTACGAGTGCTCTTCTTAGCACTTTTTTTAGCGGTTTTTTTAGCGGGTTTTCGTTTAGTTGTGGCCATCGCCACAGGTTAGTTGGCAATAGATCTGAGTGCAATATCCTCTAAGACCTAAAATAACTGAATTATTTTTGACCTACTAGATTCTTGAACCGCTTAACCAAAGCGTCCCATACTTTAGCAACGTCAATAAATGGCGTCGAACCAGTCGAAGACTTGGTTTGTGATCCAGTGCTAGCAACAGAAATCTTGCCTTTTTCTTTGGATACTTCCACCCGCTTTGCAATTGCTTCTAGATCGCTGATCTTTGGGAGCCGCTTAGACGGACTGCTCGCTTTTTTTGCGACTGTTTTTTTCGCAACTGTTTTTTTTGCGGCTGTTTTTTTCGCGACTGTTTTCTTAGCAACTGTTTTTTTCGCAGCAGTTTTTTTCGCAGCAGTTTTCTTTGCAGGTGTTTGTTTTTTAGGCATCGTCTCAACATAGTGCAAAGAACCGACCTAATGCAATAGTATGACCATCATCTCGTTGACTACCGAACACATCGCATCAACCAACTCAGTTGAATTAAGTGTTTATAACTACGGTCTGAACGACAACCCGGTAGACAAATCTAGAAAAACGCAATCGCAACTCAACGTAAAGCCCGCAGTGATGCTGTCTCACGCCACAGGTTTTCATGGTCGATGTTTTGATCCGGTAATTGAGCCACTGCAAACCGACTACGCGTGCACAACCTTCGACTTTCGAGGGTACGGCGACTCACTATTGGTTCAAGACTGGCCTGTTGCTTGGCAAGGTTATTGCGACGACGCACTCGCGGTTGCCAGATCGCTACAAAATATAAATCAGATAATCGCTGTTGGGCATTCAATGGGCGCCGCGGCACTGGCTATGGCAGCTCTAGTTGAGCCTGAGCTTTTCAGAGCATTAATTCTTTATGAGCCGATCATCTTTCCGGCATCGATGCGCAACACTCAAACGACATCACACAAGCCCAGCCCATTGGTTGAAGGCGCTCGACGACGACGCACGACCTTTGCGTCACGAGACGAAGCTTTTGCCAACTATTCTTCAAAACCACCGATGAATGTGTTCGCTGAAAAGTCTCTACGCGCATATGTCGATTATGGTTTTAACGATGCGCAGATTGCCGAAACTAATGAACATTGCGTAGTTCTCAAGTGCAATCCTGAGCATGAAGCAAGAACTTATGAGACAGGTGCATCGCACCAAACTTGGGAGCAACTGCACTTATTGCAAGTGCCGACATGGATCGTGGCAGGTGTAGTTGCACCGATGCAACCATCATCATGGTCTGAACTTATCGCTAACGAAATTCCAAATTCAGAGTTTATTCAGTGGTCAGATCTTGGACACTTTGGACCGATGCAACAGCCAAACCGCCTTGCCGAACTTGTGCGAGAAGTTGATGGGCTCACTTCTTAACATGCCAGTTTTACCAAAAACTAGTGCTGCTAAAAAGCATGTCGTAGATTGATCGTGTCGTGACAGCACCTGTATATCCAATCCCATTAACCCTGTCACCTTCGAGGATTAGCAGTTTTCGAACTTGCCCAATGCAATTTCGATTTGTCTCGATTGAAAAACTTCCTGAGCCACCGCAAATACATTTAGTTAAAGGCAACTTCGTTCACAGAGTGCTTGAGTTGTTGCTCGCCCACGACTCAGAGTTCCGCACTCCAGAAGCCGCGCTTGAAGCATTCGCTGTGACCAAAACTCAATACGAATCATCAGTCAGATTTATGGCACTCGGTCTAAGCGACGATGCTCGCGACGCATTCTTTAAAGATTCGCGCGACATCTTGAATGGTTACTACCGAATGGAAAACCCGAGAAACACAAAAGTAATAGGCCTTGAGTTAAAACTTGAAGCAGACTTTGGCAAATTTGTTCTTGGCGGAATCATCGATCGGCTTGAATACGACGAAAATGATCAGCTAGTTATCAGCGATTACAAAACTGGCAAGATTCCATTTGCGAAATTTGGCGCCAATAAAATGGACAACATGCACCTTTACGCATCATTATGTTTGCGCGTGCGCGGCGAACTGCCAAAAAAACTTCGACTGATGTATCTAAAGTCGAGCACACCGATAGAAGTAGAAGTCACGACACAATCAAATACCAAGTGTGAAGCAGCAGCAATTAAAACATTTGATCAAATTGCAGAGTCTTGCCAGTCGGGCATTTTCGCCACCAACAAATCTGGGTTATGTAACTTTTGTGCATTCAAACAATGGTGCCCCGCATTTGGTGGCGATGACTCACAGGCAAAAATTAAAGCGCCACAGCTTTATCCAGTGATTCCGAGAGACTAGAAATATCTCATGAATGAATCTCGTCGAGCGAAATTACACGCATTCGACCTGAGAGTTGATCAATTTTTAGAGCCGACTCGTAATTTCAAACCGACGATCTGGTTGTTCACAACTGCCACTGCGCTTGGCGACTTCGGCATGCTGTGGCACATCGTCGGCGTTGTGCGCGCAGCTGCCGACAACACTCGCATCAAGCAAGCACTAATTCTTTCTGCGCTAATGGGCATCGAGAGCCTGATTCTTAATCAGGGCATCAAACCGTTTTTCAAGCGCGAAAGACCGACCGTTAAAGGTGACACGCGATTCAAAATTCGCAAACCTCGAACTTCGAGTTTTCCAAGTGGGCACGCAAGTTCTGCTTTTTTTGCTGCCGTTGTATTGACTCGCTGGTCAACTTGGCCCGCAATCGCCACATGGTTTGTGTTCGCAGTTATCATCGCCACCAGCAGAGTCGCCGTGCGTATTCACCACGCCACCGACATTTTTGCCGGTGCTCTTATTGGTAGCGCGATGGGCCTTCTTGTGCATGTTGTAATTTTGTTTTTCTAAACCCCGCGCAAGAGCGCGTCAAGATTAGACCTCAGGCGTAGAAGCGGTTGCGCTGGTTGTCAACAACAACCGCACATCAAGCAATAAGTCTGCGACTTCGCCGGTTGAAACCAACTCGCGCTGCAACATTTCGCCAAGCGCCTTGTCGATTACACCAAGGGCTTCGGTAATGACTGCTGCTTCACGTGAATCTGTCATGTGCTTTAACCTCTCGATAAATTTTTATGAAAATTTTGACTATTTTGTTGGTAAACCGAACTTGCTGGTGAAACGAAGGCTAGTGCGAGCAACACACTGGGCGACGGCTTTGCCCCTCTAATTATGACTGAAGCTTGTCACATCGTTATTACAAGCACAGTTTTTCGAATAGTAGCGATGCCCTGCTTGTGCGTAACATCACAATATGGATTTAGCCAACAAAAATACCGTTGTAACAGGCGCAGCAAACGGCATCGGAAAAGCAGTTGCTGAAGCATTTCATAGCCAGGGTGCGCGAGTAGTTCTTGCCGACCGCGATCAAAAACTTTTGGATGAGGTGGTTGCGCAACTAAACGCCAAGCGACCAAATTCGGCCTTCGCAGTTGCATGTGATTTATCGACCGAACATGCAAACGCAGATCTGGTTGCAAAGTCGAAACAATTTTTAGGCTTCATTGATCTTTTTTATGCAAATGCTGGTGTGGCGATGGGCACCGATCTCACAACCACCGAAGAAGTATGGGACACGTCTTTTGCAATCAACGTGCATGCCCACCGCTGGGCAGTGAAATATTTGATCGACGACTGGCTAGCCGCTGGTCATGGATATTTTGTTAGCACCGCGTCGGCTGCTGGTTTGCTTACCGCTATTGGCTCTGCCCCATATTCGCTAACAAAGCATGCCGCACTTGCTTTTGCCGAATGGCTTTCGATTACTTACGGCAACCGTGGGTTGCGCGTGAGTTGCTTGTGCCCGCAAGGTGTCAATACAAATATGTTGCGCCGCTCAGATGAAGCAACAGCTGCCGACAACGGCAATGTTGTTCGGGCTTCGGGTGTCGTACTCGAACCACAGCAAGTTGCCGAGATTGTTGTGGCGACGCTTCGTGAAGAAACTTTTTTAATTTTGCCGCATCCTGAAGTTGCACAATTTGTTGCCAAGAAAGCAACCGAGCATCAGCGCTGGCTTGCAGGAATGCGCAAACTTCAACTTCGAACACTTGGCGTATAAAACTAGAACGTGCGTATAGAACGTGCAAAATAATTTAGTCGCTGCGGGTGATGTAGAAAAATACCAACACGACGGTGTTGTCATGTTGCGAAGTGTTCTCTGCGATGGGGCGCTCGGCGAACTTGCAATTGCAGTTGAACAAAACATGCAATCACCCGGGCCATGGGCCAACGAATATGCGGCCAACTCGAAGCAGGGACGGTTTTTTGACGACTATGTAAACTGGTCGCGATTTGACGCTTATAAAACCCACGCGCTTACTGGCGCGCTTCCACAAATTGCACTCGAATTAATGCAAACAACCTTGGGTCGTTTCTTTCACGAACACGTTTTAGTCAAAGAAGCCGGCAACAACCAGGTCACGCCGTGGCACAACGACGACCCGTACTACGGCGTCAATTCAAACAACAATGTCAGTTTGTGGGTACCGCTTGATCCGATTCCTAAAAAAATCGCGCTGAGAACAATAAAGTCACGACGAGACTTTGATAAAAATTTTATTCCGCGAAGGTTTGTGGATCAAACTGCATATGTCGCCGATGCTCGCGGTTACGAACAATTTCCTGAGCCGCAACTGCTCGACGAATCAACAGACATCGAAAGTTTTGCGGCGATGCCAGGTGACATCGTCGCGTTTCATTTTCGAACGCTGCACAGCGCACCAGCGACCACCGAATATGAAGGCCGCCGCCGCGTTATTAGTTTTCGGTACGTTGACACAGACGCAGTTTGGGCGACTCGCCCATGGAAGACTTCGCCACCACTCGAACCAAATTCATTGCGGCCCGGCGATTTACTAGTTGACGAACGCTTCCCTTTAATCTCGCGCTAGCCGAAACTAGCTAACACCGTCGCAAGTTCGCGCCACTGACTCATCGGCAACGCAAACTGATCGGCATCAAGAACTTGCACAGACACGTGTGATGCGCCAGCGTCAAGGTGTGCCTTGATCCGATTCGTAATCGTCTCGAGTGTGCCCCACGCAACAATTGCATCGACCATTGCATCACTAGGCATCTTGTCTGGTCCGGCAATATCTTCTTGCTTCCAACCGAGTCTCAACAAGTTGTTGGCATAGTTTGGCAATCGGTTGTAAGTCAACATAAATTTCCTTGCGGTTTCGCGCGCTGTCTGTGGGTTTGTGTCGAATACGACAGCGACTTCTGGTGCGAGCAACGCGCCTGGTCCGAGAATCTGTCTCGCAAAACTCGTATGTTCAACCGGAACGAAATATGGGTGAGCACCAATGCCCATTTGCGCTGAAAGTTTAAGCATCTTTGGGCCGAGTGCAGCCAAAACCCGCCGTGGGGCAACAGCCGGCGCAGCACCAAAAAATAGTCCGTTATCCATTGCTGTTAGATATTCGACCATTGCCGAATATGGTTTGTCGTAACTAGTCTTGTGAACTTTTTCAACAAGGTGCTGATGGCTCGCACCGATACCGAGAAGAAAACGATTTCCAAATGATTCTGTAAGCGTTTGCCAACCAGCATTCATCGTTGCGGCACTTCGCGCATACATCGAAGCGATACCAGTAGCCATTGTGATTTTCTTTGTCGCCTCAAGCAAGACGCCACAAGATGCGAACGGTTCACGAGTGACTGCCTCTGGCACCCAGATGCAACGAAAACCAAGTTCTTCAAGTTCGATTACTGCTTCTTTTGCTTTAGACATCGGCTGCAAATCAAGTGCTGATGTCCAGATACCAACACGACCTAATCCAAATTCTGAGGGCTTATCCATATCTGCCAACCATAATCGCATTTTGTGTTACACATCAGTTTGTGAAACACCGGTTTACGAAAAATCGTCTGTTGCAGATATTTCTGATGCTGACAATTATTTCGTCTTTAAGTTCTTCGTGCGCCAGCCGACAGCAATTGCCAAGTGATGTCGCAAGTGTGATCAGAGTCATAGATGGAGACACAGTTGTTCTGCGGTTGCAAGGTGCGATCGAAAGTGTGCGACTGATCGGTGTTGACACACCAGAAACAGTTCATCCGACAAAACCTGTTGGTTGCTTTGGGCCTGAAGCCTCAGCATTCACACATTCGGTACTAAAACCTAAAACTCAAGTGCGTGTGCAACGAGATGTTGAAGCGCGCGATCGATATCAGCGGCTACTCGTTTATCTCTATCTGATAGATGGCACATTCATCAATCAAGAGTTACTGCGACTTGGTTTTGCTCGAACGATGAACATCGCCCCGAATACGGCTTTCGCCACAAAATTTGCTTCAATCGAAACTGTTGCTCGTGAAAATCAAATCGGTTTATGGTTGCGATGTTAGGTATATCGGGTCAGCGATAGCGTGAAACTGTGACGGCTACGAAAAAAAGTCTGGTTGAGCAACTTGGGCATTCGCCGCACGCTCGCCTAGTTATTTTAAGTTGTGACGATCTTGGCGCATTTCATGCGGCAAATGTTGGCGTTTACGATTCGCTGAATAAAGGCGTGGCGACTTGCGCTTCGCTAATGGTGCCGGCGCCGTGGGCACGCCACGCAATAAATTGCTACAACGGCGAAGACATCGGTGTGCATCTCACGCTGAATGCTGAACATGCAAATTATCGCTGGGGATCAATCACTAATTCTCCGTCGCTGTCTTCGGGTGAAGGAGGGTTTCCGCGCACGATTGATGATCTTTGGGAGCACGCCGACCCTGCCGAAGTTTTGCGAGAGTGCCGCGCACAAATTGAACGAGCAATCGCGTGGGGGCTTGACCCAACCCACCTTGCACCACACTTAACGGCGATTACTTTGCGCCCTGAGTTTTTTGATATCTATCTCGAACTCGCTGTTGAATTTCGTCTACCACTTAGGTTGCCGAGTTCAATTAACGAAGAACAGGCGGGTTTTCCATTTCGAAAACTCGCACTTGCAGAGGGTGTCGTGTTTCCAGACTTTTTTGATCACGACTGGCGTTACGGAAGTCGCCAAAGAGTTCTTCGAGCTCTAGACACACTGGAAGCGGGTGTAACTGAGATTCATATTCAACCGTGCATCGATACACCAGAAGTTCGAGCGCTCGGCGAAATCGCACAAAGCTGGGTAGACGATTACGAACTTGCAGTCAATGATCAAGAAATTCGTGATGCGATCACAGCGAGTGGTGCAACGATGATCGGTTTTCGCGAGTTGCGTTCGCTAATGCGAACTAGCTAGTTAACTAGCTAGCTAGCTATCTGTTTTATCCCTGCAAATAAGTCATCTTCTAGATGTTGTGCATCTGGTGAATGATTCTCTAGACAAGACTTCGCCAAAATCCAATCTTCAAATGGATAGACCTCAGCAAGCTCTTCGTCGCTGAGACCAAACCAGAACGGTTCATTCTCGTCTACTTGCGTGGCGTGTGCTCTTAACGAACCAGAACGCGCCCAAAGATAATTTTCAATTCTAATTTTGGTTGTAATTCGATCGTCCATGTTTGGTCGACTAAACCAATCTTCGTCATACGGCGATGAGCCACTCAGCCTCAACAATGCCTCATGCACAGCAGTTAGACGCGAGCGCGACCAAACTGAGTAGTACATTTTCAACGGTTGCCACACTGCCCCAGCATCTGGGTACCAATTCGGGTCACCAGCACGATCGAATGCTCGAATACTTATCTCATGCACCTTGACATGATCAGGATGCGGATATCCACGATGGTCGTCGTTATAAGTGACAATTACGTGAGGCTTTTCAGTTCGAATGAGTTTGACCAGCCGACCAGTGGCTTCATCCATATCTGCCATGTGAAAACATTCGGGGTTCAAATTTTTTGGGCTCTGATCCATTCCTGAGTCGCGATAACCAAGCATGTGCAATTTGTTAAATCCAATTATTTCAACACTCTTGGCAAGTTCAACAGGACGCACAGACTCCATCAATTTTTGTTGAGCAACTTCATCTAGTCCGTGAAACGGCATGCCTGGTTCTTTGAGCGCAGGATTATTTAGATCGCCTTCTTCTCCACCCGTACAACAAACCAGCACAGTTCGTACTCCGGTTTCGCCGTACATCGCAAAAGTTGGCGCGCCTTTTGATGCTTCATCATCTGGGTGAGCATGAACCGTCAATGCGCACAACTGGTTGCCGTCTAAATCGTGACGTGGTGCTACCGGCGAAATTGACTTTCTCATCTCAAGCAGGATAGTGATCTGTAAGGAATACAGCGGTACCGTAAACTAAATTAAATGGGGACAAAAACTAAAGCACTATTTCATCAGCTAGCTAATCAACTAGCTAATCAACTAGCTAAATTGCCCGCGCGAAAAATAGCGAGTAGCCGTGGCGCAATTTTCTTGCTTTGCGTGACCACTGTTGCAATTACATCTTGTTCAACTGATGGCCGTGAACTGCGGGCACCGGGCTCTGGACAAGGTGAATCAATCGAAATCGTTGAGACCACTGCCGAGACAACACTTGACGCGCAAGATTCAAGCTTGCAGGAAATTTTTACGGTGACCGGCACTTGGCTTGATGGTGGTGCGATTGACTCGCGTCACACATGTGACGGAGCGAACATTTCTCCGTCACTCGAGATTTCAAATACTTCAGTTGAAGCTGAAAGTTTGGCGATCACGTTGATCGACCTGGCTGCGCCTGAAAAACCACTTTGGATGATGGCGAATATCAGTCCAGACGAGACTTCAATCAAAGAAGGTGGGATACCTGCTGCCGCAATTGTTGGCGCAACGACAAATGGCACCAAAATCACCTCTGGCTATAGCGGACCGTGCGCAACTGGCGGTGAAATGCATGAATATTTACTAGTCGTTTATGCACTTGACCAAATGCTTGAATTTGAGCCAGACCCCAAATCACTCAATGACTCACGATTGTTGTATGAAGCAATTCAGGCAAGCGCCTTCGATTCGGCCGAAACTCGCTTCTTCGCCCAAACCTCGTGACACACTCTTTGCGTGTAATGATTGAGGTATAGACCCGAATCTCGCCTCTCTGCTGACGGCTTTGCCGATCTCACTTTTTGAGACTGATACGGATGGTCGACTAGTGGCTGCCAATGATGCTTTTAGAACTCTCGCGCTCGCTGCAACACCGCTTGTGGTCGGAACAGCACCGTGGGTGAACGCACAACCGCAAGAACGAACGGCTGCAGAACGCGCTTGGCAACTCGCAAAAGAAACTCAGACACCATTCAATTTTGAGTTTCGCTTGTGGCAACCAAATGGTGAGGCAATGTGGATTTTAGTTTCGACGCAACCACAAAAAAATAATGCCGGTGTCGTGACTGGTTATATCGGCACGGCTCACGACGTGACGCAGGCGGTCGCTCGACGAACCTTAAGTGAACAACTAATTGGGTTACTTGATGCATCACACGATGCCGTTTTGGTATTTGATCGCAACGGTGCATTGATGTTTGCGAACGACTACGCACAGCAACTTGTTGGAATAAACGAGACGCCAGCAAATAGCGACGCGGCAATTCAAACTTTCATTCAAGCGATTCGTGATCAGTTACCGCGCGAGATCACAACTGGCACAACATCAAACCGTTGGCAGGGCGAAGTTGGATTTCGTAGCGCAGACGGAATCATGCGCACGCTCGACGTTGTTTTGCAGATTGTGCGCGACTCGCAAGGTGCTATTGAACATTATTCGTCAATTGCCCGCGACATAACTGAGTCAAAACAAACACAAGATGAGTTGCAGCGTCAAGCCACTCATGATGCACTTACCGGTCTGCCAAACCGTGTTTTATTTCTACGCAAACTTGCAGAGGCACTTGATCGCTCGCGAACTTTAAAGCGGGGCGTGACTGTTTTATTTGTCGACCTAGACAAACTCAAAGATGTCAATGACACAATCGGACACTCAGTTGGCGACCAGTTGATCGTCAACATGTCTAAGCGTCTTGTCAGCGCGACCCGACCATCAGATGTCGTGGCGCGCATAGGTGGCGATGAATTTGTGATTCTTTGCGATGGTCTTGGCGACGAACAAGTCGCAATGGATGTTGCCAATCGCATGAGAACATCAGTAACTGGCGAACAAATTTTGCAAGGATTCGAAATTACAACGAGTGCAAGCATCGGCATCGCAATGGCTAGCGCTTCGCTGCTTGATGAAATGTCGAGTGCCGATGCCGCTGTGACTTTGTTGCATCACGCCGACAGCGCAATGTACCTGGCTAAACAACGCGGTCGTGGCCGGTGCGAAATGTATAACGAAGAAATGAGCGCCAACGCTCGTGAGCGAAGTTCACTAAGTGCGCAACTCGAACGTGCATTGGCTGCTAATCAACTATTTTTGGTCTACCAGCCAATTGTTTCAACACACACTGGCCGCATTGCTGGAGCAGAGGCTTTATTGCGCTGGCAACATCCAGAACGCGGTGTACTAACTCCGCCAGTATTTCTTTCGTTGGCTGAAGAATCTGGTTTGATCGGACCAATTGGCGATTGGGTTGGTCGTCAAGCGTGCGCAGACATGCGTAAATGGCTAGATGCAAAGTCAATTGATAATTCTTTTGTAATGCACATCAATGTTTCGGCGAGACAACTTCGCGACGCAACATTTGTTGAACGGACAATGGCATCGTTGCGTGATGCAGAACTCGAGCCGCATCAAGTTGACCTCGAAGTAACCGAATCAACTTTGCTTGACGACAAAGGTGGCGTTATGCGCACGCTGAACGCGTTGCGGCGACTCGGCATCAAACTTGCAATTGACGACTTCGGTACCGGGTTTTCATCACTCGTAAACTTGCGTAACTTTCCTGCTGACTACTTAAAGCTTGATGGCACATTTATTCGCGACATTGGTTCGCAAGGCAATGATGACCCGATCGTGCGCTCAGTGATTCAACTTGCTCACTCCTTAAATATGTCGGTTGTTGCAGAATGGGTAACCACGGAAGATCAATCTCAACGCTTGAAACTTTTGGGCTGTGATTTTGTGCAAGGTAATAAAATAGGTATTCCAGTTACGAGCGCTGAATTCTCGCCACTTGCCGCCAAGGCAAGAACCGCTTAAATTACTAGTTCTCTTGTACTAGTTCTCGTCTAGTACTTCTGGGGCTGGGCCTGTGCCGCCAAAAAATGCGAGCACCGGAGCTGAATCTTTATCCACGCGCAAAACAGAGTCTTCACCGATGCGATCACCATAAACCGCGAGCGAGTATCTACTGATTGAACCATCAGCAGCCGGCCTAACTTTTTTGGCAAATTCAGTTAAATCGAGATTCTCGTCAGTGATGATTGATTTAGTGGCACCAGCAAATGCACTCGAAACCATAAACGGATTGGAAATCACACGAGTAACTGCCGTGTTTAGCATTGCGGCAATGAACTGACGCTGCCGCTTACTTCGACCGATGTCAGATGTGCCGTCAATCTGCCATTTATTTTCAACTTTCGTTTCAAAAAATCGACTGCGTGCAAACGCCAAAGCACGTACTCCTTCTAAGTTGTGGCACCCACTTGGCATAAAGAACCCCGTGTGTTTATCGCGTGACGGAAATTGCGCACAAATTTGCACACCGCCGATTGAGTCGACGAGTCCCTTGAATCCTTGAAAATCAATTTCTAAATAATGATGAATCGGTATGCCGAACTCATTTTGAATTGTGCGGATCAACACATCGGTACCTAATTGGTATGCAGAATTAATTCGGCCAGCCTTTTGGCCATCACCTAACTTGACCCACAAGTCGCGCGGAAACGAGATCAAGGCTCCAGCACCAGTTGCAATGTCGTAGTGAAAAACCATCAGAGTGTCACTTCTGCGACCCGAAACTTGGCCTTCGCCACCGATTGCCGCGAAATCAGCATCATTTGGGTCTGCACCTTCTCGCGAGTCTGAGCCAACAAGCAAGTAATTCTCGAAGCCAGGACTTGGCGCAGATAACTCAGACGATGCAACTAAATCGCGTCTAACAGTGGCTAACTGAGATTTTGTTGCTGCGACAATTTGCAGCGCGCCAACGCTAATGAAAGCCGTAAAAAGCGCGAATGCAATTAGCTTTCTGAATCTGTGATTATTTTTTATTTTTGATCGCGGCATGCGATTTCAAAGTTAGCCGTGATCGGCGTTGCGAAGGTGCACTACATCACCAGTGTCAATAACGTGCCGCACCGAATTATCGCCTGTTTCTACAACTACTAATCGACCTTCAACGTTTATACTTTGAGCTTGACCGGTGATTACGCCACCATTTGTCAACTCAACTCTTACTGTTTTACCAAGTGTTGCAAGTAGTGCAACATACTTTTCGTGTTGTTCGGTCAAACTCGATTTTTCAATTTGAGTTATTTCGAGCAACATATTTTCGAGTAATTCAACTGGGCTCGGCGACTTCTCGCTAAAAAATTCGCTTAGCGAAACTGCCTCTTGTGGTGCCCAGCCAACGTTGATCCCGATGCCTACTACGACAAATTGTTTTTGTTGATCACCGACGCTCAACATGCCGCCGAGTTTGCGATCGTCTATTAATAGATCATTTGGCCACTTCAATTTAATTGTTGGAGCAGACAAGACGTTTAGTCGACCGCTTAAAAACAGTTTTTGGCAAGCGTTAGCCGCAGCGAGTGCGACAATTCGGGGCAACGTAGCGAGCAAATTCATCTCATTGCGAAATAACAGCGAGACGAGCAGATTCTCCCCTGCCTTTGCTTCCCAAGTTCGGTCAAGTCGACCGCGACCAGCAGTCTGATTATCGGCCATTAAAACGCTGTGGCTCGGCGCACCGGCAAGTGCATCGGCAAATAAGTCTGTATTTGTGCTGCCCGTTTCTCGTACCCTGCGCACAAACCAATTCTCGGGCCAGTTGTAATCGGTGCTTGTCATCAGCGAGAATAGTAACCCGTGTTAAAGAAAATCCTTATCGCCAACCGAGGCGAAATCGCAGTACGAGTAATCCGCACCGCTCGCGAAATGGGTATCGCAACGGTCGCTGTGTATAGCGAGCTTGATCGCAACGCGTTACATGTGCGACTTGCTGACGAAGCCTTTGCGCTAGGCGGAACGACCGCCGCTGAGAGTTATCTAAAAACGGATGCGATTATTGAAGCAATCAAACTCAGTGGTGCCGATGCCGTTCATCCTGGTTATGGATTCTTTAGCGAGAATGCTGATTTTGCAAAAACGATCACCGACATGGGCGTGGCATTTATCGGGCCGCCACCAGCGGCGATCGTCGAAATGGGAGACAAAGTTTCTTCACGCAAGGCAGCACTTCGTGGCGGTGCACCAATCGTGCCCGGCACAACAGAATTCCTAAAGAGCGCCGATGAGATTCTGGCGTTCGGCAAAAGCCATGGCTGGCCAGTTGCAATAAAAGCTGCGTTCGGCGGTGGCGGACGCGGAATGAAAGTTGTGCGCGACGAAAAGAGCGTGCAAGAAGCAATGGATTCAGCCCAGCGTGAGTCGAAAGCTTTTTTTGGCCGTGACGAAATTTATATTGAGAAATATCTCTCGTGGCCACGACATATTGAAATTCAACTTGTTGGTGACACTCACGGCAATGTCGTGTGGGTTTCATCACGCGACTGCTCGGCGCAACGACGCCACCAAAAATTAATTGAAGAAGCCCCAGCACCAGCGCTTCCAGATGGCGTAGAAGAAGAAATGGGCGCTGCTGCAGTAAAAGCCGCAAAAGCAGTCGGTTACTTTAATGCTGGCACTGTTGAATTTATTTACCAAGATGAAGAGTTTTTCTTTTTGGAAATGAACACACGATTACAGGTCGAACACCCAGTTACAGAATTGATTACTGGCATTGACTTAGTTGAATGGCAAATTCGAGTCGCATCTGGCGAGAAATTGCCAATGACACAAGAGCAAGTTTTGGCCGCGCGACGTGGTCATGCAATTGAGGTGCGAATAAATGCCGAAAACCCAACAGCCGGAAAGTTCTTGCCGTCACCTGGCACGATCACAAAACTCACGACACCAGATGGTTTTGGCGTTCGATTCGACGGTGGCTATGAATCTGGCGACACAGTCAGTCAGTATTACGACAATCTAATCGGAAAGTTAATTGTTTGGGGCAAAGATCGTGAGACTGCGATCGCACGAACTATTCGGGCACTAGAAGAAACAAAGATCGAGGGTCTTCATACGACAATTTCTGCCGACCTTGCGATTTTGCGTCATCCAGATTTCGCCGCGACGAAACATTCGACTAAGTGGGTTGAAGAGACTTTGGATTTATCGAAAATTATTTCAACGACCGGCGAGACACAGGCCAACAGCGATGGTCTCGTTGAAAAAAACACCGTTGTCGAAGTCAACGGTAAACGATTTGATGTCAAAGTTTGGGTGCCGCCATTCGCTGGTGGCAGTTCGCCAGGTACGAAAACTAGATCAGCATCTCGCAGTGCGAGTCAGTCTGCAACAGCCGCAAGTGGCACGGTCACAGCGCCAATGCAAGGCACAGTGATTAAGTTGCTCGTAGCTGAAGGTCAAGTTGTGGCAGAAGGCGAAGCAGTTTTAGTGCTTGAAGCAATGAAAATGGAGAATCAAATTCAGGCAGACAAAGCAGGGACAATTAAGAAAATTAGTTGCAAAGCCGGCGACACCGTTGGTGCTGGTGATGTTCTACTCGTTATTGAATAGCTATTGAATAACAGATAATTCGCCCCTGTTGCTTCGGTCTAAACGAATTACAATAGCGTTTATCTAATTTTAATGAAGCGAGCAACGTGACAACCGAAAACAATAACGAGCATCAAGGCACCAACCAGGTCACCAACCAAGGCACCGATCAAATCACTAACAGTCGATCCGGCTTTCAAGCAGAGCGCACACGCAGACTTTCGGCGATTGACGAATTAAAAACGACTGGTGTAAATCCTTACCCATATCGCTTTGATCGCACCCACACGCTCAGTGAATTACGTGAAAAGTTTGCACCCCTAGAGCCCGGCAACGAAACTGAAGAATCTGTTTCGGTCGCGGGGCGAATCATGCTTAAGCGAGATCAAGGAAAGCTAATTTTTGTCACGATCCGTGATCGCAGTGCAGACATTCAGTTATTTGTTTCTAAGTCAGTCGTCGGTGATGCACAGTTTGATGTAATCAATAATCTCGATCTTGGCGACTGGGTCGGCGCTCATGGTTTAATAATGACAACGCGAAAAGGCGAATTGTCCGTCAAAGTTTCGTCAGTAGATTTACTTTCAAAATCGCTTCGACCATTGCCCGACAAATTTCACGGACTAACAGACATAGATACTCGTTACCGTCAGCGCTATGCCGACTTAATTGTCAACGACGAAGCGCGTCGCGTGTTTGAAGTTCGACACGCAACCATTTCAAGTTTCAGAAGAACTCTTAGCGAGCGCGAATACATTGAAGTCGAAACTCCGGTTCTACACATGGAGGCCGGTGGCGCACACGCTCGACCATTTATTACTCATCACAACACACTTGACATGCAGTTGTTCTTGCGCATCGCACTTGAACTGCACTTAAAGCGCTTGATAGTTGGTGGCATGGAGCGCGTATTTGAAATCGGTCGAGTATTTCGCAACGAAGGAGTCTCAACACGCCATAATCCAGAGTTCACAATGATGGAGTCATACCAAGCGTTTGCCGATCACACCGACGTTATGGACTTAACTGAAGTGTTGATCCGCAATGCAGCTCGCGATGCACTTGGCACGACGTTTGTCAATATCCGTGGCACCGAATTTGATCTTGCCGAACCGTGGCGACGCGTACGGATGATCGATCTTGCCAGCGAAGCCGTTGGAGAAAAAGTTCACCCGTCACAAAGTGTCGATTCGTTGCGTGCAATTGCAAAGAAACACGGCATCCATACTGAAACGCGTTGGGGTTCTGGTCGAATCATTGAAGAAATTTTTGCTGAAAAGTCTGAATCAACTTTGATTAAGCCGACATTTGTGACTGGTCATCCGGTCGAAATTTCGCCACTCGCCCGTGTCGACAGAGATGATCCGTTCTTGACTGAGCGATTTGAGTTATTTGTTGGCACACATGAACTTGCTAATGGTTTCAGTGAACTAAATGACCCAATCGAACAGCGTGAGAGATTTGCGGAAGAAGCAAAATCAAAAGCAGCCGGCAATCTCGAAGCCGGAACAATCGATGAAGATTATTTACGCGCACTCGAATACGGTCTGCCACCAACCGGTGGTCTCGGTATCGGCATTGATCGACTCGTGATGCTTCTCAGTGGCGCTTCAAGCATTAAAGATGTGATTCTGTTTCCGACTTTGCGACCTGAAGTATTCGACTCATGAGCTCTGCCAAACTCGCTTGGGGTGTTGGCATAGCCACTGTGGCACCAAACGACGCCGTACTTGATGTCTACTTCAGACGACTTGGCTGGGGCGAAAGTACGCCTGAAGAATTTTTGTCATCGTTGCCCGATAGGCACACCGACCCGCGTCGTGGTGTTGGCATTGTTCCCGTCAATATTTCTATTGATACGAGCACTGCGCCGCGCGACGCATCTGATGCATATTTGAGATTGCATTTAATGTCTCATCGTTTGGCGTTGCCGAATTCAATGAATCTTGATGGAATATTTGGTTTGCTAACAAATGTTGCATGGACATCACTTGGTGCCGTACCGGTTGATGTAATCGACGAAGTCACTTTCAACATGCGACGCAACGGCGAACACATAACAGTTCATGGTGTTGACAAGTTTCCGCGGATGACCGATTATGTTGTGCCATCTGGAGTGCGCATCGCCGACGCTTCACGTGTGCGCCTTGGTGCCCACCTTGCTGCGGGTACGACAGTGATGCACGAAGGTTTCTGCAACTTCAACGCCGGCACACTTGGCACTTCAATGGTTGAAGGTCGTATCTCTGCTGGCGTTATTGTTGACGACGGTTCTGACATCGGCGGCGGCGCCTCAATTATGGGCACACTTTCTGGTGGCGGCAAAGAAGTTATTCGTGTCGGCAAACGCTGTCTGCTCGGCGCAAACAGCGGGCTTGGCATCAGTCTCGGCGATGACTGCATTATCGAAGCTGGCCTCTATGTCACCGGTGGCACGCTGGTAAAACTTCCTGACTCGACTGTCGTCAAAGCGCGCCAACTTTCTGGTGCCAACAATTTGCTGTTCCGTCGCAATAGCCAAACTGGCGCGGTCGAAGCATCACAACGCACAGGCTCATGGGGCGGCCTCAACTCAGCCCTCCACAAAAACTAAAG
>ERZ889217.266-NODE-266-length-34474-cov-11.981202_pt1 | contig 34474 bp, 30 predicted proteins | sample MGYA00521098_ERZ889217 | MGnify/ENA primary metagenome ERZ889217 (study PRJEB32303, sample SAMEA104408613) | aquatic metagenome | biome: Brackish water; feature: Pelagic; material: water | place: Baltic Sea | collected 2014-06-10T22:04:00 | depth 2,362 m ... | reverse complement strand
TTACTCTCTTCAGCTTTTGCGGTATCTACTTGAGCCTGAAGCGAATCGATTGCAGCTTGGGCACCGAGAACTCTCTCCTTATTGCGATCAATTCCTTCCTGTACCAACGCAATCTGTTTTGCTTCTGCATCAGTTGGATTCGCTGGATATGAGCGCATATTTTTGGTCCAGGTATCGACATTCTTCTGGGCCATTGCTAGTTGGCGCTCATTTGCTGTGATTGAGCGAGTCGCAGCATTTAGGGCAGCGGCAGTAGTCGCGCTATTCGCTTTGGTCATAGACTTAGCACTCTTATAATTCTTATTTGCGACAATACAAGGCTTTGAGACCCATACCAACTTCTTTGAAGCTTTAGCAGGATTTTTAGAACATGTATATGAAAGACCACCGATTGAGGTTTTGGCTTTTGCTGGCGAACAGGTTTTATAGGCCGTTGCAGCAGATGCACTTGATATTCCAAAGAAGGTTCCTGAAAGAACCAGCATTGAAATTGATAGCGCTAAGAATTTCTTACTCATCTTTACCTCCACAAAGCCACCAATTGAAGTAGTGGCGAATAATGGAATTCTAATAGTCTATTAGTGAAATATCGGATAGATATCGTATGTGTGGCAGTGAAAGTTCTGTGAATTCTGCTCTTTAGCCTGGGTATTTAAGTTATTTATTGCGCTGTTTGCTTCGAACCTTGATTCCGAGCCTGCGCACAAGTGGCCTGGGCCCAAATCTTGCTATCGTAGCGAGAATTTTATATTGCCATCCAGGAATACAAATTACGCGCCTAGCTTGCGCAGCTCGCCAAGAATCTCGTACAACTCGATCAGCATCAAGCCACATGAAATTAGGCAGTCCAGTCATCTTCATTTTTCCGCGTTGATGAAATTCGGTACGGGTAAAACCAGGGCACAAGGCGCTAATTTTTATATTGGTCTTTGCAAGTTCGGTATGAAGTGATTCGGTATGGACTGTTAAATAAGATTTTGCAGCGCTATAAGTTCCACCTGCGATAAAGCTTGCAACACTTGAAACATTTATTATTACACCAGAGTTCCGCTCTAACATTTGGATAAGAGCAGCATGCATTAGCTGCATGGGCGCCTTCGCCAGAACATCGATTAATTGGATCTCATCTTCAATCTTGCTTTTAAGAAAACTATCCTTGATTCCAAACCCAGCATTGTTGATTAATACTTCGATTGGATCAATGGGGCTTGATAACCTTGCTGCAACTAAGGCCAACTGATTGGCATCTGCAAGATCGGCCGATAAGACCTCGGTCCTAATCTGATACTTGGCCTCCAAAGATTTAGCCCGCTCTTGCAGCCGCGCACTATCGCGAGCCACAAGAACTAGGTCATAACCCTCTTGGGCCAATAATCTTGTAAATGATTCACCGATTCCGGCAGTTGCACCAGTTACAAGAGCGGTTGCCATTTTTTACTTAACAATCCCAGCTGTAGATTCATCTCGCACATGCCATGAAGTTCCATACTCTTCGAGCTTGGCAAGAAATGGTTTTGAATCAAACCATTCAGGGCCGACAACGCCATGTTCTGGTTTCCAGATTCCTTCATGGATCAACTCCATCGCAATTACTGGATTTATCGCTGTCTGCCAGACAACGGCCTGATCGCCATAATTTTCCATCGACCAAGCATTATCAATAACGTTATAAATATAAACAGCTTTAGGTTCGCCAGATTTATCTAGCCCCTTAACGAGAGTACCGGCACAAGTTTTTCCACTCATGCGAGAGCCCAGAGTCGCTGGATCTGGAAGAGAGGCAGCTAGAAGATCACGGGGTGAAACTTTTACGCCATGGACTTCAACGGTATCCGTACGATCCATACCAAGCATCTGAATTGTCTTTAAGATTGAAATAAATTGTTCACCAAGTCCATATTTGAAGTTAACTTTCTTTGCCTCAATCTTCTGCGGAATTAGCACTACCTCTTCGTGTTCAACATTTACACATTCGACGGGACCGATTCCTTCTGGGAAGTCGAAGACTTCAAGTTCTGAGAAAGGTTCAGTTGTGTACCAGCCACGGCCATCCTCCCAAACCAATGGTGGATTTAGGCACTCTTCAATAGTTGTCCAGATAGAGAATGAGGGCGCAAATTCGTAGCCCTCAACAACTAAATTCGAACCATCGAATACTGTTATTGAATCAATTCGTGAGAAAAGCTCATCCGATGCATACTTTGCAAAGACATCGCTCAGTCCGGGTTCAACACCCATTCCAATTAGCGCAAATATTTTGCGCTCACTCCAATTCCAATCGCGAGCAAATTGTTCATCTCCTACCTTGACCCCAGATTCTGAATACGGATAGTCAGGATGTGGTCTCGATAAGGACATTGCCATATCCAGATAATTAGTATTTTCGATCTCGCAGGCAAGGAAAATCGGCATCACAAAACGGGGATCAACAGCGTTGATCACAATATCTGGCTTAGTTTTACGAATTAACTCTCTTAAATCTTCTAGTTCAGCTGCGTTAACCAGTGCGGCAGACATTCGAGGATCTTTTAACCGAGATACAGCATCTTCAGCGCGCGACAAATTATGGTCTGCGATTACAAGCTCTGTTATAAAGGATCTACGAGAGGCAATATTTGCAATTGCCCTACCAACTCCACCGGCGCCTATTATAAGGGCCTTCATTAAAACCAACTCCAAACGAGTATTTTTGCTATTTTGATGAGCCTAGCCCAGCCAGTTAATATTGCACAACAATTAGTAAACTAACAGGTTGTAAATGTCTAAAAAATTTCAAATCAACGATAAAAATAGATATTTATAGCTAATCTTTAATTAGGTCCCAGTAGCTCAGTGGATAGAGCAACCGCCTCCTAAGCGGTAGGTCGCCGGTTCAACTCCGGCCTGGGACACCAGATTTATTTAATTATGAAAGACAACAGTCTTATCGCCAACAATAAATATGCGATCTTGCGCGAAATCCCGGACCGCTCTAGATAAGACCCGGCGCTCGATATCGCGCCCAGTTGCGATTAGATCTTCTGGGGTAGCGGCATGAGTAACATGTGCAACATCTTGATCAATAATTGGGCCTTCATCTAAATCAGGTGTTACAAAGTGGGCGGTAGCACCAATAATTTTTACGCCTCGTGAATGTGCTTGGTGATACGGCTTTGCACCCTTAAAGCCTGGAAGAAATGAATGATGAATATTTATTATTTGACCAAACATCTGCTCGCAAAGTTCCTTAGTCAGAATCTGCATATACCGTGCCAGAACTATGAGATCTATTTGAAGCTCGTCGACCAAATTTGAAATCTGTGTCTCAGCTGGCTTCTTATCTAGAGTGCTCTGATCGATAAATTTAATATTATGGGATTCAACTAGCGCTTTTAAATCCTGGTGATTTGAAACCACGGCTGCAATCTCAATCGGCAGTTCGCCAAGTTCTTGCAAGTAGAGCAAGTCGCGCAGACAATGGGATTCTTTTGTGACCAGAATTAAAACCCGCTTCTGTTGGTCAAGTGAGCGAATCTGTAGCTTTGGCTTGAAGTGATCTAAACCAGAGTTTAAAATTCTCTTTACCTCACCAAGCTCCAACTTAGTTTCAAATCGAGTGCGCATAACAAAATCACTTGTTAGGGGATCAGTAAACTGCTGATTCTCAATAATGTTTCCCTTGGCGCTCAAGACCGCAGTTGTCATCGCATGAACGATGCCAGGCTGGTCTTTGCATTGAAGAGTGACTATGAGATCCATGGCAGAAGTTTAATGGTTAATTGTGAATCGCCTTAACGCCTTGGGCGCCCACCAGTTTCGCTCGCCAAATAGCCGCATTAAGGCGGGAACCAGGAGCGCGCGAACCAAGGTTGCATCTAACAAAATAGCGAAAGCAATACCGAAGCCGAGTGATTTGATAGAGGTGACGCCACTTGTAATGAAGCTGGCAAAGACTATGGCCAGCAGTACTGCGGCCGCTGTGATTATCCGTGCCGATTTTTGTAGGCCGGTTGCCACAGCTTCAATATTTGAACGCCCAGCATCATGCTCTTCTTTAATTCTAGAGAGCAAGAAGAGTTCGTAATCCATCGAAAGTCCAAATGCTACGACAGCAATTAAAATCGCAATTGATGTATCGAAAGTTCCGGTAACCGTGAACTCACCAACTAGCCACTTCAGATGACCGCCAATAAATACCCAAGTCAAGAGGCCCATAGTTGCCGCAAGTGAGAGGACATTTAAAATGATGGCCTTAATCGGAAGAATTATGGATCCAGTAAATAAGAAGAGAAGTACTAATACCCCGATTGCAATCCAGGTGAGCGCCCAAGGAAGTGTTGAAGCAAGAGCGTTCTGGCCATCTGCATAATCTGCGGCAACCCCGCCAATTAAAGTTCCAGCAGGGCTCGCTACTTCGCGCAATTGATCAATCATTTTTTCCGCATCTGGCGTCCTCGGCCCCATTGAATGAATCGCACCCAATCTTGCATCGGCACCAAGAGTTTCAACTTTTCCGACAGAGATAATTCCTGGAACATTGATAATTCTGCTTGCATAATCATTTATCTCTAAAATATTATCAGCAGCCCCTGGAAAGATTATTTCAATTGGATTTCCTTGTTGGCCTGGAAACTTATCCAAGATGAACTGGGCAGCAATTGCAGAGCGATCACTTGCAGGAAGTACTCGGCTATCGACTTGTGAAAATACCAGATCCTTAACTGGCGCAGCTAAAATTCCAAGAAAGATTAGAGATAGAACGACCACTGAGACTGGGCGTTTCATTACATATCTTGCGGTGCGAGCCCAACCACCTTCTTCCTTAGGTGCAAGTGATTTTCTACGAACAACGAATTTATCGATTCGCCTTCCCAATAGTGCAAGTATTGCTGGAAGTGGAATCAGCGAGCTTAAAATTGCAATTGAAACAACTGATACCCCGGCATAACCAAATGATTTTAAGAAACCTAAAGGAAAGAGCATTAGCGAAGAGAGAGTGATTATTACGGTGACTCCAGAGAAAAAGACAGTTCTTCCTGCGGTTGCCACTGTTCTTATAACTGAATCTTCGACCGAGTTGCCCTTATTTAGCTCTTCTCGGAATCGATTAACTATAAGTAAGGCATAGTCGATACCGAGGCCTAACCCAAGGCCAGTAACAAGGTTTAGGGCAAATACGCTGATATCGGTACTTAGGCTAATTAAATAGAGGATAAAGAAGGCTCCAAGAATTGCGCTAACTCCTATTACCAATGGCATCGCCGATGCAACTAGGCCGCCGAATACAAATGCTAAAAATATAAAGGTAAGTGGAATCGAGATTATTTCCGCCAACTTGAGATCTGCTGAAATTTTGCTATTTATGGCTGCATTAAACGTAGAGAAACCTCCAACGTAAATATCTAGGGATTTATATTCACCATCAAAGTTTCGGACAATTTGTTTAGCAAGATCAGTTGATCGAGTTGGATCACTTTCGACGGTGTAAACAAAGAGGTAGGCAATCTGATTATCTGCGCTAGCAAGAGCTGGTGATTGACCAGCAGACCAATAGGACAGTACTTTGGCAACGCCGTTATAGGTAGCAATCTCTTCTTCAATCAATTGCGCAGTTGAAATTACAGTTGGATCTCTTAAATCTTTCTTGGCATCTATTGCCAGAACAATTGCTGGATCATTTACCTTAAAAGTATCGGTCAGATATTTGGCAGCTGCTACCGAATCACTATTTGGATCTGAATAGCCCCCTGAATCTAGGCGTGAGAAGACTAATGAGCCGATGGCTCCAGATGCGATTACGGCAACGATAAATGTTGCAAGCACAGATTTGCCTCGCCGCACAATAAAAATACCTAGCTTCTCAAACATAGCGACCTATTTACCCCTTTTCACCGAAGTTGATTAGACTTGAAGAATGAGCGATCCTAATATTTTGCCGAAGATAACGCAGGATGAGATTGATCCGCGCGAAGATGACGGATCAAAACGCGACCAAGAAATTGAGAGCGATCGTCCACCGCACCACGGCTAGCAACTGGATTAATCTTTCTTCGCAGTACTAGTAGGAGTAGCAGTGGCAGCAGGAGCTACGGGAGTGGCAGGAGTAGTTGCAGAAGTAGAAGAGTCAGACTTAGTTGTTCTTGAATCAGTCTTATAAAAACCAGAACCTTTGAATACGACCCCGACATTTGAATAAACCTTCTGAACTAATCCATCGCACTCTGGACATTGTGTTAGAGCCGCATCAGTAAATGATTGAACCGCCTCAAATTTAAAGCCGCAGAGCGTGCAGGCATACTCATATGTTGGCATGGGGTCTATTGTAAAGAAGTGAGAGAATTACATCTAATCGAGAGCCAGCCAAAACTAGCAAAACCGAAGCTGAGAGGGTAGGGAAATGAGAAATCGATTAAAGTTTGGAATTTTCCTAACATTAGCCACCCTTACTCTTCCTATTTCAAGTGTGGCTGAGGCAAATAGAGTTGTCACCACTATCCCAGAAGCAGGGTCAGTAAAGACCGAACAACCAAATTCAGTATCGATAACCTCAGAAGCAGCTCTCTCAAAACAGGGCAACCAGATTGTTGTTAATGATCCCAATGGGATCGCTGTCGATGATGCATCGATAACAATTATGGAGAACACTGCAATTGTTGGGTTAACACAGCTAACAAAGACTGGTGTCTATACCGTTAATTACACTTTGCAATCTAAGAACGATGACCCACTAATAGGTTCGTATACATTTTTATTTAATGCACCATCAAAACTTGCCGCACAAACTCCTGAGCCAACAACTACACCGCTAACTCAAGAGAAAGTTAACTCAAATAGTGGGTCTAACGCTTTTGTCTACACATTGTTAATTCTTGCGGTTTTAGTTTTTATATTTTTAATCTGGTATACCAAAGTGACATTTGGCGGCGCTAAAAAATCAAAACGTAAGTAAAAGCTAAAATTGTTACATTTAATTGATTCGATCCAACCACTGAGTTTTGCAATTACAATAATTAAGACTTTGCAGGTTTTCTCCTCAGTAACTCTAATTGGCCTGCTTATAGCTATTGGATTTTTTATAAGAGAGAGTGAAGCAAAACTTCTTCCAGAAGCAATTCGAGTCCGCAGTTTTGCCACAGTAGCGGCAGGCTTCTGGTTAATTCTCTCAATTAATCGGATCTTTTTCGAAATTACCAATCTGCTCGGAACAAATTTCTCAGATGTATTTAATCCGGTAGTAATAAAATCTTTTTTGACACAAACATCTCTAGGTCAGAGCTATGTAATTAATATTGCAGCTGCTGGAGCCGTTCTATTTGCACTTCCTATTATCAAGAGAACTACTGGCATCTACTTCGTCCTTGCTATTAGCTTCGTAGGTGTGTTGGCCCCAGTATTTCAGAGCCACTCGAGTAACTCGGGAAATCATGGGTTAGCAATTGGCTCTCTGCTATTTCATGTCACATTTATCTCTATCTGGGTGGGTGGAATCATTGGTTTGATCCTTATAAACCAGAGCGAGCGTGAGATCGCAATTCCAAGATTTAGTTCACTTGCACTCTGGTCCGCAATTATTGTCAGTATCAGCGGTGCTACAAACTCTTGGACTCGGCTAAATTTTCGCGAAGCCTGGAGTTCGCAATATGCAAAGTTAGTAATCTTAAAAATCATATTGACTACGATATTAATTTTCATCGGCGCCAGGCATCGCAGCTATATAGCGCGCAAATTGCAGGGTGGGCGTGCGGTTTACCAGCTATTGATTGCTGAAGTAATTGTTATGGGTGTGGCGCTAGGTCTTGGTTCCTGGCTCTCTGTTAGCGCACCACCAGAGCCAAAGAATGCGCCACCGCTAGATATTTCGCAGACAATTTCTGGAGTACCGATGCTTGCGCCGCCATCGGTGAAAAATATCTTGCTCACATATGTACCTGATGGCGCAATTCTTGGGCTCTTAATTTTAATCACTGCGCTATACATAAGAGGTGTAGTAATTCTTACTAAGCGCGGTGATAAATGGCCGATTGGTCGCACAATTTCATTTGCATTAGCAGTAGCTGCAACAGATTTTGCAACGAGTGGCGGATTAGGTGCATATGCTCACTTTGCATTCTCGTATCATATGGTGGCACATATGGTGCTTGGGATGATTGCGCCCATCGGTTTAGTCTTAAGTGCGCCGATAACTCTCGCACTTCGCACACTTCCAATTGGAAGAACTCCAGATGAACGTGGTATCCGTGGAAGTTTGATTGAATTAATGCATTCTAGATATTTTAAAATTATTTCAAATCCAATAGTTGCCTTAGCAATCTTTGATGGCTCACTTTTCTTGCTATATATGACGCCACTCTTTGGTGAATTAATGGGTACTCATAGTGGCCACCTATTTATGAATATTCATTTCTTGTTAGCAGGAGCTCTCTTCTTCCATGTAATCGTAGGCGTTGATCCATCTCCTAAACGAGTTCCACATATTGTCCGAATTATTGTTTTATTTGCCGCTATGAGCATCCACGCCTTCTTCTCAATCGCACTACTTTCAGCAACAACGCTTTTGGATGGTGGATATTTTGCCAGCCTAAATCGGCCATGGGCAACAGATTTATTGGCCGACCAGAGAGCCGGTGGCGCCGTCGGGTGGGCTATGGGAGAGATTCCGATCCTTATTGCTTTAGTCGCAACCTTTATTCAGTGGCTCCGTGAAGATAAGCGTGAAACTAAGCGGATAGATCGGGCTGAGAATCGCGCTGCAGCAATGGGCGAGGATGATGATTTAGCAAAGTACAACAAATACCTTTCACGGCTAAATCAACTAGACGGCAAGCAAGATACTTGAGTTAATTAAGCCATGGATGCGCTATTTGATGATGAGTACGAGGCCCTTCGCGAAAGCGTTCGCGCCCTTGTAACTAAGAAGATTGAACCATTTGCAAAAGATGTAGATGAAAATTCTAGATTTCCACAAGAGGCTTTTGAGGCGCTCCAAAGTGCAGATCTTGCAGCAGCTCATGTCGACGAGAAATATGGCGGTCAGGGCGCAGACTCATTAGCAACTGTAATTATTATTGAAGAAATTGCTCGCGCATGTGGATCATCTTCGCTAATTCCGGCAGTTAATAAACTGGGCTCACTTCCTCTGATATTGGCCGGCAGTGATGAGCAGAAGCAGAAATATTTACCACAACTTGCAGCCGGAAAGGGATTCTCATATTGCCTCTCAGAATCAGAGGCAGGTTCTGATGCAGCGGCAATGACAACCAAGGCTGTTAAAGATGGGAACAGTTGGATCATAAGTGGCAGTAAGAAATGGATTTCAAATGCGGGCTTCTCTGATTTTTATACAGTACTTGCTCAGTGCGATCCAGCTCTAGGAGCAAAGGGCATAACGGCATTCATTGTTGAAAAATCAGATACCGGAATCTCATTTGGCGCCCACGAGAAGAAGATGGGATTCAAAGGTTCGCCGACCAGAGAGGTCTACTTTGATAATGTAAAGATTCCAGATGATCGCAGAATTGGTGAGATTGGTTCTGGATTTGCACTTGCCATGCAGACCCTCGATCACACTCGAATAACAATTGCTGCTCAAGGGCTTGGAATTGCGCAAGGCGCCTTCGAAGTTGCAACAAAATATGCCCACGAACGTAAGCAATTTGGTCGTGAGATATTCGACTTTCAAGGCATTCAATTTATGTTGTCAGATATGGCTATGAATATTGCCGCCGCTAGGCAACTCACTTATGCAGCAGCTATAAAGAGTGAGCGCGGAGAGAAGGATCTAACTTTCTTCTCAGCCGCCGCAAAGTGCTTTGCAACGGATGTAGCGATGAAAGTTACAACTGATGCAGTTCAAGTGCTTGGTGGATATGGTTATGTTTCAGATTATCCAGTTGAGCGCATGATGCGCGATGCAAAGTTGACGCAGATCTACGAGGGAACCAATCAGGTCCAGCGCGTTGTTATAGCCCGTCATTTAAAAGATTTAACTTAAATATTTCGAGTTAAATTATTGAGCAAAGCGAACAATTAAATCAGGGGTCGCCAGCGCATTTAACTTTGCATCATGGCTCTCTATTGGAAATGGCTCAACCGTTAACTCGCCGGTGTAAATAAGACCGATCCGCCAGGCTGACATCCCGACAAGTGCTCGATCATATGAGCCGCCCCCTTGCCCCAGGCGATGGCCTTCGGGGTTTGCATGCAAGGTTGGCACAATTACAATATCGATAGATTCGCCCGATTCTGGAGCTCCATTTGGCTCAAAAATTTTCCCGCGCTTTTCTAATGATGAAACCTCACCATCCCACTCCACCCACTCTAAATTCAGATCTTGTAGCGTTCGAGGCACGAGTAGCCGGCGGCCACTCTTTAGAATTGCACTATTTAAATCGGAAGTTTGTGGCTCATGCCCATATGAGATGTAGCTAGCAACCGTCTCTGAATTTATAAATTCCGAAGAATCAATGATGTGAACCCAAGTTTCGTTTAAATCTCGGAGTGATCGCTCGGCGCGAAATCTGCTTCTAAGTTCCTGCTTTTTACGGTTATTCACATTAGTTATATCCATAGAATTACTCTAATTAAGAAGTAGGGTTTAGTCATGGAAGAAGAGCTAAGCGTCGGGGAGTTATTAGAAAAACTCCTTCAAATTTCAGTCCCGCTATCACCTTTTGAGATGCCGCTATTAGATGCACATGGTGCAACTTTAGCCTCAGATATTTATGCCGGCGAGAGATTAGTTTTACGCAGCGGAATGCGAATTCGTTCAACTCAGATTGGATTAGCTGCATCAATTGGTCTAAATCTCCTACCAACTCTGCCCCATCCCAGAGTCGTAGTTATCTCTGCTGGAGATGATTTAGTCGAACCTGGCCAGAAACTTAAAAATACTGACGATGAATTTGAAACTAATTCCTGGATGCTTACGACAGCAGTTCGCGAGGCCGGGGCAAATGGATTTCGAGTAAACAATATTCCGGATAACCACCAGCGGTTAAAAGAGGTAATTGAAGATCAGATGGTTCGTGCTGATTTGATTGTTATAAGCGGCGCACACCATGATGAATCATTTGAATTAATCTCATCAGTCTTAAGAGAACTTGGCGATATTACCTCTGCCAGACCAAAGATGAGCGAGAGTGGCCTACACAATTTTGGCTTAATCGGTCCAGATCGAATTCCGGTGATAACACTGCCCGGAGATCCCGTAGTAGCAGGAATCGCAGCCGAAATTTTCGTCCGCCCAATGATTCGAAAGATGCTCGGTGCTTCAAATATTTTCCGAAATCAACTAAAAGCAAAATTAAAGAGTCCAATCACCGCGACTCCAGGAGAGCGGAGTTTTGTTCGAGCGGTCCTTTCATCTGAATCAGGAGTAATTGTTACCGCCCTAGAAGACCAGGGCGAGCTAACCTCACTCTCAGATGCTCATGCTTTGATAATCGTTCCAGAAGATTCTGCAGGAATTCGAGCAGGCGAGATCGTTGATGTAATGGTCCTTGAACGGAGTTCAATCTAATTGGGCGCCTCCTCCGATTGGCCAATAAAACTTCGTGACCATGAACTTGAATTGCGCCCGCTTCGGATCAGAGATAGGCGAGCTTGGGATTCGGTCCGTAACAAAAATCGAGATTGGCTCGAACCTTGGGAGGCGACTCGACCAGATATGGATTCACACCAGCCACCTCCATCCTTCGTGAGCATGGTTATGCAATATCGCCGGGAAGGTAGCGCACTTAGATCTATCTCTCTTGGAATCTGGCTTGCCGGAACCAAACGTGAGCGATTAATCGGCCAACTAACTTTAAGTGGAATCGTCTTTGGTGCGATGCGGGGGGCGCACATTGGTTATTGGATAGATCAGAACTTTGCCAACCAGGGCTATACCAGCCGAGCCGTTTCACTAATGACCGACTTTGGCTTAAATCAACTATTGCTACATCGAATTGAGATAAATCTACGACCAGAAAATGAAGCATCTAGGAGAGTTGCCGAGAAATGTGGCTATCTTTTCGAAGGTCTAAGGCCAAGGTATCTGCATATAGCTGGAGACTGGCGCGATCATCTAACTTATGTAAAAGAGAACCCAAAAATTACCTAAGACCTTTCACTGAGGACATACCGCGCAAATCCCGAACTTTTCACCTTGATGGAATTATCGTTCTACTCCATGGCCTCTGGTTTTATCTACCTAATCATCCTAGGCATGTGGGCCACTTATTTTTTGCCAAAGTGGATCACATCCCATGATGAGGCATCGGGTAAATCAGCCGAACGTTACAAGAGCGCAATGCGAGTTGTGGGTGAGACTGGAACCTTCAATCAAGTAGCAAGTTCCAATGAGAATTTATCTAAACAGAACCAGATTGCAAACCGAAGAATTATTTTTGGTTCAATCCTGCTCTCACTTTTTCTAATAGGAATTCTTGCAAGTTTAGGAATTGTTTCAAGACCAATTTTATTGATTCCAACATCTGCGCTCGCTATTTATATTATCCACATAAGGCGACAAGTTGTAATGGCACAGATTAAACAGCGGAGAATTAAAGCCTTTGAAAAAATTGCATCAGCCAATGTAATAACCGAACCAATCGAGCGAATTACTTTTTCATCACGAATAGATTTTGCTGAAGAGAATAAAGAGCATTGGATTCCACTTATTGAACGAATTGATACTGCAGGAGTTGTGGTAATTCCAAAAGATGGTCCAACCTGGCAACCAACTAACGTTCCTAAGCCAACTTATTTAACTTCATCTAAAGCGGTTCCTTCTAATCGCTTAATTGACTTAACAGTTCCGGGCGCCTGGAGCGCAGCGCAGCAAGCCGAGGCAGATCTATTTCCTGGCCGCGATGAGATATTTGATCAAGAGGTTGCAGAGAACGCTGCTGAGAAGAAATTTGGCGCAGTAAACGAATAACTAGATAAGTCTTAAATCCAGGATGTGAACCACATGTGATCACTCCAAGATGTAAAGGCGATTGAGGCGCCATAATATAGTGGCGTGAAATATAGAAAATTTGCTACAACAATCGCACCAAAGATAATTGCGATGCGCTGTTGATTTCGCCCAATCTTGCTTAAGAGATAGACCAGGGTTAGCAGGAGAAAGGGTTGGAAAGTTAGGGCATAAAAAGTAAACATTGTGCGCTCCGGAAAGAGAAACCAAGGTAGGTATAAAGCGCCGATTACAGCTAACAATATTCCTGCTTGAAAATCCCCTTTGCGTATCCAGAGCCAGATAGTTGCAAGGAGTGCGATTGTTGCAGCCCACCAGAGAATCGGTGTACCAAGTGCCAGAACTTCTTGAGAGCATTTGCTAACTCCACAATCTTCCGAAGTTTCATAGAAGAAGGATGTTGGCCTTCGCATTATGAGCCAACCCAAAGGCCCAGCTTCATACGGATGTGGCTGGGTAAGTGTTGTATGGAAATTCAAAATTTCGTAGTGGTAATGCCAGAGTGATTTAAAAGGATTGCTCGACCAATTACGATCCCAGCCAACCGAGGATACAAACCACCCAGTCCAAGAAGTTACATATGTAATCAAAGGTATTACCGCAAATTGGGTGAATCTAGTTAATAACTTCTTACTAATCACCTTTGCTATCGAGTTCTCGTAGCCAAGATATCTAAACCAGCGAAAATCTAAAATCAAAACAAGTAGAGCTAGAAGTAAAAGTAAATATAAGCCATTCCATTTAGTTGCAATTGCTAGGCCAAGTGCCAGGCCAGTCAGCCAGTATTTATTTGAGAGAAAAGCTAATACTGCAATTTGAATAAAGAGAAGGAGAAAGATATCTAGCAGCGCAGTTCTTGAGTGAACTAGGTGCAGACCATCTGCCAGAATAAGAACTGTGGCAAAGATACTTAGCATCTGATTATTAAAAAGTTTTTTGGCTGTGAAATACATCAACACAACAGAGATCGAACCTACAAGTGCTGCCGAAAATCGCCAACCAAATTCGTTGTAGCCAAAGAGTTTGATGCCGATTGCTATTAGCCATTTTCCTACTGGCGGATGTGCAATGAATCCGCCTTGCCCGCTCTGGGCATCAACCTCAACACCGGATAGAAGAAGTGAATTTGCATCTGCTGCATAGTAAATCTCGTCAAAAATCTTGCCTTTGGGCAGGCCTAAATTCCAGAATCTAAAGAGCGCGGCAAGTGTGCCAAAGCCCAATGCGATAACCCAGTCGCGTGATATTCGAAGATTTTTAAGACTGGGCGTCATGCATGAAGCCTAAAGCCTGAGAGAATTACCCAGTGCTAATTCTTGCTGCGATTCCGTTGGGCAATCCTGGCGATGCCTCGACAAACCTTAAAACGGCGATCGTTGCGGCAAAATTTATTGCTGCTGAAGATTCCCGAAAATTCTCCAGGCTCTGTGTTGATCTTGGAATTTCGCATTCGGCAAAAATAATTTCATTTTTTGAAGGAAATGAAATCGAGAGACTAGATGAGCTTGTGAAGATAATGGAGTCAGGTGCCGACTTACTTGTTGTGACTGATGCCGGTATGCCAGGTATCAGCGATCCTGGATATCGCCTAGTTCGGGAAGCTGTTGCAAAGAATATTCAGATCAAAGTACTTCCGGGACCAAGTGCTGTGACGACAGCCCTTCTCTTATCGGGATTACCAAGTGATCGATTCTGTTTTGAAGGTTTCGCCCCCCGCACCAGTGGCACCCGAATTTCTTGGTTTGAAAAGTTAGCAACTGAAACAAGAACAATGATTCTCTTTGAAGCTCCCCATAGATTGCTTGAATGTTTGATTGATGCCAAGGAAGTCTTTGGAGCCGCAAGAGCTGCTGTAATCTGTCGCGAGATGACAAAGACCTACGAAGAGATAATTAGAGGAGATTTAGCAAGTTTAGAGAGTTGGGCATCTAGCTCTGAAATTTTAGGGGAGATAACACTGGTGATTGCAGGCTTTGATCCAGATTCTCTCGAATTTAGCGCAGCTGAGTTAATTGCCAAAGTTCTAGAGCAAGAGGCGGCAGGTATATCGCGCAAGGATGCAATTGCTGAAGTAGCAAAATTAACTAGGAGGGCTAAACGCGAAGTCTTTGATGCAATGGTTGCCCACAAATCACAAGATAGGCTAAGGCCATGAGCGCCGAAAAATCTTTCTATCTAACGACGCCTATTTATTATGTAAATGATGCGCCTCATATCGGACATGCATATACGACAGTTGCTGGTGATGTCCTGACTAGATGGCACCGACAACGCGGTGAGAGTGTCTGGTTTTTGACTGGTACCGATGAGCATGGCGAGAAGGTTATGAATACCGCCGCCGCCAACAACGCTTCACCACAAGATTGGTGTGATCGCCTCGTTGAAGAATCCTGGAAGCCAAATTGGCAGGCCTTAAATATTGCAAATGATGATTTTATTCGCACAACCGAGCCAAGGCACGAAGAGCGAGTGCAGAAGTTCATGACGCTTCTAAAAGATAATGGCTATATCTACGCTGGAAAATTCGAGGGACCTTATTGCATAGGTTGTGAAGAGTTTAAATTACCTGGCGACTTAGATGAAGGTAAGTGCAAGTTGCATGGCAAGCCGGTCGAAATGCTCTCTGAGGATAATTGGTTCTTTAAACTTTCAGCGCTTGTTCCACAATTGCTAGCGCACTACAAATCAAAGCCAGAGGCCTGTGAACCCGCAAGTGCGCGTAATGAAGTCATTGCATTTCTGGAAAGCGGCGTACGCGATCTCTCAATCTCACGCTCTACCTTTGATTGGGGAATTCCAGTTCCTTGGGATACCAAGCAGGTTATCTATGTTTGGTTTGATGCACTTCTAAATTATGCAACTGCAGTTGGGCTAGGCGATGACCCCGATTCAGCAGGCGGTAAAAAATTTACAGAGACTTGGCCAGCAGATGTTCACTTAGTTGGTAAAGATATTTTACGTTTTCACGCCGTAATTTGGCCAGCGATGTTGATGGCGGCAAATGTTGCAGTTCCAAAGAAAGTCTTTGCACATGGCTGGCTGTTGGTCGGCGGTGAGAAGATGAGCAAGTCAAAGCTGACCGGAATTTCGCCCAGTGAAATTACAGATCACTTTGGGGTAGATGCATTTAGATATTACTTCTTGCGGGCTATTCCATTTGGCACAGATGGCTCTTTCTCTTGGGAGGATATGTCAGCGCGCTATACAAGTGAACTTGCAAACGACTTTGGCAACCTAGCGTCTCGATTAATAGCGATGATTGAGAAATATTGTGAGGGCGTAATTCCAGAACGGGCCGATGGAGATGGTTTAGCACCTGCACTCAAAGCGACAGTTCTGGCAGCAGATAAGGCGATGGTTGCACTTGATTTTCAAGGTGGCATAACATCAATTATGGAATTTTGTAAGCGAGTTAATGGATATGTGACCGAGAGAGAGCCGTGGGCGATTGCAAAAGATGCAGCTCGCACTGCTGAGTTAAATGAAGTTCTTTATAACACCGCTGATGCAATCCGCGCACTTGCAGTTCTGTTGCACCCAGTAATGCCAGCCACAACCCAGACGCTCTGGGAGTCAATTGGCGCTGAAAGTACTCTTGGAAAAATTGGTGAGCAGAAGATCTCAGAAGTTTCCAATTGGGGCGTACTTCCAGCTGGCTGCAAAGTTACAAAGGGCGCAGTCTTATTTCCAAGGCTGGAATAGCACGTGGCCGATCGACATAATCGCGATATAGATCTCCTACCACCACCACTTCCTGAGCCACTAAACGTTAAGTGTGTAGATGCACATGCTCATATCGAAATTGTCACAAATACCGCGCCAGGCTCCCCAGAGGTTGGGCGAATTCTAGAAGAGGCAAGAAGTGTTGGAATCGATCGCATCGTTCAAGTTGGATATTCTGCAGAACAATCAAAGTGGTGTGTTGAAATGGCCGAGCACTGGCCAAATGTTCTGGCCGCGGTTGCGCTCCACCCAAATGAGGCGCCAGTGGTAAAAGATTTAGAGGCCGATCTTGCAATTATTGAAAAATTAGCACAGCACCCTAAAGTGCGGGCAATCGGTGAGACTGGATTAGATTATTTTCGAACCGAACCTGATTTACAAGAGCGGCAGAGATACTCTTTTCGTCGCCATATTGCACTCGCAAAGAAGCTTGGTAAAGCGCTAGTAATTCATGATCGAGATGCACATCGGGATGTGTTAGATGTATTACTTGAAGAGGGAGCTCCTGAAAAGACTGTTTTTCACTGCTTCTCAGGTGATGCGCAGATGGCAGAAGAATGTGTAGCTGCTGGTTATATGCTCTCTTTTGCTGGAACCCTAACCTTTAAAAATGCACCAGCACTTCGTGAGGCGCTAAAGCTTGTCCCCTCCGATCAACTACTTGTCGAAACAGATTCACCATTCTTAGCCCCAATGCCACACAGAGGTTCACTAAATACGCCGGCGCAAATTCCAACAATTCTGCGCTTCATGGCCGAGGAGCGCGAAGCTGATCTAGATGAATTATGTGCCGCAATCTCGGCAAATAGCGAACGTATATTTGGGCCATTCGCTTAGATGAGTGGGTTACTTGGCGCTGCTGAAATTCGCGAGATAGCAACTCGCCTTGGAGTCCGACCAACCAAAAAACTAGGACAAAATTTTGTAGTTGACTCAAATACCTGTCGCAAGATTGTAAAGAGCGCAGGTGTTGGCCCAGATGATGTCGCACTTGAAATCGGACCAGGTTTAGGTTCACTCACACTCGCAATGCTCGAATCTGCCAGAGAAGTTATTGCCATTGAAATTGATGAAAGACTTGCCTTAGAACTTCCAGCTACTGCAGCTCGCCATGGATTTGATAACTCTAAACTTCAAGTTATTTGCCAAGATGCAATGGCTACTTCAACTCTTCCACTTGACCCAACAGTCTTGGTTGCAAACTTGCCATATAACGTCTCAGTCCCGGTATTGCTTCGCTTCCTTGAACTCTTTCCAACACTGCGCTCAGGTGTTGTAATGGTGCAGAGCGAAGTTGCCGACCGATTGGTCGCAAAGCCTGGTAGCAAAACTTATGGAAGTCCATCGGTAAAAGCAGCATGGTGGGCAGATCTAACAGCGGCCGGAACTGTAAGTCGCTCGATTTTCTGGCCAGTGCCAAATGTTGACTCCTCACTTGTCCGATTTGTTCGACACGAAAATCCAGGTGATGAGCAGCTTCGAAGAGCTACCTTCAAAGTAATTGATTTCGCTTTTGCCCAGCGCCGAAAGATGATGCGGGCCGCACTAAGCGAGCTATGCGGCGGCAGTTCGCAGGCAAGTGCAATTCTTGAAGCTAGCGGAATTGACCCAACAATCCGCGGTGAAGGGCTAGAACTTAGCAATTTCATTAAAATTGCGATTACTCTTTCTAAATGAGGAAGCGCGGCGTAGTTGTTCGAACTCCGGCAAAGATTAATTTGCAGTTAGCCGTTGGCCCGTTAGGACAAGATGGCTTTCATGAAGTTACAACAGTTTTCCAAGCGATATCTCTCTTCGATGATGTCAGCGTTAAATTTGCTACCGAAAATTCTGGAACCCAATTAACTCTCTCAGGTGCAACAGCAGGCGGCGTTCCTACCGATGATGAGAACCTCGCTATCCGAGCTGCAAAATTAATGGCAGATAAATATGATTTAACAACAGATCTATCGATTCATCTTAAGAAAGAGATTCCGGTAGCTGGTGGAATGGCTGGTGGCAGCGCAGATGCTGCAGGTGTAATAGTTGCAATTGATTCACTCTTTGAAATTGGTTTATCTCGCGATGAGATGGAGGCGGTAGCGGCGCAACTTGGTAGCGATGTTCCTTTTGGAATTTCTGGCGGGATAGCAATCGGCCGCGGACGTGGTGACCAACTAACACCTGCGCTAAGTCGTGGTTCTTATTATTGGGTACTAGCTCTCTCTGGCCAGGGACTCTCGACTCCAGCGGTCTATCAAGAGTCCGATCGACTGCGCGAAGGTTTGGATATTGCAAGCCCGCAAGTTAGTGATGTGATGATGCAGGCGCTTCGAGCCGGAGATGCAATTGGACTTGGCGCTGCACTTTCAAATGATTTACAGTCAGCTGCTTGCTCACTTCGTCCAGCGTTAAGACTTGTTTTAGATGTCGGCCGTGATTACGGCGCACTTGGTGGGATTGTTTCGGGATCTGGTCCAACAGTTGCATTTTTAGTTGAGGATGAAGAGAAGTCGATGGATTTAACAGTGGCGCTGAGTTCGAGCGGGGTTGTTGCAGGAGTAGTGCGTGCGAGCGGTCCGGTTCATGGAGCGCGAGTCATAGAAACGCTTTAGGTAGGTGGAAACGCTTTAGGTAGGTGGAAACGCTTTAGGTAGGTGGAAACGCTTTATTTTTCAAGGAGTTTGGTGGTATCGATAGTTATAGGGGAGAATTCAGGTTCCGCCATTGTGTAGTGGCTAGCACATGGGCCTTTGAAGCCCAGGGTCCAGGATCGATACCTGGTGGCGGAGCGACCAACTTGATTAAAGTTACCGAGCCAAAGAGAACGGGAGCCAAACTTGAGTAAGGCAACGCAAGCTCTTGATGCAGTAATCGTGCTGGCTGCCGGCGAGGGAACTCGCATGAAATCACAGACTCCAAAAGTTCTACACTTTATTGCTGGGAAAACAATCATTGATCATGTTCTAACCCAGATAGCTAAGTTAAATCCAAAAGAGCTGCGAGTAGTAGTTGGCGCTGGCCGCGAGAGCGTCGAAGCACATATGAAGCAAATTGCACCAAGTGCAACCTCAATCTTTCAAGCAGAGCGAAATGGTACGGGGCACGCAGTTCAACTTGCAATTGTCGATTTAAAAGTCAGTGGAAATGTTTTGATCTGTGCCGGCGATACGCCGCTTCTACGAAGTGAGACTCTTACAGAATTTATTGCAGCACATGCTGGCGGAAAAAATATAGTCTCAGTCCTTACTGCGCAATTTCCAGACCCAACTGGCTATGGCCGCATCTTGCGAGATGGCGAGAATGAAATAGTTGCAATTGTTGAAGAGTGCGATGCGTCAGATGAAATTAAATTAATCGATGAGATAAATACCGGCGTATATCTATTTGATATCGATGCGCTCCGAACAGGTGTGGCGAAGCTAAAGAGCAATAACTCACAGGGCGAGCTCTACCTAACAGATGTAATTGCAGAGATTAAATCAGCTGGTGGTAAAGCGGCAGCAATTCTTGCTAATGATTTTAGCGAAGTCTTAGGAATTAATGATCAAAGCCAACTCGCAGAGTGTGCCGCGTTTATGCGCGATCGCATCAACCACGAGCATATGTTAAATGGAGTAGAAATAATTGATCCGACAACAACCTGGATTGATTCTGGAATTTCAATCGCAGCCGACGCAACTATTTTCCCCGAGAGCTGGCTCGCCGGTACTACCGTTGTTGGCGCAAATGCAATTATTGGACCGCGCACTACGCTAATGAATGTGAATGTGGCTGCAGGAGCATCGGTCATTGAATCCAACTGTGTTGATTGCGAAATTGGCCAGAACGCAAAGGTTGGCCCTTATTCATATCTTCGCGCAGGTACCCAGTTAGCTGAAGAGGCAAAGATCGGTGCATATGTTGAAGTAAAGAACTCAACTATTGGCGTGGGCACAAAGGTGCCCCACCTTTCTTATGTCGGGGATGCCGAAATTGGCTCTGGAACAAATATCGGAGCTGCCACAGTCTTTGTAAATTATGATGGCGTTGAAAAACATAAGACAATAATTGGTGACGAGGTACGAATCGGCAGTGACACAATGTTGGTGGCCCCGGTCTCGATCGGCGATGGTGCATACACTGCAGCTGGGTCGGTAATTACTGACGATGTTCCGGCGGGCGCGATGGGCGTTGCAAGATCTAAGCAGCGCAATATTATTGGCTGGGTACTTCGTAAGCGGCCAGCAACAAAGTCAGCACAGGCGGCAAAAGCTGCAGGTGCATCGCAGACCTCGGAACAAGGGAGCTAAGACATGAGCGAACTTCGCCTCACTTCGGAGAAACGATTACGGATATTTACCGGTCGTGGTTATCCAGAGTTAGCTGAAGGTGTCGCCGCCGAACTTGGTATCCCAATTACTCCCACATCTGCCTATGACTTTGCAAATGGTGAAATATTTGTACGCTTTGAAGAGAGCGTGCGTGGGAGTGATGCCTTCGTAATTCAATCGCACTGCGCTCCGGTTAATAAACAGATCATGGAGCAACTAATTATGGTCGATGCACTTAAGCGTGCATCAGCAAAGCGAATTACTGTGGTTGCACCGTTTTATGGTTACGCCCGTCAAGATAAGAAACATCGCGGTCGCGAACCAATTTCAGCAAGATTAATGGCAGATTTATTTAAGACAGCTGGCGCAGATCGTTTGATGGTTGTGGATTTACACACATCACAGATTCAAGGCTTCTTTGACGGTCCCGTTGATCACCTGTTTGCACTTCCACTTTTAACAAATTATGTCGGCAGTAAAGTAGATAGAAGTAAGTTAACTATTGTTTCACCAGACTCTGGACGTGTTCGCGTGGCAGAGCGTTGGTCAGATTTACTTGGTGGTTGCCCAATTGCCTTCATTCATAAGATGCGTGACCCACGGATTCCAAATGAATCAGTTACCGGAAAAGTTGTTGGAGATGTAAAAGGCCAGACCTGCGTAGTAATCGATGACATGATCGATACCGCCGGAACAATCACCAAGGCGGTAGATGCGCTTTATGCCGCTGGTGCCAAAGATGTAATTATCGCAGCCACACATGCAGTATTTTCTGGACCTGCAGTCGAGCGCCTAAAGGCATCGAAAGTTAGCGAAGTTGTTGTCACAGATACCTTGCCAATCCCTGAGGATTCACATTTTGATAATCTCACCGTGCTCCCTATAGCCCCGCTCCTTGCTCGCGCCATTCGCGAAGTCTTTGAGGATGGATCTGTAACTAGCCTCTTCGATGGCCTCTCCTAGGATTTTTGTCTTTTTGCCAGAGGTTGGATAACCTAGCCACTCGTTCCGGCGAGGGATTTTAAAATCCGTAATCGACGGCTTGGCTCTCCTCGGACGTTGCAACATTGACGATTTAGATTGAGAGATGAAGTAAATGGCTGAGATTACAATTAATGCAACCAAGCGCACTGAGTTTGGTAAAGGTGCATCCCGCCGCGATCGCAGATCTGGAAATGTTCCAGCGGTTATCTACGGCCACGGAGAAGCACCACAACATGTTGCACTTCCACTTCGCGAACTAGGCGCTGCGCTAAAGTCTGCGAATGTGCTGCTAGATGTTGTTGTAGATGGAAAGACAGAGTTAACGCTTCCAAAATCTGTCACAAGAAATCCACTTACCGGAATGCTTACTCATATCGATCTTGTGATTGTTCGCCGTGGTGAGCGCGTTAAGGTCGAAGTTCCAGTTCACACAACTGGTAAGCATGATGTTGATGGAATTCTTGAGCACATGCACAACACTGTTGAGGTAGAAGCTGAAGCAACTTCTATTCCACAATTCCTAGAGTTAAATATGGATGGCCTTATGACTGGCCAGACACGTTATGCATCAGATGTCGTTCTGACTGCTGGCGTAACATTGATATCTGATCCACAAATGCCAGTTATCCACCTTTCAGAGCGTTCAACAATTGTCGAAGAAGTACCTGTTGTAGCTGCTGAAGATGCTGTCGAAGGTGCTGCTGCGCCTGACGCAGAAGCTGCAAAAGAATAATTTAAGTAATCTAAATGCAGAGCGATCGCTGGTTAGTTCTCGGACTTGGGAATACTGGCGATCAATACTCATTTACTCGTCACAACATTGGCCAGATGGTTATCGACTATCTGGCCACTGACGTAAAGTTTTCAAACCATAAGTCAAAGACTCAGATTACAGATATTCGAGTCGCTGGAAATCCAGTCGTGCTAGCAAAGACGCTTGGCTATATGAACGAGAGCGGTGGCCCAACAAAGGCGCTTGCAGATTTCTATAAAGTTTCACCGGAAAATTTGATTGTTATCCATGATGAATTAGATATTGATTTCAATACAATTCGCATTAAATCTGGCGGTGGCGATAATGGTCACAATGGTCTTAAATCTCTAACCACTCACTTTGCAACACCAGAATATTTCCGACTCCGTATGGGTATTGGCCGCCCACCAGCCCCAATCGATCCAGCCGACTTTGTTTTAAAACCTTTTAGTCAGCCCGAACGCTCAGAGCTTGCAGATTTCATTACAAGGGGCGCACTTGCAATTGAACGGTTAATTGAAAAGGGCCTTGATTTTGCCCAACAAGAGTTTAATAAGTAACTTAGCCAGTATTGCGAAGGCCTGCAGCGACTCCGTTTATTGTTAGTAAGAGCGCCCGGCGAATTAGTGGATCAATATTTTCATCTACTCTAACTTTATGCAGAAGGGTAACTTGTAATAAATGCAGTGGTGCAAGATAGGCATCGCGCACCTGCAAGGTTCTAGCTAGAATTGGTTGATCACCAAGTAGTTCACTCTTCTTTGTAAGCAGCAGAATCTCACTCTTGGTTAATTCAAACTCAGCTTCGATATCTATTAAGAAATGGCGCAGGCTTGGATCTACTAATGTGTTTACATACTTACGGGCCATTTCTAAATCTGTTTTAGCCAGCGTCATCTCGACATTGCTGATGAATGTCCGGAAGAAGTGCCAATCGCGAAGCATCTCGGTTAGTACTTCAGATTTTCCACTATCACGAGCGGCCTTCAAACCCGATCCAACTCCGAACCATCCTGGAACAATCTGTCGAGATTGGGTCCAACCAAATACCCATGGAATTGCACGAAGTGAAGTAAGACCACCTGAAGCATCAGGTCGGCGTGATGGCCTTGATCCTAAGAACATCTCACCGAGCTGTTCCACCGGAGTCGATGCATAAAAATACGCAGGAAGATCTGGATGGTCAATTAATTTTCGGTAGGAGGCAAATGCGCTCTCGCTTACCGCATCCATGCATTGGCCCCAACTAGTTAGCGCTTGGGCAGATTGACGAGGCGCTCTATTTAAAACTGTCGCCTCTAAAGCTGCTGCTAGTGCAAGTTCAACATTCTCACGGGCGAGGGAGGGCAGAGCATATTTATCACTGATTACTTCACCTTGTTCAGTCATCTTTATCTGGCCATCAATCGAACCCCAAGGGAGTGCAATAAGTGCATCATAAGTTGGGCCACCACCGCGACCAACCGATCCACCGCGACCATGAAATAGGCGCAGGGTTACGCCATGCTTCATTGCAACATCACGCAGCTTTCGCTGAGCTTTATGAATCTCCCATTGCGATGTTGCGATACCAGCATCCTTATTTGAATCAGAATAACCAAGCATTACCTCTTGCACGTTGCCACGTATAGCTACGAGCTCTCGATATTTAGTATCGCTCAACAACTTATCCAAAATAGTGTCGGCAGCTTGAAGTTCGGCGACGGTCTCAAGAAGTGGCGCAAAACCAATCATTCCAAAGAGACCGGTAAATCTTGCGAGCTCAACGGCAGCTAATACATCTTTATGAGATTTAGTCATCGAAATTATGTAGGTCTCAATTACTTCTGGGCCAAATCTTGTAATCAACTCACGAATCGCAACAAAGGTATCGATAGTCTTCCTGGCCGACTCATCCAATTTCGAAATCTCATTTAAATTCTTCACACCAGCCTCGGAAATTTGTGCAAGTGCGTGATGATGAGCATCAGAATGCTCACGGATATCCATGGTTGCATGAGTAATACCAAAGCTAGATACGGTTCGAATGATGCGCTCTAGTAATCCGGTTGCAATAAGTTCGCCGCGATTTGCGAGTAAGGAGTCGCGCATCAAATTCAAATCAGCCAGAAGTTGCTCTGTACTTTCATAATCGCGGCCTGGAACATGTTCGGCGCCAATTGCATGACGTTTCTGGGTAAGGATCAAGCGATGGCGAATCGCAGTAGCTTTAAGTCGGTATGGTTCTTCAACATTTAACCGTCTAAATCGATCTTCAATTTCTGGGAGTAAATCAAGATCCCTTATTACAGATCCTTCAAGCTCCGATGAGGTTCCAGAAATTCGAGTCGAGACTGAGAGCGCTTGGCGAAGTTGATCTAAAGCAGCCGACATTGCTCGAATAAAGTGACCGGTCTGCAGAGTTATTGCTGCCGTAGTTATGGCGGCAGTAATGTTTGGATTGCCATCTCGATCCCCGCCAATCCAGGTTCCAAAACTTAAGGGACGTGAAGTTGGTGAAAGGACAACACCAAGGCGCTTTAGCTCGGTTGCAAAATCATCGAGTACCTCTGGGATTGTAAGTTTGAATAGATCATCTAAATAGTAAAGGGCGTTAGTTGCTTCATCTAGTGGTTCGGGTCGTCCTAGTCGAAGTTCATCTGTCTCCCAGAGCAGATCGATGGTCTCGGAAAGTCTACGATCTCGTTTTAGTGAAGCGCTCTGATCCAATAAATCAGCAATGGTATTCATCTTACTTAAGACTGAGCGCCGGGCAGCTTCAGTTGGATGGGCGGTAAATACTGGACGCACAGAGAATTTATCTACCCACCCCTGAATATCTTGGGCAGTAAATTCTTTACCTTCACTTTGTACCTTTAAAATATTATCAACTGCGCGAGTAAGCCAAGATCCGCCGCCACTTCGCTCTTCTGCTAATACTCGGGCTCTGTGAACTTGCTCTGCAACATTTGCAAGATTGAAATAGTTGCTAAATGCCCGCACGAGTTGCACGCTCTGATCTACTGATAGCTTCTCTAATATCTCCTCGCCGCCACCTTCGCGAACTGCCTTTCTAACTTCTTCAACTAACTCAAGAAGCTCGCTGCCTTCTTGGCGCACAAGTGATTCCCCAAGAAGCTCACCCAATCGGCGCACATCGCTACGAAGCTCAGCATCATCTGCCTGAATTTGTGTTCTCTTCTCGCTCACTGGCTAATCATTACAGGTATTGGCCTGTGGTCGAAATCAATTTATATGCGTGAATATAATTAGGCCACGAACACCCCCATCCCAATTGGATGTGGGGCTTTTGGTGTTGTTCGGCCAGATCTGCGAAAGGGGCTTAGATGGATCTTCTATCTAGATTTGCAGATCTTGAGATTAGAACGCCAATCTCTCGAAATTTGATAGCCGGATCGCAAGCAAATGAAGTTGTATGCATAAATTCGCTGCGCTCACTTGTTATAGCAAAGGCCACTCTTGAATCACCTGTTCTTGTTATCGCCCCCTCATCTCGAATTGCTGATGAGCTCTGCGATGAACTTCGTTCTTACACCGGCGGCGGTATTTTAAATTTTCCGGCCTGGGAGACCTTGCCGCATGAACGATTGAGCCCAAAGGGAGATACCGTCACAGCGCGGATTAAAGCGCTCCATAATTTGCAGTCAGAAAATCCACCGAAGATCTTGGTAACTTCGATTCGTGGGGCACTGCAGCCGATAATCAGCGATATTTTAAGTGAGCAGATTATCTCGATTAAAGCCGGCATAAATATTTCAATGGCCGAATTAATCACTAGAGCTTCCTACTTTGGATTTACCCGAACTGACTTGGTTGAGAAGCGAGGTGATTTTGCGGTTCGTGGCGGCATCTTAGATATCTTTCCACCTGATTTAGAACACCCAATTAGAGTTGATTTCTTCGGCGATGAGATTGAAGAAGTTCAGTATTTTCGCGTTGCAGATCAGCGAACATTTGCAGCAATTACAGATAACGTAGATATTTATCCAACCCGAGAGCTATTGATTTCAGAGAGTGTTAAAGAGCGTGCTAAGTATCTTATTTTAGAATTTCCTCAACTTGCAGAGATCGCGACTAAATTAAGTGAGGGCATATCTGTTGAAGGTATGGAGTCACTTACTGCCTTATTGAAACCTGGCTTCAAGAATCTTCTGGAATTTCTACCCAGTAATTATCAGGTGATTGTTATCGATCAATCTCGATTGAAATCTAGGGCCACAGATTTAGTTGCCACCAATCTTGAATTTCTCGAGGCATCTTGGTCGAGCGCCGCACTTGGTTCTGCGGCGCCGATAGATTTAACCGGAGTTATTTCAAGTGGCGGGTATTCAACTTTTTCAGAGCTCGAAGAGTTCGCTAGAGGTGCAAAATTAAATTGGTGGGCGCTAAATCCATATAGTCAGAGCCCTGATGAATTAGATCGCCAGGATAACTTTGCTAATTTTCAAGTAATTCCAATTTATGAGGGCAGAGTCGAGAGCGCAATATCAGATATCGCTAGTTGGCTAAGTGCGGGGTTTGCAATCACCTTTAGCGCCAGTGGCCCCGGAATTCTAGAGCGCTACCAAGTTCTCTTTTCACAATCCCAGATAACTGGCGTCAACTTTATTACTAGTGCAATCGAGCATGGCTTCATAAATCAGGTGGCCAAAGTTGCTTTGATTACTGAAAAGGATATTTCAGGCCAACGTACATCAAGTAAAGATCAGGCTCGGATGCCATCTCGGCGAAAGAAAGCTATTGATCCGATTGAACTAAAGCCTGGGGATTACATAGTTCATGAGCAACATGGTGTTGGAAAATATATCGAGTTGGTAAATCGCACTGTTGCAAATGTTTCAAGAGAGTATTTAGTAATTGAATATGCGCCATCTAAACGGGGCCAACCGGCAGATCGACTCTTTGTTCCTACAGATACCTTGGAGCAAATCACTAGATATGTTGGCGGTGAGGCGCCATCTGTAAACCGAATTGGTGGCTCTGATTGGCAGAACACTAAACGCCGAGCACGAAAAGCGGTCAAGCAAATTGCTGCAGAACTTATCCAACTTTATGCCGCTCGGATGAGTGCGCCAGGTTATGCCTTTTCGCAAGATACGCCCTGGCAGCGCGAACTCGAAGCTGCTTTTGCATATGTTGAAACTACTGACCAACTGGCAACAATTGAAGAGGTAAAAGCCGATATGGAGAAGTCATATCCAATGGATCGCATTGTTTGTGGCGATGTTGGTTATGGAAAAACTGAGATTGCTGTGCGCGCTGCATTTAAAGCAGTTCAAGATGGCAAGCAGGTGGCGCTACTTGTGCCAACAACACTTCTGGTACAACAGCACCTAACAACTTTTCATAATCGATATACCGGATTTCCAATAAAAGTTGCTGGGCTCTCTAGATTTAATACGCCAAAAGAGGGTAAGCAAATTCTTGAAGGAATCAAGAGTGGAGCAATCGATGTTGTAATAGGCACCCACCGCTTACTCTCAAAAGATGTTGATTTTAGAGACCTTGGGCTAGTTATTGTCGATGAGGAGCAACGCTTTGGCGTCGAACATAAAGAGGAGCTCAAGAAGACTCGCACAAATGTGGATGTGCTCTCGATGTCAGCAACGCCAATTCCTAGAACGCTAGAGATGGCGATTACCGGCATCCGTGAAATGTCGAATATAACGACGCCACCAGAAGAGCGACATCCGGTGCTTACTTATGTCGGCCCATATGACGAAAAGCAAATCACTGCGGCGATCCACCGCGAGCTTCTGCGAGATGGGCAGATCTTCTTCATTCATAATCGGGTTGAGAGTATCGACGCCGTTGTCGAGCGATTAAAGAAATTAGTACCGGAGGCGAAGATCCGGATTGCACATGGACAGATGGGGGAGCGCGAACTCGAAGATACGATTCTGGCTTTCTGGGAACGTGATTTTGATATCTTGGTCTGTACAACAATTATTGAGAGCGGAATTGATATTCCAAATGCCAATACTTTGATTGTCGATCGCGCAGATACCTTTGGCCTATCTCAGCTCCATCAACTACGTGGCCGAGTTGGTCGATCCCGAGAGCGTGCTTATGCCTACTTCCTCTATTCGGCCGATAAGCCACTTACCGAACTTGCCCATGATCGACTTACAACAATTGCAACTAATTCAGATTTGGGATCTGGAATGCAAGTTGCGTTAAAAGATTTAGAAATTCGAGGTGCCGGAAATCTATTAGGCGGTGAGCAGTCAGGACATATTGCAGAAGTTGGCTTTGATCTATATATGCGAATGGTTGGAGAGGCAGTTGAAGAGTATAAAACTGGCTTTGTTCCACAGAGTGAAGATGAGAGTAAATTTAAAGAGTGCAAGGTAGAGCTACCGGTTACGGCGCATATTCCAGTTGAGTATCTGGCTTCAGAGCGGCTTAGATTGGATATTTATCGCAGAATGGCAGATGCTCAAAATTCACAGGATTTAATTGCGATTCGCGAAGAGTTACTGGATAGATTCGGTGAGCTTCCAGAAGAGGCTGAGAATTTAATGGCTGTTGCAGAACTTCGGACCATGGCAAAGAGTTTCGGTCTCACTGAAGTAGTGCTGCAAGGAAAGTTCTTACGTCTAGCGCCGTTAAATCTTCCAGATTCGGCGCAGATGAGATTAAATCGAATTTATCCAGGATCGATAGTGAAAACTGCCACATCAACGGTGCTTGTGGCTCGCACGGTAGCGCCAAATTGGATTGCAGGCGGGGAGATAGGGGATACTTCAGCCCTACCTTGGACGATCGAAGTTCTAACCTCAGTCGTTAAACCAGTTAAAAATAACTAAAGAAATCTGAACGGGGAGTTCGTGAATAAATTTAAGAAGCTAATAGCTCTTGCTGGCGTCGGTCTAGTCCTAGTTCTCACCGCATGTTCAGGACAGAGCTCTGCAGCATCTATTGGCGATACCGAAGTCCCACTAAGTACTGTTCAAGATACGATCAATGAAATTTTGAAGGAGCGAAATAAGGTAGAGACTGAAGATCTAACACTTGCTGCTGGCGTTGAATTAAATACAAATGCAATTCGCTTCCACGTTATCTCAGTTATCTTCGATGATATTGCCGAGAAGATTGAAATGACAGTTACAGATGCTGAACTTGCAGCCCGCCGCGAAGATATTATTTCGCAAATTGGTTCTGAGGATGGATTAGCTTTTGCTCTTGTTGGAGCACAAATTGCACCACAAGATTTCGAGCGCTATATACGCACTGTACTTTTAGCCGAAAAAATTGGCGCAGCACTTGAGAGTCAGGGCGAGACCGCAGCTGATGGCAGCGGGATTCAGAACTTGATTATTGCAATGGGCAAAGAGCAGAAAGTTGATATCAATCCGCGCTACGGAAGCTGGGATTATGAGACTGGAAATATAACTCCACCTGCTGATAACGAAGCAATTCAAAAGTAATTGACAATCTAGTTATGGTTGATCCGGCCTCACAGTTGCAACATCTCCGTGAGGTCATGGATCGCCTGCGCTCACCAGGAGGTTGTCCCTGGGATGCAGAACAGACTCATGAATCACTTCTAAAGTATTTATTAGAAGAGTCCTATGAATTCATCGAAGCCGTTGAAGATGGTAATCGACAGGAGATGCGTGAAGAGCTCGGCGATGTTCTGCTCCAAGTCTTCTTTCATGCCCGAATGGCCGAAGAGCATCCAAGTGATCCCTTCAACGTTGAAGATGTCGCACAGAGCGTTTCTGAAAAATTAATCCGAAGGCATCCACATGTCTTCTCTGATGTAAAAGTTTCGGGCAGCGCAGAAGTTTTAGAGAATTGGGAGGCGCAGAAAGCCGCTGAAAAAGGGCGAACATCTGCAGTTGAAGGAGTCCCACTCTCACAGCCAGCCTTAGCACTTGCTACAAAGTTGATATATCGCGCCCAGAAATATGGCCATAAAATTGCTATCGAACACCCGATCAAACTGCCCGATAACACCAATGAAGAAGAGCTAGGGCAGGTTCTAATAGGAATTCTCGACCAAGCCCTTGCGCTAAATCTCGATCCCGAGAGCGCTCTTCGCTCAGCGATTAAGGCCTATATCGGCGAAATAAAGAAATACGAGAGCGATTAGCAAGTTAGAATTAGCTCATAAATTTATAAATATCGAGGTATTACAAAGAGGAGCATCATGGCACTTATCGAGGCAGTCCACGCCCGCGAAATATTAGATTCGCGTGGAAATCCAACTGTAGAAGTTGAGGTAGTTCTCGAAGATGGTTCAAGTGCTCGCGCCGCAGTTCCAAGTGGTGCATCTACTGGCGCATTTGAAGCTGCCGAACTTCGCGATGGAGCAAAGCGCTATCTCGGCAAAGGCGTTGAAAAGGCCGTTGAATTTGTAAATGATGAAATAGCACCTGCAGTTTCAGGCTTTGATGCGCAAGATCAGAGATTAATTGATCAGGAGATGATTGAACTTGACGGCACAAAGAATAAGAGTCGCCTCGGTGCAAATTCAATTCTAGGAGTCTCACTTGCAGTTGCTCGCGCCGCCGCTGAATCATCCGACCTATCTTTCTTCCGCTACATCGGTGGACCAACAGCTCACACACTTCCAGTCCCAATGATGAACATATTAAATGGTGGCGCACATGCTGATACCAATGTTGATATCCAAGAATTTATGGTGGCACCAATCGGTGCCGATTCATTTAAAGAATCACTTCGCTGGGGCGCTGAGATTTATCACAGCCTAAAGTCAGTACTAAAAACTCGCGGCCTTGCAACAAGCATTGGCGATGAGGGTGGCTTTGCGCCAAACTTAGATTCAAATCGCGCAGCCCTAGATTTAATTCTCGAAGCTATTACATTAGCTGGATTTAAGCCAGGTAAAGAGATTGCATTGGCGATGGATGTTGCAGCAACTGAATTCCACAAAGATGGCAAGTATTCCTTCGAAGGAAATAAGCGCTCGGCAGATGAAATGATTACTTACTACGCCGATCTAGTTGCTTCATATCCCATAGTTTCAATCGAAGATCCACTCGATGAAGATGATTGGGAGGGTTGGGCGAAGATGACTGAACAGATCGGCTCAAAGATTCAAATCGTTGGCGATGACTTATTCGTAACAAATCCAGAGCGCCTAGCAAAGGGAATTGGACTGGGTACTGCTAATGCTCTTCTAGTAAAGGTAAACCAAATTGGAACCCTTACTGAAACTATTGATGCTGTTTCACTCGCACACCGCAGTGGTTACCGTTCAATGATGAGCCACAGATCTGGTGAAACCGAAGACACCACAATCGCTGATCTTGCCGTTGCACTTGAGTGTGGTCAGATAAAGACTGGTGCACCTGCCAGAAGTGAGCGCGTTGCAAAGTACAACCAACTTCTTCGTATTGAAGAAGAGCTAAGTGAATCTGCGCTTTACGCTGGTCGTGCGGCATTCCCACGCTTCAAAGGTTAATTTCAAAGAAGCATGGCAAAGCAACGTAGTAACACCTCTGTCCGCTGGCTAGCGGTAGTAACTGTTGCTTTTATCTCTGCCATAACCCTTGCGCCACCACTTCAACATTATTTTGCCCAGCGCGCACAAATTAATTCACTTCGCGCACAAGTAAATGACAGCAACAACGCACTTGAGCGAGCTCGCGAAGAGTTAGCAAAGTGGAATGATCCCGAATATGTCGCCTCACAAGCCCGCGAAAGGCTGCACTTTGTATTTCCCGGAGAGCGCCAGTACATAGTCCTAGATGTTCCAAGAACCGATTCCAAAGCTGATGCACCCGCGGCACCAATCTCTACTCAGATTCCAAATGGCCTTCCCTGGTATGGCCGATTGATTGCATCAATATCTTTAACGAATGTTGATCAATGAGCAGCAAGCCAGCCCAAGAAGACCTAGATGTAATCCAAATTCAATTAGGGCGGACACCTCGTGATGTGCATGCAGTTTCTTATCGCTGCCCATGCGGTAAAGCTGCGGTAGTTGAAACACCGCCAAGACTTTCAGATGGCACACCATTTCCAACTTTTTTTTACGCAACCTGCCCAAGATTAACGGGCGCAATTTCAACCCTAGAAACAACAGGGATGATGGCACAGATGCAAGAGCGCCTAACTACCGATAAAGAGTTAGCAGAAAAATACCAAGCTGCCCACGAACAATATGAAAGTGCCAGAGATCAACTTGGAATGGACGTTCCTGAAGTTAAAGGAATCACCGCAGGTGGAATGCCAGATCGCGTGAAGTGTCTTCACTCATTAGTCGCGCACTCACTTAGCGCCGGCGCCGGCATAAATCCGCTCGGTGATGAAGCGTTGGCAGCGCTACCAAAATGGTGGTTAAGTGATCCATGTCAATCAGGTGCAGAACTTTCAGGAGAAGCTAAATGAACCGTGTAGCCGCAATCGATTGTGGAACAAATTCAATCCGACTTCTGATTGCTGATATCACAGGTGATAATTTTCAAGAGCTAATAAGAGAGATGGAAATTGTTCGACTTGGGCAGGGCGTCGATGCAACGGGAGCGTTTGACCCAGAAGCAATAGAACGGACACTTGCAGCCACAAAAAAGTATGCTGAAATAATTGCGAGCAAAGGCGTCGAGAAGATTAGATTCTGCGCAACTTCAGCGACGAGAGATGCCAGTAATCGTGAACTATTTATTGATGGCGTACGTGAAATACTAGGAATTGAACCAGAAGTTATCCCTGGCACTGAAGAAGCGGCGCTCTCCTTTATCGGAGCAACAAAAGGACTTGTACATACCGAATCGCCGTACCTTGTGGTCGATATTGGTGGCGGCTCTACCGAATTCGTCCTTGGAACAACTGAAGTCGAATATGCAAAATCAGTAAATATCGGTTGCGTTCGGATGTCAGAGCGTCATTTAAATAAGGCGCCACAAGATCCACTTGCGATTCAGAGAGCAATTAGAGATATCGATGATGCAATAGCTGAAGCGGAATACATTGTTCCAATCAAAGAGGCAAAAACTTTAATCGCAGTAGCAGGTACCGCCACAACAGTTGCTGCAGCAGCTCTTGGCCTTAGCCAATATGATCGCCATGCAATTCATTTATCTAGAATCCCAACAGCAAAAGTTCTTGAAATTGCTCAGATGTTCTCTCTGATGTCACGAGATGAAATTGCAGCACTTGGATATATGCATCCGGGCCGAGTTGATGTAATCGCAGCGGGCTCTTTAGTTCTTTCCAGAGTAATGCTGGCGACAGGTGCAAGTGAATTTGTTGCATCCGAATCCGATATTTTGGATGGAATGGCGTGGGCACTAGACTGACGCATTCCTAATTGGCCCCCGTAGTCCAATGGCAGAGACAGAGGACTTAAAATCCTTCCAGTGTCGGTTCGAGTCCGACCGGGGGCACCATATTGAGTAATTGCTACTTAACTTCGTGCGTAAATTATTTCACTGCTCTCTCCCACTGAGCTCAAACAGATCCACTGTTGGTAAGTTTCACGCTCACTGTCGTTTCTACTAAGAATTTTGGTTAAGGGACTGGCGGAAGCTTCCAAGTAAAGACCCTGGTATCTGAAAAATAATCCCTGATTTTTCTTCCCTTTTTCAAAAATGAGGGGTACTGTGTAAAACAATACTCTAATGATAGTTAGGGTGCCGTGGAAATTCCACCTCGCCCTAGAGAAGAAATTCTTGTGTGGAGGTGTTAGGTGGACGCAATATTTAACAAAGTAGGTGTTGCCAGAAGTCAGCGAGTCAGCACAGTTTTAATAATGGCTTTTACTGCAACAACAATTAATTTAGCTTCACCAGGGTATGCGGATCAGCATCCTGC
>ERZ889217.265-NODE-265-length-34479-cov-32.423338_pt1 | contig 34479 bp, 31 predicted proteins | sample MGYA00521098_ERZ889217 | MGnify/ENA primary metagenome ERZ889217 (study PRJEB32303, sample SAMEA104408613) | aquatic metagenome | biome: Brackish water; feature: Pelagic; material: water | place: Baltic Sea | collected 2014-06-10T22:04:00 | depth 2,362 m ... | reverse complement strand
GGTACTTCTTCGCCATAGAGTCTTTCTAGCTCTTGATCTCCATCAATGTAAATAATCTCTAATCTAAAGGCTAAATCTTTAATCACCTCTCTTACTATGCCTTCAGCTTCTTGGCAGAGGTGACAGTTTTGTCTTGAATATATTTGGACTAATGGCTCCTTCTTTAAATCCGCTGGATTAGCCATAGGGGCAAGATTACCTCTACGCTTCGCGCTTATGTCAGAGTTCCCCGCTAACTTCACTCGAGAATGGGTTGAATTTGTAAACCCTGAAAACCCTAATGAGATATTCAAATGCGATCTCACCTGGCTGACTTCTTATTGGAACTGCATATTTGGTCAGGGCTGCCAGGGTATTGATAAAGATCTCTCTGATCATGGCTGCTGCAGCGATGGCGCTTATTACTATGACAAGGAAGATGAAGCGCGTGTTACTACCGCTGCCAAGCGCCTTCCAAGAAGTATGTGGCAGAACTTTGATGTAGCAAGAAAAAAAGGCAAATTAAATATTACTGAGCTAGGTCTAGATAAGGACCGGAAAACAAAGAAGATAAATAAGACCTGTATCTTCTTTAATGAATCTAGTTTTAATAAGGATTACTTTGGTTGCGCTCTTCATCACTTAGCTCTAGCTGAAGATAAACACTTTGCTGAGACTAAGCCTGATATCTGCTGGCAGCTCCCACTTCGCAGATCCTGGGAATCTAGAAATGTTGGCGACAAAAAGTATGACGTAATTGTTATTGGTGAATATACCCGTGAGGCTTGGGGCGAAGGTGGAGCTGATATGGATTGGTACTGCTCTTCAAATAGTGAAGCCCATAATGGAGCTGAGCCAGTTTATGCCTCTCATAAAACAGAGTTAACAAAGCTAATGAATGCCTCTGCTTATGAAACGCTAGCTCAGTTATGTAAGGTGAGAATTGAAGCGCAAAAAAGTAGGAAGGTTAAGCACTTACCTCTATTTGTTATTCACCCAGCAACAAAGGCTGCAAGTAAGTAATTTCTATCTTCTCTTATTTGAATTTGGCGGCAGAAGACGATCTAGAAGTTCTTGAGCAACTAGGGTTACATCTCCCTTAGTTCTAGATAAATTGGCTTCAAATCCCTTTAATATTTCAGTAATTGTTGGCTCACTTAATGAGCCAACAAGGGGCCCATATCTATCTTGAAAGAGGCTATGCAGAATTCGGCTTATCGCTCCTGCTAATTCAGCCCTTGCTTCATCAAGGCTGACCTCACCTCTTAGCCCGGTATTGATCCCAAGGGCAGGACGCTCTCTTGCTGCGCGCAGATAGGCATCCTTAAGATTTACTGAATCCATAATCCCCCATCCTTCCAGACCACTAGCATTTGTGCTTATGAAGCAGAGAGCCTTGGTTATTCGCATCCTTGCTTTGATTTTCTCTCTTGCCTTCTCGCTTTTAACTCCAGTTTCAGCCCCAGCTCTTAGCTTTAAATCGATTCCTGCAACTAAGTGGGGTCACTTATATGCTTCAGGGAAAAATACAAACCTAAATACCCAGCCAAGAGCAGAGAGTATTGAAGTTGGCGCCCCGCGCTCTGAGTGGAATATCGAATATATCGGAGTGCCAGAGGATACAAAGGCAGCATTTAAATATGCAGTTGATATCTGGGCTTCATATTTTGAATCAACAGTTCCTATTGAAGTTCAAGCGTATTGGGAGCCTTCAAATATAAATGGGGTTCTTGGTTCAGCTCGTCCTGGTGATTACTTTAATGCCTTCGATGGGGCGCCTGATTTAGATCTCTGGTATCCATCCATTTTGGCAGATCGCTTAGCAAAGAAAGATCTCGCTCCAGGAAAGCCAGATATCGTTCTTCGCTTTAACTCAAATGCGCTCTGGCATACCGCAATTGATGGCACTCCAGGACGATTTAGTTATGACCTTTCCAGCACTGTTTTACATGAAATTGGCCATGGCTTAGGCTTTCTATCAAATGCCGAATATGACAAGTTTTTTGGCACTGGATACTTAGTACAGCCCACGCCATATGATGCATATGTTCAACTCAGCGATGGCCGCTTATTTACAGATTTTTGTGCTCGCTCAGTTGACTTAGGAAAAGCTATGACATCACCGCTTGTCTGGAGCGGCTCGCTAGCAACAGCTGCAAATAACGGCGTTAAGCCCAAGCTCTATTCACCTCAGAGTTATGAAGATGGCTCATCAATTACCCATCTTGATGAATCAACATTTTCAGCTACCGGGACAAACTCTGTTATGACTCCAGTTCTTGACGCTGGTGAGGTCTTTAGAAGCCCGGGAAGTATCGCTCTAGCGATGATTGAAGATATGTTGTCAAAGCCTCCAGCAAATAAAGCCCAGAGCCTTCCTGCAAAACCAATTGATGTTAGAGCTTTAGTTGGAGATAGATACGCGCTATTAACATTTGATTCCCCTAATTGTCGCCGTATCGATCGAGTTACTGGATATACAGTCACTATCAGCCCTGGTGGGCTGGAGCGAAACTTTACTCAAAGCCCAGCAAAAATTACTGGGCTAAGTAATGGAAGTAGCTACTCATTTACCATTAAAGCTAAGAACGATAATGGTGAATCTGATGCTGTTAGCAGTAATGAGGTAACCCCTCGCTCCACAGCAAAGGTTAAAACTATTGATAAGAGAGCTGATGTTAAATATCTTGCATCTGGCGTATTTAAAAAGAGCCAAGTTATTGCATACTCCGATGCCATCTCTGGGAATCTAAAACTTGCAACACTTGTTAGAAACTCTTGGAAGACATCAATTGTTGATGGCACTTCAACTTCTGGCGGAAGGTCAGATAGGAATTTAGCTGGTCCAGTATCGCTCTGTGTTTCAGGGTCAAAGGCAGGTGAGAAGCTACATATTTTCTATACAGATACTGAGAATAAAGATCTTCGTCATGCCTCATACGATGGCAAGAAGTGGCGCTATGAAACTGTAGATGGCGATGGCGAAGATGTTCAGAATTATCAAGAGAGCACCAGGCGAAAAACTGCCAGTGATGTCAGCGTCTCCAACGCTTGCGCTGTTACCCCTGCTGGAGTTCAAGTTTTCTATCGCGATGAGTCTCAAGGAATAATTCTTGGCGCAGCTCTAACTAAAAGTGGCTGGATATATGAAATTGTTGATGGAGACCGGCAGAGCGAAGGTCGAACAACTGGAGATGTTGGATTTTCTCTAAGCGCAGTAGCTAGCGGTAAGAGTGTTTATCTGATTTATGATTCAGTACTAACACTCTCCTCAAGTAATGTTGCAACTCAAGGTGAAGTAAGACTTGCTAAGCGCAACTCCATATTTCCTGAAGATTGGAGATATAGCACCCTTGATGGCCCAGATAATGGTGTTGCAGTTGCTGGTTATGATGTTTCAATAAGTAATTCCGGAAATAGAATTGCAGCAGCATGGCTTGCTGCTAGCGGTATCCGTCTACCTAACGCTGATGAAGTGCGCTTTCTAATAGTCGATGAGGATGAATTTCCCAGTCGGTTATCTCCTGAAAAGCATGGAACCCCAGGCTCTCCACTTTTGATTGATAACAAAGGATTACTCTTTGGATGCCAAGAGCGCCTCTGCTCAGTTGGCTCATATAGCTCAACGCCTAAATTAAGCAATGGCGCTATCCTTAATAACGTTAAGGATAGCGCCATAGTCACAATCAATAAGGTCCGCTATGCGGTGACCTCAATTTCCAAGAAGTTAGTTCTGGTAAAGCTTTAAAACTACTTCTTGTTTCTACGCTGAATACGAGTCTTCTTTAGAAGTTTTTTATGCTTCTTCTTAGCCATGCGCTTGCGGCGCTTTTTGACTACTGAACCCATGCTCTCAACTCCTTTTACTGTTGCCTAAGGTTATCTGAAATTTAGGAGAGTTCTTGCGATCTATCTCGCGCTGCGCGCATCGCTTTCTTGATAATCGTCTCTAGATCATTGCTCTCAAATACCTGTAGCGCTGCAAAAGTCGTTCCATTTGGACTGGTGACATTCTCACGAAGCTTGGTGGGTGATGCTCCATCTTGCTTGAGCATCTCTGATGCCCCTGCGATCGTTTGAATCACAAGTACCTTGGCATCTGACTCCGATAATCCAAGTTCCTGGGCGCCAGCAATCATTGCTTCAACAAATCTAAAGAAGTAGGCAGGTCCTGAGCCGCTAGTTGCCGTGACTGCATCCTGCAAAGACTCATCAACAACGATCACCTCACCTGATGCTTTGAGTAATTGCTCGACCGCTCTTGTATCTATCTGACTTGCAAACTTACCTGCCGAAATTGCAGAAGCTCCCACTCCCACCGACATCGGAGTATTTGGCATAACTCGAAGCACTGGGACAGAATTTAAGAGAAAGCTCTCAATTAGAGAGGTTTTCTTACCTGCTACAAATGAAATTACTCTTTGATTAGGCGAAACTTTAGAACCTATTGACTCCAATAGCGCATCTAGATCTTGTGGCTTTACTACCAAGAAAATGTTCTCTGCCTTGCCTGCTATCTCCTCAGGCGAGGTAACGCTGCAGCCGTATTTAGCTGCTAACTCCGTAGTTCTCTCTACTCGCTTATCAGAAATTGCGAGCATTGAATTAGCGATACCTGATTTAAGAATTGCTGATACTAAAGCTTCTCCCATAACTCCAGAGCCAATTACTCCGATTGAATAAATATAGGTATCAGACATGAGGCAAGGTTAGCGAATATCTTGATTAATTGAGCCGCCCATGAGAATCGAACTCATGACCTTCGCTTTACGAGAGCGACGCTCTACCGACTGAGCTAGGGCGGCGATGCTTTAAAGCTTTAAGCTTTTTTAGATTAATCCAAGCGTACAACGCCATTAGGCGTTGCTAGGTGAACTGCTACAAGTCCGGTTTCTCCATCACTTGCTACTGAATCAACCCATTGGATTTCAACGCCATCAAAAGCCTTTGATAGATCTGAACCCAGCCACTCTTCAATTGTCTTCTCGTCTCCAGCAATCTCAATCTTTACTATTTCAGCAACTGCCTTTCCATCATTTGATGGGTGATCACTTGACATCCATTGAATAAAGAATGGGAGCTGAGAATCATTGAGAGTTCCAAGAACTCCAAGTTGCTTCCACTTTAGCTCGCTTCCATCAGGGCGCTTTCTTGAACCATCGATAGCTTGCCTACCAAGACGGTTTTCAATTGGTGAGAGATCATCTGTTGAAACAACCCAAGTGAGCCAGCCTCCGCCTTCATTAGCGCGCTGTGAAACTACGCGACCAAATGCAGAGGCATCCGCTGCTGGATGATCGAGGGGACAGACAACTTCAAGATAGTGGCCGTTCTTTAGAGCAAGTGTGAAGTTTCGAGTTCCAAATCTTGGATGAATTCCGCCATCAGTAAAGGCTGAGCCAATTCGAGAACCAATCCTTTGAACTACATCTACTAGTTGATCATGAGTTGCTGCATAAGAGATATGGTCTAGGCGCATGTGCCGATAATGCCGAAAGCTACTTCAAAGCGCAAAACAGAGCCTCAAGGGTAGAAAGAGGGGCTGAGTTACGCCCAAGGTTTATCCGGGCCTCTAGTATCGCTTCAATCCGCTCAATACTGCGTTTTGGAGTAGTTGTGCTGGCAAACTCTGCGACCTCGGCCTTCAAATCAATATTTAGAATCTCATCGCTGCCACTTTGAGTTACTAAGACATCTCGATAGATAGTGGCAATATCTAAAAGAGCGCTATCTAGGTTGTCTCGAATCGACCTAGTTGTAGCGGACTTCTGTTCTTTCTCTAGATCTTTAATTGCCTTTGAGCCCCCAGAGATAAGTGAGCGTCCTGTTCCTTGATAGGCATCTTGTAATTGCTTTAGCTGCTTACTATCTCGCTCAGAGTTTTCACTTTCGGCTTGCTCTTGGGCTGTATCTAAAAGACGTGAAGCAGCTTTAAAGCATGAATCAATATCCTTTAGCGAAAAGGCTAGAGCAAGTACATCTTTTCTTCTTGATTGAGCCTCTTGATTTGTTGCAATAAATCTAGCCCGGCCGATATGACCTTGAGAGACTCGAGCGGCAAAGGCCGCCGTCTTTGAATCAACGCTTGTATTTGTAAGGAGAAACTCTTCAACACTTGTCTTTGATGGTGTTCGTAGTTGAAGATGTCTACATCTAGATCGAATAGTTATTGAGACATCGCTAAGAGTTGGAGCGCATAGAAACCAGAGCGTATGTGTCTCTGGCTCTTCAATAGTTTTTAAAAGAGCATTCGCTGCAGTTTCAGTTAACCTATCAGCATCTTCGATAATAACAATTCGCCAAGGACCAACAGATGGCGACCAAGCAGATCTTGCTATCAGTTCACGAACCTCTTCAGCTTTTATTGATAAACCAGTGGGATTAAATCTTTCAACATCAATATGTGTTCCAGTAAGAACTGTCTGACAATCTCTGCAGGTACCACAACCGCTCTGACTACAAACTAGAGCTGCAGCAAAAGCTACGGCGGCATTTGAACGGCCAGAGCCAGCAGGCCCAACAAAGAGCCAGGAGTGGACCATCTCTTGGGTAGTACTTCCACTTGTTGCAGCGCTAGTAGCGGACTTAAGTCTTTCAACAACTTCGCTCTGGCCTACCAGAGAGTCAAAAACGCTCATTATCTCTTCTTTGATATTTCGATGATTCGAGATGTAATCTCTTGATGGATTTCAATAACTGGCTTTCTGGCATCTATAACTAGATATCGCTCAGGATCTACCGCTGCCAGCTGAAGAAATTCCTGGCGTACTCTGTTGTGAAAATCAATTGATTCACTCTCTAATCTATCGGCGCTCTTTATTCGCGATAGTCCAATATCGGCTGGTTGATCCAAGATAATTGTTAGCGTTGGAAATAGAGATTCAGTTGCCCAACGATTAATACGAGCTACTTCATTAGGTGACAAGATCCGGCCAGCTCCTTGATAGGCAATGGAGGAGTCAAAGTATCGGTCGGTAATGACAACATCCCCGCGCTCAAGGGCTGGACGTATGAGTGAATAAACATGGTGAGCTCTATCTGCTGCATAGAGAAGGGCTTCAGATCTTGGTGAGATATCTCCAGTGTCATTATCAAGAAGTATCTTTCTTAAATTCTTACCTAAATCTGTTCCGCCCGGCTCTCTACTTAAAACTACAGATTTGCCCTCATTTTCAAACCACTCTTTTAATAATTTTGATTGGGTTGATTTGCCAGAACCCTCTCCACCTTCAAAAGAGATAAAGAGTCCATCGGTTTTTGGAGAGGTAATTGAGCCAAGCTCACCTTTGAAAGCGTTAACGATATCGCTCCAGAAAGAAACCCCTGGTCGATCTTTCATATGTTGATAGGAAAGCACTCCAACTATCATCGCAACAATTCCCCCACCAAGCATGGTGAATGCCGCTCCATTGTAGGTAAGTTGAACCTCACCAAAGATAAATTCACGTTCACCAATTGCAGCGGCAATTAAAGGTGAGATTGCAAGAACACCAACTAGTGAGATACGAACTAATGATTGGGTAAAGGCAAAAACTCTCCCGCGCAGCTCATCTGAGACTTCCATCCCAAGCATCGTAAATCCAGTGACCCAGGAGACTCCTGAAAATAAACCAAGTAGCACTACAACAAAGACTGCAAGAACTAGGTTTTGTAGAAGAGAAAGTACAACTAAGAGAAACCCAGCAACGCTTAGCGCTGCGCCAAATAGACGTCTTCTTGAAAACTGAGAGAAGACTTTAGGGCCAAATGCAATACCGATAGCAAGACCTGCAAAGACTGCGCTAAATAAAATTCCATAGGCAGCATCACCGCCTGATAGATCCCCCACAAATGTTCTTGCAAGGCCAATTACAGCCCCGGCTGCAATGAATGCGCCGAGAAGACCAAAAATTAGACCTCTAATTACTTTAGAGGAAGATAAGAACTTTCCTCCATCAATAAGGGAGGCAAGAAGCGATCCAGAGACTTCGCCTTTCTTTAAATGCTCCTTAGGAATATCCATCTGGCTAATCGTAAAAGCGCTAAAAAGAAAGGAGAGAGCGTTTATAAAGAGCGCTAAATCAACGGCTGAATTAGAGCCAAGATTAAAAGCAGCGCTAATTCCTGTGATAAAAACTGTTAATAGTGTGAAGGCAAGTGCTGCAAAAGGAGCGCTTCCATAAGATGCAAGAAGTGTCATCTGGTTGGCGCTCTCAAGTTTATTTCTTGGAACTAAATTTGGCATAGTTGCATCTTTTGCAGGACTCCAAAAGAGGGTAATACATTCAATTAATACCGTTGCGGTATAGAGCCAGAAATAATTTCCAACAATTGGTATCGAAATAAATAATAAAGCGCGGAAAATATCTCCAAAGACCATTACCTTCTTACGATCAAACTTGTCAGCAATTACTCCTGCAAGAGGGCCAAGGATTACTGAAGGTAGGAGCCTGGCGATGAAAACGCCTGCGATAGCAAAGTTTGCAGTTGCATAATCTCCGCCAGCTAATTGCTGTGCCAGCGCAGTTGTGGCAAGTAGGCCTAGCCAATCACCAAAGGATGAAAAAGCCATGGCATTCCAGAGTTTTCGAAAAGCTGGGATGGAAAGTGCTCCCCGAGATGGATTCTGGCCGGGGGCAGAGAGGTTAGGTATTGACTGAGCCATAGAGTTTGAAGTCTAGCGTCAGGGTAAAAGGGCCTTATTTAACGCTGTGATATTCTCTGTACATAACTACTGCTTTACTGTACATTGCCCCTATGACCGATATATCCATTACCCAGGCTCGAGCAGATCTTGCTGAGACTATTAAGAAGGCGCGAAAGAGGCCGGTCTGCATTACAAGCCGCGGGGAAGCACAGGCTGTAATTATCGATCCCTCGCTTTATGAAAAGATGCTTGAAGCGCTGGAGGAGATTGAAGATCTAACTGCATACGATGAAGCGATGGCAGATCCATCACCTTCAATTCCTTGGGAGCAGGTAAAGAGAGACCTTGGTATTTAATCGGTGACATACAAAGTCACTTTTTCAAGAGCAGCACGCAAAGAGTTAGAAGAGCTGCCACGTAAAATGCAGCTGCGTATCTCTGGAGTTATTGCGCTATTGGCAGTTAATCCATTCCCACCTAATTCAAAAAAACTAATTGGGCGCGAGGGCTACAGAATCAGAACTAGCTCATACCGAATTCTTTACAACGTTGATAAAGGCATTCTAAAGATTCTAATAGTTCGCATTGGACACCGCAGAGATGTCTATGATTAAGATTTTTTTGATTTACCTCTAGCTGACTTCTTTGCTTTTCGCTTAGAACCAGCTCCTTTAATCGTTTTCTCAGTCAGGGTGGGAGCGCTCTTTCTAGCCCGCTTAGCCTTCTTAGGCTTCTTACTTACTCCACCGTTTTCAATCTCCCAGGCGCGTCGTCCTGCAAGAAGTTCTAACGCTCGCTCTATCGTCATTGCCTCTACTGTGTCGCCGCGTCGGAGTGTGGCATTGGTTTCGCCATCTGTCACATACATTCCAAAACGGCCATCCTTAATAATAATTGCCTTACTTGTTTCAGGATCTAGGCCTAACTCCTTAAGTGGAGGTTTAGCAACACCCCGGCGTCTAACCTTTGGTTGTTTATAGATATCTTCTGCTTGGTCTAAATTGATTGAAAATAACTCATCTTCGCTAGTTAAAGTTCTTGAATCTGTTCCGCGTTTTAGATACGGGCCATATCGACCATTTTGAACAGTGATTTCCTCACCGCTCTGGCTATCAATTCCAAGAATTCTAGGAAGTGAGAGCAGCTTTAGCGCGTCATCGATTGTGATGGTATCTAGGCTCATTGTTGAAAGTAGCGATGCTGTCTTTGGCTTAGGAGCATCTTTCTTCTTTCTCGGTTTCTTTCCATCTTCTCGTATCACCTCAGGAAAGACCTCTGTTATATATGGACCGAAGCGTCCAGATTTTGCAATTACTTGAAGGCCGCTACTTGGATCAACTCCAAGCTCTCGCTCACCTGATGGAGCGGCTAATAGCTCAATTGCCTTTTGAAGAGTTAACTCATCTGGAGCAAGTCCTTCTGGAATATTGGCAAACTTTCTATCATCGCCGATACCTTCTTGAAGATATGCGCCATACCTGCCAACGCGAATCTCAATATTTTCACCCATCTTCATGGTGTTAATTTGTTGCGCATCAATTGCGCCGAGATCTGCTGCTAAATCTTGCAAGCCCGGCTGGCCATCATGGCCAAAGAAGAATTTAGTTAGCCAATTAAGTCTGTCTTCCTCACCGTTTGCGATTCGGTCTAAATCTTCTTCCATCGATGCGGTGAATTCGTAATCCACTAACTTGGCAAAGTGCTGCTCAAGTAGGCCAGTTACCGAAAATGCAAGAAATGTGGGTACTAGGGCTCTTCCTCTTTTAACTACATAACCGCGATCTTGGATGGTTTGAATAATGGAGGCAAAGGTTGATGGCCGGCCAATACCAAGCTCTTCTAGCTTTTTAACCAGAGTAGGTTCGGTATAACGAGCCGGTGGCTTAGTTTCATGGCCCTCACATAAGAATTTGGTAGCAACAACATCTTGTCCAATTTTCATTGGTGGAAGGCGTCTATCGCTCTCTTCATCACTTTTTTCATCGCTCACATCTTCATAAGCTGCAAGAAAGCCTGGGAATGTGATGACGCTGCCATTAGCTCTAAAGATGCAAGCTTTGCCATCAGAGGTTGTTACATCAAAATCAACTCTTGCTTGCATTTTTTTAGCATCAGCCATCTGTGATGCAACAGTGCGCTTCCAAATAAGATCATATAGAGCTAACTGATCACGAGTTAGCTCAGGAGCAAGCTCACCTGGCGTCTTAAAAGAATCTCCGGCAGGGCGAATTGCTTCATGAGCCTCTTGAGCATTCTTGGTTTTGCCTTCATAAAATCTTGGACTCTCTGGAATATGGTCTTTGCCATAGAGAGATTGCGCAGCGCTTCGCGCAGCGCTAATTGCACTCTGTGAAAGATTGACGGAGTCAGTTCGCATATAGGTGATAAAGCCGCCTTCATAGAGGCTCTGTGCAATACGCATTGTTAATTGCGCTCCCCACCCAAGGCGTGATCCAGCATCTTGCTGCATTGTCGAAGTAGTAAAGGGAGGCTTTGGTCGCTCAGTCCTTGGTGAATCGTCAATTGATTTAACTCTTAGCTTCTTGCCTTCAAGTGAGGTTGTTAGCTTTTCAGCAGAGCCTTGGTCAAGAAGGAGAATGTTTGATGCGTTCTTTTCCTTTAAGGAGCCATTTGAATCAAAATCATTAGTTGTTGCAAGGCGCTTATCCTCAACAGAAATTAACCGCGCTGTGAAGCTCTGATCGGTTTGCGCAGTTAAATCCCACCAAGATGAGGTGATAAAAGCCATTCTCTCGCGCTCTTTTTCAACAATTAGCCTTGTAGCAACTGATTGGACTCGCCCTGCTGAAATCCTTGGCATTACTTTCTTCCAAAGCACAGGGGAGAGGCGATATCCAAAGAGGCGATCTAAAACTCTTCTAGTTTCTTGAGCATCAACTAAGCGCTCATCGATATCTCTAGTTTCATTTACTGCCTTTAAAATTGCTTCCTTAGTAATCTCATTAAAGACCATTCGCTTTACTGGAACTTTTGGCTTCAAGATCTCCATTAAGTGCCAGGCAATTGCCTCACCCTCACGGTCTTCATCAGTTGCAAGGATTAACTCATCAGATTCCTTAAGTAGCTCTTTTAGCTCTGCAACCTTTGCTCTCTTATCTGGATTGATTACATAGAGAGGGGCAAAACCATTTTCAATATCAACGCCCTCGCGCGACCAGGCAAACTTCTTTACTTCCTTTGGAATATCAGCAGCGCGCTGCGGCAGATCTCTGATGTGGCCAATGGAGGCCTCGACGATGTAATCATCGCCGAGATATCCACCAATTTTTCTTGCCTTTGCTGGTGATTCAACAATCACCAGCTTCTTTAAGTTTTTTGCCAAATGATTTAGCCAATCATTGTTGAGGAGCGGCGGCTACGAATTAGCGCTGCAATGATGATTGCTGTAGCAATGGCTGCAATTATCTGGCTAGTTCTCTCATTACCATCAAGTGCAAAGGTGACAATTGCTGGAGTGATAAGAAGGCCAACTAAGTTCATCACTTTGATAAGTGGGTTAATGGCAGGACCTGCAGTATCCTTAAAAGGATCTCCAACAGTGTCACCAATAATTGTTGCAGCGTGAGCATCAGAGCCCTTGCCGCCATAGTTACCATCTTCAACGAACTTCTTAGCGTTATCCCAGGCTCCGCCCGAGTTAGCTAGAAATACCGCCATCAGCGTTCCAGTTCCAATAGAGCCCGCTAAATAAGCTCCAAGGGCGCCAACGCCAAGGCCAAAGCCAACAGCAATTGGGGCAAAGACTGCAAGAAGACCTGGGGTTGCAAGCTCGCGCAGTGAATCACGGGTACAGATATCTACTACTCGAGCATAATCTGGCTTCTCTGTTCCCTTCATGATTCCTGGATGAAGTTTGAATTGATTTCTAACTTCCATAACAACAGCTCCTGCTGCTCGTGATACTGCATTAACAGCAAGGCCTGAGAAGAGAAATACCACAGATGCGCCAATAATTAATCCCACTAAGTTTCTAGGATCTGCAACATCAAGTACGCCTTGGAACTGAGCTGCTTGATCTGCTATAACTTTGCCAGCATCAAGAACAGAATTTTTAATCGCATCAGTAAATGCTCCAAAGAGAGCAGTTGCTGCAAGAACAGCGGTTGCAATTGCAATTCCTTTAGTAATTGCCTTGGTGGTATTACCAACAGCATCAAGTGAGGTAAGAATCTTTGCGCCTTCGCCCTTTACATCTCCAGACATCTCAGCAATGCCTTGAGCGTTATCTGAAATTGGTCCGAAGGTATCCATCGCCACGATAACGCCAACGGTAGTTAGAAGTCCGCAACCAGCTAGGGCTACAGCAAATAGTGAGAGAACAATTACTCCGCCGCCCAATAGATATGCGCCAAATACACCGGCAGCAATTAATAGCGCTGAATAAACTGCTGATTCAAAACCAACAGAAACACCAGCAAGAATTACTGTTGCTGCTCCAGTTTGTGAGGATGCTGCAACATCATTTACTGGACGCTTACCAACTTCAGTAAAGAAGCCAGTTAGCATCTGAATTGCAGCTGCTAGGACAATTCCAATAACCACTGCGCCAAATGCAAAGGATCTAGGGTTTGTTGAAATTTGAGGGAAATCAGCGCTAAGGCCAGATAGGGCTGCAAAAGAGCTTGGTAGATAGGTATATGTAGCAAGGCCGACAAGGGCTGCTGAAATTACCGCTGATAGATAGAAGGAGCGATTAATTGCGCTCATCGCGCTCTTATCTGAAGTGCGAAGACGAGTTAGGAAGATTCCAAGGATCGCAGTCAAGATTCCAATTGCTGGAACGATTAGAGGATAGACAAGCCCCATATCTCCAAAGGCAGCCTTACCAAGAATCAGAGCTGCAACAAGGGTTACTGCATATGATTCAAAGAGGTCTGCAGCCATACCGGCGCAGTCTCCAACGTTATCTCCAACGTTATCTGCAATAGTTGCAGCATTTCTTGGGTCATCTTCTGGAATATTCTTTTCAACTTTACCGACTAGATCTGCTCCAACATCAGCAGCTTTGGTAAAGATTCCGCCGCCAACGCGCATAAACATCGCAAGCATCGCAGCGCCAAAACCAAATCCTTCTAAAACCGATGGTGCATCTGCCTGATAGAGAACAACAACAAGTGATGCGCCAAAGAGTCCAAGACCAACCGTGAGCATTCCAACAACTCCACCAGTTCTAAATGCAATCTGTACTGCATTGGCAGCAGATCCTTGACGTGCCGCTTCTGCAACTCTGACATTTGCTCTAACAGCAAGCCACATTCCCTGATATCCCACAGTGGCAGAGAAGACTGCTCCAATTATGAAAAATACTGATCTTCCAATCTTTACATCCATATCTCCAGGAAGTGCAAAGAGGAGAAGAAAGACGATAACGACAAAGTAGGAGAGAGTTCTAAATTGACGGGCTAGATATGCCGCAGCTCCTTCTTGCACCGCTGCTGCGATCTCTTGCATCTTTGGTGTTCCAGCAGATGCTGCTAATACCTGTGAGCGAAGCGCCCAGGCGATAGCTAGAGCTACTAAAGAAACTGCTAGAACTAGATAGACAAGATTGAGATTGCTACCCGTGACTTGCACGAGTGAGTTGGCCGCTGAAAGGGCTCTCATATTTACTCCGTTGGATTGCTCGGGTCAGCGCCACCTGTGTCGGCGCTGAGCACAATGGAGCGCAGTTTAGGCGCAAAACCCCCTGCTAAACCTAATTTGAGCGTGGTTGGGGACTAATAAATAAGGTGAAAGCTCTAAAGACCTTCCCCGAGCCTCTCCTCAACCTTGACCAGAAAAGCAACGATTATGGCCCCTGCTAGAAATAGTAGGAGCGCAATTAACTCTGATGAATGGGGGAAGAGAAGTTCGCGATCTTCGCCCTGCCAAGGCCAGAGCGCACGGAGAGAGCCAAGCATTAACCCTGCAAGGAGAACTAAGGTGGGGCGAGCTCTCTGACTCAGAAGGAATTTAAGAAGAGAGACAAAACTTGCCAGCCCAAGTAATGCTCCTAGGGTAAATATCAAAAGATATTGCAGATCTCTATCGTTAAGTGCGCCAATAGTTGCTGAATACATTCCGATTGTTAAGAGAAGAAAGGATCCTGATATCCCTGGTAATACTAGGGCGCAGATAGCAATAGCTGCGGAGAAGAAAATTAAAATGGGCCCAGGATCACTTACTTCACCTTGCGGAAGACCTGTTAAGAAAAAGGCAGCGAGTGCGCCAATAAGAGCTAGTAGATAATCTCTTAGCGCCCAGTTATCTCCATTGACTTTTACACTCATCTTGTAGGGGATATAGATTCCAGCAGCAACCAATCCAGCAAATACTGCTCTTAGCTCTATTGGGTTGCTTTCAAGTAAACCTTCCATAAAGCTAGCTGTAGTGATTAACGCTATCGCCATCCCAATAAATACTGGAAGAAGGAACTTCCACTCTAGAGCTATAAGATTTCTAGCCATTATTTTTGGATGAGAGATATTACGAAGTGATTTAAAGAGTAAATCAATGTTGTTTAATAATCTGCTATAGATTCCTGTTATCAAAGCAAGGGTGCCGCCAGAGACGCCAGGAATCACCTCAGCAATTCCAATTAGAACCCCCCGTAGGAAGTTAAGTGAAGAGTTAATCACCTATGCCAGACCTAGCTCTTCTAATGAGATAACTGAGATGTATTTAAGTCCGGCTTGCTCGATCTTTGCCCCAGCGCCGCGATCAACGACAACGGCTACGCCAACAACAATCGCCCCTGCCTGCTCTAGCGCCTCAACTGCAGTTAAGACTGATCCACCAGTAGTCGAGGTATCTTCAACAGCTAAAACTCTCTTGCCCGCTACATCTGGGCCTTCGATTCTGCGTTGCAAGCCATGGGCTTTCCCCTCTTTTCTTACTACAAATGAGTTAAGCACTCGTCCATTTGCCTTAGCCACATGCATCATCGCTGTTGCAACCGGATCTGCTCCTAGGGTTAACCCGCCAACTGCTTCATAATCTAAATCTGCAGTTGCATCTAACATCGCCTGGCCAACTAAAGGAGCTGCAACTGCATCTAAAGTCACTCGCCTAAGATCAATGTAGTAATCAGCCTCTTTACCACTTGAGAGAGTGACTCTGCCATGGACCACAGCTTTCTCTTTAATCTCTTTAATTAATTCAGATTTTATGCTCATCAGATAAACCTAAAGGCTCTTTTGGGAATTGTAAACAATCACTTCACTTCGCCGTCTAGCTACTAGGGCCTTCTCTGGGTTTGATTCTAAAAGGGCATCAACTTCAATCCTTAGCTTGGCCACCTCTATTGCCATATTTGACATTGCAGATTCCAATTCAATAATTCTCTTTATCCCAGCCAGGTTTATTCCTTCACCAACCATCCGAGAGACATTTCTAAGAAGCGCAATATCTCTAAGTGAGTAGCGACGACCTCGCCCTCTGGCGCGCGAAGGAGAGACAAGGCCTATGCGATCGTATTGACGCAGCGTTTGCGGGTGGAGACCAGAAAGTTCTGCTGCAACTGAGATTACATAGAGCGCTAACTCTTCATCGCCTTGCTCTGTATTCATGCTCTAGCTCGCTGCATAAATTCAGAACGAAAATCTTCATCTTTTGTCGCTGCTGCAAAATCTTCTAGGGCTTTCTTGGCTTTGCCATCAACTCGCTGCGGGACTTGAACTTCAATCATCACTATTAGATCTCCAGCGTTCACACCTTTTTTAACCCCACGACCTTTAACACGAAGAGTTTTTCCATTTTGAGTGCCGGAGGCAAGGCGAAGCTTTACTTCATCGCCTTCAATCGTGGGCACTGAAATATCAGCGCCTAGCGCTGCTTCTGAGAAGGAGACAGGAAGGCTGATATGAAGGTTCTCGCCTTTGCGAGTAAAGATTGGATGCGGGATTACATTAACTAGTACAAATAAATCTCCAGGGCCTGCCTCACCAGAGCCACCACGACCTTTAACTCGAACTTTTGCTCCATCGCTAACCCCTGCAGGAATTCGAACTGTAATAGCACTTGGCGCGCTGCCCTGCCCTGAGAGGCGTAGATCTACCTCTTTGCCAAATAAAGCATCGCGAAATGAAATTGAAATCTCTGTTTCAACATCTTGTCCCTTTCGCGGGCCGCGCCTTCCTGTAAATAACTGAGAGAAAATATCTCCACCGCCATTAAATAAATCACTAAAGTCGCCCGAGAATTGTTGTCCCTGTCTATAGGCTCCTGATTGGAAAGCTTGGCGAGCTTGATCATATTCGCTACGTTTTTTGACATCACTTAAGATTTCATAAGCTTCGCTGACTTCTTTGAAGCGATCCTCTAGTTTCTTATCACCCTTAGTCTTATCAGGATGGAGTTCGCGGGCTAGGCTTCGATATGTTTTTTTAATTGTGGCAGCATCAGCCTTCTTATCAACACCTAATATGGCGTAATAATCCTTTTCGTAGAGATCTTTGGCAGCCATAATTACTCGAGATCAGTTACTACTACTCGAGCAGGCCTTAAAATTCGCTCTTTATATTTATATCCTGGTTGCAATATTTTTGAAACAGTTGTCTCTCTTACCTCACTAGATGTTTCATGAAGTAGGGCTTCATGGATATTGGGATCAAATGCCTCTGGAGCGCTGCCGTATTTTTCTAAGCCAAGTTTGGTCATGGTTGCATTTATCTGCTCAGAAACTGCTTTAAATCCACCACTTAACTCGCCATGAGACTCAGCCCGATCGAGATCATCAAGGATGGCTAAAAACTCAAATAAAACACTTGAAATTGCTAGATCGCTTGCCAGCGATCTATCGCGCTCGATTCTCTTGCGATAGTTGGCAAACTCAGCCTGGAGCCTTTGAAGATCTTCAGTTAAGGCAGTAACTGGGTCAATGACCTCAGCTACTGCCTCATCTGATACTACTTCTTCACTATTTGTTTCCTCGCTCATTACTTACTTTCATCAATGATCTCAGCATCTTCGACGCCATCATCACCTTTTGGCGCTTCAGCACTCGATGCATTAGCAGCATATAAAGCAGCCCCTAATTGCTGACTTACTTCAGATAGCTTGGTTGTTGCGCTCTTGATGCTTGCATAATCTGCGCCCTCAAGAAGTTTCTTTAGCTCTGCCATAGCGCTTTCAACTTCAACTTTTATGGTAGCTGCTTCTCCTTCATTGAGTTTCTCAGCATTATCCTTTAAGAACTTCTCAGTCTGGTAGACAAGAGAGTCTCCTGTGTTGCGAGTCTCTGCCTCATCACGGCGCTGCTTATCTTCATCAGCATGTGATTCAGCATCTCGCATCATTCTTTCAATCTCATCTTTTGCAAGAGCTGAACCTCCAGAGATAGTCATGCTCTGTGCTTTTCCAGTTCCAAGATCCTTTGCAGAGACATGGACAATTCCGTTGGCATCAATATCGAATGTGACTTCAACTTGCGGGATGCCGCGAGGCGCAGGAGCAATGCCTGTTAGTTCAAACATTCCTAGACGTTTGTTATAAGCAGCCATCTCGCGCTCACCTTGGAAGACTTGAATCTGAACTGCTGGCTGATTGTCATCAGCGGTAGTAAAGATCTCTGAGCGCTTAGTTGGAATTGTGGTGTTACGTTCAATTAACTTGGTCATAATTCCACCCTTGGTTTCAATACCAAGTGATAGCGGAGTTACATCAAGCAAGAGAACATCTTTAACCTCACCCTTGATAACACCGGCTTGAAGGCTGGCGCCAACTGCGACTACCTCATCTGGATTTACGCCCTTATTTGGCTCTTTTCCACCAGTTAGCTCTTTGACTAGATCAACGACGGCAGGCATACGAGTTGAGCCTCCAACTAGTACTACATGAAGAATATTGGCAATTGGAATGCCGGCATCCTTTAATACTGATTGGAATGGGCGACGGCAGCGATCAAGAAGATCTGCAGTCATCGCTTGGAACTGCGCCCTGGTAATTGTTTCATCAAGAAATAGCGGATTCTTCTCGGCATCTACTGTGATGTAGGGAAGATTAATTGAAGTCTGTTGAGATGAAGAGAGTTCAATCTTGGCTTTCTCAGCCGCTTCTCTTACACGCTGCATTGCCATCTTATCTTTTGCTAAATCAACGCCATTTTTAGCGGCAAATGTTTTAACTAAGAAGTCAACGAGTGCTTGATCCCAATCATCGCCGCCAAGGTTGTTATCGCCATTGGTAGCTTTAACTTCAACTACGCCATCGCCAATTTCAAGGAGTGAAACATCAAATGTTCCGCCGCCTAGGTCAAATACTAAAATAGTCTGTTCTTTATCGCCCTTATCTAGGCCATATGCAAGAGCTGCAGATGTTGGCTCGTTGATGATACGTAGAACGTTTAGCCCTGCGATTTCGCCAGCTTCTTTAGTGGCTTGGCGCTGCGCATCATTGAAATATGCTGGCACTGTAATAACAGCATCAGTAACGGTGTCACCTAAGTATGCCTCTGCATCTCGCTTTAATTTCTGCAAGATACGGGCTGAAATTTCTTGGGCTGTATATTTCTTGCCATCGATATCTATATTCCAGCTAGTTCCCATATGGCGCTTAACTGAGCGGATGGTGCGATCAACGTTGGTAACTGCCTGACGCTTAGCGACCTCTCCAACTAATACTTCGCCATTTTTTGCAAAGGCAACAATGGAGGGGGTAGTGCGCGCACCCTCAGCATTTGCAATAACGGTGGGTTCGCCACCTTCAAGTACGGATACGCAGCTATTGGTCGTACCCAGATCGATTCCGACTGCTCTTGCCATCTCTTTACTCTCCTTCAATCTATCTATTGGACTCCAAGGGGGATACCCTCCAGCATTGAGCCCTCTACGGTCAAAAGATTGAGTCGAAGTGGCTCAACACTGCAGTAGCCAGAACCCAGATAGCCCACTTTCTATTCCCGCCTCTAAGAAAGGGGCAAACTCGCCCCAATAGCCCAGCATCTTCTCAGGAAGTTCTAAAGTGAGCCCTACAAGATGGCCCTCGAGGTGATTACTAATGAATTCAACAGTTCTAGTTAAGAAAGAGCCATCGATGACCACAACAAATGAGGTTAAGGTCCAAAAGGTCCTAGTCGTTGATGATGAGAAGAGTATTAGCGAACTTATAACAACAAGCCTTCGCTTTGTAGGTTTTGAAGTTCGCACTGCAGCAAGCGGGGCCGAGGCTTTGCGCGTTGCTGAGGAATTTAAACCACATGCGCTCATCCTTGATGTGATGCTTCCAGATCTTGATGGTTTTGAAGTTTGCAAGAAGCTACGCGCAGATGGACAAGATGTGGGCGTTCTATTCCTTACAGCAAAAGACACTACTGAAGATAAAATCAAAGGGCTAACTCTTGGCGGAGATGACTATGTCACAAAGCCATTTAGCTTAGAGGAACTTGTTGCCCGCCTTAGGGCTCTGCTTCGTAGAACTGGAGTTATTGAAACTTCAATTAATGAAGAATTGATTTCTTTTGCTGATTTAGAGCTTAACGAGGCAACGCATGAAGTGCGTAGGGCTGGAATCTTAATTGATCTCTCTCCAACAGAATTCATTCTTCTTAGATACTTGATGATTAATGCTGATCGAGTGGTTTCAAAATCACAGATTCTTGATCATGTCTGGCAGTATGACTTCCGTGGCGATGCTGGAATTGTGGAGACCTATATTTCATATCTTCGTAAGAAGATTGATCAGATCGAGCCACCACTTATCCATACCGTTCGTGGCGTTGGTTATCGCTTGAGGTTGCCAGCAAAGAATTAATTAATGAATCAACCCTTTCGCAAATACAAACCAAGTCCTGGTCAATGGAGTTTGCGAAATAGGTTGGTCATTGGCGTTGTAGTTCTTGGAGCATTTGCTATTACTGCATCAGATTTTGCAGCTCAAGCAGCCTTTAGAACTTTTCTTATTGCCCAGGTAGATCTCCAGTTAGAAAGCGTTGCTGGGGGCTCCCTTTTAAGGCTTGATCGCGCAGGAATAGCAGCAGAGCCAGAGGAGACAAATACAAAAGAGCCTCTCTTTCAACCCTTTGAACCCTTAAGTGATGTGCCATCTGAAGTAAGCGTCACCCTCCTTGATGCCTCTGGAAATATCCTAGGAACAGTAGGTGATATCCAAAGCCCGCAGAGAATTCAAACTTTAGTAGCTGGAATAACTCCAGCTGAGGTAGGCCAATATAACGATAAGCCTTTTACTTTAGATGCTGGAGGCAGGGGTAGTGATTATCGAGTTCTAGCGCGGCTTCTTCCCTCAAGTCTTGGAAGTGTTATCTGCGCAATCTCATTAGATGGTGTGGAGAGAGCGATGAATCAATTACGTTTTCTCTTTCTCGCTGTGGGATTTATCGTATTAATCTTCTTAGGGTTAATTGCTCGAAGAATTATTGATATCTCTCTTCGCCCATTGAAATCAGTTGAAGAAACTGCAGAGGCTTTTGCTAAAGGTGATTTCTCTGCTCGTCTTGATGAAGCACGAACTGATACTGAAGTTGGTCGATTGACATCAGCTCTAAATCAGATGCTTGCTCGAATTGAAGAAGCATTTGCCGTTAAGGTTAAAAGTGAAGATAAATTACGTCGCTTCGTTGCAGATGCCTCACATGAACTGCGCACACCGCTGACTGCTATCAGAGGTTTCTCTGAACTTCATCGTCAGGGAGCTATCAAGGGTGAAGAAAATACCAGTGAGTTAATCCGGAGAATTGAAGATGAATCGGTACGGATGTCATCTTTAGTTGAAGATCTATTACTTCTTGCCCGCCTGGATCAATCACCTGAAATAACGGTGGAGCCAGTTGATATCGGCAAGCTAATTAAAGAGGCTGTGGAGTCAGCAAAGGCAGCGAGATCTACCCATGAAATCTCTATCGAACTTGAGAGTGAAGAGTTATTTCTGCTGGGAGATTCACTTCGAATCCATCAAGTAATAGCTAATCTACTTGCAAATGCCCAGATTCATACTCCCCCTGGAAGCAAGATAATTGTGAGCGCCGGTCAGGATGATTTAGCGATCTATATCTCTGTTTCAGATAACGGACCTGGAATTTCAGTTGAATCTCAGGAAAGAATATTTGAACGTTTTTATAGAGCAGATCTCTCTCGCATGCGAAGTGGGGTTGAGGGAACCGGGCTTGGTTTATCAATCGTTGATGCGGTGATGAATGCCCATGGCGGCCAAGTCAAAGTCGAATCGGAGTTAGGCAAGGGCGCCAAATTTACTCTCACTTTCCCAATAAAGGATTTATAGAGCTCTGGCCAATAGGATTTCCTAATGCGCAGCTCCCCTGAGATTCTCGAATCTTTAGAAAATGAGTCCATTGAAATAATAAGAGAGACTGCAGCTAGTTTTAGAAACCCTGTCTTTTTATATTCAATCGGCAAAGACTCATCGGTAGTTCTTCATTTAATTAGGAAAGCATTCTTTCCTGCTCAGGTTCCCTTCCCGATGCTACATATCGACACCACCTGGAAATTCCGCGAGATGATTGAGTTTAGAGATCAGATGGCAGATAAGTATCAGATCAAGTTAATGACTCACACCAACCAAGATGGCGTCAGAGATGGAGTTACTCCCTTCTCAACTACCGCCTCTGAATACACCAGGGTGATGAAGACTGTTGCGCTACGCCAAGCCTTAGATTCCTATGGATTTGATGCTGCCATCGGTGGTTCGCGCCGCGATGAAGAGAAAAGTAGAGCGAAAGAGAGATTATTTAGCGTTAGAGAAGCTGGTCATCGCTGGGATCCAAGAGCGCAGCGACCAGAGCTCTGGAGAACCTATAACCCAAGAATCAGGCCAGATCAAAGCATGCGAGTATTTCCAATTTCAGATTGGACCGAACTTGATATCTGGAGCTATATCCAGCTTCACAATATCCCGGTAAATCCTCTCTATTTCGCTAAAGAACGCCCTGTTGTAAAGCGCGGCGAGCAATTAATTATGATCGATGATGATCGCTATCCATTAATTAATAATGAAAAGCCTGAGATGAAGAAGATTAGATTTAGAACTCTCGGCTGCTACCCATTAACTGCCGGCGTTGAATCAGATGCCATCACACTTGAGCAGGTAGTAGCAGAGGTGATGGCTGTGAAATTAAGTGAGCGAGCCACACGCCTAATTGATGGCGATAAGGAAGATTCAATGGAGAAGAAAAAGAAGGAGGGATATTTCTAATGTCCTCACTTTCTTCAAAACCTATAGTTCGCCTCCTTACCTGCGGCAGCGTTGATGATGGAAAGAGCACTTTAATTGGGCGTCTATTAGTTGAAACAGATTCTGTTCCTCATGACACAGTCTCATCAGCTAGAAGCACAAGGAGAGCTGGATCAATAATTCCAGCAGGTGAAATTGATTTTAGTTTATTAACAGATGGCCTTGAGGCAGAGCGTGAACAAGGAATAACTATTGATGTGGCATATCGCTCTATGTCACTTCTTGATGGAAGACGATTAATAATTGCCGATGCTCCAGGTCATGAGCAGTACACAAGGAATATGGCAGTTGCAGCATCAAGGGCCGATATTGCCCTTGTTTTGGTAGATGCTACAAGAGGGGTAAGGGTTCAAACTCTTCGCCACTTAACTATTTGCGCGCTCATGGGAGTTGAGAAAGTAATAGTTGTTATCAATAAATTAGATGCAAGTAACTTTGATCAGAAGATTTATGACGACCTTGTCCAAGAGTTAACGCCTACTATAAAACGTTTAGCTATTGAGGATGCTTGTTTTATTCCGGTAAGCGCGCTTGAAGGCGATAATGTGGTTTATAAGACTCCAAAAACTTCGTGGCATACCGGTGGATCTCTCTTGGAAGAGATTCAGAATTGGCGTGAAAAGCCTAGAAATAATGAGCATAAAAGAATGGGTGTACAACTCATTTCAAGAGCTGAGAACTTCCGCGGCCTTTCAGGAACAGTGAGCCAGGGAGAATTTAAAGTTGGAGATGAGGTAGTAATTCTTCCTAGTGCTAAAAAAGCAAAGATCTCAAGGCTTGCCACCTTCGATGGCGATATCCAAAGCGCGCCTAGTGGCAAAGCGATAACTATGGTCTTGACCCCAGAGGTTGATGCAACTCGCGGCGACTTTATTGAAGGTGCTGATAATTTCACAATCCCTGCTGATCGCTTCAGCGCAAACTTGGTCTGGTTAGGTGAAGAAGAGTTGATTCACTCTCGCTCTTACTACCTCATAAATGGCTCAGCAATGGTCGCTGCGACGATAACAACTATCCGCCACCGAATCGATATCAATAATGGGGAGCATGAATCAACTAGAACTCTTGCAATGAATGAGATTGGCTTAGTGGAGATTGCTACTGATTCCCCTATCGCACTTACTAAGTACTCGGAGAACCGAATATCAGGTAATTTTGTAATTGTAGATCGAGTAACTCTTAACACTATTGGTGCTGGAATGGTAGTTCACACACTAAGAAGAGCATCTAATATCACTAAGCATGATTATGAAATAAACAAAGCTACTCGCTCTCAACAAAAGGGCCAGAGAGCTAAAGTAATTTGGATGACTGGGCTATCTGGCTCTGGAAAATCAACTATCGCTGATGCTCTTGAGAAAGAATTGTTTGCCAAAGGCATTCATAGCTATGTATTAGATGGCGATAATCTAAGGCTCGGGCTAAATAAAGATCTTGGTTTCACAAAAGAAGATAGGGCAGAAAATGTCCGCCGCGTTGCAGAGGTTGGTAAATTAATGGTTGATGCCGGTCTTGTTGTAATTGTCGCCCTAGTAAGTCCATTTAAAGTAGATAGAGATCATGCAAGAGAGATTTTTGATTCCGGTGAATTTATTGAAGTCTGGGTTAAGACACCTTCTGAAATATGCGCTCAAAGAGATCCAAAGGGGCTCTATAAGAAGGCTAGAGAAGGTAACCTGCCTAATCTAACTGGAGTGGGTCAAGATTATGAGGCGCCAACATCGGCTGAGTTAATCCTTGATGGCACTACAGATATCGCTTTAAATGTAGAAAAACTAATGAAAGAAGTTCTGTGAACTGGCTCTTTTTTGCACTCGCTGGATCGATCGCTCAATTAATAGATGGCGCACTTGGTATGGGATTTGGCCTTACCAGCTCCACTCTACTTCTAACTCTAGGAACATCGGCGGCAGTTGCATCAGCAGCTGTTCATTTTGCAGAGATTGGAACCACTCTGGCATCTGGTGTTTCACATTGGCACCGTGAAAACGTTGACTTTGAAATCTTAAAACGCCTAGCAATTCCTGGAGGAATTGGTGCATTTGCTGGAGCAACTTTCTTATCCTCTATTGATCTAAGTGGCGGAACAATATTTATCTCAACAATTCTTCTCCTTCTCGGATTTGTTCTTTTATATCGAAATGTCTTTCAAACAAATATCAAACCAAATATGGCCGAACTTAATAACCCTAAATATCTGACATTTCTAGGGGCTACCGGTGGTTTTATAGATGCATCCGGTGGCGGTGGTTGGGGACCAATAGTTACTCCAACTCTGCTTGCCACTACAGAGCATGAACCAAGAAAAATCATTGGCACTGTAAGCGCAGCTGAATTTATCGTGGCAGTCTGTGCCAGCATTGGTTTTCTTGCCAATATTTCACGCATTGATATCGATTGGTCAGCAGTTGGCGGCCTTGCTCTAGGTGGAGTTCTTATGGCGCCAGTTGCAGCAAAATTAGTCTCTGTTGTTCCTAGAAGACCACTTGGTATCGCAGTAGCTACTGCAATCATTGTTATCAATGGAATTCGCCTACTTACTACCTGATTCTCTGTAAATTCTCAGCCTATTAGGCTCAATTGTTCATATTAGGGTTTTTGACCTTAAGTTTGATGAGCAGTTATGGTCTTTCCATGACAATAACTTCAGAATGGCTCCTTGAACCAAAGAAAGTTATACGAGTAGGCCTGGTTGGTTTTGGCAAGACAGGTAAAGCTGTAGCAACCGTTCTGCTTAAAGATCCCAAGGTCCGCCTTGAGTGGGTGGTTCGCAAGAGCCATAAATTAGAGCACCGCTCAGTTCCTGAATTCCTAGGCATTGATTCTGGGGAGCCTGGAACTATTTACTCCAGCTCAGAGTTCTCTGCCGCTGAGCTATTGGACAAGTATCCAGTGGATGCCATTATCGATTTCTCCTCAGAAGATGGGGTCGACTTCTATGGCCAGGCTGCGGCTGACAAGGGAGTTGCAATTGTTAGCGCTATATCGGCTTATCCCAATAGTCAGATCAGGCTCCTAAAGAAACTTAGCGCTCACACTAAGGTTCTCTGGTCGCCGAATATAACTCTTGGGATTAATTTCATGATTCTGGCAGCTAAGACTTTGAAGTTCATTGTTCCATTTACCGATATCGAGATAGTTGAAGAGCACTTTAAATTAAAATCAGAGACCTCAGGAACTGCTATACAGATTTCTACAGCTCTTGAGCTTGAACCTGAGAATATCAAGAGTATCCGCGCTGGAGGCATAATCGGTGTTCATGAGATTATCTTTGGATTTCCTTTTCAGACTGTGCGCTTAAAGCATGAGTCGATATCACGAGAAGCTTTTGGAGATGGTGCAAAGTTTGCAGTTGAAGAATTAGTAAAACAAGAAAATGGGTTCTACTCGATGGAGCAGATGCTTGGTCCCTACTTCATCGACTCAAATAAAGAATTTATGCCTAAATCCCAAGCCCCTAAACTCTCACTAGGAAAGAGGGTTAGCCTCAAGCTTACGCAGGGTTTCAATTCGCTCCTGAATCGGAGGATGGGTGGCAAATAATTTAGAAGCAGCTGAGGCATCAAGTGGAGATTCGATATAAAAGTGGGCAACAGCGCTTGATCGAGCTTGCACTACCGTGTTATCTCTAGCTAATACTTCAAGTGCTGATCTAAGCCCGGCTGGGTTTCTAGTAAATGAAACAGCTGTGGCATCAGCAAGTGATTCTCTGCGGCGAGATATTGCTGACTTCAATAGCGTTGCTGCTATTGGAGCGAGAATCAAAGGGATAATTGCAAGAAATATAGGCATCTGATTTTGATGGCTTCTACTTCTTCCTCCGCCAAACCAGAGCATCCGCATCAAAATATCAGATATCAAAGCAATGATCCCTGCAGTTGTTGCCGCAACTGCTGAAACTAAAGTATCGCGATTAGCAACATGGGCCATCTCATGGGCTGTTACTCCTTGTAATTCATCACGATCCATTGACTCTAGTAAGCCAGTAGTAAAAGCAATGAGAGCATTCTCAGGATTTCGCCCAGTTGCAAAGGCATTAGGAGCTGGATCATTAACAATTGCTACCTTAGGCATAGGAAGTCCAGAGGCAATTACAACTTCATTAACTACATTAAATAGATTTGGATTATCTTCATAGCGAATTACTTTTGCTCTAGTCATTTTTAACACTAATTTATCTGAGGCAAAATATGATCCCCAGACTGAGATCAAAGTTATTAGAACTGCAAGAGGTATTACTCCAGCCCCAGTTCCACCAAAGAAGGTGATTGCAACATAGGAGATACTCCAGACCAAAACTGCCATGAAGAAGAGCAGATAGAAGGTCTTTCGTTTATTTACTGATTCAAGCGCGCGAAAATCTGCCATTTACCTAGAACTTAACATTTGGAGCGTTTCGAACTGCTGGGTCATCAACTTCATAGAACTCTCTCTCCCCGACCTTAGCAAGGCCAACAAATAGAGATGATGGAATCGTTTTAACTGCAGTATTAAGGCTTCTCACAGTGTCGTTATAGAACTGGCGAGCAAAGGAGACTTTATTTTCTGTAGTTGCCAGCTCTTCTTGAAGCTGGAGGAAGTTAGTAGAAGATTTCAAATCTGGATAAGCCTCAGCAACAGCTAATAATCCACGCAGGGCGTTAGTTAGAGCGCCATCTGCCGCAGCAACTGCTGGAAGAGTTGATGCAGTAGTTGATGCCGCTCTTGCCTGGACAACTCGTTCAAATACTTCTCGCTCTTGTGTGGCATATCCTTTTACTGTCTCTACAAGATTTGGGATTAGATCTGCTCTTCGCTTTAACTGAACTTCAATCTGTGAAAAGCCTTCATCAACTTGGATATTAAGGCGAATCAATTTGTTATATTGAATAATGGCAAAGACAACAAGGAAGAGAATTAGAGCTAGCGCAATTACAGTTATATCCATGGCTTAAATCTACTTAATTTCCTAAAACCTTGCTTGCCTACTTAATTTCAGTTTTATAGAAGTTAAGCCAAGATTTGCTTGGAGTCGGGCCGCGCTGGCCTTGATATCTTGAGCCATAAACTGCAGAGCCATAAGGGTGCTCGGCGGCAGATGAGAGTTTGATGAGACATAACTGACCAATTTTCATCCCGGGATATAGCTTGACTGGAAGGTTTGCCACATTTGAAAGCTCAAGGGTTATATGACCACTAAATCCTGGATCGATAAAGCCTGCAGTTGAGTGGGTAAGTAAACCAAGGCGCCCTAAAGAAGATTTTCCTTCAAGTCTTCCGGCAATGTCATCTGGAAGAGTGATTACTTCATAGGTGGAAGCTAGAACAAATTCACCTGGGTGGAGGATAAAGAAGTCATCAGGGGCAACAGCAACTTCGCGAGTTAGCTCTGATTGCTCTAGCGATGGGTCAATCACCTCATACTTATGGTTTTCAAAGACTCTAAAGAATCTATCGAGCCGAACATCAACACTTGATGGCTGAATCATCTTCGCCTCGAAGGGCTCAACCTGAACCCGGCCTGCCTTTATCTCTGCTGCAATATCGCGATCACTTAGTAGCATGGGCTCAATGCTATTGCTGCGGGCGTAGTGAAATGGCATCACGCCAGCTTCCCAAGCTGGCAGCGCGGGTTCGATTCCCGTCGCCCGCTCGTCGTATTGCGTAAGTTACTCACCAGTAGCATTATTGGGCTATGGGACATTACATAGCCAACCTGCGCGATATCGAATTCTGCCTCTTTGATCTTCTAGATCGTGAATCAATTCTAGGCAAAGGTATTTATGCAGATCTTGATAGAGCAACTGCTATGGGAATGCTCGAGGAAGTTAAGCGCCTCTGTGAAGTGGATTTAGCAGAATCATTTATCGAAGGTGATCGCAAAGGAACAGATTTTGATAAAGCAACAGGTGATGTGAAAGTTCCTGCAAGTTTTAAAAAATCATATCGCGCCTATGTTGATGGTGGTTGGGGAATGGTCGATGTTCCGGCAGAGCTTGGTGGAACAGAGATTCCGCCATCGCTTCGTTGGGCAATCGCTGAAATGGTTCTTGGTTCAAATCCCGCAGTTCATATCTATGCATCAGGTTTTGCTTTCGCTCAAGTTGCACATGTATTAGGTGATGAGAGACAGAAGAAGCTTGCAAAGATTATGGTTGAGAAAGAATGGGGAGCAACGATGATGCTCACAGAGCCTGATGCCGGCTCTGATGTTGGAGCAGGAAGATCAAAGGCTGTGAAGCAAGCTGATGGCACATGGCATATCACTGGAACTAAGCGTTTTATTACTTCAGGTGATGCAGATCTATTTGAAAATATTGTGCACTTTGTTCTTGCTCGTCCTGAAGGCGCTGGCCCTGGAACAAAAGGTTTATCTCTCTTCTTAATTCCTAAATTTATCTTTGATTTTGAAACCGGAGCTCTTGGAAAACGTAATGGCGTTTATGTCACAAATGTTGAACATAAAATGGGGCTTAATGTCTCATCAACTTGTGAGATGAATCTAGGTGAGAATGAACCAGCTGTTGGATATCTACTTGGCGAAGTTCATAATGGCATCGCGCAGATGTTTAAAATCATTGAATTTGCCCGCATGATGGTCGGAACTAAGGCAATTTCAACGCTTTCCGCTGGTTATCAGCAGGCTCTGGCCTATGCAAAAACCAGGGTTCAAGGCGGAGATATGAAGGATATGGCTAATAAGGCAAGTCCTAGAGTCACCGTTATCCATCATCCTGATGTTAGAAGATCGCTAATGACACAGAAGGCTTATGCAGAGGGAATGCGAGCCTTAGTTTTATACACCGCAACTATCCAAGATGAAGTTCTTCTTGCTAAAGCTAATGGAAAATCAGAGGATGAAATTAAAGATTTAGAGCATCTAAATGATCTCTTGCTTCCAATTGTTAAAGGATATGGATCCGAGAGAGCTTGGACTCTACTTGGAACAGAGTCGCTACAAACATTTGGTGGATCTGGATTCACTCAAGATTGGCCGCTAGAGCAATATGTAAGAGATGCCAAGATTGATACGCTCTATGAAGGAACAACAGCTATTCAAGGTTTAGATTTCTTCTTCCGTAAAATCGTTAAAGATAATGGTCGCGCGCTAACAAAACTTTCTAAAGAGATCGGCAAAGTTGCAGCAAGTGGTGGCAATAATGCTGAAGAGAAAGCATCCCTTGGAAAAGCTTTGGAGGAGATGCAAGCAATTATCGGTCTTCTTGTTACACACGCGATGGCAAGCCAAGAAAAACCTGATGAAATCTATAAGTGCGGACTTAATACTTCACGACTATTGATGGCTGTTGGAGATGTAATAATTTCTTGGCTACTGCTTCGCCAAGCAGATATCGCAGCTTCTAAAATTGGTAGCGCTTCTGGAAAAGAGAAAGACTTCTATGAAGGAAAGATTGCAGCATCTAGATACTTCATTCATAACTTCTTGCCGTTAATTAGCGCAACCAGAGCAATAGTTGAGCGTGAAGATGGCGAGATTATGACAATTTCTGAAGGAGCCTTTTAGCCCTGTAAAGTACGCGAGTGCTATCAAAGCTTCGTGGCGAGATATACCTGCTATCTGGGGCTCTTCTCTTCTCCTTTAATGGCATCATTTCAAAAATTGTTTTACTCGATGGCCTCTCGGCCTGGCGCCTGACTCAGATAAGAACCGGCGGGGCATTTGTAATCCTCTTTGCTATCTACTTCGCATTTAGAAGATCAGAGCTAAAAACCAATAGAAAAGAACTGCCTTGGTTAATCGCATTTGGAGTTGTTGGGGTAGCTCTTGTGCAAGCCTTATATTTTGTTGCAATTGAAAGACTTTATATTGGCGTTGCACTTCTTATTGAATTTACAGCTCCTATTTGGATTCTTTTATTCCTTCGCTTTGTTTTAAAGAAGCACGTTCCAAATTCTCTCTGGTATGCCATCTTGCTAAGTTTCACTGGGCTAATTCTTATCACCCAAGTCTGGTCAGGTCTCTCGCTAGATAAAATCGGGCTCATTGCAGCCCTCCTTGATGCATTTGCACTTGCCGGATATTTTCTTATTGGAGATCGCTTAGGAAAGACAAAGACAAGTGCTGCAATTGCTCTCTGGGGCTTTGGTGTAGCTAGCGCCCTACTCTTCTTCACGCTTCCTGCTTGGCAATTTCCAGTGGAGGTATTTAGCAAAGATATGGAGCTACTGGGTCGCTTTAGCCAATATAGCCTTCCTGGTTGGGTATTAATTCTGTGGATAGTTGTTATGGGAACTATTGCGCCATATCTTCTTGTTGTAAGTGGTCTCAAGATTCTCTCAGCATCAACTGCAAGTATCTTTGGAATGATTGAGCCGGTTCTAGCAGGAATGTTTGCCTGGTGGTGGCTAAGTGAGAGTTTAAGTGGAATCCAATTGATCGGCTCCGTGGTCGTTCTACTCGGTATATTTGTCGCTGATAAAGCGCGAGTAAAGGCAGGCGGTCATTGAGTAGCGAATTTGATGCAATATTTGCCGCAAATAGTGAGTATGTAAAGGGCTATAAATCAAGTGGTTTAACTGGGCGGGCAGCAAAAGGGCTAGCAATTATTACCTGTATGGATTCAAGGATAGATCCTTTGAAAATTGTTGGAATGAGCGCAGGGGATGTAAAAATCCTTCGTAACGCAGGTGCGCGCGTAACTGATGACATGCTGCGAACTCTCCTTCTTGCTACCTACCTTCTAGAGGTAAAGAGAGTCTTAGTAATGCCACATACCGATTGCCGTATGGCAAGTGGAACAGAGGAGCAGATTCACCAAGCGCTCTTTGATGCATCGGGCATTGATACTAGATCTATTGAGATTAGAACTGTGACAGATCAAGTAGCTGCATTAAAAGATGATGTAGCAAGTATTCAAAACTATCCACTACTTCCAAAAGATTTAGAAGTTGTGGGAGCGATATTTGATGTTAAAACTGGAGAGCTAAGAAAAGTACTTTAGTTATCCTTAACAAACTTCTCAGGAGCGGCATACTTCGGCGCAATATCGCCAAATTTTGCAAAGTGAAGAAGTGAAGCAACAGTAATTGTCTTGGTAGGTCCATTTCGATGTTTAGCGACAATTAGATCTGCTTCGCCAGAGCGATTCTGTGAATCATAGAGATCATCGCGGTGTAGCAAGATAACAAGGTCGGCATCCTGCTCAATAGAACCTGATTCACGAAGATCAGAGAGAAGCGGCTTCTTATCAGAGCGCTGCTCTGGAGAACGATTCAGCTGTGAGATGGCAACGACAGGAACATTAAGCTCCTTTGCAAGAAGCTTTAACTGACGAGAGAACTCAGAGACTTCTTGCTGGCGATTTTCTACTCTCTTTCCTGAGGTCATCAGCTGGAGATAATCGATAACAACTAACTTCAAATCATGGCGCTGCTTAAGTCTGCGCGCCTTTGCTCTAATTTCCATCATTGAAAGATTAGGTGAATCATCGATAAATAGCGGCGCTTCATTGATTTCGCCCATTCTTCGAGCAAGGCGTGACCACTCCTCATCACTTAGCGCACCTGAGCGAATATTGTTAAGAGCAACTCTGGCCTCTGCTGAGAGCATGCGCATAGTAATTTCAGATCGACTCATCTCTAGTGAGAAGATAACTGAGCAATCACCATTTGTAATTGATGCATGTCTTGCAATATCAAGACCAAGGGTTGATTTACCAACAGCAGGACGAGCTGCAATGACAATCATATTTCCAGGATGGAAACCATTTGTTAGCGCATCTAAATCTTTAAAACCAGTTTTGATTCCTTCTGCCAGCTCTCCTGATTGCAACTTCTCAATCTGATCAAGTGCGGTTGGAATTAAGGAACTTAATTGAACAAAATCTTCCCCGGCTCGTCTCTCAGTTACTTGATAAACCTCTTGCTCAGCCATATCAACAATTGAATCAACATCGCCCTCTGCGGCATAACCTAATTGAACAATCTTGGTTCCTGCTTCAACAAGTCTTCTAGCGATGGCTCGCTCTCTAACAATCTTTGCGTAATAGCTAGCATTCGCTGCAGTTGGAACAGCAGAGATAAGGGTGTGGAGATATGGAGCGCCGCCAGCCCTTGTAATCTCACCACGCTTTGTTAGCTCAGCAGAGACTGTTACTGCATCTGCTGGTTCACCTTTGCCATAGAGATCAACAATTACTTCAAAGATTAATTCATGCGCTGGCCGATAAAAATCTCGATGTCTAATTACTTCAACAACTTCGCCAATCGCATCTTTTGATAAGAGCATTCCACCAAGAACTGATTGTTCAGCAACTAAATCTTGTGGAGGCGTGCGATCAAATTCAGGTGCGTTTGATCTACGCTCATCAAAATTTGGGACCTCAGCCAGACTCATGTGCGTATCCTCTTACCCAGCACTGACAGGGGCTAATTCCTTGATTTTTGCTGTGTATTTGGCTGTGGGTAAAAGTTCCATATCTGTGGGTAAGTACCCCTAATCCTGTGTGGAGCTTGTGGAGGAAATGTGGGTAACTCCCAATTTCTCAGCAAACACGCAGACCAGAGGGCTTTTGCTCTGTGGGTAAAGATTTATTTCTAATTCTCAATAGTTGAGATTTCTACCTACTTTGCAATTGGAAAATAAAAAACGGCCCGCACGTGGCGAGCCGTTTTCTCTAACGTTTAACTATTCAACAACGTTAACGGTGATGTTTGCTGCCACTCCAGTCATAAGTGAAACCCTAGCTGAATGCTTACCAAGGTTCTTCACATGCTTAACCAGTTTGATCTTATGGCGATCAACATCAATACCAGTTGCGCTCTTAATTACTAACGCAATGTCTTTCTCTGTTACTGAACCAAAGAGGCGACCAGTTGCTCCGACCTTTGCTTTGATTTCAAGGTTTGCTTCTTCAAGCTTTGCCTTGATCTCATTGGCATGATCTTTATCGCGAATCTCTCGATTTTGACGAGCTTTGCGAATTCCATCAATCTGGCTCTCCCCGCCTTTAGACCAAGCAATAGCTGATCCTCTAGGAAGAAGGAAGTTTCTGGCATAGCCATCTTTAACATTAACTACATCGCCTGGATTTCCAAGGCCTGCAACTTCACGAGTAAGGATTAGTTTCATTTTTTTATATCCTCTCCCTATCGCGCTGTTGAGGTGTAGGGAAGTAGCGCTACTTCACGACTATTTTTAACAGCATCAGAGATCTGGCGTTGGTGCTGAGTACAAGCACCTGTGATTCGTCTTGCGCGAATCTTGCCGCGATCGGTGATGTATTTGCGCAGGGTCGCTACATCTTTATAGTCGATATAGGTGACCTTATCTCTGCAGAAACTGCAGGGCTTTTTCTTAAACTTCTTATTTAACGCTGGCGAAACCTTTGGTTTCTGCTTCAGCGTCCGGTTGGAACGTGCTCCCATTGTGGTGCTCCTTCTTTTAGGGCCCGCCTGATTAAGGGCGGAATGGTTGGTTTATATTAAAACGGTGGCTGTTCATCAGCGGTGGTGGATGTCCATCCTCCGCCACTAACGCCTGCCGGTGATGACCAAGGATCATCGCTTGATTCAGTTGGTGCGCTAAAGCTGGTGTTATTACCGCCTTGGCGTGTGGTCTTTGTGACCTTAGCGGTTGCGTTTCGAAGTGATGGACCGACTTCATCGACCTCAACTTCATAAACGGTGCGCTTTTCGCCTTCTTTGGTTTCATATGAACGCTGCTTTAAACG
>ERZ889217.263-NODE-263-length-34575-cov-9.725956_pt1 | contig 34575 bp, 30 predicted proteins | sample MGYA00521098_ERZ889217 | MGnify/ENA primary metagenome ERZ889217 (study PRJEB32303, sample SAMEA104408613) | aquatic metagenome | biome: Brackish water; feature: Pelagic; material: water | place: Baltic Sea | collected 2014-06-10T22:04:00 | depth 2,362 m ... | reverse complement strand
AATCACTGAGTGTGCAAACTCTTCGTGGATGGTTTGGACAACTGCATTCCAGGTAATGCCAGGTGCTTACGCAACTACCAATGATGGTAAGTACGTGATGACTAACCTGCTTGCTGGTGAGGCAAAGGTTGAAGTTAAGAGCTAATTGCTCGAAACTAAGTAGTTCAAAATAGGTGCGCCAATTCGACTTTTGTCGGGTTGGCGCACCTATGTTATTTGTGTCGTTCTATTTTGGAGAATCTTGTTTGTGGACTTGAAACAGTAAGAGAAGACACAGTGCTTCGCTATATTTTCCGCCGTCTGGCTTGGTCGATACCAACTTTGTTGCTAGTGACATTCTTGGTTTACTTGGCTTTGCGAATCGGCACCAACCCTGTTGAAAGTTATAAACGAGTTAATCCGCGCGCAAGTCGCGCCAAAATTCAGCAATACATTGACATAAACGGGTTGGATCCAAATTTTGTACAGGGTTATTTTAAGTGGTTGAAGAATTTCATAACTGGCGATTGGGCACCCAGCATCAAGGGGCGTCGCGAAGTTTGGCCTGCACTCAAAGATGCGATGGCTAATACTTTGCGTCTTGGCACTGCCGCTACGGTCGTCGGCATTTTCTTTGGATTGATCTTCGGCGTTCTGGCTGCATTGCGCCCGGGCGGTAGGCGTGATGTCTTTATTAATACAAGCGCTTTCGTCGGCATTTCGATCCCGCCGTTTATTAGTGCGATTTTATTGCAGTTGCTATTTGCAGTTTACTGGCAACGTTGGTTCGGATTCAGTTTATTTCCAACATCTGGTGTCTACCCAGCAGGGCACACCGGTTTTGATTTATTCTTGATGCTTAAGTTCATGGCTCTTCCGACAATCATTGTGGCGATTCAGATTATTGCGACGTATAGCCGCTACATGCGTTCATCGCTTCTCGACGTCTTGAATTCTGATTACATGCGCACCGCACGCTCAAAGGGCATTAGTGAACGTCGTATATTAATTAAGCACGGCATGCGCAACGCACTAATACCAGTTGTGACGATTGCGGCACTTGATGTTGGCTCTATCGTCGGCGGATTGATTATTACAGAAAATATTTTTTCGTACCCAGGCATGGGTTTGTATTTCTTGAAATCTTTTGGCGAAGGTGACTTTCCACTTTTGATGCCCTGGATGGTAATAATTGTGGCTTCAATTCTTTTGTTTAATCTCATCGCAGATATTTCGTACGCATGGCTTGACCCGAGGATTCGTCTTGAGTGAGCAAAATGAAAAAGTCTTGTCGCCGCGCCAGATGGCGCTTCGACGGTTCGTCTCGCACAAAGCCGCCGTTATCAGCTGTCTAATAATTGGCCTGTTAGCGCTGGTCGTTATCCTCGCTCCGTTTACCGCTCGTTATGGAGTCAATCAATCGGTACAAGTGCCGCCAAACTCGTTTTTATCACCCCGGGGTAATGCATGGCTGGGCACTGACGACATTGGTCGTGATCTTTACAGTCGTTTGATTTACGGTGTTCGAGTCTCGTTGCTGATCGGCTTGGCCAGCGCCATAATTTCGGTAACTTTGGGTGCTCTCGTGGGTGCTGTAGCCGGCTTTCGTGGCGGCAAATTTGACGACATCCTGATGCGTGTCACGGATCTCTTTCTGGCCTTTCCATTTTTGGTAACGCTGTTGGTAGTGCGAAACGTGCTGGGTGGGTTGCCTTGGCTCAAACCTTTAACTGGTGAAATGAACTCTGTTCGTTTCATTATTGTTTTGTTCAGTATCTTCGGCTGGATGGGTGTCGCTCGAATTGTGCGGGGCCAAGTTCTGTCGCTTAAAGAGCGAGAGTTCGTCGAAGCAGCCCGTGCAGTGGGGGCATCGCGACGCTATATCATCGCTCGGCATTTGTTGCCCAATTCGGTTGGTCCGATTATGGTGGCTCTGACCTTTTCGGTGGTGGGAGCAATTATTGGTGAATCGACATTGGCATTTTTTGGTTATGGACCTCAAGCAGGAGACGGCGCTACATCGCTGGGCATTTTGGTCGGTCAGGCCAAAGGCGCCGTTCAGACCGGTTTTTGGTGGTTGGCCGTGTTTCCATGTCTGATGTTGATCATCATTGCGTTAAGCATCAATTTCATCGGTGATGCTTTGCGCGACGCAACCGACCCTCGTCTTGATCGAGGTGCATGATGACTGAAAAAGTTTTAGAGATTAGGGATTTACGTGTCACATTTGATACGCCGTCTGGGCTGCTTGAAGCAGTACGCGGAGTCGACCTTGACGTTTCTGCGGGCGAACTACTCGGTGTCGTAGGCGAATCTGGCTCGGGAAAGTCAGTTACTTTTTTGGCGACGATGGGACTCTTGCCGGCCCGAGCGCGGGTTACCGGTTCGGTGTTGTTGGCGGGTGAGCAGTTGATCGGCGCTTCAAACAAATATATGCGCACTGTGCGCGGACGATTGCTGTCAATGATTTTTCAAGATCCACTTTCAGCGCTAAACCCGGTGCATCGAATCGGCAATCAGATTGCAGAGATGTTGCAGTCGCATCAAGACTTGAGTAAGCGCGACGCCGAAAAGCGGGCTATCGAACTTTTAGACATCGTCGGTATACCGCAACCGAGTGAGCGAGCGACACAATTTCCTCATGAATTTTCTGGTGGTATGCGCCAGCGGGTTGTAATTGCAATAGCGATTGCAAATAATCCGAAGGTGCTGATCGCTGATGAGCCAACTACCGCTCTTGACGTGACGGTGCAGGCCCAAATTCTTGAGGTGATTGAGCGCGTACAAGAGCGCTTTGGCACAGCTGTTGTGTTGATCACGCATGATCTAGGCGTTATTGCACGCGTTGCCGACCGAGTAAATGTTATGTACGCGGGGCGAAACGTTGAACAGGGGACGATCGATAGTTTGTTTGATCACCCGAGCCACCCGTATACACGAGGCTTACTCGCATCTTTACCGGGACCAGGCAAGCAACGGTTAAAGCCGATCACTGGGTTTCCGCCGAATATGTTGAACCCACCAAAGGGCTGTGCGTTTCACACGCGTTGTGAATACGCGGCTGAAGTCTGCAAACTCGACCTGCCAGAGTTGCAGACATTTGGAGATTTGCAGACTGCATGTGTGCGAGTCAAAGAGTTACCAAAAGCTGAGATCAGAGTATGAGCACTGAACTTCTTAGAGTTACTAATCTCGTAAAGCACTTTGAATTGAGACACAACAAGAAGTCGGGTGGAAAAAAACGAATAGTGCAGGCGGTATCAAATGTTTCATTTACATTAGATAAGGGTCAAACTCTCGGATTAGTTGGTGAATCCGGGTCTGGCAAAACCACGGTCGGCAGATGCGTTTTGCGTCTGATAGAACCGACTTCTGGCAAAGTCGAATTTGACAGCCGTGATCTCGGAACTCTCAAGTTCGAAGAGATGCGTGGGATTCGACGCAGGATGCAGATCGTATTTCAAGACCCGTTTGCATCACTCGACCCAAAAATGACAGTTGGTGCATCGATAGCAGAACCGCTAAAAGTTCAGAATGTGCCAGGCGACCACAGCGACAAGGTGATTGAACTTCTTGAACTTGTTGGACTAGCACCTGATCATGCTCAACGATTTCCGCATGAATTTTCGGGCGGGCAACGACAGCGAGTTGGTGTCGCCCGAGCCCTTGCGTTAAATCCAGATTTAATTGTGCTTGACGAACCGGTCTCTGCTCTTGATGTCAGCATTCAGGCAGGAATCGTGAATCTGTTTGAAGATTTGCAGAAGAAACTTGGAATGTCTTATTTGTTTATTGCTCACGACCTATCTGTGGTGCGTCATATCGCAGATCGAGTTGCTGTTATGTATTTGGGGAAGGTAGTAGAAATTGGCGATCAAGAATCGATTTACGCGCATCCCACTCATCCGTATACAAAGGCGCTGCTATCGGCTGTGCCATTGCCTGATCCAAAGACCGAGCGTTCACGAAATCGCATCATGCTCGAGGGTGATGTGCCTTCACCAATTAATCCGCCATCAGGTTGTCGCTTTCGCACGCGATGCTGGAAAGCACAAGATGTTTGCGCACAAGAAGAGCCAGTGCTTTTAATTCGTCAGTCTGGGCAGATGTCTGCCTGCCATTTTCCTGAGTCATGAAGGTAGAATTCTGACGTGCGAAATTTGATCACCTATGTAACTCTTGTCATCAATGTAATTGCAATGTTGTCAATGATCGTTGGCGTTTTGCTACATAGCGGCCGTGGTGGCGGATTGTCAGACATGTTCGGTGGCGGTGGGTCAGCAGCCTTGGGTTCGGCGGCGGCAGAGCGAAATCTCAATCGAATCACCACTGTTCTCGCGCTGACCTGGGTGGTTACTGTTATCGCTCTAGGTTTGTTGCTTTCAAATTAACTAAGTTATTTGCTTATAATTAATACAGTCATAAGATAAGTTTTAATCCACGTCGGAGTGGCGAAATTGGCAGACGCACCAGCTTAAGGGGCTGGCGCTCGTAAGGGCGTAGGGGTTCAAGTCCCCTCTTCGACACAATTAGAGTCTTGTAAGTGGAAGTTCGTAGGTGATCAGTTCTGAAATAGATCGCGTCGAACTGCAGAAACAAACGCTGCGAGTTTTGGTCTCGGGTCAAGTAGTTGCAGCGGCGGCATTGTCTGCGGCAGTCACAGTTGGTGCGTTTGTAATTCAAGATATTCTTGGTCAAGACACACCATGGGGTGGCATCTCGAGTGCAACATTCACAATGGGATCGGCGTTTATGTCGCAGGTGCTGGCACGCAAAATGAGTCGTAAAGGTCGTCGTGTTGGTTTGCAATACGGTTATTCACTGGCGATTGTGGGTGGATTGCTTGCCGGTTATGCGGTGAATCGAAGTTCTTTACCGCTTTTCATCTTGGGATTATTTCTCTATGGCTCTGGGCAAGCATCAAATTTGCTTTCACGCTATGCGGCGATGGATCTTGCAGCTCCAGACCAACGCAGTCAGGCAATGAGTTATATTTTGTTTGGTTCAACGTTTGGTGCTGTGTTTGGTCCGGTTTTAATTCAGCCCGCAGAAAAATTTGGTGAAGACATCTTCGGATGGTCGACCTATACGGGCCCTTGGATCGCGTCAGCATGTTTCTTTGCGTTCGCACTTCTAAATGTTGCGATTCGCTTGCGCCCAGATCCGTTAGAGGTTAGCGGTGGCCTCATCTCGCAACAGGGCGTTGGTGTCGTGACACCAAACTTAGGAGTAGCGTTTCGAACAATTTTCGGTATTAAAAATGCTCGAGTCGCTCTGACTGCGATGGTCATTTCGCAAGTCACGATGGTTGCGGTGATGACGATGACTCCAGTGCATTTAAAATTGCATGGTCATGAAGATGTGAGTCCGTATGTGATTTCACTGCACATTGCGGGCATGTACGCCTTTAGTCCTTTAGTTGGCAAGTTTGCAGATCGTCGCGGCAAGTTGCTATCGATTAGTGTGGGAGGTGCGCTGTTGTTGGCTGCGACCGTGATGGCCGCTCTTGCTGGCGAAGCAGCAACTTTGCTGTGGCCGTCGCTGTGGTTGCTTGGCATCGGCTGGAATTTCGGTTTGATCGGTGGATCAAGTCTGTTGGTCGAGTCGGTGCCAGAAAAAACACGAGTCACGGTTCAGGGTGCTGCAGATTTAACGATGAGTTTTTGTGGCGGACTTGCAGGCTTCTCAAGTGGATTCATCCGAAAGGCCTTTGGATTTCATATGCTGAGCAATCTTGGCACGGTGTTGGCGCTAATTTTGGTGGTTGTTGCAATCAGACATCTCTATCCCTTAAAGCGAGCAACGCTAATCTAGATAGGTGACTGCAACAGATAGCCGTACAACCCGATGGTCAAACTGGGCTGGCAATCAAAGAACTGAATTAGTTGGCTTAAATCTGCCACGAACCGAAATTGAATTACAACAAATTGTTCATCATGCTTTTAAAAATAGCCAGCGTGTCAAGGCCGTTGGCGCTGGGCATAGTTTCACAGGTATCGCGCTAGCCGAACAACAACTTATCGATTTAACAAATTATTCAGAGATTGTTGAGATCGATTCGCAAAGACGTTTGGTGACCGTGCAAGCCGGAATGCAGCTATCGGTATTGAATATATTTTTGCATCAGCATGGTCTTGCGATGCCCAACTTGGGAGATATTTCGTATCAGACGATTGCCGGTGCGATCTCAACTTCGACTCATGGTACGGGTGCTCAACTCACAGGGCTAGCAGGACAAGTTGAAAGTTTGCGAATTATTTTGGCAGACGGATCAATAGTTGCTTGTTCGGCGACTGCTAATCGCGAACTCTTTGATTGCGCTCGTGTCGGGTTAGGGGCAATCGGTCTGTTGAGTACGGTCACTTTAAAAGTCGTGCCAGCATTTACGCTCGCCGTAATTGAGCAACCAATGAGAGTCGATGAGTTGCTGGCGAACCTTGACACTTATGTAGCAAGCAACGACCACTTTGAGTTTTTTTGGGTGCCACACACAGGTTGGGCGTTGACAAAGCGCAATAATCGCACGACTGGGCCTGCAAAACCGATGGGGAAGATGTCACACTGGTATGCCAAAACACTGATGGAGAACTATGCGTTTGGTGCAGTTTGCATGCTCGGTCGTGCGAAACCTTCGCTAATCCCCAAACTGGCTAAGGCATTGCCAGCATCTGGCCGAAACGAGTATTCAGATTCAAGTTTCAAAGTTTTCGCCAGCAAGCGAATCGTCAAATTTTACGAAATGGAGTATGCGATACCACGCGATGCATGTGCCGAAGCGCTCAATCGTGTCCGTAGAATGATTGGAGATAGTGGGTTCTTCCTGAATTTTCCTGTTGAGGTTCGCTTTACAGCCCCAGATGAGATTCCGCTAAGTACAGCGAGTAATCGAGAATCTGCGTATATCGCAGTTCATATATATAAAGGGATGGACTATGTTCCGTATTTTAAAGAAGTTGAATCAATCATGAACTCATATCAAGGTCGCCCGCATTGGGGCAAATTGCATTTTCAGAATGCAGAGACTCTTGCCCCGCGATATCCAAAGTGGGATCTATTTCAAACAGTTCGTAATCAAGTTGACCCAAAGCGTGTCTTTTCGAATGTTTATTTAGAGACAGTGCTGGGTAAATAGTTATGAAAAGTTTTATAGAGTTGGGCGTACCAGCAAAGTTCGCCGACAAATTAACAGCGCGTGGAATCACAACGCCATTCGAAATTCAAGCAGCAGCGTTGCCTGATGGTTTAGCCGGTCATGATGTGTGCGGTAAAGCACCTACGGGTTCGGGTAAGACAATTGCATTTGGTCTCGTGTTGGCGGTTCGATTGCAAAAGTCAAAACCTGGCCAACCAGGCGGATTAGTTTTAGTGCCGACTCGCGAGTTAGCGATTCAGGTTGCCAAAGAGATTGGTCTGCTCTGCGAAGGAACAGATCTTCGAGTGGCTTCGGTTTATGGTGGTGCTGGTTATGGACCTCAAGTAAAAGCAGTTCGCGGTGCAAGCATAATTGTTGCCACTCCTGGACGTCTTGAAGACTTGTTAGAGCGTCGTGACATGTCATTGTCGGCAGTGACGATTGCCGTGCTCGACGAAGCAGACCGTATGTCTGACATGGGATTCTTGCCAGCAGTGCGTCGTTTGCTTCGCGCGTTACCAAAGCAGCGTCAAGTGATGTTATTTTCGGCGACCCTGGATGGCGACATTTCGCAGGTGGTAAAAGAGTTTCAGCACGAACCAAAACGACATGAGTCACACTCTGACGCAGACGAGCCAGACATCGACCATAAGTTCTGGATGGTAAGTCGCAACGACCGAGTCGAGACGATTGCTCAGTTGGTGAATCATTATGAGCGAATTATTTTGTTCTGTCGCACCAAGCACGGTTGTGATCGACTTGCCAAGCAACTTGATAATGCCGGGGTTCGTTCGTCGATCATTCACGGCAACAAGAGTCAGGCACAAAGAGAGCGATCGTTAGAAGAATTTCGACGTGGTCGATCTAATGCGCTAGTTGCTACTGATGTTGCCGCCCGCGGAATCCACATCGATGATGTGCCTTGTGTCGTGCACTTTGATCCACCTGCTGACCACAAGGACTACATTCATCGTTCTGGTCGTACGGGTCGTGCTGGTTCTAAGGGCGTTGTCATCTCGCTAGTTGAGTCATCGCAGAAGCGAACAGTTAATAAACTTGCCCGCGATGCAGGTGTCGAGGCTGACTTTGTTGAGCCAGATTTTGAACCAGCAGATCCAGATCAACTCGAAGCACGTCCAGGTGCGCTCGGCGGAGTTCTACTCGCCGTTAAATAATCAGAGACAAATATCTTGTGGGCGAATTGGCACGCGAGGTAAGTCACGACCAGTGGCATTACGAATTGCCGCGGCTATGGCCGGAGTAACGGAGATGCATGGTGGTTCGCCGATTCCTTTTGCGCCGAGAGGTGCTTGAGGTTCTGGTTCTTCGATCATCACTGCAATTACTTGTGGAGCATCAAGCGCTGTGGGCAATAAATAATCGGTAAAACTTGGATTTCGCATTTTGCCGTTATCTAACACAATTTCTTCCATCACTGCCAGACCCAAACCTTGGGCGATGCCACCTTCAATTTGTCCGAGTGCAGCAATCGGATTTAATACTCGTCCGACGTCTTGGGCTGTTGCGATTTGAATAACTTTGACCAACCCAAGTTCAACATCGACATCTACAACTGCACGATGAGCAACAAATGCGAAGGCAACGTGGCAGTTGCCTTGGCCGTTTTCGTCGAGTTCTTCGGTTGGGCGGTGATGATGCTCGAAGGTTTCATCAATAAAGATTCCGGTTGAAGCTTCGATAACGCTGATACGAAAGTCACCGAGCATGTCGACGACATCTGTGTCTTCAATTACAAGCCGCAATGGGTCAATGTTGTGTTTCGTGCCGACGTGTTCAAAAAGTCTCTGGCGCACGAGTCTGCAAGCACCGTCTACGGCTCCACCACTCATCCAAGTTTGACGTGATGCTGATGTGCTGCCGGCTGATCCGATTCGTGTGTCAACGGGGTCGATGATCACTTCGTCCACGCCCAGAACTGACCGAGCGATCTGTGGGGCGAGAACTACAAAACCTTGACCGACTTCAACTGTGGCGAACTTTAAGTTCACAACTCCATTTTGTAGTTGACATCGTGCAGTTGCGAAGTCGTCAAAAGATTCGCTATACATTAAATTTTTGATTGAAACACCCCAGCCGACTCCGCGAACGATGTTGTGCGGTAGCGATGTTAGGCCAGAGCCACCAACTATTTCGAGAGCATTTGCGTTTCGTGCAAGGGGAGCAGGCATTTCAATTGCATCCGTCTCTCGAATGCATCGCTCAACTGGTGCAACACTCTCGACAACTTGACCCGTGATTAATTTGTCACCGGTAACCATTGCATTGATCAGTCGAATCTCAACTGGTGAAAGCCCGCAAGCCACTGCCAGTTTGTCCATTTGGCTTTCGTGTGCGTAGCAGGCCTGAACGACACCAAAGCCTCGCATCGCACCACAAGGTGGATTATTCGTGCGTACTGCGTAGCCGTCGACTGTTGCATTGAGACATTTATATGGACCTTGAATATGTGTAACACCATTAATTAGAACCGCCGCAGATGTGGATGCATATGCGCCACCGTCAAACACCATTCTTGATTCGATTCGCTGAATTACTCCTGCGCGAGTGGCATGGTGACGTATCCAGATTTTTGCTGGGTGACGATGCACGTGGCCATAAAACGATTCTTCACGACCGTATTGCATCTTGATTGGTCGCGATGTTCGCAATGCAAGCAATGCACAGTGAACTTGCAAACTTATATCTTCACGAGCACCGAATGCGCCACCGACGCCACCAAGAGTTATGCGAATCTTCTCACGTGGCAAATCAAGACAGTCAGCAATTTGTTTTTGATCTTCGTGTAGCCACTGAGTAGCGACAAACATTTCAACTCCGGCACCGCCACTATCCGGAATCGCGAGTGCTGCTTCGAGCCCCAGAAAAGCCTGGTCTTGCATTCCCATTTCGTAAGTGGCTTCGACAATGATTTCACCTTGAAGATTTTGATCACCGGTGATAATTCGTTGGTGACGAAACAGGTTTCCATCAGGGTGTATTTGAGTTGTAGACGGCAACATCGCCAACTCTGCATCAGTTATCGGGCTCAAAACTTCATAGTTAACTTTGATCGCTGCGAGTGCCCGGCGACAAGTTTCAGGATGATCCGCAGCAACAGCAGCGACAGGCTCACCTACGTATCGAACTATCTCGCTGGCGAAAACTGGCTGATCGCTAGAGATTAACCCGTATGTTTTTTTGCCCGGTACGTCTTGGGCCGTGATAATTGCTTCAACCCCATCAATTTTGTAGGCGTCCGACAGATCGATGCTGATTATTCGTGCAAACGGGTGTGGGCTGCGCAACGTCGCACCCCACAACATATGTTCGGCATGCAGATCAGAAGAGAACTCAAATTTGCCTGAAACTTTTGCGGCTCCGTCAGGACGCAATGCCGATGCACCAAGAACATCGCGATGAATGGATGTTTTAGTTGCGTTGCTCATAAATTAATTGCTCTGCGGGTAGTGACAGCCGTATTGACTGCCTCAAAGATTCGGCCGTAGCCAGTGCATCGACAAATATTGCCCGAGATTGCTTCTTTAACTTCGAGTTGAGAAGGGTCAGGGTTGTTGTCGAGCAAATGTTCAATAGCGACTATTAGTCCTGGTGTGCAAAACCCACATTGAACACCACCTTCAGTAATGAATGCATCTTGTACGGCCGTCAAAGAATCATCTTGGGTTAGGCCCTCGATAGTTGTAATTTTTGAGTCGATCGCAGTTGCCGCCATAACGAGACAAGAGCAGACAGCCTGACCATCCATAATTACGGTGCAGCTTCCACATTCGCCTTGCTCGCAGGCACCTTTAGAACCTGCAAGACCAAGACGCTCACGCAATACATAGAGCAAACTTTCACCAACCCATGCGTCGCGCACTTGAAGCCTTTGGCCATTTACATTGAGATCGTAAACCTCTGAGTTTGCGCTCACTGTGTGTTGGCTCTCGTTAAAAGTCTGCGCGACAGCGTTGCGACTGCATGTCGTCGATATGCAGCGGTACTTCTGTGGTCATCGATAGGTTTCGATTCTTTGGCGACTCTGTCACCGAATTCTTTAAGCAAATTAGTCGCCACAATCGAAATATTTTTGAGGTCAATCTGCATCGCGAGCCATTGTTCAGTTTCGCGACATCGAATAATTGTTGGACCGACAGCACCAAGCGCAACGCCGATAGAACCTTTTTCACGGTCGATAACAAGACAACACGATGCAATAGAAATGACCATTGCATTTCTCACACCGACTTTTGCATAACCTTGCCAACCGTTGATGATTGGCAGAGTTGCAGAGATAATTAATTCACCAGGTTGACGCGCATTTCGCTTTACTCCAACCATAAAGTCATGAACTGAGATCTCACGAGAAGTTGTGGCAGTCTGCAGGTTAATTACTGCATCAAGCGCGCTAAGCACAGGCAGCGCGTCGCCAGCAGGCGAGCAGGTGCCGAGATTTCCACCAATTGAGCCTGCGGCTCGAATTTGCGGTGACCCAACTGTGCGAGCGGCTTGTGCAAGTGCAGGAAGCAACTTTGCAAGTTCGCCGTGCTCCATTTCTCGGTAGGGCAATCCTGATCCAACTACGACATTCTTTTTATCTGCCGACACCACATAGTTGCGGATTTCGTCTACACGACGCAGAGCAATGACGTCAGTTGGTTTGCGATGATTAAAATTAATCTCAACCATCAGGTCAGTTCCACCTTGAATAATTTGAGCGTCAGGGTTAGTCGTTGCTGCTGCGAGTGCGTCATGCAAACTTTGCGGAATCAGTACCGTCACGAGACGCCATCCCAATTCGAAAACGCGTCAATCATTGCTTTGACATCTCCGAGTGGATAAAGAATCGGACAGGTCGCTCCATTTTTGAGATAGTGGGTGACTTGCTGTCGTGCTTCAGCGGGTGTGCCACTGGCAGTAAGCATCTGCACGATTTCATCTGGCACATGCTTAGATGCGGCGACAACTTGTTCGTGTGTGGCTGGCCAAGTTAATACAGAGCCAACTTTGTCAAGTATTGATTGTGGTACTCCAGAGGCTTTCATGATGTGGGGCTGTTGCCCAAGATATTGCGTGACCATTTGTCGAGCCATATCGAGGGCAGTTTTTCGATCTTCGTGCACACTGCAAACCACTAATTGAGGACGATCAATTGACTCAACTGATCTGCCCGCTCGGTCGGCGCCGATAGATAATGCTTCCATTGCTTGTTGGTTATATTCAGGAGACACGAGGTAGTTGAGTACAACGCCATCAGCAATTTCGCCAGTTAACTCCATCATTTGCATGCCTGTTGCACCTATATATATGGGGACATCTTTGGCTCGGCGTTCTTGGTAAACATAGTCGAGCTCAACACCATCTAGATGAACAAACTCGCCATTAAATGTGACCGTCTCGTTATTTAGTAGTGCACGTACTGAGGTGACGATCTCGCGCATCGCTCGCAACGGCTTTGCGCGCGAGATTCCAACTTTTTGAGCCAATGGATCCCACCATGCGCCGATACCGAGAATAATGCGACCTGGTGCAAGGTCGTCGAGAGTAGAGAATGTTGCCGCGAGTCGAGCAGGGTTGCGACTCCAACAATCGACAACACCAGAACCAACCTTGAGAGTTGTGGTTACCGATGCGAATGCCGCCATCGGCACAGTTGCTTCACGAACAAGGCGACTTTCGGCCTGCCAAACTGCTTCAAAGCCCTTGGCTTCTGCGTATTTCGCAAATTCCATTCCTTCGGAGATGCGGTGAGCATCCTGAAGATATAGCGCAACGCGGGCAGATTTTTTGTTTGTAACAGTGCTCATTAGATAGCCAACCTTTGATGTAATCGTATTGATTGTTCTGCAGCTTTGGCCCTAACTTCTTGTATATCAACTCGAGTCGGCAAACCAGCGACGACTAATTTCTCACCGTTAACTTCGACATCTGTGGCGCGAACACCCGGGGTAAATGCAACATGCCACGGGCTATCTAGATGATCATAGTTATATGTCACTTTGTCTGATTTGGCCTCGGGAAATATTTCATAGCCATTTTCTAACCACGACCAAACTGTGGATGGGGTTTGTGTGACGTCATATTCTCGTAGACGAACAAACGCTAAACGAGCTTCTTCAAGCATGTCTGCACCAATGCCGTCAGTGCCAAGTAGAACTTTATTCTTTAGTGCACTTGGCTTGGCGTAGCCCACCGAGTTATTCATGTTTGATCGCGGATTATGAACCACATATCCAGAAAGTTTTCGGTCTAAGTGCACAGCGTGAATTAAAAGCCAATTGTCTCTAGTCAGTGATTCAAGTCTGGCTCCGGCATGCACGTCATCTAATCCCTCAGCGACATGAATATGAACACCAACTTTATGTTTTGCTGCGAGTTCGCTGGCTGCATTTAGGGTTTCATCGCTACAAGTAAATGCCGCGTGAACTCCGACCATGCCACGCCCTCCTTGGCTTAGATATCGATCGCATTCTTCTAAACCTCGTTTGGCAGCGTCAGTCATTTTCGAAAGGGGAGATACTTTCGAGTGCAATTGACCAAGATCGTCCCATCTATCACTGACTCCATAGCAAGCATTGACACGCACACCGACTTGTTCGCAGGCCTTGGCGACTAATGAAAGAGAGCCGTCAATAAAATTTGGAGATTCATGATGATCGATAATGCAAGTCGTGCCACTGATTAAGGCTTCGGTTGCGCCAAGCATTGCTGACCAATAAATCATTTGTTCGTCAAGTGCGTTATCTAATCGCCACCAAACCTGTTGCAAGATTTCTAAGAAGTTATTTGGTGTTGTCTTGCTTGCGGGCATGCCTCGGGCGAGCGACGAATAAAGGTGATGGTGCGCACAGACATGCCCCGAGGTCTGATTCGACATTTTTTACTCTTCTTGTTTGTCTCGACGCATCGGTAAAGTATTGCGCCACTGCCCATCAAGGCTGTGCATCGCAGTGGCTACCGCACCCGCAGTTGGCACTAAGCCGATTTCACCCACACCCTTGATGCCGTATGGCGAGTTGGGCTGGGCAGACTCAATAAGTTTGACGTCGATTTTTGGAACATCTTTTGCTCGCAAGATGCCAAGACTGCGTAATGTCATATTTGTCGGAAACGCTGTAACTGGATCAGATGGGAAATCTTCAGTCAGTGCATAGCCCAGTCCCATGTGCACACTGCCTTCAACTTGACCCTCACAAAGAGTTGGGTTAACAATACGACCTACGTCGTGTACAGCGAGTACACGCTCAATCTTTTGGGTTTGGCGATCGATCACAACCATTTGTGCGGCGTAACTAAAAGTCGAATGAATGAGTGGATTAGTGACTCCAGGTTCGCCAAGTTTGTTTGTCCAGTCAACGCGATATTCACCGACGTGGTCAACGCCTTTTGCAAAGTTTGCAGCACGAGCGACATCGCATGCATCTTTAACCGAACCTGCTCCCATCAGTGTGCCGCGTGAACCAGTTGTCTGACCGAAACCGAGTTCGCGAGTTGTATCAACAATGACGTCAATCAAAGCCGCATCAACTCCGAGTTCGTGAACAGCAACTTGAGCAGCAACAGTGTTGATCCCTTGACCCATTTCGGTCCAGCCGTGGCGTACTTCGATTCGTCCGTTTTCTTTAAAGTGCACGACTGCCTTTGAGATTTCTTTGAAGCCGTTTCCGAGACCACTATTTTTTAAGCCCAGTCCGAGACCCACTGCTTTGCCCTCGGCAACTGCTGCATCGTATTCTGGTTTGATTTCGTTAAGGCAAATTTCTGCGCCCAAGCAACCGTCATCCATGATTTGCCCAGGTCCCCAAACCATGCCGGGCTTGATCACATTTCGTGATCTGATTTCCCAACCAGAGATTCCAACTTTTTCGGCCAATCTGTCGAGCACACCTTCCATCGCAAACTGTGCTTGATTCGCACCAAAGCCGCGGAAGGCACCGCAGATGGGATTGTTTGTTCGCGCCGCAATCGTTTCAACATCAATATTCGGAACTTGGTACGGACCACTGGCATGGCCTGCCATACGTTCTAGAACTTTCATTCCGACACTTGCGTATGCGCCAGAGTCGCCAAGTGCGCGAACACGTAACCCAGTGAGTCGGCCTTGATCATCGCAACCAGCCTCGTAATCCATTTCTATTGGGTGACGTTTTGCATGCATTAAAAAACTCTCTTCGCGTGTGAGAGTGCATTTGACCGGCACATTAAGTAACCAGGCGGCCAAGGATGCATGGGCTTGATTGCTCATATCTTCTTTGCCACCAAATGCACCACCGTTAGTAACGAGAGTGACGGTGACTTGCTCGTTAGGAACAGCAAGTAGGCGAGCAATGTCGTTGCGGTCATCCCATACGCCTTGACCACCCGAGTAAACCTGTAGATGTCGTGTTGATGCATCGGTGCCGGGCACTGCAAGTGTGCTTTCGGGCTCTAGAAAAGCGTGTTCAATTCTTTGAGTTGAAAATATTTCGCGAACAACATGTTTACTTGAGGCAAATGCTTCGTCGCAATCACCGCGTTTATAGCTTGATTTGCTAAGAATGTTATTATCGGTCTTCCAAACAGCAAGATCGCTTGAAGATATGGCAATTCTTGGATCTGTGATTGCAGCGAGCGGATTATAAGACACTTCGACATGAGCAGTTGCATGTCGTGAGTTCATTCGCGTATCAGCAACGACGATCGCTAAAACATCACCGGCATAAGAAGTGCGACCACCAACCGGAATCATCACCGGCCAGTCTTTGTAAATAATTCCCATCATCAACTCACCTGGAATATCAGCAGCCGTAAAAACTGCTTTTACACCTGGTTGATCTAACGCGCTTGCCGTGTTGATCGCGAGTACATCCGCACGTGCGTATTTTGTGAAAACTAACGATGCGTGCAACATTCCTGGTTCGCGCATGTCGTCGATGTATCCACGGTCGCCGAGTGTTAAAGCTTCAGCCTCAAGTTTTTTAACTCGCACACCAAGTCCGCCAGTCGTGACTATTTCACGAATTTCGCCTCGCGCCACGGTCTCAATTGCTTCAAGAATTTTTACGTATCCAGTGCAACGACAAAGGTGCGCACCAAGATGGCGGGCCATATCTTCACGTTTCAAACCGGCACCCTTTTTGTCAATTTGAGCTTTGGCGCGCACGACGATTCCGGGTATGCAAAATCCACATTGCAAACCACCGCAAGCTGCGAACGCATTAGCGAAAGCATCGCGCTCTGATTGGCTGACTCCTTCGAGTGTCGTGATCTCTGAGCCAGTTACTTTTTCAAGCGACTGCTGACAACTAACAATTGCCTTTCCATCTACAAGAACTGTGCAGCAACCACACTGACCAGTTGGAGAGCAACCATCCTTGGCAGATGTGATATTAAGTTCTTCTCGAAGTGCGGCCAATAAATGCGGATGATCGCTACGCACCGTTACTGGTGTGCCGTTGACACTAAACGCCACACGCTCGGCTGTAGTCAGCCCATGATCCACCTGAGTCATGTAATAACCATACTCTGATAGGGCTTCAGGTTTACATTATGTAAAGAAACAGCATTTCGTCAATCCAGCACAGTGCCACGTTGACCAGTAATTCGCCCATAAACCTCAGGGCGTCGGTAGCGGTCGAAATTAAACAAAGTGTTTTTGTAATTATTGCACCAGTCAAGATCGCAAACCGCGGTCACTAATTCGTCGTCACTGGTCACGGTTTTGGCAAGCAATTCACCCGACGGGGCGATGATGCTTGAGTCGGCGAGGCTGTCGACACCTTCTTCGACTCCACCTTTGGCAACACCAACGACGAATGTGCCATTTTGGTATGCGCCACTTTGCATTACGAGTGCATTGTGAAAACCTTGAAGTGGATCTTGAGACGGATCAGGAATATATTGCAACGGCGTGTTGTAGCCGCAGAGAATCATTTCTACACCCTGCAAGCCCATAACGCGATAACTTTCTGGCCATCGGCGGTCATTGCAGATCATCATTCCGATTCGTCCACCGAACGCCTTCCAAACCCCAAAACCGTCATCACTCGGTTTGAAGTAGTAACGCTCAGCATGTTGAAACGGGCGGTCAGGTTCGTGGTGTTCGTGACCCGGAATATGAACCTTGCGATACTTTGCGACGATAGATCCATCGCGCTCAACTAAAATTTGTGTATTAAAACGCTCACCTTGAGGTGTCAGTTCTGCATATCCTAAACAAAATCCAATATTGAGTTTCTTCGCTTCGTCAAATAGTGGCTTTGTAATCGCCGATGGCATTTCGGTCTCATACCAATGATCGGCTTGAGTGATGTCATCAACGAACCATCTCGGAAAAAAAGTCGTTAGCGCTAATTCTGGAAACACAACTAACTCGGCTTTTTTAGAGTGCGCCTCTCGCAGTAGCTCAAGCAAACGTGCAACGACTGATTTGCGATCATCTGTGCGTTGCACTGGCCCAAGTTGAGCCGCGGCAACATTTAGCAACCGTGACACTATTTATCTCCCAAAGGTTCGAGCGTTGTCAGCGAAAGCATCGTATGCAACAAAATATTCGCGCCGGCTATCAGATCAATAGTTTCGGTGAACTCTGCAGGGTTGTGGCTAATACCTTTGACACTTGGCACGAAGATCATTCCTGAAGGGCAGACGCGCGCCAGCATTTGTGCGTCGTGACCAGCACCCGATGGCATTCGTTGAACCGTATTACCTTGATCTCGAGCAATTTTTTCAACACAGTCAATTACGCGATCATCAAAAATTACTGGTTCGAAACGAGCAAGTTCGCGTGTGGTTATTTTTACTCCTTCGCCGACCGCGATGTCTATTAAGAAATCAGAAATTTTTGACTCGGCTTGTTTAAGTAGTGATTCGTCTGTGTTGCGCACATCAAGCGTGAGGGTCGCCTTGGCCGCTACGACATTTGTCAGATTGGGATGTATATCAATCTTGCCGACTGTGCAAACTTGATCGCCACCCATAGTGATTGCAAGTTTGCGCATGAAAACAGTTATTTCAGCGGCGATGTATGCAGGGTCGTGGCGCAGTGACATCGGGGTGGTTCCCGCATGGTTAGATTGTCCAATAATTGTGACTTCTTGCCACGAGATTCCCTGCACGCTTGTTACGGCACCGATGCGTACATTGTTAGCTTCAAGCATCGGTCCCTGTTCGATATGCAATTCGACAAATGCATGCGGAATCAAACCTGGGCAAGGTGTTGTGCCGGCGTATCCAATGCGCACAAGTTCGTCACCGAGTTTCGCACCATCAATTGCGATTACGTCCAATGCTTCTTCAAGTGAAAGGCCACCCACATATACGAGTGAGCCAAGCATGTCTGGGGCGAAGCGCGCACCCTCTTCATCGGTAAAAATGCCAACACTGAGTGGACGCGGCGGAGTCACACCAGCTTTCTGACAAGTTTCAATGACCTCAAGTGCGGCAAGTACGCCGTAGCACCCATCAAATCTTCCGCCGGTGCGAACCGTGTCGATGTGTGAACCCGACATTACAGGTGTACCGATTCCGACGTTCCAGATACCAATAATGTTGCCTACAGCATCTATCGAAACGTCCAAGTTGCAATCTTTCATCCAAGCAACAAGCAGATCTCGTCCATCTTTGTCCTCGTCGGTGAGTGCGAGGCGACAGTTTCCACCACCGTCAATCGGGGCGATTTCAGCGAGCGCGTTAATCCGAGTCATTAGACGATCGCCATCAATACAGAGATCTAAATGCTGTTGGCTGAAGTCACCTAGGGGCACTTAGAGATTTTACACCGCAATTTGCCATGATGGAGAGGTGATTAATCAACAAAGGCTTTCGGAAGCACTGGAAGTCGAAGAAAAACTATTTATCAGCCGTCATCCGAAATCTAAAGCTGCGGCAAACAGCGCCAGTAGTTCACTGATTGCAGGTGTACCGATGCCTTGGATGACCAGATGGCCAGGGAGTTTTCCGCTTTACGTTCGTCGGGCAAGTGGTGCCAGATTCACAGACATTGATGACATTGAATACATCGACTTTTGTCTTGGTGATACGGGTGCGATGACAGGTCACGCGGTTGCTGAGATTACGAAAGCGATTTCAAAACAATTAAGTAATGGCTCAACGATGATGTTGCCGACACAAGACGCAAGTTGGGTGGGCGAGGAGTTAACTCGACGTTTTGGGTTACCGAAATGGCAGTTCACGATTAGTGCGACTGACGCGAATCGATTTGTGTTGCGAATTGCAAGACATCTTACAAAGCGGTCGAAAATTTTGGTGCATGACTGGTGTTACCACGGCACAGTAGATGAGACCTTGGTGATCGCTGACGTGAACGGTCAGACGATTTCTCGTCCTGGTGCGATTGGTCCACAGATAGACCCTGCTCTGACGACACGAGTTGCACCATTTAATGATCTTGCGATTCTTGAGCAGCAACTACAGCATCGCGATGTCGCGTGCATGTTGATCGAACCAGCACTTACAAATATCGGAATCGTTTTACCTGAAGATGGATACTTGGCTGGCGTTCGAGAACTAACTAGAAAATACGGCACGCTGTTGATTATTGACGAGACACATACGATCTGTGCTGGTCCTGGTGGTTGCACAAAACTTTGGCAACTTGAACCTGACATGCTGGTGATCGGCAAAACAATCGGCGGCGGAGTACCAGTTGCTGCTTACGGAATGAGCGCAGAACTTGCCGCACAAATTGAACAGAACTTGAGTGATCACGATGTGGATGTTTCGGGAATCGGCGGAACTCTCTCTGGTAGCGCCTTAGCGATGGCTGCAATTCGGGCAACACTTAGTAATTGTTTATTGCCGTTGCAATTTGAACAAACAATTCAATTGGCAAGTCAATGGACTGCAGGCGTAACTAAGTCGTATACACAGCACAATTTGGATTGGAATGTTCAACAACTTGGCTGTCGTGCCGAGTATTGGTTCTGCAAACCTCCAAGAAACGGCGCACAAGCGGCGGCGGCATCTGATCCAAAATTAGAAAGCTTCATGCATTTGTGGGCACTTAATCGTGGCGTGCTTCTAACTCCGTTTCACAACATGGCACTGATATCATCGTTTCATACAACTGCTGATGTCGATCTGCATACTGAAGTATTTAATGCCGCTCTTGATGAGTTGTCAGTCTGAAAAATCGTAAATGCAGCAATTAATTTTTATCGGACTGATCGTCTTGTTTGCGTCGGTTATTCAAGCACTTTTTGGGTTCGGATTTGGCTTGATATCAGTGCCGCTGATGATTTTCTTCATAGATCTTCCAACAGCCGTAGTCACCGCAACATCTGTATCCACTGTTAGTTGTGCCGTGCAATGGTGGCAGTCGCGAGCGGTGAAGGCAAGAGAAATGTCGCAGCGACTTGTTTGTTCTGCGATTATTGGGATGCCTTTTGGACTGTGGTTGTTGCTAAATATCGACGTTCGGATGATGAAAGCAATCCTCGGAGTAGTTGTCTTGATCGGTGTGTTTTTGAGCATCAAGGGTTTTGATCTACGACAATTGCCAAAATCATTTGACTATGCGATGGGTGTCGTGGCTGGCGTGTTATCGACTGCGACGTCAACTAATGGGCCACCGTTAGTATTTTTGCTGCACTCGCGTCATTACACACCAGAGAACTTTCGTGCTGTGTTGAATCGCGTCTTCACGATCTTGAACTTTCTCACATTGGTGACTTTTATCGTCGCTGGTAAATTCACTTCCGAGACGATGCGATTAGCGACGATCTCTATTCCAGTGATGGGAGTAGGTGTTTGGCTCGGCACTCGGGCTCGCAAAAGTATTAATCCAGAGCACTTCAGAAATCTCGTAGTCGGTTTGTTGTTGATTAGCGGACTAAGTGCGCTTGCTAACTCTTTGCTTAGTTAGTTGATTTTTTTCTAGCGACCGAACCACTCAAGCCATTGCTGCTGGGTTTGCGGCTTAAAAACATTATTTGATGCAACAACATCACCTAAATCACTAGACGGCAAAGCCGAATATTGGTGACCCGGGCAAACAAGTGTGTCGTGAGGTAGTTGAGCAAGTTTCTGCAGACTGAAATACATTTCGCCTGGGTCACTTCCTGGAAGGTCGGTTCTTCCGCATCCTTCAAGAAAAAGCGTGTCTCCGGCGACTAGTCGCTGTTCAACTAAGAAACATTGGCTACCTGGCGTGTGACCAGGTGTGTGCACGAATGTGATGTCGATTTCACCGACAGTCAATTTGTCGCCACTTTCATGGGTAGCGAGATCTTTCTCTGAAACTCCGGTGGTGCGAGTTACCCAAGCAGACTCATTTTTGTTGACATGAATCGGCACTTGTTTTACTTCGAGCAGCGCAGCAACACCTTCAATATTCATCCCCATCATTGACCCGCCCACGTGGTCAGGGTGGTAGTGCGTTGCCAAGACTCCGACGAGGTTCATCTGGTCTTGTTCAACAATTTGCAATAAATCACTGACCGCGTAAGCAGGGTCAATAATCACGCACTCACGAGTCTTTGTATCGCCGATTAAATAAACAAAATTGACCATTTGATTGGCAAGTTGGTCAGATACAGCGAAGTCCCGCCCCGAAAGTAACTGGCGAAAATAAAGTCGGTCGCTAATTTTGTTCATGCGTCAATAGGTTAGCGACCTAGTCTGAATCTGTGAGTTTCTCTAATCCAATTCTGCGTTACGCAATGATCGGCACGGGGATGATGGGGTGCGAACATATTCGTAATCTGAAAGCTATTTCGGGTTGTGAGATCGTTGCAATAAGTGACCCGCATCAACCGAGTCGTGAGGCCGCAGCGAGTCTTTTGCCAAACGTCAGACAGTTTTCTGATTACCGCCAAATGCTCGCAGAGGTTGAACTAGATGTAGTCGTAATTTCTACACCAAACCACACGCATTTAGACGTGTTGTGCGATGTCTTCAAAATTGGAGTTCACGTGTTGGTCGAAAAACCACTGTGTTTGACTGTCGAGCAGTGCGAGATTGCAATTGCCCAAGAGGCTGCAACTCATCGTGACCGACGTGTGGTTTGGGTGGGTCTCGAATATCGATATATGGCACCGACTGCAAGATTATTGCAAGAGATTGAGCTTGGAACCTGCGGAGAAGTGAAGATGGTTTCGATCAGAGAACATCGGTTTCCATTTTTGCAAAAAGTTAACAACTGGAACCGTTTTAATAAGAATACCGGTGGCACTCTGGTTGAGAAATGCTGTCACTTTTTTGATGTGATGGAACTAATTGCCAAATCGAAAGTCGTGCGCGTCTATGCATCTGGTAGACAAGACGTCAATCATCTTGAAGAAATTTACAACCTCGAACATTCGGATATTTTGGATAACGCATACGTAATAATCGATTACGAGAACGGTGTGCGCGGAATGTTGGATCTGTCAATGTTCGCCGAGGGATCAATCAACGAACAAGAAATCTGCGTAGTTGGAAGCCAAGCCAAAGTAGAAGCGCTGATAACACAGTCGATTGTGCGTATCGGTAGGCGAGATGGTTGGTCGCAGGGTGTTCAAGAGTTGATAGTTAAGCAACCCGAGGATGTTGTGCCAGGATTTCATTCAGGAGCCTCATATCTCGAGCATCTTGCGATGCAACGCGCAATCCGCGAAGGAACTAAATCAGAAGTAACACTGCAAGATGGACTTCGAGCCGTCGCAGTCGGTCAAGCGGCACACTTGAGTATCGCTGAAAAGCGCCCCGTAGATATTTCAGAATTATTTAGATAACGAGAGTCAAGCCACCATCCACAACAAAGATTTGGCCTGTGGCGTATTTGTTGCGGAGAAGTGAAATAGTTGCTTCGGCGCAATCTTGTGGAGTTGCTGAGCGCTTAAGTGGTGCGACACGAGCGACGTTGTCGTGTTGCGCTTGCCAGTCGCGAGTCCACGGTGTTTCAACTAGTCCTGGTGCGACTGCATTGATACGCACCGGCCCGCAGGATTTTGCAAGCAAAAGAGTCATGTGATTTAGCGCTGCTTTAGTCATTGCATAGGCGATTGAACTGCCAACAGGTCGAACACCAGCGATTGAAGTGATATTCACAACATTGCCGTCACTACTTTTTTTCAAGTGCGGCATCGCTGCTTTTGTTAGCCACCAGGTGCCAAAAACATTGACATCAAAAGTTTTGGCAAAAATATCGTCGGTTAATGCATCTAGGTCGTGGTGTGCGACCAAAGTTGTCCACCCAGCATTGTTGATCAAAATATCTATTTGTCCAAAGGCCTTGAATGTCGTGTCAATTAGATTCTGCCCAGATTCTTTGTTGCTTATATCGGCTTGAACATAAAGTGATTCGTTGGCGAGCGACTTGGCAACAAGTTGACCCTCTGCAACAGAAGTCGCAGAGTTAACTACGACAGTTGCCCCAAGGTTGCTTAATCTTTGGGCGATTTGTTGACCGATACCTGATGATGAACCAGTCACAATCGCGACTTTGCCCTTCATCTCATTGTTGACTTCACTAGACATAACCAGCCCTCCGATCAAGTGTTTACTATTTCAAGAATAAATCAAGAACCTTTGATCGCAACCTATCGGGTGAACCGTTTAGAGATTCGTGCTTGTCCATTCCTGCTGAAAGCTTTAGCAGACCATTGACGCCGAGGTATCGAAGGGGTTCGACTTCCCACTTGCGCGAAGGATGATTTGCCCACGCAAGACTCGTCAGTGGATGATGATCATTATTTATTAAATGGGCGAGTGTGCGTGCAGCAAGATTTGCCGAGGCGACGCCATCACCGACATAACCACCGAGCGACGCCAAGCCTGTGACCGCATCGTAATTTACGGATGGATGCCAATTTCGCGGCACACCAAGCGGTCCACCCCAACAATGAGTGACTTCAAGTTGTTTGGTTATCGGAAACACTTGATGCATTGAATTAATAATTCGTTGATGAATGACTGAATGTGAGTCATATTTGGGCTTTACACGAGAGGCAAAATGGTAGGGCGCTCCTCGTCCACCAAAAGCGATTCGGCCATCTTTGGTTATCTGAACATAAATGATCATGTTGCGTGAATCGTGGTAGGTCTCGCGATTCTGCCAGCCGATTTCTTTGCGCTGCGAGGTCGTGAGTGGTTCTGTGATCACCATATATGAATAGAGTGGGGCCAAAGTTCGTCGATGTTTTTTGATCTGTGAAGTAAAACCCTCGGTGGCACGAATAATAATTTCTGCGTTAACCGTCGCATTTTGCAAAGTAACAGTTCGTGCGCTTATCTCGCTGACTTTGGAGTTCTCGTAAATTTTTACTCCGAGTCTTTCAACCGCCGCTGCGAGACCGTAGGCGAGTTTTGCCGGGTGAATTACTGCGCAATGTGGGGTGTAGCTCGAGGCCAAAAGACCGTCAATGGTTATTTTCTCACGACTCTCGTTTGCTGATAACAACCGCAAGTCATCTTCGCCGAATCCAAATGTACGCATCTCTTCAACTTCGTTTATTACGCGTTGCACTTGAACTTGATTAGTAGCTCCGTTAATCGTGCCGCCACGATGAAAATCACAATCAATTTTTTCTAGATCAAGAACTTGCTGTATTTCATCGATAGTTTGAAAACTCTCGCGGTACATATTTATTGCGGCTTGACGCCCATGCTCGTGACTAAGTTCGTTTAGAGTGACAGGCAAAAAACCACTGCACCAACCACCATTTCGACCACTGGCACCAAAGCCAACTTGGTTCGCCTCGATAATCACGATTCGGGCGTTGGGTCGCAATAACTTTAGATAATACGCTGACCATAGCCCGCTATAACCGGCGCCAACAATTGCGATGTCTACATCAATGTTTGTAGATAATTCATCACGACTAACAGAAATATCTTCAGTTGACTCGTGCCAAAACGAGATCACACCAACTTCGTCCAAATATTTCGTAATTCAGGCTCAGGATCTTTTAATAAGAAATTCTGTTTATCGACCCGCAAGGTAGCACGGCTAGTTGTTTCGTATTGGGGCCACGAAACTTCACCCGTTGTTGCAAATGAAAGAACTTCAGCCGATAAACGATCGGCGATTTGTTCACGCTCTGGATCTAACCCCGTAAATTGTTCAACGCCCGGTGCATCTAAATTATGAAAGACAAACGGGATGTCTAAGGCATGACAAGAGCCAAATGCACCATCAAAAACCGGAGTTGGCCATGTGAACCAATACATCCAAGTTGGGGCGTTCTGATTAGAACGTTTTTCGCAAAGCTTCCACGCTGGGGCACGAAAGTTCTCATCAGTTTGAAACGCAGCAACCATTTGCGACGCGGTTAAATCTTTGCGATGTTCGCAATACGTATCCCACATGAATTTAGCGTCAGCGCCGAATGATTTTTCGTAGAAAACCAAAGCCCCAGCCATATCAATTGACGCTGAATCTGGATGCAACGCAGTCCACAATCGATTTTCGTCATGATTGGTGCCAACAACCAAAGGAACGCCTGAATTTGCAGATGCTTCGTTTACATTTTCTGACAAGCCGGAGCAACCGAGCGTTGGTGTAAATGTAGATACGTAATTTTCAACATCAACGAACATCAATTCAGTAGCTTTAATCATCTCTTCAATTGTCAGACTTCGTAGTTCATCTATCGACTGACATTTGGCTAGACCAAGATATTGCTCAAGGGCGACAGCAGCTTGTGCTTTTGTCCGCAGTTGACGCAGAGACGGACTCATTGCCCATGCTCGTTTTATTAGTCCAACTGTTAGATACGAAGCAGTCAGTGCAACAACGCTGCTTCCACCTGCTGATTCTCCGAATATCGTCACATTCTTCGGGTCACCCCCGAAAGCCGTGATGTTTCGTTGCACCCAACGAAGCGCACTGACTTGGTCAAGCGTGCCGAAGTTGTCGTCACCGATAAAACCAAAGGGCCCAAGTCGATAATTGATTGACACAACTACTACATCGCCACGACGAACGAGAGACGCACCGTTGTACCAACTGGTCGCCGCCGTGCCATTTGTGTATGCGCCACCATGAATCCAAAATAAAACTGGTCGCAATTTTGAGGCTTGCGCACTAATAGCGTCGCTTGGCGCCCAAATATTTAGGTTAAGGCATTGTTCGCTGACTGGAAGTTTCTTCGTGTCAAGAATTTCTTCCATGAAACCCGGAACTTGCGGAGATTGGGGCCCAAATGTTCGTGCATCGACAGGCTTTTGATAATTGAGAATATCAACCGGATCGGCGAATCGATCAGCAGTTGCAAATTGAATGCCGAGAAACTCCACTACGTCTGCGCCTATGTCGTTGCCATTAAACGAGCCTGAAAGATTTGTTACTAATGCCATGCATCTAGGTTAGTGATCTCTATGTACGCTGACTTCATGCGGGGCTACAGATTCAGTGATCGCCGTGGCGATTTATTATCGAAGATCTGGCTGTGGATGACCACTAATGCAGCGATTGGACCGACAAGTCATCGGGGTAAGAAGTTTGGCAAGTTTGGAGATGGCTCAATAATTCTGTTTCCGACGACGACAATTTTTAACGAGCAGTACATCCACATCGGTCGTGACACGATGATTGGTGAGCATGTCGCGCTATCGGCTGGCATGATGCCTGGTCAGAAGTGTTTGACTAATCCTGTAGTGAGAATTGGTGATCGATGTTTGATTGGTCGTGGGTCAGGAATCGTCGGTCACCTGTCAATAGATATAGGTGACGATGTGTGGACAGGTCACCATGTTTATATCACCGACCAAAGTCATGGGTATGAAAATATTTCATTGCCGATCTCACATCAATCTCAACCAGAAAAACCTGTCTCAATCGGAGATGGCTCTTGGCTTGGACACGGAGTCGTCGTATTGCCTGGAGCAAAGATTGGTAAGCATGTAGCCGTAGGGGCAAACTCGGTAGTAACTGGCGATTTGCCAGACTATTGCGTAGCAGTGGGCTCACCGGCTCGGATTATTAAGCAATACACCCAGGACAAAGGTTGGAAGTAGTGAATAGCAAAATCAAATTCGGCTGGCTCTCGCCAGTAATCGGTAATCGATGGAGCGATCATCAACCGATCGTGATGTATCAAGAGAAAAATATTCTGCCGATTGCATTGCAACATTTTGATTCATTGTGGATTGCAGATCACTTTTATGGTTTTGACGCTCCAACTGATCCATTTATGGAAGCCTGGACGACTCTCACTTGGCTTGCTGCAAAGTTTCCGCAGGTGACTTTGTGTCATCATGTGCTCGGTCACGGATATCGCAATCCTGCCTTAACGGCCAAGATGGCTGCGACTCTACAAGTACTTTCAGGAGACCGTTTAATTTTAGGAATCGGCGCAGGTTGGCGTGAGGATGAATATCGCTCGTATGGATATGAATTTCCACGACCAGCAGTTCGTTTCGCGCAACTTGAAGAATTGATTTTTATTTGTCGAAGTATGTGGTCAAATGACTCAACGACATTCACCGGAAAATATTTTAAAGTGGTCAATGCAAGCGCTCCTCCAAGGCCGAAGGTTATTCCACCAATATGTATTGGGGCAAGCGGAGAACAGATTGCTTTACCTCTTGTTGGTCGTCTCGCCGACATGTGGAATGCATCGATTAACAGCGATGAACCAGGTTGGATAAGAAAACGAAATATTGTTCAAGACGCTGCACAAAAGGCAAATCGAAATCCGAGTGATATTAAAATTTCGCTAACTATTGAGCGAGCATTACCCGAGACAGATGCGGATTCAGAAAGTTTTCGAGATTATTTAGAACATCTAACCGAATTAGGTATCGAACACTTCGTACTCGACTTTGGTCATCCAAAATCCACTGAGCCTGTTCTGCGATTCGTTGAACAAGTGATACAACCAATGAAATCGCAGCGTAAGTAAGCACTCAAGTATTAGATCGAAAGATCTAATGGTGGTTTGCAAAAAGACATTTCGTTATCAGCCGCGAATGTAGCGATTTTTTCGCTAATCGGCAAACCTTTTATTGGGGTTTCCGAGAATTGTAGATTGATTCCTGCGCGCAGGTCATCGGCAAATGACCGACGGTCGGCAATATATATTTCGTAATCATCCAACCATAAACCGACGATCGAGATTCCTTTTTCGTCAGATGGAGGTTTCAAACGAAACTCTTTGACGAACGATTCAATAGTGTCAGTTGCTTTGTCAACAATTGCTGCCCGTTGGCTGATTGCATCAACTCCCAAATCGTCAACAAGTCTGTAGTCGGCAAGATCTAGGCGTTGTTGCTCGGAAATTAAACAACGAGCCTGCGCCTCTTGCGCCCATTGTCGATCAGCAAATTTATTTACCGCCTCTTTGGAAGCAAAAAACAAGCCGTAGATCCACATCGCAGCGATTAGAGCAATCAGAGCCGTTAATAGTCCTCGTCCGAATATCTTCACAGACCTAGACGATAGGCCACAACCGTTGACTGATAGAACTATGTGGTGGAAAATGCGGTTGATGATGCTGTGACAAGCGACGCAAAAGATGGTCGAGGACGATTAAAAGAAGCAACTCGGCTGATTATCGAGATTGTTAAATATCATCCGCGATACTTCTTTATCGCCGTGAGTGGAGCAACGGTCTTTGCGGTTTGTACTGTGGCGTCGTCGATTGGCCTGAAGTGGATGATTGATCGCGTTATTTTGGTCAGGTTCAATGAAGGTCGAATCGATAGCTCTGCGATCGTCGTCGGTTCTATCTTGATCATTGGCATAGGTCTTCTAAGAGCGCTTGGTGTGGTTGTTCGGCGCAGTTACGCGGGTAAAACCGAGTGGCGAACCGCAGAAACAATTACTAACAAAGTTCTGGATCACATTGTGGCCCAACCCGTCAAATGGCATAGACAACACATGACCGGTGACATTGTTGCACGTTGTGGGGTAGATGCTGATGCAAGTGTTGCGATACTCGCACCACTGCCGTTTTCGTCGTCGGTGTTGGTGATGATGTTGGTTTCGGCAAGTTGGATGCTTTACGTTGATGTTCCGCTCGGACTATTAGCAGTAACTGTTTTTCCGCTTTTGCTGTTTTTGAATATTGGCTATCAGCGACGTATTGATCGTTATTACAACTTGGCTCAACGAGAACTGGGCACGCTTTCAGAAGCTGTTCACGAAAGTTTTGATGGCGTGATGGTGGTGAAATCTTTTGGTGCCGAAGAGCGCGAGACACAAAGACTCGCTGTGATCACATCACGTTTACGAGATGCCCGAATCGATGCGGTTTATATTCGCTCGATCTTTGAAGCGATGCTCGATGCGATTCCATCTTTGGTGAACATCGCTCTAATCGTGATTGGGGCGATGCGTGTCAAGTCAGGTGCGATGAGTGTCGGCGATCTATCAAGTTTTATCTATCTATTTACATTGCTGATGTTTCCGCTTCGAATAATTGGGTATTTATTCTCTGAGATACCACACTCGGTCGCCGGTTGGAGTCGAGTGCGCGAGATTCTTGACGAACCAATTCTGAGTGATCCGTTGTTGCTGATTGGCAAAACTCAAACTGGTACCGCCATTGAAATTAGTGATTTATTTTTTAGTCACACACCCGAATCAGACTTAATAAAGAACTTATCGCTACACATTAAAACCGGACGCACAGTTGCAATAGTTGGGGCAACTGGCTGCGGAAAAACTACTTTGTTGCACTTAATTGCCGGACTGATTGCGCCACAATCTGGATCAATATCTCTTCAAGATGGGGGTGTCGGACTAGTTTTTCAAGAGGCATTTTTGTTCGCAGAGACATTGCGATTTAACATCACTCTCGACGCAGATGTTCCGACTGCCAAAGTTCAGCAAGCCGCAGAAATTGCAGAATGTGCAGAGTTCATCGGCGAACTTGCCGTCGGGTTTGATACGTCAATGGGTGAGCGAGGTGTCAGCCTGAGCGGTGGCCAGCGACAACGAGTTGCATTAGCGCGAGCCATTGCGCAAGATAGGTCGATTCTGTTGTTGGATGACACAACATCAGCATTAGATCCAGCCACCGAAGCAAAAGTTATTCATAATCTTCGTGAGATGAATGGTCATCAGACGGTTGTCATTGTGGCGTCTCGGCCGTCTACTATCGCCCTTGCTGATGAGGTCTTGTACATGCGAGACGGCGTAATCGCCGATCATGCAGCTCACAGTGTGTTGCTAAGCAGGCGAGATGACTATCGAGAGTTGATAAATGCCTTCGAGCACGATCGAGATTCAACTGCATCACTCAGCAGAACCAACGAAAAAGACATCTGATGAACGAGCCGATTGGGCGCTTTGCCACTGCTAAAACAATCACCCGCGGAGTAAACATTGCCCCAGATCTTGGTAAAGGAATTGGAGTGACATTCCTGTTTGCGCTTGTTGGCTCGCTAGCCAGAGTTGTCGTACCGATATTGATTCAGCAGAGTATCGATAACGGGCTTCAGCCAGGAAATGTTCGTGTCGATTACATCGCCAAGCTCGGATTGATAGCAGCAGTTTCTGTTGTAGTCGCATCTTTTTCTCTTCGGCGAGCGGTGTTACGTCTTGGAATAAGTACTGAGCAAGGTTTGTATGGTATTCGAATAAAACTTTATGACCACATACATCGCTTGAGTTTGGCCGACCATAACGAAGAACGACGCGGTGCACTTGTCTCTCGTGTGACCAGCGATATTGAAACTCTGACGATGTTTTTTTCGTGGGGCGCACTTGTTTGGCTTCTAGACGGATCACTGATGTTCGTCGTTGCTTGCGTGATGCTTTCTTATGATTGGATACTTGCCTTGGTGGCTTTCGCCGTTTCGGCACCATTATTTATAGTTTTGCGAAGTTTGCAAAAGAGACTGGTTGCGGCCTACGACATAGCGCGCGAAAGTAACTCAATGCTGTTGGGTACCATCAGCGAATTAATTTCTGGCACCGAAACTCTTCGTGCGTATCAGGCACATGAACCCATAGTCAGTCGCACCAAGAAAGCCGTACATAGTCGTGCTGACTCGCAGATTCGCGCAGGTGTCATCGGTGCATTTCTGTTTCCGTCTGGTGAGGTTTTTGCAGTTCTAACAATTGTGGCAATCGTGATTGTCGGCGTACTGCGTGGAGTCAGTGGTGGGTTAACAGCCGGTGCGATGGTCGGTTTCGTTTTTTTAACTTATAGGTTCTTAGAGCCAATTGCCGAGTTCACCGAAGTAGTAGATCAAACACAAACTGCAGTTGCGGGATTGCGACGAGTGCTTAGTGTGCTGGATACGCCGACTGGTCCGCCATCAGCGATTAATCCAATTGCTTTACCGACTGGTCCGATCAGTATTGAATTGAGAGATTTGAGTTTCTCTTATGGTTCTAGAGCAGACACTCAAGATGACGATTTGCCTGTTTTACGTAACATTTCATTATCGATTCCGGCGCAACAACATATCGCCTTAGTTGGTGCATCTGGTTCGGGCAAGACGACTTTGGCACGATTGATTGCCCGACTTGCAGACCCGACTATTGGCAGCGTGATGTTGTCAGGGGTGAATGTTAATAAAATCGAAAATAACGAACTGCGGCGACGCTTGGTGGTTGTTCCACAAGAACCATTTTTATTTGCTCAGACGATTGCATATAACTTGCTTTTTGCCAAACCAGATGCAACTCATCATGACCTTTTAAGTGTGATCAAACAACTTGAATTAGATGAGTGGGTTTCATCTTTACCAGACGGTCTAAATACTAAAGTTGGACAACGTGGATCATCTTTGTCAGCCGGCGAACGTCAACTGGTTGCTCTTGCTCGTGCTGCATTGACGAATCCAGATGTGTTGATTCTGGATGAGGCCACATCGGCAGTAGATGCTTTGGCCGAAGTGGCATTATCTCGTGCACTTCGGGCGCTTTCTGCTGGTCGTACAACTGTTTCTATAGCGCATCGACTGTCAACAGCGGCGCGAGCCGACCGAATTTTAGTGCTTGAACATGGGAAGGTGGTCGAAGATGGTTCGCATCGGGTTTTGATGGGGCGCGACAGGCAATATGCAACGATGTACGCGCAGTGGCTTACCGCGACCCAAGTCGAAGCGTGATTATGAAGATCTTAAGTTGCAAAAACTTCACAAAAAAATTTAGAAATGCCCTTCTAATAACAGCATGTTGCGGGGTTTTGCTTACGTCGTGCTCACAAAATGCCGAACGCGATGCAATTTGTGATCGTGCAAATCGTTGGAATCTGGCAAGCAGTTCGATAGCAGAAATAAGTTCAAGTATTGCCACGACGAGTCCTGGTCGTTTGCACGATGTTTTTACTGAGGTTGTTGCAACATTGTCGATAATGAGTGAAGTGGCTCCTACAAGTATCAAACCATCAATCGAAAAATTGCACGACACTTATGTCGCATTGGCGACTGCTCTCGAAGATCTTGGCTGGCAAGGCGCTCTGATCGAAAAAGATTCTGCTGCAACGAGTGCTGCTGTTCGTCTTGCGAGTGATGAACTTAATCGAGCAGAAAGTGATTTAGTCGAATACATAGATGTCGAATGTAGCGTCTTAATAAAATCTCCAGCGGATCAATTTTTATCTACTGGTACAACTCTGCCTGATCCAGTCATCCAAGATGACTCAAAGGAACTTCCGGCCGCTGGTTTCGATAATGATGTCAGTGTGCTCAAGGCTTTTGGATATGTCGTCGCCGAACGGTTTGATGTTGCCATCACTGAAACACAGGCGATTTGTGTTGGCCAATCGCTAGTAGACAACGCCGTCTACGACGACTCAAAATTAGACAACACTTACTATGATTTGTTGCAGATAATTTTCGATGAATGTTTGGTGAATATTGATATTAATAAATTTTTCGAGAGTTAAAAACTCATCTTGGATTGCTAGAGTGATCGGCAATGGAGCTCTTACTTTTGCGTCATGCTCAGCCTCTTTGGATTGACAAAGGTCTATGCGTTGATAATCCGCCGCTAACAGAATTAGGTTTTAGGCAAGCCGCGTTGCTTGGCAAGAGGATGGCACGAGAACGACTCGACAATATATACGTCTCGCCGTTGTTGCGCACGCGGCAGACAGCCGAACCAATCTTGTCTGAACTTAAGCGTGCCGAAGTTATAGAACCTTGGCTAGAAGAGATTAAGAGTCCCATTTGGCATGGTTCGCCAGCCGAACGCGCGTCAAGCGCATACGAACAAGAGCGCGGATTGCCTGGCCGCGAACGTTGGAACGGCTTAGACGGTGGTGAACCAGTTAAAGATTTTGTAGCGCGAATACATTTGGGGGCTGAAAACTTTCTCGCCGAGCATGGTGTACATCGACTTGAACATGAGTTGCCAATATGGCAAATCGATAATCCAGGCGAGCGAATTGCATGTGTGGCTCACGCCGGCACCAACAGCACCGTAATTTGTCATCTGTTGGGTTTGTCACCAACGCCGTGGGAGTGGGAGCGCTTTGTTCTGGGTCATGCTTCGATCACAAAACTCGAAGCGTTAAAAATCGGCGATGGATATGTATTCGCACTTTCGCCGTTATCAGACCTTGAGCACATACCGCGCGAAGATCGAACTAACTAAATTATTGATTAATAGGTGGCGGAGGATCTCACCCCTCCGCTACCCGATAATCGTGCAAGTACTTACGATTGTGGGAGCACATCCGTAATATGACAAGCATCGACAGCTTTAACAACTGGGTAAGGATTTACTGCAGAACCACCAAGTGGGTGTACTTCGAAGTGAAGGTGTGATGAACCTACTGCACCAGTTGAACCCATGTATCCGATAATTTGACCTGCGCGAACGACTGAGCCAATCGCGATGCCAGCAGCAAACGAGTCAAGGTGTGCGTAGAAGAAATAAGTTCCGTCTGCAATTGTCAAGCGAAGTGCGTTGCCACTCAATGTTGATTCGGCACCGTACATCTTGGTGATCGTTCCGTCTAATACAGCGTAAAGAGCAAGACCTTTAGGACCCATGATGTCGACACCTTCGTGTTTTCGTCCACCAGAGCGAACCCACTGCCAAGAATCAACAAAGCTGCAACGACCTTGTGACGGAAACACCTTGATTTCTGGTATTCCGATTGTTGCCAGATCAGGAAGTACACCGAGTGCAATCGCAGTTGGTATGTCAACTGCAGAAGTTACGTTTAAACCACGAGCGGTTTGAAAAGCAGCAAGCGAAATAGCAGTAGCGGCACCAAAGATTCCGTCAACCCCACCCTTAACTTCGATTGAATTCGCAACTAGTTTTTCTTGAACTAGGCGAACTGCATCACCTTTTTGTCCACGAGTTGGCAGAGTGTCGATTGAAAGCATGCCTGTTACTGCTGCCGGTGTTACTGCTACTGGTGTTACAGCTAATGGCGCTTCTGCTGCTTGTACTTTCGTAACAACTGGTGCTGTTGCAACTACAACAGGCTTGACGACCGCAACTTGTGGTGTTAGTCCAAGAGCGATTGCAGTAGCACTATCTACAACTTTTGTTATCGGCAAAGATTTTGCTGATTGAAATTTTGCAATCGCTACTGTTGTCGCGATTCCGTAGATACCATCAGCGCCGC